>Ga0164295_10004384_pt1 | contig 11216 bp, 15 predicted proteins | sample GEODES006metaG_FD_111798 | JGI IMG/M metagenome (GOLD analysis project Ga0164295, IMG submission 111798) | Oligotrophic lake water microbial communities from Sparkling Lake, Wisconsin, USA - GEODES006 metaG | ecosystem: Environmental > Aquatic > Freshwater > Lake | place: USA: Sparkling Lake...
GCATTGCTGATAATCTAGAAGAAAACACCTCCACCTTTTATGCTGAATTAAAAAAACTTAAAACGGTTATTGAAAAGGTGAATGCTAAAGAGCCGATATTTATTTTATTAGATGAAATTTTAAGAGGTACTAATTCGCTAGATCGTCATACCGGATCAGTGGCGTTAACCAAACAATTGATTAAACAAAAAGCTGCTGCAATCATTGCTACCCATGATGTAGAACTAGCAAAAATAGAAGATGATTTTCCAGACAATATTTTAAATTATCATTTTGATGCGCAGGTAAATAAGGAGGAATTGTATTTTGACTATTCTCTAAAAGCAGGCATCTGTCATTCAATCAATGCCTCTATATTGATGAAAAAAATAGGGATAGAATTGTAAGTTAATTTGAACTTTGTTTACAAATAGTTACCAATCATTGGTCTGTGAATTTTATATACCTTAATAATAATGGTATTATCCACGTCCCTATAATTAATTTAATCATAGTGATACAGGCATTGTAAAATATGAAGCCGCCGCTCGTTAATCTTATATATCAATTGGTGTTCCTGTGTTATTCTTCTACTCCAACAACCTGCATAATTACCTTTCAATGGCTCAGGTTTCCCGATACCCTTAAAAGGTGAGCGCAAACAGTCCTTAATTAATTCATTCACTCTTTCAAGGATTTTTTTATCTTGCTTTTGCCAATAACAATAATCTTCCCAGGCATTGGTTTGCCAAAGTAATTCCATTTTGCTTACTCAATTAATGTATGAATTTCGAACTGCCCCTTATCCATTTCTTCAATCGCTTTATCCAGTCGATTTCGATTGCTTACTGATTTAACAACATGCAATGTTTCTTGAATAGCATTGTACTCTTCTAAGGACATTACCACCACATTTTTCCCTTTACTCCTCGAAACCACCACTATTTCAGCGTCATCATTCACTTTATTCAAACTCTTGGTAAGGTTTTTTCTGAATTCGGTATAATTTACAACTTCCATAAAATCTCATTTAAGTACCAATTTAAGTACTTTTTTTAAAAAAGCAATTATTAATTTTATCAAAATAAACAATTCGCTACCCAAGTCCAACATAAAATTAATAAGCTTCTCTACTCTCTTCTGCTAAAAACTTCCTAAAGTCAATAAAATAGAGGTTTTGAGTATTTTTGACACTGAAAATTCTTACCTTCGCACTCCCGTTAAAAAACCGGGATTTATATTATGTCATTTAACAATTTTAAACAACTAAACGCAGATGCACAGGAAGGGTCAGCTACCATCGAAGGTGCTGAAACTGCTGCGGTAACAAATGTGCCTGTAGAAGCGGTAGTCGCTGAAAAAGCTCCTTACATTGCAAGAGTAGTAACTGCTCACGACGACTTTGATTGGAGTGTCGACAAACGCAACGTTTCAAGTTACAACAAAGAAGAAAAAGCCAAGTATGACACTGTCTATGACAACACGTTCAAGCAAATCAACGATGGTGAAATGATTCAAGCTACTATTGAGGCAATCACTAAAACAGATGCGGTTGTAAACATCGGTTTTAAAAGTGACGGTCTGATTTCTTTGAATGAATTCAGAGACATTCCAGGCGGATTGAAAGTAGGTGACATTATTGAAGTAATGGTGGTAGAAAAAGAAGACAGAGAAGGAAATCTTAATCTTAGTCGCAAACAAGCCCGCACCAGCAGAGCTTGGGAAAGAATTATGGAATTGCACAAAACTGGTGAAATCGTTACCGGTATTGTTACTAGCAAAACCAAAGGTGGTCTTATCGTGGATGTATTTGGTATGGAAACATTCTTACCAGGTAGCCAAATCGACGTTAAACCAGTTACAGATTACGATCAGTTTGTAGGTAAAACAATGGAATTTAAAGTGGTTAAAATTAATGAAACCATTAAGAATGCCGTTGTATCTCATAAAGCGCTTATTGAAAGTGATATCGAAGCACAACGTGCTGAGATCATCGGTAAATTGGAAAAAGGACAAGTATTGGAAGGAACCATCAAAAATATCACCGACTTCGGTGCGTTTCTTGACTTGGGCGGCCTAGACGGCTTGTTATACATAACTGATATTTCATGGGGACGAATCAACCATCCAACAGAAGTGTTGAAGATGGATCAGAAATTAAATGTGGTTGTTCTAGATTTTGATGATGATAAAAAACGTATCAGTCTTGGTCTTAAACAATTAACTCCTCATCCTTGGGATACCCTAAGCGAAACCATTAAAGAAGGTGAAGTAGTGAAAGGTAAAGTAGTGAACATCGAAGATTACGGTGCTTTCCTAGAAATTATGCCTGGTGTAGAGGGTTTGGTGCATGTAAGTGAAATTACTTGGGCTAACACTCCTATCAACGCAAAAGAATTCTTCAAATTAAATGATGAGTACGAAGCCAAAATTGTAACCTTAGACAAAGACACTCGCAAGATGAGTCTTTCTATTAAGCAAATGGCAAATGACCCATGGAGTGAAATTGATGTTAAATTCCCTGAAAATAGCAAACATGCTGGTACAGTTAAAAACATTACTCCTTACGGTGTATTTGTTGAACTAGCAACTGGTATTGGTGGAATGATTCACATCAGTGATTTAAGCTGGTTGAAGCGCTTCAATAACCCTAACGAATATACTAAAGTAGGCGAGTCAATTGATGTAATCATTATGAACATCGATAAAGAAGGACGCAAACTTCAGTTAGGACATAAGCAAATTGAAGAAGATCCATGGAATTCACTAGAGGCTAGTTTCCCTATAGGAAGCATACATGAGGGAACTGTTAGCAAAAAAGATGATAAAGGTGCAGTGATTCAATTGCCTTATGGATTAGAAGGATTTGCCCCTAACCGTCACCTTGCAAAAGAAGATGGTAAGAGTATTGGTGCCGATGAAATTGCTAAGTTTATGGTCATTGAATTTGACCGTAATGATAAGCGCATCGTACTTAGCCATACTCGTTTATGGGAACAAGTAATCGAAGAAGAAAAACAAGCGGTGATCAAAGAAAAGAAAGTAGAAGCTGACGTTACCAAAAAGGCTGTTAAAAATCTACAAAGCAAAGTAGAAAAATCAACCTTAGGTGACCTAGGTGTTTTAGCTGGCTTGAAAGCAAAAATGGACAATGCAGGTTCTGATAAAGCAGACGATGCTGAACCAACTGCTTAATCATTTTTCACAGTAAATGAATACAATCCCATTGCGAAAGCAGTGGGATTTTTTTGCCCTTTAATTAATTCTCTTAAACAGTTTTTCTAAAACACAAGGGTGAGTGACCTGATTGAATTACCTTTGCTTTATGGACAATTTTCAGAAATATTCCCGCTTGATGTTGTTGATCATAGGAAGCTTTATTGGATTTATTCTTTTAATTGCTCTATTCTTTTTTATATTCAGACTATTTTCCTTTACTGTATTTTATATTCCGGGATTCGACCTGTTTTTTCAATATGTAATTATTGCAATTCCTTATTTCCTGTTTTTTGCTGCCTACTATTATTTATACAATAAAATTAAATTGTGCAAAAGCAAAGCATCTAGGATAATCGCTAGAATAATGTTATCAATGGGTTGTGCTATCGGGCTCGTCACTTTATTTTTATCGACCGCTATTTTTTTGCATGTAAAAAGTGATGCGCTAAGAGTTTTTGAAGACAATGGACATTATGCACTCATCTCACAGATAATTGTCATTTTTTTAACCTCCGCAACACTTGCTAGCGGAGATGAGAAAGAAAAAGATTGGAAAGAACGTATCAATGAATAAGAAATTGAATAGACTATTTTTTACAATTTTAATCTACTCTTTTTAAATATCAATATCAATCTAAAATTATAAATTTATACCGATTGCCTTAGCCGCAATCCACCCTGTAGTCCATGCATTTTGAAAATTGAACCCCCCTGTTACACCATCTACATTTAAAACTTCACCAGCAAAAAATAAATTGGGTAAAATTTTACTTTGCATACTTGCATGGTCTACTTCATCCAATGAAATTCCTCCTGAGGTAACAAACTCTTCTTTAAAAGTTGTTTTGCCATTTACACTAAACTCTTGGGCGCAAATATTTTTAATAAGTTTGTTTTGTTCCTTAGCTGGAAGATCAGCCCAACGAATATTTTCGTCTACACCCGACTGTTGTAAAAGATAATCCCATAAACGTTGGGGCAATAAAAATGGATTTCGATTGCTGATTTTTTGTGCCGCTATATCAAAACGGACCTGCTGAAATTTATCCTTCAATGTTTGCTCGTTGTAAGCAGGTAACCAATTAATGACAATGCCAAATTGCCAATTTTTAACCGCTAAATCTCTGGCTCCCCATGCAGATAATTTTAATATCGCAGGACCACTCATTCCCCAATGCGTAATTAGCAAAGGCCCTTCCTCCAATAATTTGCTTCCCACTAGTTTCACCTGAACCTTTTCTACAGTAATTCCCATGAGAGCAGTAATTGGATTACCTGGCATATTAAAAGTGAACAATGACGGAACGGGAGCCTCAATAGAATGGCCTATTTTTTGCAGCCATTCAAACTGTGTTGACTTAGGATATCCTCCACTTGCAATACATAAAAAATCAGTTTCTAATATTGAACTGTTAGAAAATAAAAGATGGAAGCCACTGTCTTTTTTTGTGATCTCCTTAACCTCCCTATTCATCAATATACTAACTCCATATCGATTCGCTTCCTGCATCAAACAGTCTACAATAGTTTGAGAACTATTAGATAATGGAAACATTCTGCCATCGGATTCTGTTTTAATCTCTACACCCCTTTCTTTAAACCAAGCAATGGTGTCGGTAGTAAAAAAATAATGAAAAGCCTTTTTTAAAAAACTAGCACCACGGGGATACTTTTTTATCATCTCTGCAATGCTAAAACAAGCATGGGTAACATTGCAACGGCCGCCTCCACTAATACGAACCTTACTTAACAAATGACTTGATTTTTCTACCAACATCACTTCTAAAGAAGGATATAATCTAGCAGCATTAACCGCACAAAAAAATCCTGCTGCTCCACCGCCAATAACTACTAAACGTTTTTTTATCATGAGAATCTTACTGTATAAAGTAGAATTGATAAAGTATATAGAGAGAAAAATGTAGACTATAAAAAATGAAGTCTATAATTTGCAAAAAAAAGCCGAAACCTAAATTAAATTAATAATCAGAGAATAAATAAGGGTTCTCTTTTTCAGCAACCTCAATCTCAACAAAGGAAGATAACACATCGGCTTTACCTCGCTGAACACAAATAGTATGTTCGTAATGAGCAGATGGTTGCGCATCTTCTGTTCGAATTGTCCAGCCATCCTTGTCATGAAAAATATTCTTCGTACCCAAATTAATCATAGGTTCAATCGCAATCACCATCCCCTCTTTCAACTTAGCACCTGTTCCTCTTTTTCCATAATTAGGCACCTGCGGTTCCTCGTGTAAATGTCTTCCAATTCCATGGCCTACCAACTCTCTCACTACCCCATAACCATTTTCCTTTTCTGTAGCAAATTGTACAGCAAAAGAAATATCGCCTACCCTATTTCCGTGAGTAGCTTTTTCAATTCCTTTTAACAGAGAAGATTTAGTAACGCTAAGCAACTGTTTAACCTCCGTTGTAATCTCATTCAGTGCAAAAGTATACGCACTATCACCATGAAAATTATTTTTAAATACTCCGATATCAACGGAAACAATATCTCCTTCCTTTAAAATACCCTTTGTTGGAAATCCGTGTACCACAGCATCATTTACTGAAATACAACATGCAAATGGGAAATCTTGGTAACCTTTAAAAGAAGGCGTTGCTCCATGATCGCGAATAAATTGTTCAGCAATTTTATCTAACTCCAAAGTCGAAATTCCAGGGCGAATTATTTTGGCTACTTCAGCCAAAGTTTTACTTACTAACAAACTACTCTCCCTCATTAATTCTATCTCGGCCTTCGACTTGTAGTGGATCATAATAAAACAAATTTAAAAATAAACCCCGACTTTTTACGTCGGGGTTTAAAAATTTTATACTAGAATTGACTTTTATAAAAGAATGATTCTTCAATCAAAACTAAAAAGCAAAGTAATTAAATTGCTGACGTGGTAGCTTGTCGACCCTGAATTCTACCAGTATTCATCAACCCATCATACTGTCGCATCAATAGCTGAGTCTCTATTTGCTGCAAAGTATCTAAAATAACTCCCACCATAATCAACAATGAAGTACCGCCATAAAAACTTGCAAACCCTTGTTGAGTATTAAATACCAATTGAAAAATACCCGGTAAAATACCTACGAATGCTAGTAAAACAGCACCTGGTAAAGTAATTCTATCCATAATGGTTCCGATATAATCAGCTGTTGGTTGACCAGGTTTTACACCAGGTATGAAACCATTGCTGCGCTTCAGATCTTCAGCCATTTGCTTTGGATTAAAGATTAATGCGGTGTAAAGAAAAGTAAAGGCTATCACACATGTTGAGTAAACGATCATGTAAACAACATTGGTATGATCGGTAAAATATTTGGCCCATCCACCACCAGTGAAACCAGAAAATATAGTTGGTAAAAACAAAATCGCCTGCGCAAAGATGATTGGCATAACACCAGAAGCATTTACTTTTAATGGTAAAAAGTTTCTAGCCCCTCCAAATTGTCTATTGCCAACAATTTGCTTTGCATAATTCACAGGTACTCTTCTGGTTCCTTGAATCAGCATAATCAAACCCATAATAATAGAAATTAAAAAAGCAATTTCTATCAAAAATATTAATAACCCACCACCACCACGAGTAGCACGAGAAGTCCATTCTTGAAGAAATGACTCAGGAAGTCTAGCTAAAATTCCCATCATAATAATGATAGAAGTTCCATTGCCCAATCCCTTATCAGTAATTTTTTCACCCAACCACATTACAAATAAAGTTCCCACTGTAAGAATCACCACAGTAGAAACTACAAAATAGGCACTAAATGAAGGGATTAAAGCTTCGATATTACCTGGACTTTTAAGATAACCAATATAAGCAGCCGCTTGAAAAGCAGTAACAACTACGGTTAGATAACGAGTCCATTGGTTGATTTTTTTTCTTCCACTGTCTCCTTCCTTCTGTACTTTTTGCATTTGAGGAACCAGAATAGTCATCAACTGCATAAAAATAGAAGCGGAGATATAAGGCATAATACCCAAGGCAAAAATGGAAGCTTTAGAAAATGCTCCTCCTACAAAAGCGTCCAACAAGCCTAACATACCACCTTTGGTGCTTTCAGTTAAATTGGCCAATTTATTTGGATCAATACCAGGAAGTACAATAAATGAACCAACACGGTAAATAAAAATCAACAATAAAGTGAATAATATTTTATTCCGTAGCTCTTCAATGCTCCAGATGTTTTTTAATGTTTTGATGAACTTCTTCACAGACTTGAAAAGATTTAAATGTTTGCGTTAAACTAAAAAAGACGCTTTTCATACCGGCCCATAAATGGCAAGCAGGATTGCGTCTGTAAATATCGGAAAATTATTTAACTATTTCAACTGAACCTCCAGCCGCTTCGATAGCAGCCTTGGCGGTAGCACTCACAGCATTTACTTTAAAGCTGAATTTGCCTTTTAATTCTCCTACACCTAAAATTTTCACATTGTCATTCTGGTTGATTAGACCATTAATGTACAAATTCTCCAATGTAAACTCAGAAATGCTATATTTTTCAGCATAATGATCTACTTGACCAATATTAATAACCTTGTATTCTACTCTATTAATATTTTTAAATCCACGCTTTGGAACACGGCGTTGAATAGGCATCTGACCACCTTCAAAACCCATTTTACTCTTATAACCCGCACGACTTTGACCACCTTTATTACCTTTGGTAGATGTTCCACCTTTACCACTTGCTTCACCACGTCCAATACGTTTAGCTTTATGTGTAGCTCCTTTGGCTGGTCTTAAATTATGTAATTTCATATTAACTTGATTTTGTACTTACGGGGTATCACCCCTCGCAATTAAATTGATAATTATTTAGTTGGTCATCTTTAGGATAAAATAAAACTTCAGTTATAAAGTAATATTGATTACCCATTTTCGTTAACCAAAATGTTTATGCTAACTCTTCTACTTTAATAAGATGATTCACTTTACGAACCATTCCTAAAATTTGAGGAGTTCCCATTACTTCAACAGAAGCGTTCATTTTGTTTAAACCTAAAGCTACCATAGTTCTCTTCTGGCGTTCAGGCCGGTCGATTACACTTTTAACTTGTGTTACTTTTATCTTTTTCATGCCAATTGGCCCCGAAGGGAATTTTATTATTATTTATTAAAGAATATTATTTTCAATCTGACAAGGTCAAAACTGGAAAACAATTATCCGTTGAATACTTTCTTAAGAGAAATTTGACGAATTTTTGCAACCGAAATCGGCTCACGTAAGGTAGCTAAAGCTTTTACAGTTGCCTTCACCACGTTGTGTGGATTAGCAGAGCCAAGACTCTTTGCCAATACATCCGTAATACCAGCTGCTTCTAACACTGCTCTCATACTTCCTCCAGCGATAACACCCGTTCCATGAGCAGCAGGCTTAATGAACACTTTCGCAGCGCCTTCTTTAGCTAACTGATCATGTGGTATAGTTCCATGCATTACTGGAACTTTTATCAAATTCTTTTTTGCATCTTCAATACCCTTGGTGATAGCTTCCTGAACCTCTTTAGCTTTACCTAAACCTTGTCCAACAATACCTGCACCATTGCCTACTACCACTAATGCAGAAAAACTAAAGGCACGACCACCTTTGGTTGTTTTTACAACACGGTTAATAGATACTACTTTTTCTTTTAACTCGAGGTCTCCCGCTTTAACTCTGTTATCGTTTGCTTTTAACATGTATAGTTCTTATTAGAAAATTTAAAATTAAAATTGCAATCCACCTTCTCTTGCACCTTCAGCTACTGCCTTTACACGACCATGATAAATATATCCACTCCTATCAAAAACAACAGTAGTAAGTCCTAATTCAGAAGCTTTCCTAGCAATTGCATTTCCAACCAATTTGCTTTTTTCTGTCTTATTAACTTTTTGAGCAAGTATATCTTTATCCCTTGAAGAAACCGATACAAGAGTAAGACCATTGTCATCATTGATCAATTGCGCATAAATTTCAGCATTGCTTCTGAAAACACTTAACCTTGGTTTAGCAGCAACCCCGTTAACCTTTTTACGGATACGGAATTTAATTTTTTGCCTTGCACTTGATTTGTTATTCATATTCTTATTTTTTGAACCAAACACCATTCGGTGATGGCATACTTAATTTGTTAATTTCTGTTAGCGCTTTATATTTTTTTTAAGTGGTATTATTTACCAGCTGACTTACCAGCTTTTCTTCTTAATACTTCACCCTTAAATTTGACACCCTTTCCTTTGTATGGTTCAGGCTTACGTAATCCACGTATTTTAGCACAAACCTGTCCAAGTAATTGCTTATCTACACTTCCTAAAGAGATAATAGGATTTTGTCCTTTTTCTTGGGTAGTAGCTACTGTTAATTCTTTTGGAATTTCAAAAATGATATTATGAGAATAACCTAAAGCAAGATCCAAAATATTACCCTGACAAGCTGCCTTAAAACCTACCCCTACTAATTCTAATTGTTTGGTATAACCTTCTGTAACACCCTTTACCATATTACTAACCAATGAACGGTACAAACCATGCATCGCTTTATGACGGATTTGATCGGTTGGACGAAGTATTTCAAGTGATCCCTCTTTCAAGTCAAACTTAATATCACGATCTACCGCTTGATTTAATTCTCCTTTAGGACCTTTAACTGTAATTACGTTATCGGTACCAATCTTGATAGTAACTCCTGCTGGAAATTCTACCGGTTTCTTTCCTATTCTAGACATAGTCGATTGTTAAATTTATTTTTAAAATTGAAATGTGTTCAGCCACGACTTAGGCTTAATAAACAAATCATGTATTTTTTACTTCTAAAAGAAGTTAATTACTAGTAAATATTACACAAAACTTCACCACCTACATTCTGAGACTTAGCTTCTTTATCAGTCATCACTCCCTTAGAGGTTGAAACAATTGAAATTCCAAGACCATTCTTTACACGCTTAAAATCTTCTGGCTTTGCGTAAGTACGTAAACCTGGACGAGATACTCTTTCCAAACTCTGTATAACAGGTAATTTGGTGTTGGCATCATATTTTAATGCGATTTTAATAAGGCCTTGTTTGCTATCATCTTCAAATTTATACTTAAGGATATAACCCTTATCGTACAAAATCTCAGTCATGCGCTTCTTTAAATTGGAAGCAGGTATTTCAACGATACGATGATTGGCCATTTGGGCGTTACGTATTCTTGTTAGAAAATCTGCTATCGGATCAGTAACCATTGTTATTTCAATTAGTTGATTAATAAATATTTCAATGCGATATCCTGTGATATCAAAATTTGATATTCCATAGGATTGAAATGGTTTTAGAATTACCCACCAACCCTTATCGAATTACCAGCTTGCTTTAGTTACACCAGGTATTTTACCTTCTAGAGCCATGTCTCTAAACATATTTCTAGATAGCGCAAAATGTCTCATATAACCTCTAGGGCGACCAGTAATCTGGCAACGATTTTTTAACCTTACGGGTGATGCGTTCTTTGGAAGTAAGTCCAATGCAGCATAATCACCGGCTGCTTTTAAAGTAGCCCTTTTTTCGGCATATTTAGCGACCATTACTTCGCGCTTTCTTTGCCTGGCTTCAATTGATTTTTTTGCCATGTTATATTATGTATTTACTTTTTAGCGTTTTTAAAAGGCATTCCCAATTCTTTCAATAACTCGTATGCCTCTTCATTGGTTCCTGCAGTAGTCACAAAAGTGATATCCATACCTGTAATTTTATTTACCTTATCAATATCAATTTCAGGAAAAATGATCTGCTCTGTAATACCCAAGGTGTAGTTTCCACGACCATCGAATGACTTGTCGTTGATACCTTTGAAATCACGTACACGTGGCAATGAAACTGAAACGAAACGATCCAGGAATTCAAACATCTTTATTCCACGAAGTGTAACTCTAGCCCCAATTGGCATCGCTTTACGCAACTTAAAGTTGGAAATATCTTTCTTACTCATAGTAGCTACTGCTTTTTGACCAGTTATCGTTGATAACTCCTCTATAGC
>Ga0164295_10004385_pt1 | contig 11215 bp, 5 predicted proteins | sample GEODES006metaG_FD_111798 | JGI IMG/M metagenome (GOLD analysis project Ga0164295, IMG submission 111798) | Oligotrophic lake water microbial communities from Sparkling Lake, Wisconsin, USA - GEODES006 metaG | ecosystem: Environmental > Aquatic > Freshwater > Lake | place: USA: Sparkling Lake...
GCTGCTTCAGCCTTTCTCCAAGGCATGCCACTCTCGGAGCTCTCGGACATGCAGGCGGTCGGAACCACTCTCGCGAATGGCTTCTCAACGCGCTACGCGTATTCAGCATCATTCTGGCTCTTTTGGGACTCGCTGACGTTATCGCTGGTGCCTATAGCCGAAAGGCGCGCACCCAGCGAGGGTGTCTCCTGAGCGCCATATGCGGTGCTTCAAGAGTCGCGTTGAATTCACACCTTGAAGGACGTTCCCGGAACAGCCCGGCCAAATGTTATATTTCCACACCCGAGACCGTAGACGCCGGACCGGCGACCACGGATGCAGTTTCCACTAGCTCGAGGGACCCCCCCTTTCCCGACAGCCATTCGAAACGTTTCACAGCCATCGTTATAATTTCACAGCAGGGGCAGCTGCAGCGCCTGAGCCTTGGTTGGAATGACAAGCCGTGCTTGGCTGACGCTCCTCGGCGTGGGGATCATGTGCGCGGTCGCTGAGGCCGTACGTCAACACCGCGCGAGGCAGACGAGAAACAGATTTTTATGGATGGGGGCCAGACGAGTATCTATGGGTGCCATCCATCGCTTCTGTGCTGCACTGCCCAAAGCGGAGCTGCATGCTCATCTGCACGGCTGTGCTCGACTGGACACCATCAGAGAGCTCGCTCCCCCAGGGGTCGACAAGGCTGAGCTCCGGAATACCAGCGAGGTTGGGCAGAATGACCGCTCCCTCGATGCGTGCTTCGCCATCTTTGGCGCCATTCACAAGACTGTGACGACGCTGGCCGCTGTGCGCCGCATCACCCGCGAGGTGCTGTCGGACTTTGCGGCGGACGGCGTCAAGTACCTGGAGCTGCGTACGACCCCGCGAACGTTGGCAGACGCGGACGTCGAGGGATACGTGCGCGCGCTTCTGGCTGAGGTGGCCAGCTTCGAAGCCGAACAAGTCGCGCAGGGGATCAGCTGGCCGATGACGGTGCGGCTGCTGCTGTCGGTGGACCGATCGGGCGACACGGCGAAAGCCATGGTGACGGTGCAGCTGGCCGCACGGCTGCGTGCCGAGCTCGGTTGCATCGTGGGCGTCGATTTCTCGGGCAACCCGACCCGGAGCAGTTTTGAGCACTTTCGAGAGGCTTTTGAGGCGGCACGGCTCGCGGGCCTACGGGTGGCTGTGCACGTGGGTGAGGTGAACGCTCCAGAGGACACGGCCGCGGTGATCGACTTCAGGCCGGAGCGGCTCGGCCACGCGCTTCTCCTCTCTACGCACGACCTGAAGCGCCTCCGTGAGCGTCCGATCCCGATTGAGCTGTGCCCTACCTCCAACCTCAAGACGTTGCAACTGAATGAGCTCGAGTCGCACCCCACGCTGACCACGTGGCTAGCAGAGGGTTACCCCGTCTCGATCTCAACCGACGACTCGACCGTCTTCGACACGACCTCGTCGCGGGAGCTCGCACTTGCCGCCATGGCGTGCCATCTGAGCGTTGAGGAGATCGCGCAGCTCGCGCAGGCGCCCCTCGCCCACGCTTTCGATCCCGACATGGCAGCGATGGATCGTCTACGTCGCCGCTTTGAAGACGCGTGCGCGGCAGCCCTCGCGCGATTCCACGCTGGAGGCTTCGACGAGTGAGACATCAGCGGATTTCGAGTGCCTGCATTGCGGCTGCGGAGTTTGCGGCAGAGACCCGTAGTTCCGTCCGGGAGTCGTGGACGATAGCGATAAAAAAAGCGACGGCGGCCGCTCAGCGTTGCAGGAGTCCTCGAGTCGAGTGTTTGTCACTCGACTGGTGTGTGCGAGGCGTGTGCAGCGTGTGCCGTCTCAAGCTTATCTTTCGCTCGGTGACCCTCGACCGCTTTCTAAATTATACATGAGGTGACCACCGAGATAGCCGGTCGCGCCGGGGGCGGTCACGCCGCCCTGACACCGAGCGATCTCACTCGGCCGCCGTGCCGCCCGTCGCTCCCTGCTTGGCCTTATTCTTCGCGTACTCCTCCTTGAGCTGCAGGTCACGCACGCGATGGTACTCCTCGCGGATCGCGGCGGTCGCCTTGCGAAGGTCAAGGTTATGCGCATCGAGTGTGGTAACCACAAGCTCGCGTGATGGCCAGCCGAGCGCCTCACCCTTGCCCAAGATCTCGGACACCTTCTTGAGGTATCCGAGCGACGCCTCTTCGTCGCCCAAGAAGCGCAAGATCGACTCCCGCAAGTACTGCCTCTCGGGCTCTCCCACGCCGTTGCCGAAGAGAGACATGAGCTGTGTATCGTCCTGCATGAGCTTGCGGTAGGTGCTCAGGCAGCGCTGCGTGACCGTGACCCGGTCTTCGACGCCCCACGCCAGCGAGAGCATCGCCTTGATCTCCTCGCGACTCGCATTGCCGATCTCGCTGCTCTTGGCCTTGAGCTGCGCGATCTCCTCGAAGATCTTGATGACCTTGACGTCGTCGAGGGCGTTCTTCTCGAGATCGGCCTCGACCTCCTCCCGCGAAACCACGCCCAGCTCGGCCTTGCGGCTCATCAGCGTGCCGATCGCATTCAGGTAGTTGGCCGACTTTTCCGTGTCGAACTTGAACTTTTCGAACGCGGTGAGCAACTCGACACGCCCGGTGCTCACGCCAGATTCCTTGCCTTTCTGATGAAGTTCGGAGATGCCCGTGAGCAGCTTCTTGGCATCGCGGTTGAGCGAGAGGTCGATGCGCTTCACGAGCGGCTCGAGCGTCCACACGAGGTCCTCTCGCACCACGCCCGGGTACTTGCCCTCCCTGCACTCCGCCGTGAGCGAGTCCACCTTCTTGAGGAGCTCGACGGCCTTGTCGAGCATCAGTGGCTTGCCGGGGGCGTCCTGCTTGCGCGTGCCGAGAAGCGCCCACTCGCACTCGGACATCGACGGGAACACGTTCGAGAGCGCACTGCACTCCTGGCTGTACCACGGCTGCGGCGGCTTCTTCGAACCCTTTGGCGGCGGTTTGGGCTCCTTGGGGTTAGCGAGCTTCCAGATCGTCTTGAGCAGCTCGGTAGCGTTGGCCTCGTCGTACTCACAGTTCCTGAGGTGGCGCGCGCAGTCCTCACGCGTCGCCCCTCCCTGCTTGGGCGCGAGGTCGCACATGGTGTCGAGCGAGCCCAGAAACGCGAGCACGCGCTCCGATTCCGAATTCATCTCTCGCAGCAGCCTCTCCGTCTCTGCTCGCGACGGCTTGGTCCCCTGGGCGCGTCGGATGACGGTACCCGCTTGCGTGAGGAAGTGTATGAGCTTGTCCTTGTCGCGCCCGAACTCGTCCGACAGGTAGAGCTCCTCCACGTGCATCGAATCCTCCGCGTTCGCCGGGCGCGAGAACGCGAACGTGTCGCACTGCTCGGTGGTGAGCATCTCCTCAACCTCGGCTGCGGCGAGGATCTCGCACATAAATGTGATCGCGATCTTCCACTCACGCTTGAGGTAGGCCATCACCTTGCCATCCTCGCCGCGGTTGACCACGAGGAGCGACTCGAGCTCCATCTTGGTCGGGTAGCCCAGCCCACTCGCTGTCCCCAACCGCTGAGAGACGTACTCGAGCTTGGGTGTCACCACCTTCTCGCTATTCTTGAGGTACCAGAGCGCGGCCTCCTCATCGAAATTGCACAGCTGCAGCGCGTAGCGCACGCCCGCGCGCGTCGAGTGGCCGCCGCGCTTGTCGAGCGTGTTGTTCTCGCAGCGCGCCATCTCGACGAGCATCTTGGCCGCCTCTGTAGGGTCGTTCCTCTTCGCCTTCAGGGCCAGATGAAGGTCCTCTTCGGGGAAGCGCTTCGGCCCCTGCTTCGAGGCGACCTCCTTCTTCTTCTTCAAAATGTCGAGCTTCTCCTTGTGCACCGCCACGTGGGGCATCACCCGCCCAGCCTCGTCGAGCAGCCGGTTCACCACCAGGTCACTCTGGTCGTCGAAGCACTTCAAGGCCACCTGCGGCGTTACGCCGAGCAGCTCGGGCCGCGGGTCCTTCGGGTTCTTCTTGCGCTGCGCCTGCCAACGGTCCGAGAGCTTCTTGATCGCCTCGGGGTCGCTGATCCCGACCACCTCGCCCTTGGGCTGCTTCACGCCAAGCACCTCCACCACTTGGAAGTGGCATCGGTTGGGCAGCTTGCGCAGCACGAGCAGGCACTCAGCGTCCAATCGCAACTTCGCAAGTTCAAAAAAGAGCGATTGTTTGTCGGCCTCGGCGATGCCGTCGCTCGCGGGCGTGATGAGCGGGAAAGGCGTCGTCTTCTTCGCGCCGCGCTTCTTCTTGTCGCCCTCGTCCTCCTCGGGCGGCTTCTTCTCCTGGTAGCCCGGGAAGGCGAGTCGGTAGCCGATTGGGAAGCTGCCCCACGGCGTGAGGAGCCGCTGCGCGCGCCGCGAGAGGTCGAGGATGAGCCCGCGCGAGGTCGCGCCGTGCTCGGCCTTGGGATTCGAGTACTCCGAGCTGTCCCCAATTTTGAACGGGATCGTGAACCCGTTGTACTCGCCCACCGAAGGCTGTTTCAGCATCGTGAGCACCGTGTGCAGCGCCACGTACACGCCGTCGTCCTCGGCGATGGCCGCCTTCTCGGCCTTTAGCGCCGCCGCCTTCTTGGCGTCATCGATCGCCGCGGTGAGCTCGCCTCCCGTCTGTCGGTCGACGAACTTGTTGTAGTACTCTATGAATTCGTCGAAGTCGACGTCGCCGCTGCCGTCTTTATCGGCGATCCCAAACTCCTTTTCGACAAACTCGTTGATGATCGTGGCATCGCACTTATGTCCTTGATGCTGCAGCAGCCCCCAGAGCAGCTTCTTGAGCTCCTCCTTATCGACGGCGCCCGATCCGTCGACGTCCGCCTTTGAGAAGGCATCCTCCGCCGCCTTCTGCCGCTCCGCCATCAAACGGGCTGCCTCGGCAGCCTCCTTCTCCTTCTTGCTCATCTTCTTGGGCGCCTCCGACATGGCTGCTGGAGACGGACTGTGCCCAAGGGCTGGTCGTGAGCGTTGGAGCTCGCTGGACGGCCGGACTCAGTCTTGGCGCACAAGACGCGATCAAGCCAGTGGCTTGCAAGATCACGCCTCCAACGACAGCCGCGGCGACAGCGTACGGAAGTACGCATTCACACGTGCTTGTCCAGTGAATATGTGTCGGGAAGTCCGCCCTCAGGAAGTGCTCAGAAAGATCACCTTGACGTGTACTCTCACTTCTTCCTCCCTATCTCATAGCAAAAGAAATGCCACGACGGCTCTGGCTGGCGATCACCTTGGCCTTGTGCAGAAGCAGCAGCGGTAGCGGCAGAAGCGACAGCAGCGGCAGCAGCGGCAGCAGCGGCAGCAGCAGTGGTGATAGCAGTAGCACAGAGACGGTCGACCCAGGACCCGCCGCCGAGGCTGTGCTAGCAGCATCCGTGGTCGCGGCCTCAGCGGAGGGTGCGTCTCCGCAGCCCCAGGGTGACGCCGATGCACCACCCTCGGCCGAGGCTGCGTGGGAACGATTGCAGCAGCTCATGTCGGACGTGAACGTTGCCAACGCGAGCGCTCTCTTAGAGGAGGCCCTGAAGCTGCGCAGTGGCGTGGCGGGCTCTCGCAAGCAGCCGTGGAAGGCACTGCCAGTGCTCGAGGCACTCGCCGGCGCCGTTGGCAATCATGCGGTGCCGTCAGACACGAGCGCTGCCGCGATGCGTGAGCTGGGGCACATGCACCTGCGCGGCGAGGGCGTCACGGCCGACGCTGCCGTGGCAGTGAGGCACTACGAACACGCAGCGGAGCTGGGCGACACCGAGTCGCAGTCGATCCTCGGCGTGCTGCACTCGACGGGCTTCGGTGCGCCGCGCGACGCGCCGCTCGCCGCGACGTACATGTACTTTGCGGCCGAGGGTGGCGACATCCACGCGCAACTCGCCATGGGGTACCGCCACCTCCTCGGGGTGGCGGCCACCAAGGCGTGCCACAAGAGCCTGCTGTACTATACGCCGGTGGCGGAGAAGGTGGTCGCGAACGCGCAGCGCCACCAGTCAGGAGGGACGATCGAGAAGGTGCGTCGGCACATCGTCCTTCGAGTGCACATCGCCGCAGCGACTGCCTTCGAGTCCTGATGCTGCGATCCGCCTGGCGGCCGCCCCCCACGCGCTCCCTCGCTAGCCCCTGCCTGCCCCTCGTGTCTGCCGGCGCCGCTGCGATCGTCCCCCCCCCTCATCCGCCCTCTTTCGACCGCGCGCCCGGCCGTGCCCGCTGCTGCCGCTTGCGCAGGTGCGGCTGACCGTTGACAATCCTAAAGGAGTGGCCAAGAGAAGCGCCGACGACGACGTGCTGCAGTACTATGAGCACAGCGCTCTGAAGGGCTCCGTGGATGCCCAGCTCACACTAGGACATCTTCACTTCCACGGCGCGCGCGGGCTGCCTGCGGACGTTGCGAAAGCCTTTGGGTACTACAGCAAGGCCGCGGGCGCAGGCGAGCCCTCCGCCTTTGCGCAGCTCGGCCATATGTACGCTAACGGCCTCGGGGTGGAGCAGAACAACGTGACGGCCCTTGAATACTTTCGCAAGGGCGCCGCCAAGGACCACCCTGCCTCGCAGAATGGGCTGGGCTACATGTTCATGCATGGCTACGGCGTCGATCGCAACTATAAAAAGGCGGCCGAGTACTTCAAGGCGGCCGCCGAGCGCGGCAATGCCGACGCGCAGTTCAATCTGGGCGCCATGCACATCGGTGGCATGGGCCTCAAGAAGGCGTACGACAAGGCGCTGCACTACTTCACGCTCGCGGCGCACCAGGGGCACACGCTCGCCCTCTATAATTTGGCGCAGATGCACCTCAACGGGCTCGGTGCGCCGCGCTCGTGCCCAGTCAGCGTCCAGTTCCTGAAGGCCGTGGCCGAGCGGGGGCCGTGGGGTGCGCAGTTGGAGGAGGCGCACGCGGCGCTCCAGACGAGCGACGCCGAGCTGCCGCTACAGCTGTACGCCACGCTCGCGGAGGGCGGCTTCGAGCTCGCGCAGGCCAATGTAGCCTTCCTCCTCGACCAGCACTACATGCACACGCCACACACGCCACTCCACGGGATGGTGGGGGAGGAGATCGCGGCGCGTGCTCTGCACATGTATCGGCTAGCTGCGCAGCAGGGCAACATCGAGGCTGAGCTGAAGCTCGGGGATTACAAGTTCTACGGCTACGGCACCGAGCGTGACCTCGAGGCGGCGGTGAGCCACTACCGTGCTGCGAGCGAGGCGCGCAGCGCACACGGGATGTTCAACCTCGCGTACATGTATGCACACGGCCTCGGGCTGACGCGCGACTATCACCTCGCCAAACGGCACTATGACGTGGCGATGGAGACGGCCGCGGAGGCGTGGGCGCCCGTGCAGCTCGCGATGCTTGAGCTGTATGTACTGCGGTGGTGGGAGGAGCGCACCGGCGGTAAGCTGGGCGACCCGTATGAGTACTTTGGCTCCTTCCTGGGTGGCGCCTCTTTGGAACAGCTGCGCACGGCGACAGCAGGCCTCGAGAGCGATTCGCTGCTCATCTTGCTGCTCTGCGTGCTGCTCGGGATCGTCCTGGTCCTGAGGCAACGACAGCAACTGCACACGACTTAGCCGGGGAAAAAAGAGAGTCTGAGAGAAGAGGAGAGTCTGAGAGAGAGAGAGAGAGAGAGAGAGAGATGCAGACTGACCAACCTCACCCGCGCGCTGTGGGGTCTGTCGGACCGGGACCGGTCCACAGCGCGAGGGCAAGCGAGCAAGGGCAGTCGAAAGGGCGTGTGCTCAGACCGCGCAGAACGGTAGATACGGAGGTAGTCCGGTCGAGTCGAAGTGACAGGGGGCGAGGGGGGCGTGCGGCGTGAGCCGTCCCGCGAGGTCGCAACTTCTTCAAACACGACCAGCTCCTCACGACGCGTCAACAATGCAAGCGGAAGCGCGTCTCTGCTGAGGTGCCTGAGTCTGATCTCGCTCCTTTCTCTCGCCGGTCGCCGCCGCCCCGCCCGGAGCGCCGTGCCCCGACCCGCACGCCCGGGCCCGCGGCGCCGCCCCCGCGCCCGCCGCCGTCGTCAAGTCGACCAGTGCACCGTCCACCGACTCAAGTGGGCCCAGACTTAAGTCGCCCCCTTCCGATCTAAGGCAGCCACGACATGCCGATCCCAGACGACTCGAGAATTGTATCGTCCCGGCGGCCGGCGCGCCGGCTCGCAGCGACGGCGGGCAGGCGGGGTCAGCCCTGCCTTGGCGCAAGGCCGCAAGCCTTGGCGCCCTGCTGGGGGGTCATGTACTTGATGTTCGGTAGTTACGGGTACGGGTTCTTCGAAGAAGAGGCGAGAAGAAGAGTGGTTCGGGTACGGGTTCTTCGCACTTCGGTCGGTCTTCGGCAATTGGTCTTGTTGTTCTGATTTTACGTTAGATTTTAGTTCGAGCCCGCGGCACCCGCAGACGCTCAGTGACAAACTCGCAGTTGACCACATCCCGTGGGGTCGACTTTCCACCTTTTCCTAGAAAAGGAGAAGCGTGGTGAGGGGGGGACCGCGACGAAACTGACGGACTGACATTGCAGGAAAAACTCTATCAATTTGGCCGTTGGTAAGCCCGCATCCCGGTCGCATCCGCTCGTGTTGGCATAGCTCGGCACCAATGCGCTCGTCCAAACTGAGTGGCCGTAGTGCGGACGCACAGTCCAGGGCATGCTGTGCTACGCTCTCGAAGACTCTATAAAACGATGGCTTAAAGACCAGCACACTATGCACACACGATCAGACTCCACCTCGTTCCAGTCAGATCAACCTGTCGAATCGTGGAAAACCGTGACTCCACCACAGCTAAACAAGCAGGCGGGATTGGCCAAGGGCCTCTCAGTTCCGTATGCAACGGAGACGCCCGATCTTGACGAGCTGCTGCGGAAGATGAATGGCGGCCACCTGCTCAAAATAGCCGAGCTCGAGTCGCTCGAGCGCTATCAGATGGAGGTGGAGGAGGAGGAGGTGCGCACTCTCGCTCAGTCAACAGCTGTGTCACCTGCAGTCGATACTCCTGCTCCCGACACTCCTGCCCCAACATCTGCGATGCACCTACCAGAACCGGCTCCACTGCCAGCACCGTCAAGAGCGCATACCGTGCGATTTTCGGAATCACTTGCTGTCCAGCAAGGCGTGCTTCAGGGAGCATATTCAAAGCCAACAGCATCTCGCCGACAGTTGACAGACCAGTCTTCGGAGAACGTGACTCAGCCAGCTCAACGAACGACACCTCCAAACACGCTCCGTCCCCTGCCGTCCTCTAAGGCTTTGCAGATCATCAGCGCCCACATCGAAGAGGCTACTCGGTCGTCGTCACCAGCCACAGCTCTGACCCTTGGGAGGCAGCAGAAAGAGGCAGGTGCTCACGGTGGCAAGCCCAAGGTGAACCAAAGCACTTTCGTCTCGACTGCTAGCATGGTCTTTTGGTGGATTACAAATCCTAGGGCGGTCTTCTCAGCCGTCTTGGATGACATCCACGTCCCGTCGGCTTGGGTCGGCGCGTCGAGCGAGCCAGCTGCAGCGTCAGCTCCTGCGGCGGCCCCGTCAGAATTCGAGGGCGAACGACGGGCTGCTCCGTTGGGCATACCCAACCACGCAGAGGCAGTCGATGCGCCTGTGGCAGCAGCACCCTTCGAGAGTAAAGGGTTCTTTGGCTTCTGGGCAACCGCAGTCGATTCTTGGGCGGCGCCTGCAACTGCGGAAGTCCCATCATCTGAGAGCAATGTCGAGCAGCCACCAACTGATGGCACTTCCGCGTGGCTGACTGCACTTCCTTGGGCTGCGCCTGCAACTGCAGCAGTGCCACCAGCCACAGCCAGCCTAGCCGATGAGCCAAAGATGGGTAAGTACTATGAGCCACAGATGGGCAAGTGCTGGCTGGCTGTTGAATTCGACAAATCACTTTGTTTTGCGGCTGGGTACGGCGATCTCGTTTCAGCACTAGCCCTCGCGTGCTGCAAGAAGCGCCTTCGCTCTGCTTTATCACCATGGCTGCGAGGGCTGCGCTGGGGCCAGCTGCTTGCGCACGAGCCAGTCACTCGCCTGAGGGTAGCTGCCGATGCGATCTTGAAGCTCGAGCATCTACAGGAGCTTCGGGTAGGCGCATTCGACCGACTGGATGCGCGTTGGTTGCGTACGGCCGTCGCCTCACGCAACATCTTGGACATTCGTGGCCTTATCAACGCCACAAGCTCTGTGCAGCTTGCCTTTGCGTTCGCTACCATAGCGTGCCGTGCCTGCCGTAGCGGGGCGGTGTCACGTGTGGTCCTACACGGTGGCTGCGACGTAGACCTTCGTGGGAGAGCGCTCAATCTGAGCAAGAAGAGTCTTGGCGACGAGGGTGCGCGCAGTGTCGCAGGCGCGCTGGCCGGCGCCTCAATGCCACAGCTGCGCGAACTCAACCTCTCACTCAACAAGCTTGGCGACCCAGCGATGCAGTCGCTCGGCGCGGCTGTGAAGAGCGGTGCGCTCTCATCGCTGCGCGTGATGCGATTGAGCGAAAACCGCATCGGCGCAGTTGGTGCGCGCGCATTCGCCGAAGCTATCACCGGCGGCCAACGACTGTCTGCGCTCACCCTCCTCAGCTTTGATGGCAATCAGCTTGGCGACGCAGGAGTGGCAGCGCTCGCAGGCCCCTTGGGAGATGGGGCGCTACCTGCGCTCGAAGAGCTTGGGCTCGTCCGCAACGGTATAACAGCTGTGGCCCCACTTGTTGCAGCGATCGCCAAAGGCGAAATGCCACTTTTGCGCCGACTACTCCTACAGCACAATCAGCTGGGCGATGGGGCGTTGCGTGACCTGGTGGACACCGTCGGATCTGCCAAGCCGAAGCCTGGTGTGCACGATGTGCGCTCACCACCGCATCGCCCACGGGATGGGCTGACTCCGCTCCCCGAAGCTGCTGATGGAGCAAATGGCGTAGCGGTACGGATCCGCGGCGTCTTCCAGCCTAAGGAGATCCTCCCCAAAGACTTCATGCGAGCTCGACGACTTGCGACCGAGCACATGCGCTTAGTCCCACCGGCCTACGCGCACACTGACGACGAGGACTCCGAGGACTCCTACGAAGCCCTAGACCGGGTCGTAGCATAGGCGTTCACCGCGCGTTCAAACTGTTCACTCTTCAAGACACAAGACACACACATTGCCCTCAACCCACACGCGCGCGGTCTGCCGGCCGGACCGGCCCGATGTGGCACCAGCCACCACCGCGTGCGTGTGGTGTGGGCGACCATCAAAATGGGCCGGGGTCCGTCAC
>Ga0164295_10004386_pt1 | contig 11214 bp, 10 predicted proteins | sample GEODES006metaG_FD_111798 | JGI IMG/M metagenome (GOLD analysis project Ga0164295, IMG submission 111798) | Oligotrophic lake water microbial communities from Sparkling Lake, Wisconsin, USA - GEODES006 metaG | ecosystem: Environmental > Aquatic > Freshwater > Lake | place: USA: Sparkling Lake...
TCCTGAAGATTCGAGGATTTTAGCCTGCCGGATCGTTGAATTATACGAGATTTATCGGTTGACAAAAAAGGCCCAGGATCTTGATCGAGCCTTGGAGGAACTCAGTCGGGCAAAAGGTCGCGGCCAACATCCTTACCTTGTTGCCGTTCAGGCGGTTCTGGCCGAGCAACCGGTTTGTCCTGATCCTCATCCTTTTTTCCGTAAGCTACGACAGTCCAAGGCCTATTCCCTACCGGGTAATCTTCAGGCGATGATACCAGGTGGTGTATCTGGGAAGTTTCAAGGCATTGGATTGGCAAAATGGATGGGCACGCCGGATGAATCCGTAACCGCCCCTTCCGGGACCGACAGCGACCTCAACCGGCAGAAGTTTTCGTCCATCGTGGGATACGTGCCGGGCCTCTTCTTTGTCCCCTTGATTGTGGAGGCCAAATCACATTTTTGCCGTTTTCACGCCAACCAAGGACTATTGGTTCTGCTGGTGATGCTCATTCCACAGATCGTTCTTCCGGTTCTGGTTAAAATCTTTGTGTCTGTTCTGCCTGGCTTTATGCTGACGAATCTCTGGGCGATTTTTGGATTCTTGGCAGGAGTCGTCAATCCCGTGGTCTTTTTTCTAGCGGCTTTGGGAGCATGGCATTCTTTCCATTTGCGCTGTGTCCGCCTGCCCATAATTGGAAAGTTTAACATCATTAAACCATGATCAGTCCCTTTTGTCCTAAATGTCGCTCCGTCATCCTACCTGGAAAGATAGAGTGCCCTGAATGCCATGAACCGGTGAGAGATCGTGCGGGTGTCACGGATAGCCTGCGGAAGGTGGAAGCGCCCTCCAGTCGGGGGGATCTTTTCTGCCCTTCCTGCCACGGATTGATTCTGGGCGGGGATAATCGATGCTCCAAATGCGGAATGCTGATTTCAGCATCTACTCACGAAGGTTCCGGAATCTTTCGCAGTGCAGAGCGCACGGGAACTGCTTTGTCTTTGAGTCGAACGCATTCCCTCGCGAGTCAAATGCACTCCTCCCTTCAAGATCTTGGGGAGGGGGATAGAAAGAGTATTTGGACTAAATATCTGCAACCCTCAACCGAAGAAATGAGCGCAAATTTCTTTCAAATAAAAACCTGCGACTACATTACCAATAATGAACGCCATCGATCTATTGCGGAAAATGAAATATCTTTTGAATATGATTTAAAAAACTTTAGCTATAATGCGGAAGCTTGGCCTAAGGATCAGAGCGGTAGCTATAAAATTAAATACTTTGTTGGGAAAGCGATTGCAGACCGGGTGGTAGCGGCAGCTGTATCCTGCGCTGACTTTTCAATATTCGGGGAGAACCGGTTGCCCTTGGAAGAGACATTAACTCAAGCCTTCCTATCTGTGCGTCGGATGAGGGACTCCAATGTTACCCTTTCTGAAGCCTTGCAGATTGTTGAGGGCCATTTACTACCGTTGTTTGATGAAATCCGTCTTGGCGCAGCCCGCGAAATATCCAACAAAGTCTGTCGTTATGTGATCGCTCATGAATTCGCGCATATTCTTTTAGGTCATGTTGATCTTCCCATGGCGCAAAGAAGGGATCCTGATATTCGCAAAAACAATGAACGGCAAAGTGACACATTTGCTAGTAATACAATCAATGCATCTCTTGATCGTGAATTTGCCTTTTTGGGCGGGCTACTGACATTCCTTCATTTCATTTGCTTGGGGCAGAGTGATGCCAGAAAAGAGGGAACCTCTCATCCGGCTCCTTTCGAAAGATTCGAGCTTTTGCTTAAGAATAAAAGCTCATTGGATAGTTTTTGTGCGCGTTTTCGGACTTCAGAAAAGTCTCTTCGCAATATTGCCGAGAGGTTAACCCGTGCCTAGGCAGTCTGGGCCAGAAAGGTCACTCCATGAATCCTGAAAACAAAATCGCAAACTGGATCGTACCTGCAGGCCATGTGGCTCGCAAACTTGCACCCGCCTCTTTGGAGGGATTTTTCGGTGCTGGAGGAGTGCAAATCGAGGAGGGGACCCGTGCTGCCCTAATCATCAATGGAGTCGTTCAACACGAGGTTGGTCCTGGGATTTATCAATTCGAAAGATTTGATCCTAAGAAGGTCTCTTCTTCTGAGAAGCCCAACGCCATCGCCACATGCTTCGCTTGGTTGGGTGGTGTTTTCAAGAAAAGTGGCATTCAAACGAATTCGGACGGGAAAATCTTTTTTTCTAAGCCCTTGCAATATGAAAAAGATGAACATCCGATTGGGTTGCCTTCTGAAGTCGGGTTTTTCCCGAAAGATATCACGACTTTTTCTGTGGTCATCTGCCGGACCGCCCCTTTTCAAATTGGGATAGGATTGGAATCCGTCCGAGGCGGAGACCGTAATGTGGCAAAGTTGTCGGTACAAATTCATGCCGTATCCTCGTTTCTGCGATGGGCTATGGTCGAGTCCCAAGACGATTACGTTTCGGGGGACGACGTGGCCGAAAAGATGGAAAGCAAGTTGGGTGATGGTGCCCATCAGGTATTGGAGAGTGCAGTGCAAGGGAGCGGGACAGATGCCGAGGCAGCACTCGGGCGGGAATGGATTCGGGTGGGGGGAGATACTGGACTAAAAATCGTGCATTTACTGGGTTTTGCAAGCGAGGCTCAGACCCAAACTAAGGAAAGATTGGCCAAGGCTCGGCAAACTGAGGAGATTCTTGATGTGGAGATTCGATTGCAGAAAGCCAGCAATCGTCTGGGAATGGGGACTGGATTGGCGGAGCAGGAGCGACAGGAGATTGAGGCTGTGTTGGAAAAGCAAGGGCTCGCGCGGAGTTTCGACTTAGAGAAATTCGGAAGGGATATCGAGAGCCAGCGAATGGTGCTTGAGAATTCCATCCGAACGCTGGACCAAAAACTCAAGGCTGAGATCGACCAACAGCAGGTCGAGTTGGATGGAAAAATCCGGTCCCGGGTTGCCAACCTGGAGATGGACCTGAAACGGATCCGGGAAATTGAAGGGGCCAAGATCGAAAGTGAGGCTGACACCATTCGCCGAAAGTCTCAAATCGATCTTGATGCCGTAGAACGAGACAAGCGTTTGGAATCAATGAAGAACCTCATGGAGATTCGAAAAGACCGCGACAAAGCCGCGGCGGGGATCGACATGGAAAAGATGAAGATCTTTAAGGAGATGTCGCCAGAGCAGATCATGTTGGTGAATCCCAACGTCTCCCGGGAAGCGGCTGTAGCCATGGCAGCCAAGTTTTCGGAACAGGCACAAAAAGACGTGGCGAAAAACGCCACGGAACAAGCCGACAAGATGAAGGACTTTCTCGAGAAAATGGCCGAGGAACAGCGTCGAATCGTTTACGCAGCGATGAGGACGCAAAAGCGGACACGCGATAAAGACGAACGGGAAAGCGGTCGTGAGAAATCTTCAAAAGCCAAATCAGAATCGGAGTCAGACGAGGGGGACGACGATTAATCCGGCGGGCCAGATTCGCGAAAGGACCTTATGAAAACCATATATCTAGTTGAAGGCTCCAAGGTCATCGGACCGTTCAACGACAGCGAAATTAAAGAGGGATTGAAATCGGGCAAGTGGCATGGGCGAATCTTTGCCTGGAGACCGGGGATGAAAAAGTGGGCCCCGTTAGCTCGAATGGAAATGGACCGAACCACTGTGGGGGCGACCTTTGCATCTGAACCTCCTCCGGCACCCTCTCTCTTGGAGCGGCAAAACAAAACGATGCTTTTCACAGCCTTGGCTGCCTTGGTTCTTTTCTTTATCTGGTTTGCGGGAATGCGGGGGAAGCCAACAACAACTACGGTTTCTAATCCCCAGTCCGTGGGGACTTTTGGAAGTGTACCGGTTGACGTGGCCTTGAGTCCGGCCGATCCAAAGGCGGTGGAGGGTGAAAGGATGGAGGCTGTTTTCTTTGAGCAAAACAACGATCAACTGTCTCCATCGGCCGCTGATAGTGTGGTTCGTATTGGTCAATTACTTCAAACCTCTGATTATCGCAAAAGCCGGGTAATCACGATCGTCGGATATGCCAGTTCGGAGGGGGATTTGGCACAAAATGAGAATCTCTCCAAGTCGAGAGCCGTGGCGGTAAAGAAGCGCCTTGTGGAAATGGGGATCGATGCCGGTAAGATTGTGATTCTTCCAGGAGGCCAGGCTAACAAGGCGGCTGAAAATGATCCAAATCCGAAAATGAACCGACGGGTGGAGATCTATATCGGGCGGTAATCAAAAGTTGCGTTCTAGAAAAGGGTTTCGTTTATGAAACAGTGGGCTTTACGTTTGGTCAAGGACTTGACTGAAACATTTATTAGGACGATTGTAATCAAGTTAGCGGGTCTGACAGTCATCATAGCCGTCTCTTTAGTTACCTTGCTTTTGGTTTTCGTTCTTCTGGTTTGGGGCTTCTTTTATATCGAGAAGAAAATTCCTGCCAACGTAAAAACCTTTGCCGCCTCTTTATTGCAAACTCCTGCTAAGGTTGAAACAAATCCTTCTAAGAATGAAACAATAACCTCACCTTTTTCGAGGATATTGAGATCTGGTCACCAAGAGACCGGAAAATCTCCTGCCGCTACCGATCAGCTTCACAACATTTACAAAGACTTTTCGCACCTCAAGGCCTTTCTCCGAACTTCCAATGTGGTGTCTGAAGAAAAGCCTGTTGCAAAAAGCCGTGCGGAAACTAATCGATCTGAGGATCATATCGTATTAAAAAAAGATGATCCAGAGGGTGACGTTCGCAATCAGAATTCGGATCTGGATCATCAACCTTCCGAATCGCGTTCAGAAGTTAATCTGGAAACGACCCCAGAATAAGGAAACGGGATCTGCAAAACCTCCATTCGCAATCAAGCCATGCAACTGGTTCTGGAGCTAGAATATTTGCGAAAAGGAAGGCAGCTCCTTTTTCAGCTACAATTTCATGCCTAGCATGTCTCTGAAAAGGCTTTGTGTATTGTTGGCCAGTCTACCCTCCTCCAGCGTATGCCATTGAGCACGTTCAATAGGCCCTTTCCCGCTGGGCAATTCGAATTAAATGGAAGAAGTGGGGTTAAAGATCCCTAAAGGCAATGACCCCTCGCTATGATTGCGGGCTAATGCCCAGAATATCCGATTGAAGCGAAACCTCGCACACTAAGAGCTAATGACCTACTGAAGGGGTGGCGATAATATCAGATCTAATTATTTGACTTAACCTGGGGGCGCAACTTTTGTAAATTCTTATTGTAGTCATCAACATTTTCAATCTTGTTTGCATCCATAAGAAGAAACGCTTTTTGTTGTAGTCGAAAATTCTCATTCTGCTTGGCGCTTATAATCGACTGGATTCTGGACCGTTCGCGCGAACCCTCAGAGTTCATTACAGAATATTTTCTTTTTTGCTCCTCAAGCATTCGTATCTCCTGTTTGTTGGATTCAATTTGACTCTTTACGATATGATATTCCGCGCCTCTTGTGACGCAGTCATACTTTGCATAAGTTGTTTGGGCAGTGAGTGGTGGAACAAGAAAAAATAATGCACTTACGAACGTGGTAACCAGCCTTCTGTACAGACAACTTCCCATAAGATATCAGATTGAATAACGTGTTTCCGATTAATTACAACACTAAACAAATGGTGCTAGTAAATGCTACAAACTACTACCGGCCAACATCATGCATGCCTCTACGAATTTAAGTTACCTACTGTCGTTATTCAAATAACTTCTTTTAAGTCTTAATCAACGCGATTATCGTGAATCATTAATCAAAAGGGAATATGAAAAAATCGAGAAGAGCCTCACAAGGAAGTAATAAGCTCATTCTAGCTTTCGTAACGGTTTTGGGTATAGCCACGCTTTTATCAATCATTTTTACAGACAACATCCTTAAAAAAATCGGTACAAATGAGCAGAGTATCAATATCGAAAGATTTTTAACGAACTCCACAAGCTTTGGCGGTGAAACATATAAAATTACTATTAAAATCGAAGACCTTATTTTAACAAATGAAATCTGTGGAATATACACAGTTAAACTGAATCAAATTACAAATCATGTGAAACTAGGTCTTTTAATACCAAATAACTGTTACACTCAAGGGGTCTGCAAGGGGCAGCAATTTGGTGTCACGGCGGCTATATCCTCTAAAGGATTTCTTGTGGCAAAAAAAATCGAAAAACTATAACTCTTACGAATAGGTCCGATTCCATATGTCTATGAGTAGGCATCTTCTCAGCTGTTTCTCCGCCATTCTTTTTGCTTCCAGCACAATCAACCTGGGAGGGGAGACTTCAACAACTGGATTAAAAAAACCGGAATATGAGGTTCTTTGGAACGGAGAGAACTGGGATAGAAGAGAGTTTCAGGAAAGTGAAATCGAGACCTTTCTGCATTCAAGCCCTGATGTTAATACAAAAGCTGAACTATATTGCAATTCATTGTCCGCATTATCGGCTGTAAAGCCCGATCATACGACTGGTATTGCCAACTCTCAGCATGTGCAGAATCTAGTTCAGAATACTCCCTGCCCGCAATTAGACTGGCATCTCGTAAATGCGATCCAGTTTTATGAAGCGCTTCAAGTAACTCATTCAGAACTAAAAAGAAAAGAAAGGGTCCTCCAAAAAGAGGCTAAGGATGATGAAGAAGAGCTACGAAGATACGAATCCCAAATACGTGGCAGTACTATTCTTCCGCAGAGAATTGAGGAATTCCTGAGGTTGCGTAGGGAAGTTCAGGAGAAAAGGGAAAAAGAGCGGGGGAAAAGAAGCGCTGATCTGAAAAGAAGTGAGGCACAGTTCATTGAATGCGAAAGTCATATTAAGCATGAAATATTGTCCTATCTTATGCTTATGTTCGCCATCAAAAAACTCGAAAACGTGTTGATGGCTTATGCACTATGTAACGCATATTATCCTGATCCGTCGGGCTATGAAACGATCTGGAAAACCATCTGTAAAGAAAAAGTGGACCTTGCGAACAACAAAATCTTGTCTGACATCCAAGAAAAAACCCGGAATAAATCTTATGGTAAAGCCTTCATTCGAGAAGAACTGGTAAATGTTGCTTCCCATTTTACAGACCGAATCTCAAGCATGCCTTCATCCCCGAAGGTTACTTATCAGAAGGCGCTAACTGAAGTCCAAAGAATCTACAATCAAACAACTGAAATAACGAACGCAATTCGTAGGAAGGAGTTGAAAAAGGCCTTAAATCTTCTGAAAGAGTATTATCCTGATAGCTCGGCGCTTTTGGCATTCGCTAAAATTAGTTATGAGGACAGAAGTCTTTTACTAAGCTTTATTGAAGCCTGTCGAAAGTCAGAGGAAGCATTAAGGAATGGAGACACAGTTCAAGCAAAAGCTGTTCTTTTTCATATTAAGGAGTTGTCCATCGACTTTGATTTAGCATCCGCAATCCGTGAGGCCAATAAAAAGGAGGCCGAGATTCAGGCATGTCTTAAGAAAGCATATGAGGCAGCTTCACGAGGCGATGACAAAGACCTTGATCTTCAAATAGAAAGTCTTAACAAAATCGCTTCCGGCAACATCTACGTCTTTGATCAAATAAAAAAAGCAACTGAACTAGGGCTTATTCAAAGAAACAAGCTCATTGAACTGGATAAATTGTTGAAAGAATGGGATGTTAAAAAGATATACAACTGGCAGAAGTCGCAGAACAAGCTGCAAGATAAAAACAGACAACAAAAGCTCGAAGAAGCAATTGAACAATATCAGAACCAACAAGCTTCACTTGAAAAAGTTAAGGCTATTGCCGCGCTTCCAGGTGGTTCTTATGCGGCATGGGAGGAGGCCGATAACGAGACAAAAAAGGATCCGAGAAATGAAGAGCTTATATTGTTTCAAAAACAACTTGCCTTAAAAACTACTTCATACGTGGAACCGCTTCAAATTGGGGATTCCATGAATGCCGAAAAGAAAACAGGGTCTGCTTTCTATTATTATCTTTTAGCCGTGGACGCCTACCCGGAGGGGAAAAAGGCAAAAGATAACCTACGCAAAGTAGCTGAGGAAGTTGCTACTCAATACAAAAATAATCAATACTAGAAATGAAAACGGAGTATTCTTTTTTCACCTCATTTCAGTCTTTTTTCTGATTGAGAAAAAAGAACGGGGTTTACCTCAATTAAACTACGTATTTTCCGCCATGCTTCCTTCTTCATATTTCGGCAAAGCATCTTCATGAAGAAGCTTTCGGCCTCCAGCGTTACTTGGCTCTTTCTCTGTTTCTTTTTCTCTGACCAAAGCTTCAGTGAGATAGTCTGCTGGAAGCCAGGATGAATCAGATGCGGAAAATCTTTTGGGAGCTTAAGAAGGCCATGTCAGCTCCAACTGATGCCGACAAGCGAAGTCCCTTTTGTGGGAGACTGATCTAAAGACTGCCATCGAAGAATCCAAAGCCCACGAACATACCGGCAGATCAAAAGACGGCTTTTCTTAAGAGTTACAAGAACAAGATGGATGAGTTGGTTGACGAAATCGTTTCACTGGAGAGAGCTATCGAAGCGGGCAAGTGGGATGATGCAAAAGGCCCTTGTGGGCATGATCAATCAGTTGCAACGAGAAGGGCATCATAAGTACCGCAGTGATAGCAACGAACCCTAGACCTTTAATGCGGGGTAACTTGGAGAGATAATAATCGTGAACTGGCCCTCCGTGATTACTTTTTCCAAGTTAGGGGGGGGGCTAGGTTCAACCGATTCGATACAAAAAAGGGGGCTGTTTAGGGGTAGATACAGGCTTAATGGATTGGCATACCACGTGGGAACTCTATGATGTATTCATGAAACAAATTCTTTTTCTTGGACTAATCTGCGTTTTCAACTTGGGTCAGGCGGAGAGTTCCGATCCAAAATCTAGGACTCATTCGGACTTAAAGCCGGTGGCGGTTGATTCACTAATCGTGGATGTTCTTTCCGATGATGTCAGTGACACCTATGTCAGCAAAACGACCTTCTCCGAATCGGAATTGTCAAATGTGGTCAAAGCAGGAGCGAAGGTTGTATCCGGGAAAACTCTTCTCGTCGCCAATCTTGGTTATGGTCTCCGGTTGCGTACCAAGGCGGGGTCGACTGAACACGTGCTTCTTTTCGACACGGGAACCGAGGGACAGGCCTTCCTTCATAATTGCAAGGCGATGGGGGTCGATCTAGGAGGAGTGGAGGCCATCGCGATCACCCATGGGCATTGGGACCATATGGGAGCTTTACCCCAAGCCATTCCGACGATTGTGGCCAAACGTGGCCGTGGGAATGTTACGATTCACGTGAATCAGGATATGTTCGTGGAGCGTGGGGTGGAACTTTCCAAAAAAGAAATTATCCCGGTAGAAGAAGTGATCACCCAAAGTAGTATGGAGGCTTTGGGTGCTAAAGTCGTGAATGACCCTCACGCGAGGGGTCTCTTAGATGAGCATTTTTATTATAGCGGGGAGACTCCGCGGGTTTCCTCGTTCGAAAAAGGGCGTCTAGATCACCTGTGCCGATCGAGCCATAGTTCGGCTTGGCATCCAGACCCCTTGTTAATGGATGAGCGGATGGTGGTGGTGAATGTGAAAGGCCTTGGTTTGGTTGTTTTTAGCGCTTGTTCGCATGCTGGGATTGTGAATGTTTGCACCGAAGTGAAGAGGCTCTTTCCAGATATTCCCATTTATGCGGTCATGGGGGGGCTCCATTTGGGGGGAGTGATGGAAAAGATTATCCCACAGACCGTTCAGGGGCTAAAGCCGTTTGATATTTCTCATATCATCACCGGGCACTGCACAGGATGGCGGGCTCTTCATGCTTTGGCCAATGCGTATGGGGACCGTGTCAGTCAGTCCGCAATCGGAACAACCTATACTTTCGAAAAGAAGTCTTCCCAGGATACTGCTGGAACCGCAGAGGCAAAATAGGGTCGATTAGGTTTTATGCCCGAATTTTTCGGGTGTGAGGTCAAGGTTCAGATTCGAGTCCGGAGAAGTGAAATCAGAGCAATCGATTCGAACTACTTATTGATGTGATGGATCGCCTTGCCATTGGGGTCCGAAAGCATTCCAAAAGCACCTAGGCAGTACCCCTTGGTTTCAGCGCCTTCGATTCCACAGCGGGTACAGGTAAAGAACTTGCCCGTACCCGCACTAGTCTGCGATGGGGAACCGTCCTCCGCTTTTGTGGGTTCAGAGCCGGTAGGGGATGTTGCGGCCGTGCCGGAGCTTGTGGAGGATCCCCCCGAAGATGATGCTCCAGCGGAAGAAGACGAGGCCGAAACCTGTGATGTTGAAGCGGGGCTACTGATGCTCTGGGCGCTAGATTCGTAGTTGTTTGCCGAAATATTTTTAACTCCGGATTCATATGAGCTCTTAGGAATATTTGCGACACTCGATTCGTAAGGGTTGTTGTTTGCGATTCCCTTCACTTGGGCTGAAGCCAGTGAGGCGAACAGGATGGAGAGGGGGGTGCTGAGAAGGAGATGCGTTGCTGATCTGTGCATGGGACTATTTGGCCATATTTCTTAATGGAAACAATCAAATAGGAGGGTTTGTGGGAGATCCAATTCGGACTTGTCGGGGGAAGGGGGGATGCCTCAGATTAATTCCAATGAAAAAAACCACTCTCGTGCTTGCTTGCCTACTCGCGGTCAATGTATGGGCCCAGAATCCACCACCACCTCCCCTTGATAACGGAAGCGATTACGACGGCTATCCCTACGACGGGTATTATTACGCTGGAGGATATTACGGATATGGTGGCTACGCCGGAAGAGGTCGGGATTGGAACAACTATTCCGATGGTCGGTACCAGGATCGAGGGAATCATCGGGGTGCTGACCGGGCCCGTGGTGGTGGTCGCCGCTAGTTGATTTCTTCGCGTACGTGAAACTCATTCTCCAATATTTCTTGGAGGGCAGCCGTTGCTGCCGATAGTTCCTTCGCAAGGAGCGTGGATGGTGAGTTGGCGATCGCTACGGCACATCGTTGGGCAAGACCCTGGGAGGGGTTGGTCTCTGTAATCTGTTCGATCATCTCTTTAATTTCTTGAATCTTTTGCCGGGTGGTTTGGATGACATGTCTGGATTGGGTTTCGGAGACTTCGCCTGAGGTGACTCGGCGGATTTGTCGGCATTGAAAGAGCTGGCACCGATGGGGTCGACTCTCGTAGATCATGCACTGGTTATTCTGATGGGCAGAGCACGGTTGACGAAAGGTGGTAACCCCCTTCTTTCTTTTTAGA
>Ga0164295_10004387_pt1 | contig 11214 bp, 5 predicted proteins | sample GEODES006metaG_FD_111798 | JGI IMG/M metagenome (GOLD analysis project Ga0164295, IMG submission 111798) | Oligotrophic lake water microbial communities from Sparkling Lake, Wisconsin, USA - GEODES006 metaG | ecosystem: Environmental > Aquatic > Freshwater > Lake | place: USA: Sparkling Lake...
ATCCATTCGCCGTATCCTTCGACCGGCTTGCCGTGATATTCACCCGCGGGGACGGCGTAGACGCCCCAGTGGATGAACATTCCAAAGCGGGCCTCTTGAAACCATTTGAGCCGCTCCGCTTTTTGTTCCGGCGTTTCCCGGGGAAGCCGTTCGATCGGGGGAAGAGCCGGAGCGGGGGAAGAAGCGGTAGGTGTTTTTGTATTTTCGACCGGCTTTTGGCAGGCCGTCCCAAAAAGTCCGAGGAAGAGAAACGCAAAGAAGGAGGCGAGACTCAGCGACGAGACCGGACGGGATCTCATGGAGTTGAGATTTCCGGAATCACGACATTGAAAAAGAGGGCGCCTTCCGAAGGACCGATATCCTTTTTCGGATTCTGGGACGCGGCACACTGGCTGAAGAAATTCTCCTTGGCCTTGGAGTTCCCGGTCAGGCATCCGTCCTCGCGGTTTTCCCAGCAGACATTGTTGAAGAAAAGGTTTCCGTTGGCGGTTTTATCGTCCGCCCGGGCTCCAAGTCCGATCCCGCGCCGATTGCCTGAGCAATGATTCGCCGCGATGAGATTCGGCCCGGTGTTGCCCTTCACCTCCTCGTTCCAGACGTGGATTCCCGTCCCGTTGCCGTGAAGCTGGTTGCCGAAGACGATGTTGTTGTGGATCGCCTCTTCCACAAAAACACCGTGCCGCCGGTTCGCGTTGCAGGTGTTGAAGAGTGCGGTGGAGTCGATGCTATGGGCGTCGAGGTCGATCCCGTCCATGAAGTTTCCACTGCAGACATTGGCGATCGAGTGCACCCGAGAGGCGACGTGGCTCCAGATTCCCCGGCCGTTGTTGCCATAAACATTACAGCGGTAGAGAAAGATAGGATCGCTGCCACTGCGGCCCTTGGTGTTGATACCATCGCGGGCGCCGGCAATCAGGCTGGTGCCTTCGATCAGGGCGATACTTCCCGTGTTGGCGTTGATGGGGAAGAAGGCCTGTCGACCGGCATCAAGTTTTCCGCCGGAAACAGAGCAGTACCCGGTCTTCGGAAGTAGAACGACCTGGGTGATCGGGGCCGCGCGTGCCCACTGGGGTTCGATCGGAATGCCGTGATCCGAGAGGATTCGTGCATCGGCCGCCATTAGAAGGCAACTGTTGGGAGGGAGTTCGAGCCCTTTGGGGGTTTTGGAGATGTATTCTCCCTCGAGCGGGATCACGAGAACGTCGTTGGGGTGTGCCGCCTGGGCTTTGGCGATTTCCGCCTCCACCAAGGCGAGATCGGTGGGAACGATTTTCGGGGGTTTGTCCTTGTCCGCGGGTTTGGGGTCTTTTTTTCCGCCGGGGATCAAGGGGACATCGAAGCGACCCATCCCGGCCACGATGACCGAGTTGGTGTGGGGACGGGCGAGGGTGGGGGGATCAAAGAATTTCACTCCGGGCGCCGCCGGATCAACCTGCAGGTTTTCATTCGAGATCAAAAAGGCGTCTTTGGTTCCGGGGGCGACCTTGACGGAGGCCGAGAGGTTATTATGAAACAGCTGCTGGGTTTCCCCGCCGATGGAGATCGTCAGGTCCTTGGCAGTGCCGTGGTTTTCCGAGACGAGATTGCCTTTGCTGCCGGGGGTGAGTTCGAGGGTGAGTCCGCTTTTGCCGAACCGGTTGCGGGTGATGATCCCGCGGTCCGAGCTGCTTTGAATGTCGGTTTTGTTTCCGGAAAAAGTGTTTCCGGCGACCATACTGTTGAGTGAGTTGATCGAGAGTGCGGTTTCGGTTTGTCCCTTGAACACGTTATCGAGGCACTGGAACCCGCCGGACTGATCGACCTTCAGAGCATTGCCATTTTTCTCGAAGTAGCAGCGGGTGACGCTGGCGGCCTCGTTGAGCGAGGTGACATTCGTCGTACCGCGGTACTCGATGCCGGTCTTGGCGCAGCGGAGGAGATTGAGTTGATCCAAGTTGATCCGGGCTCCTTCGGTGATCTGGATGCCGGTGAGGGACTTGCCTCCACCATCCAGAGTCGCCGGTCCGGGGCCTGCGGAGGAGACAGAGACAAACTCGGCTTTTTCCACCGAAATCAGGCTGGGTGCGGAGCATTTGGCCCCGGCCTTCACGCCGGCGGAGGGGGAAAGTTGGAGACACATCTTCGATCCGAGTCGCACCGGGGCGGAGTCAACCTCGAGGGTGCCGGCGGGTTCTAGAATCAGAACCGCTTGTGGTTTTTCCTTCCGCGCCGCATCGATCAGCGTCTGGGCCGCTTCGGCGGTTCCGGCGGGAAGAGAAACGCGATGAATTTCTTCTTTCGGCCCGGTGATGAACGGAGCTTCGGGCGGGGTGAAAAACTGTTCGGCCGAATGGGCCGGGGAAAGGGGCGTAAACGCGAGAAGAAAGAGGACAAAAGAGGCGCAAGGCAGGGAAGAAATGAAGGAATCTTGGATTTTCGAAATGATCATCAGATATCCTGAGGTAGATCGGATTCGGAAGACAAGCTGGATTTGGATGTTCATGAAAATTTGAAGGACATTCTTGAAATTATGCTTGTGAAAAAAAATAGGGTTCATAATTGTTACATCCATGAATAATTTCAAAATCATTTTGAGGATGTTTTTTTGGGCAAATTTGGGTCTTGTGGGTTTCCCCATGTCTGAAGTTGTGGCGGGCGGGGTGGATCTTCCCGTGGCGGGATGGTGTGTGGTGGGAGCCAAGGATCAGAAGTTTGGACCCAAGGAAGAGGCGGGAAAAATCATCTTTGCCGGGGAGGGTTTTGGAGCGAAAGGGAGGAACTTGGCCGCATTTTTTCCGGCAACAGAAATCGGCGAGGGGCAAACGCTGAAGATGAAGGCGACGGTTCGGTTCACCGGGGTGGCGGGTACGGGCAATTTTCGGTACGGGCTTTTTAAGAAGCGTTCCAAGGATCATAGCCGGGGTTGGCTGGGGTATTGTGCCTATGCTGGTTTTGACAAGGCTTTCCCCAGCGGCGCTTTGCTGGCCCGATTGGCGGAAAACGATGCAGATTTCAGTGGAATGAAGGATGCCAAGGGGCAGGAGGCGGCCCGTAACCTCGGGGCAAGCGTGACGGGATCCAAGACGATCAAAGATGGGGCTTACCTGGTGGTGTTGTCGTTAAAGAAAACGGGAGGTGCGATCGAGATTGAGTCGTCGATGGATGGGGCGGGGGATGTTCCGACGCCGATGGTGCGCTATTCAGCGAAAGACAGTGAACCGGTGACGAGCAGTTTTGATGCGTTGGGATTCGTCACGCATGAGGTGTTGTCCAGCGATTCGGTTGAATTCAGCGCTGTGTCGGTCGTCTTGGAAACCCCATAGGATCTTGAGAGACTTCCGGCATCGTTTTGCGGGGGGCTTTACCCTCGTTGAGCTTCTGGTCGTCATTGTGATCGTCGGGCTTTTGGCCTCACTATCCGTTCCGGTGATTGGCCGGGCGATCGGCACGGCGAAGACGGCCCAGTGTGCTTCAAACATGCGTCAGATCGTCCAGGGATTGTTGCAGTGGAGTGCAAACAACGACACGTATCTGCCGTGCTATGTCACGTCGGTCAGCGGGAGTGCCGGGTACTACTGGTATGCGGAGGTTTCCCGCAACGCCAGCACCCCTGGGGGGACGACCCTGCCTTATTGTGGGCATAATCCGTTGCTCAAAGGGGAGTCTGCGTCGACCGTTTGGATTTGTCCGGCGAACAATCCGTTTCAGTCTAAACCGGCGACGACGAAGGACTGCTCGTACGGGATCAATGGCAAAGCTGTTCCCAATGCGCCGAACAGCACCCCGGTCAAAATGGTCAATGTGACGAAGCCTTCCCAGTGTGTGGCGATCACCGATTGGAACCTAAAGAGCGGAAATCAAAACAAGATCACGGCCGACAGCGACATGGCGAACCCGCACAACAAAGGGCTAAACATTGCCTTTTGGGATGCGCATGTGGAGTACACGAACGCCATTCCCGGCTATACCAACGCCATTTTCAGCCGCTAAAGGTCCGGGCATAACCGTGGGGGCCGGTCATGCTCCTACACAAGAGTGCATGGAATATTTGTGTCATAGCGAAGCAAGGGGGAGCGCTACTTAAAGTTGATTTATGCACATGAATGCACATAATTATGTGCATGATAAAAATCTATCCATTTTTTCAAGATTTTAGCCCTTAAAGTATTGGCCATTAGATAAAGAAATTTATTAATATGCCACTTGTATGCAACACTATACACGATATTTACGTTATATCAAAAAACTATGGATGAAGAAAAAACTATTTGCAATTTTTGATGTCTGAATTAATATATTTTTGTGCATGGATTTTTTGAGAGAAAAAAGAATCCATGCTGTCCAAGTACTTTAAAAATTGAGCGGGAGTAGCTAAAATCATGAATAGACGAGCAAATCTAAAATCCATAAAGCCAACCTTCCGCAATCTTCGAAAAAATTTCCTACCGCTGCTCTTGGCCATGGCTGGCGTGCTGACGGGAGGTTCGGAAGGATGGGCGACATTGTATGCTACCTATGACTTTTCTTCGGGTTACACGAATGGCAACTTGGTTGGACAAAATAGCTGGCTTCAAGTTGGGACGGGTTCTACCGGACCTATACAAGTAACGAATGGGGTCGTGAAACTTAAGCAGACTGTTACGAACACAACTACAGGGGGCGTGCAAAGCGCATATGTTACAACTTCAATTCTGCCTGTTTCAAGTGTCACCAGTAACACTAGTTATTACTACGTGCTTGATAAACTTAATGTTCTCTCGGCTTATATTAACAGCGGTGGAACGTCTGGATCCGGAATAGCCACACTATGTTCAAATAATACTGCTTCGGGGAGTTTCGCAAGGCTGTACATCAAACGGACGGATTTAACTAACACAAGCACATATGTCTATGGCTTACAGGTAGGAACGAACGCAGCCGTCTACGGAACAAATTCCTTTACGATCGGAAGTACAAATAAAATTGTCGTTACCTATGATGCGCTCACCAGTGGCACTGATTCCTCCTCCTTGTTTGTTAATCCTATTGGAACGAACAGGTCTAGTTGGACGAATGAACTTACTGTTTCTTTGAGCGGACCTCGTCCAAGCAGCTTCCAATCTTTTTCTCTCCAACAAGGTGCCCAATCAACAGGAACAAATCAGGCTACAATGAGTCGTATATTAATTGGGGATAGTGTCGCCGATGTAATAATTGAAGACGCACCCGTCGTCTTAGTCCCGACGACAGTCACAAACAATAGTACAAACGGGACGATCACTTGGACTAGTGGCCCAGGTTGGATTCCGAACAATCCGATTAGTGACACAAATGCCACGATTACGTTCACAGGGGCGTTGGGTGGAACTTTGACTGCGAACAACAACAGCACTGGAAACTTTCAGCTCAATTCACTTGTCTTTTCGAATACTGGATCTGGAAATCTGAATCTAACGGGAAATCCACTTCAGTTTGTGAGTTCGGGCGGAACGAATCCTAAATTGGTATTTTCAACAACGGCCGCGGTTCTCCAGTCGGTTGGAAACAATCTGCAAATCGATGCAGATCTGACATTGCTGCAAGCCTCGCAAACCGCCAGTAATTCGACCGTTGCGGGCATTATAAGTGGTCCGGGCGGAATATCGAAGACCGGAACCGGATACGCCTACATCACTGGAGTGAACAACAGCTTTGGCGGGCCAGTTAAGGTAAGTGCCGGAGTTCTGGGGGCAACTACGTTCGGAATGTCAGGGCAAGCCAGTTCGCTGGGAACAAACGGAATAATTTATTTGGGAGATTCGAGTGCAACCTCCCAATTGCGGGCGACTCAATCGGCAGATCAAACTTCCGATAAAGCAATTTTTCTGGGTGGATCAGGGGCCTTTAATTACATCGAAAATTACGGCACAACAGGAACCGTTTTGACTTTGAGCGGGAATATCGGAACGTCCACGAACGGCGCAAAATCCCTGCGATTGAATCCGAAAAATGGCCCGATCATTGTATCCGGAGCGATAGGTGCAAACATGGCGGACAATCAGTTGTCCCTCATGCTGACAAATGGAACCTATCAGCTCACCCTCACCCGTTCGAATGCGTACAACGGGGGGACCTATTTGCAGGGAGGAACCTTGGCACTGAGCAACAGTTATGCCCTTGGGACAGGAGTCGTGAATTTGTATGGGGGAACAATCACAGCTCTGACCAATATTAACCTGACCAACAATTTCCAATTTGGCGCAAGCGCCACTTCATCAATTGCGGCCACGCAAAAAGTTGATATGACCAATAAAGTATCCGGAACTATCGCCGGCTATCCTTCAGGTGATGCTGGAGTCGTGAGGATCAACACATCATTCGCCACGGCCTATCTGGCCAATCCTTCAAATACCTTTAGTTCAGTTTTGATCAGTCAGGGGGCGATCGCCGCTGATTCTCTGGGGGTGGCGGGAAGTCCGAGTCCCTTGGGGACGAACAGCGTAATTTTGTTCGGTAACTCAGGAGTTGGGATCCTGAAGTACCTTGGCTCGGGTGAAACGAATGCGAAGACATTGGTTTTTTCAAACCTAGGGACCTACTCCATCCTCGAACATCGGGGCACCGGGCCTTTGAAACTGACCACTCCCCTGCAAATTGATCGCACGACTACCAATACTCTGATCCTCGAGTCACAACTGACAGGGAGCGGGGAACTCGCTGGTTCAGTGGCAAACACAAACATTGTGGATGTTGCATCCTTTGGAACCCGTTTGGCCAAATCCGGACCGGGGGATTGGATTTTGTCGGCTTCCAACGATTATCGTAACACCTCGGTCCAAGAAGGCCGGTTGATCGCCAAACATTCAAACGCATTGCCTGCCACCCGGGATGTGGAGATGGCGGGTGGAACCCTTTTGGTGAATTACAGCGGGCCCGGTGGCACGCTGGGGAACTTGTGCCTGACCAACTACAAGTCTTCTGCCAATCGCTACATCGATACAGCCGTGGTGGATCCAGAAACCTATAAGTTCAATGATTCCACAATTGACCTTGGAATAGACCGATCAGCGACCTTGGTATTCTCTTCTGCAACCAACTGGATTCAGAATCAACTGACCAATCCTGCTGCGACGAACGCTACATACGGAAGAAACCAGTATCTAAAAGTCGCCAACAGCACCGTTGGCGGGAGTTTATATATCACCAACACTAACGGGGTGCCCCTGAGCAGGATTGTTTGCGCGGAAAATACCAACCTTACAGCCAAGATCACATCTTCTGGGCTGATTTACTTCACCCAACTGAACACGGCTCCGAATTTCACATCAGGGGGTACGTTCAATGTGTCCGAAAATAGCACGGCGGTGGCTACGGTGACAGCAAGCGATGCGGAGGCCAATCCACTGACGTACACAATCTCTGGGGGTGCGGATGCTGACAAGTTTTGGATTGATTCCGGAACTGGAGTTTTGATCTTTTTGTCGGCTCCAAACTTTGAAAGCCCCAGCGATGCGGGCGCCGACAACGTCTACAACCTGACTGTGCAGGTGACTGATGGCGCGCTAACCGCCACGAGGGAGATTGCCGTGACGGTGACCAATGTCAGCGATACGCCGGCGGACTATAAGGCGGATTGGCTGGTGGCAAATGGCTTGCCGGCTGGATCGATCTGGAGTTCCGATCCTAACAATGTCGGCTACTCCTTGGCGACTTCCTACGCGTTCGGCCTGAGCCCCAGCGTAAGAGGGGGTGTTCCTGCTACACTTGCCAGCAGCTCAGCCGGTTCAGTCAAGATTGTTTACCTGCAAAAAGACAACAGCGGGGTGACGTATACGGTCAAGTCGGGAACTGACCTGGGAGCAGGGTTAAACGGAAGTGTGACTCCCGTAGCGAGTGCAGTCCAACCGTCACCCGGTAAATCTGGTTATACGCAATATGAAGCCACCTATACTTCAGGTGTTACCAGGGGTTTCCTGAAAGTTCAGGCCGTTATCCCGTAATTGATTGAGAAAGAGTAGTTAGGTTTAGAAAAAGCCCTGAGGCGAAAGTCTCGGGGCTATTTCTTTTTGAAGGCATATCTCATTCCGGCTTGATGAAAGATAGGGGTATAATTCTCAACCGTTCGTGTGGGTGCTTGGGCACGGTTCATTCGGGAAACAGACCCCACGGAGGAGAAGAGTTTGAGGTGATGGGAATGGGTGCGGATGACCCGGTATAAAACGAGCTTTCCTGTTTTATTCGCGGGTGATGCGGAGGCGGAGAAACAACTTGTTCAAGGAGGGGTCCGGTAAGGTACGGATCCGCACAAGTTCGCAGGATCCATCTCCATCCGGATTGGTGTCGACTGTTTCGGAGAAGGTGCTGACTTCATCCACATTGAGAACGGACCAAGTCTGGAGATCTTCCGAGCTGAGGATTTCATACGTTAGATCCTGAGCCTTCAGGTTGTGGCGGTAAGTGAACGTGAGCCAAGGTCCGTCCGGTGTGCTTGTGTTCCATCCCGCCGAGGGAAGGGTAGGGGGAGTTTGACTCAAGGGGTTCAGGTCGAGGGCATACTCGAGAAGGTTGGGTATTCCGTTTTGATTCGGATCCGCATCCGGAAGGCTCGTCGTGGCCGACCATGCAAACGACTGTTGCCAATCGAAATAACCAAGGGAGGAGGGAAAGGTGCTGGTGGATAGTGGGGAGTTAAAGAATACGGCCGCGGTGGTGTCGCTATAATCCTTCACGTTTGAGGTCAAGGAATGCCGGGCAAAATAGTTTTCCGATCCGTACGCTTGGGCACAGATAGCGGCGTCGCTACTGTTGCTGGATTTCGGGGTTTCTCGGACGACATTATTGAAAAAGAAGTTGTGATCGGCCCGGTTCGTCGTGGTGGTGACCACCTTGGTGGTGCTGTTGGTGTTTTTATAGATTGCTCCACCGGTGCGAAGCCCCCGCGTATTGGCCTGGCAGGTATTGGCGATGAAACTGTTGTATGAGGTGGGACCTGCCACCATGGAATAGACGTTGATCCCGATCGGATTGGAGGATGTCAGATTCCCGATCAGTTGATTGTATTTGGCGGCCTCCTCGACAAAGAGGCCGGACCGGATGTTGCCCGGCGTGGAGTTAAACTGAATAAGTGAGTACGAGGTGTAGGCGTCGACGTCGATTCCATCCATGTTCATGTTGGCGCTGGTGTTGTCGCTCATGATATAGCCACCGCCTCCCTTGGCCCAGATTCCTCGGGCGGCCCCGCCATCCAGAGTGCAGTGGCCGACGATGCTGGGAGTTCCGCAGCTCAAGAGGGCCAGAACATCGGATCCGCTGACCCGGGTGGTTTTGACTCCAAAACTTTTCCAGGTCATCTGGTCGATTACGAATCGGGAGCAGTTGCTGAAGGCGAGGCCGTTACGGCCGGTGGTGTTCTGTCCGTCGACCGTTCCTCCCGAAATGCTCAAAAAAGTGCTGTTGGCGGCGGAAAAGGCAGTGATCCCCGGATTCAGCTTGATGATTCCGTCCAGTAGCACGCAGGTGTTGGAGGAGAGAGAAAGGGAGACATCACCCGTGATGGTGGGGGCGGTGAGGCGGAGGACAGTGACATTGTTGGGGTTGCTGATTCGGGCGGTATTGTAGGTGGTCTGGATGGCGGACAAGGTGGTGGCCGAGGTGGTGATATCGGTTCGGTCCTTTCCATTCATAATGGGATTGGTGTGCAGATTGAGCGCGGTGGGGGGATAAAAGTAATCCTGTCCTGGGGCGCTCAGGGGAGTGGAGGTGGTGATGATGCGGTTGACCCCGGCATCGCTACGCAAAACCAGAGGAGAGGTCACGTCCGAGGCAAAAAGATTATCGTGGAGGACATTGGCATATCCGCCGAGGGAGATGCCTTCGGAAGAGGTGCGGATTTCATTGGAAATGAAAAAATTCCACTGGTTGAGTGTGGTGGAGCCTGCGATGGAAAAACCGGTTCCGTTGCCTTGGCAAAGGTTGTGGGTGATTTTGCTCCAGGTGATGTTGGTCACGCCGATGCCCGAGAGGGTGTTGAATTTGGCCTGATTGTTGACCAGCGTGGCGTGGGCACTGGATTCCACCAGAATTCCGTACGCGTTGTTGTGGCAAAGATTATCGAGGCAGGCGGCTTGGGTGGTGGCGGAAAGGTGGATGCCGGCCGCGGTGGTGGCCTCCGAAACTTCACAGCGGGTGACGGTGATTTGATTGTCAAAATTGGCTGAACCCAAGCCTTGCAGAAAAAGACCGGCCCGCCCGGTTTGGCGGACGACCAGCTGGTCGATGCTGACCCGACTGACTCCGGGCGCCTCGATGCCGTAAAGGTCAGCTTGGTTTCCGTTCAGGGTCAGAAAATTCACGGAGGTGTAGCTGGAACCGCCGGTGATTTTGATCAGGCTGGTCGCGGTGGTGGAGGAGGATGCGGCGATTGAGGTGTTAGAAGCCCCGGACAGACACATTTTGGATCCGAGTATGAGAGGACTGGCGGTGACCAGATATTCGGTATTGGATTTCAGGTTGATGATAAGAAAACGGGTGGCGTTGGCCGTTCGTGCGGTGTTGATGGCTGTTTGCAGGGTGGAGATGGAACCGGAAGTGTCGTTGATCGTGGTCACTGTTTCGCCGGTGGGCTGTTGGTAAAACGTTCCGTTGGGAACGGTATAAAGCGTTCCGGTCACACCGGGTTGAGCGAGGGAGGTCGCAATTGTCGCCAATAACAAAACTAAGGGGGAACGGATCATGTAGGGCAGTACTAATATGCTACCTCGATTCCGCTAAAAATCCTGATCTTTTTATCAAGTATAAGTGCCTATCAATAAGGAATATAAAACTATAAAAAACACATAAATCCGAGGACTGAGTATTTTGTGTAAGAGAGCGAATTTATATGATTGAAAACAATCATATAAACGATATGCTGGGATTCTCATGAGGGTGGCAAAGAATGTGGTGGAAGCACGCAGGCAACTGCTGGCCGATCTTTTGCAAAACCAACGCTATCTCCCTTTGGAGCAGATTTGTGCCCGGCTTTCGATCAGTGCTGCGACGGCCAGGAGGGATTTAAGCGAACTCGAACGGACCGGAAGAATCCGCAGAACCCCCGGGGGGGCACTGACTGATTTTTCAGATAAATTTCCCAGTTTTGCAGAACGGTTGGGGAGAGATTCGGATAGGAAGAACGCGTTGGCCCGGCAGGTTCTGCCCCATCTCTTTTCAGGGTCGACGGTTTACATCGACGGGGGAACGACACCTTTTGCATTAGCCCGGCTTTTACCCGAGGCAGAG
>Ga0164295_10004391_pt1 | contig 11209 bp, 10 predicted proteins | sample GEODES006metaG_FD_111798 | JGI IMG/M metagenome (GOLD analysis project Ga0164295, IMG submission 111798) | Oligotrophic lake water microbial communities from Sparkling Lake, Wisconsin, USA - GEODES006 metaG | ecosystem: Environmental > Aquatic > Freshwater > Lake | place: USA: Sparkling Lake...
CGGCAGACCTCCAGTCGGTGGCAGACCTCCGGCAGGTGGCAGACCTCCCGTCGGCGACAGGCCTCCGCTGGGCAGAAGACCGCCAGCAGGCGGGAGGCCTCCCGCAGGCGCTAGGCCTCCGGCAGGTGGCAGGCCGCCAGTCGGTGACAGACCTCCCATGGGCAGACGACCTCCCCCTTCCAAGCTCGGCGCCCCGCGACGGTCGGAAGAGGGCCGCGGCGCCGGCGATGGAGAGGGGCGTCCGCCCCGGCCCGCCGCTGGTGGATTCCGGCGCCGCCGTCCGGGCAAAGCGTCATCTTGGCGGAAAAATAAGGCAGAATAAGGACCGACCCGCGAACGGTCAGGAGTCGCTCGAGGTTCAAGCGGAGGAGTGACAAGTGGCATCGGGCAGGGATGAGGTGTTCCACCGATACTTGGACAGCGGAGGTCGATCGGCATGCATGTGTGGGAAACAGCTACTCGACCGGTGCCCTCGCCAGCGGAACCGGCCTGCAACGATTCCACCCCCGGCTATATGACGGCCCGGATCGTGGCTCATCGGCAGATCGCCGCCGCCACGTTCCGGATCCGGCTCGACTGCCCTGAGATCGCCACTCAGGCTTTGCCTGGGCAGTTTGCCATGCTCCGCATCCCCGACCGCCTCGATCCGCTCCTGGCACGTCCGCTGGCCGTCTACGACTGCTTCTCCGCTCCCGAAGGGGACGCCGTCCAGGGGCCGCCGAGCCAGCGCCGCTATGTCGATTTCGTCTATGCGGTGCATGGCAAGTTCACCACAGCGCTCAAGGAGATTCCCCCCGGCGAGAACCTCATTGTGTGGGGACCGCTGGGAAATGGATTTGTCGCCATCCCGGCTGTGGAACACCTCGTGCTTGTGGCCGGCGGCATCGGCCAGACCGCCCTCTTGGCCTTGGGAAAAGAGCAGTGCGGGCGAGCCAGCTACGGCCTGCCCCCTCGCTCTCGGCCGACATCCCGGGTCACTCTCTGCTGGGGCGCCCGCACGGCCACTGCGTTTGGCGACGCGGCCGACTTCAGCCAGGCCGGGATCGACGTCCATCTGGCCACACTCGATGGCTCAGCGGGGCAGCAGGGTACCGTCATCGACCTGCTCAACTTGCTTTCCACCGGCTGGAATTCTTCCGAATCGCTCCATGTGGCCTGCTGCGGGCCGGAAGGGATGATGGAAGCGGTCGCCGCCTGGACGGCCGGGCGCAGAATTGGCTGCCATGTATCGCTCGAGGCGCCGATGGCCTGTGGCATCGGCATCTGCTTCACCTGCGTCGCCCGCGTTCGGGAGGCCGCCAGCGGCGACTCGCCCGATGAACCACCCGCCTGGGACTACCGGCGCACATGCGTCGAAGGGCCGATATTCAGCGCTGCTTCGATCGTGTGGTGAGGCAACCTGCTCCATCCGGTCCGGAACGGCTGGACGATCAGGCCGAGGGAGTGGCGCCCTTGGCGACCGTCACAATGCGGGCGGAAAGACGCGATTTGATCCGCGCGGCACGGTTGGGATGGATGATCCTCCCGGCGGCAGCACGATCGACCTTGCTGGCCACCATTCGCAGGTGATCCTGAGCCTCTTTCGCATCCCCCGCGCTCAAGGCGCCGAGCAGTTTGCGGATGACCGTCTTGATTTCCGACTTGGCGGCGCGATTCCGCTCCCGATTCCGCACGTTTTGGCGAAGACGCTTCTTGGCGCTGACCGAATGAGGCATTCCAAATCCTTACAACTGTGGAAAAAGAGGGGGGCCCGGTACCGGGATCAGCCTCCTTTATCCTTCACGGAGGCAATCTTGTCCAGACGTTGAGCCACATCCCGGTATCCGTAGTCGAGTCCGGCCAGTTCCGAGAGGTATTTTCGGGCCGTATCGGTGTCTTCCAGGCCCGAGGCGAGCACACCGGCCCGGTAGAGGGCCCGCTTCCGCTGCTCGACTTCGCGGTCGCCGGTAAGCGATTCGACGGCAACCACGTAATTTCGCAGCGCCAGCTGATATTGCTTGATTTTCTGGAAACATTCGCCCAATTCGAGTGACACAACCCCCTTTCGCCGCGGCTCCTGAAGAACCTCCTGAAACTGCTTGATGGCCTCGCCGAAGTTGCCCGCCGCCTTGAGCCGCAGCCCCAGCTCATATCGCCAAGCCAGGTTTTCCGGGTAGCGGGCGCAGCGGGCGGAGAAAACCTCCACCTCCTGCTTGACCTGCGCCGAGCGCAGCCGCTCAAGCGTTCCCCGGTTGGCCGGAGTGTCTTCGGCCGCCAAGCGCTTCTCCGCCACCAGGACTTTCTGCCGCGCCCAGCGCAGTTGCCGATCCTCGATGTGCTCGCGAACCTTGAGATCGCCCCCCGAAGCGGACATCGCCTTGGCGAGCATCGCCTCAGCCTCTTCAACCGTGGCATCCCGCTCCAGCAGATCTGCCAGTTCGAGGTAGGCGTCGATCTCTGTGGGGCGTTCCACGATGGCCATCCGGAGTTCTGTCGCCCGGTCGACGGGCCCGGAGGCGGCCGCTGCGGCCGAGCCCGCCTTGCCTGCGGCTCCCGGCTTGACGGCGGCGCGGCCGGTCATGCCGTGGCCGCCAGCAATCGTTTTTTCCACCTGCAAACTGGCGATCGCCCGTTCCGCCTCGTCGGAGAGGTTTTTGACATTCGACACACGCACCCAACAGGCGATTGCCTGGTCAAAATCGCCACATTCCGCCAGAAACTTCGCGCACTGCCGGTTGACCTCGGGATCGGCCGGGGCAGAGTCGAGGGCATTCTTCAGATAGACCCTGCGGGCATCGGAAAGCCCCAGACCACCGCAGGCATCGGCCATCACGAGCAAACAGGCCACGTCGTAGGGATTGCTCCGCAGGGCCTCGGCCCCCTGCTTGAGCACCTCGCGCCACTGGGAGGCTGCGGCCAGCTTCCGCAGGGCCCCGGCCTTCGACCAAAACGCAGCCAAACCGCCCGATTTCTTGGGACCATGCTTCTTTTTCAGCACCCCCATCAGGCTCTGGATATAGACCGCATTGCCCGGATCGCCCACCACGCAGGCGGTGAACATCTCAATCGCGTAGTCGACATTAGCCACAATGTTCTGCGTGCCACGCTGGTAGCACTGCGACAGCCGCGCCCGCTCCGCAGCCGACAGCTGCGTCCCGATCGAAGACATGGCCTGATCGGCCGGGCTGACAGGGGCTGCTGGTGAATCGTTGGCCATGGTGGGTGACGGATGGTGCCTGTCTGGGTCCGATTCGTGTGCTGCGGTGCGGTATGCTCCGTCCCGGCGAAGTGCCGCCCCGACGGCACATCTGCCTCCAGCCCGCGGATAAAGTACAGCTCAGTTGGAAGGCTCGCCCGCCAGTTGAGTCGACCCACCGGGCCGATCGCCGTACAACCGGCCCGATCGGCCACCGGTTTTTCCACGGACGAGTAAAGTGTAGTGCAGCCGCCTCATTGTCTCAATCGGTCTCATCACCGGCACCAGGTCAGTTCATTCTCTCCGCCCGACACACCCGTCCGGGCGTCCACTCATGCCCAACCCAATCCCTTCCACGCCCCTGCCGCACACCCTGCCGCCTGCTGCGAACGCTCCTGCAGCGCTCCAGGGAAGGGTGGTGTTTGTCGGGGCGGGCCCTGGCGATCCCGAGCTGCTCACCATCCGCGCCCGAAAATGGCTCGAAGCTGCCGACGCGGTGGTCTTCGACGCGCTGGTTCCCCCACCCGTTCTGGCTGTGATCAACCCGCATGCGAAGCGCTATCCTGTGCCCCGCGAACCTGCTGCCGATGCTCCTTCGACAGGGCCAGGATCGGTGTTCGAGCCAGGGGAGGCCGCCGGCAGTCTGGCCGCCCACCTGGCGTCGACCGGGCGGCTCGTGGTGCGGTTGAAAGGGGGTGATCCGTCGGTGTTTGGCAGGCTGGCGGAGGAACTGCAAGCGGTGCGTGCTGCCGGCATTCCCTATGAGATTGTTCCCGGCGTCACCGCAGCGCTCGCGGCTGCGGCTGCGGCTGGTGTGCCGCTCACCAACCGGAGTTCCGCCTCCAGCCTCACCATTCTGACCGGCCACGAGGCGTTGGAAAAACCAACCGGCCTCGACTTTCAGGCGCTGGCTGACATGCCGGGCACACTCGCGGTGTACATGGGTGTTGAGCAGGCTGGAAAATGGTCGCAACTCCTGCTGGCGGCCGGCAAGCCAGCCACCACGCCAGTGACGATCGTCAGCCGGTGTTCCTGGCCCGACCAGCAGGTGGCCGCGACGACCCTGGGAGCCTGCGCCGGTGAACTCAAGCGGGGTGGCTGGCGATCCCCAGCGGTGGTCCTCGTGGGAGAGGCGGCCGTGTCGGGAGATGCCGCCGTGCTGCCGCTCTCCGGGCGGATCGTGCTGCTTGGCCGGCCGGCCGGCCAGGGGGACGACCTGTCGTTGGCAGTGGCCACCCTCGGCGGCAGGTGTCTTCAGATCCCCACTGTCTCGATCGAACCGCCTGCCTCGTTCCAGCCGCTCGACGAGTGCATCCGCGCGGCATCCACCTACGACTGGATCGTCTTTGCCAGCGCCAATGGGGTGCGGGCTTTTCTCTCCCGGCTGCGCCATGCCCGGCTCGACGGGCGGGGCTTGGGCACTGCGCGGTTGGCAGCCATCGGACCGGCGACGCGCCGGGCACTGGAGCAGGGGGGGCTCATCTGCGACCTCGAACCGGCCATCTTTTCCTCCGAGGGGATCGTGGCGGCCTTGGGAACCAGCGTCCGCAGGGGCCGATTTCTGCTCGTGCGGGCCGATCGCGGGCGGGATGTGATGCGGGTGTCCCTTGAGGCACAGGGGCACCATGTCACCGAAGTGGCTGCCTACACCAGCCGGCCGGTCACGGCACTGGACGACGCGACCCGGGATACGCTCGATTCAACGGCCATCGACTGGATCACCGTCACCAGTTCCTCCATCGCCGAGGCAGCAGCCCGCCTCTTCGGCCCTCATCTGGCGCACTGGCGGATCGCCAGCATCAGCCCCGTGACCTCCGCGGCCCTGATTGCCTGCGGCTTTCCCCCCACAGTTGAGGCCTCCGAGGCGACCAGCGCCAGCTTGGCCGCGGCGATGGCGGCGTGGGAGCAGGCCCACCGGCAGAGCGTCTGCACAACCAACGCCTGACGCCCTTCTTCTGCCAACGGGCCGATACAACCGGCACCCTCGCCGCAGCTACCCTTGCCTTCGCCATCCCCACTGCGGCGACTCTGCCGAACGTGCGTCCGCAGCAGGGACGATTGCAGGCGAGGGAAAAGGGGTGTCGATACCGGGAGGTGGTGAGACTGCCCACGCCGACCTGCGAAGGAGATTGAAATGGGTGTTGGAAGCAACCCGGCCACGGTGGTGATGTGCTGTGGAATTCCCCGCGGCCTGCCATCAGACACGCTTTCCCAGTGGATCGAGCGCAGCCGGCAGGCAGGCGCCTGCATGACATGGGTGGCAGAACTGGCCGATCTGCCCCGCGTCAGCCGGAGTGCCGGCCCGGATGCCGTGGCACTGGCGCTTGCTCCCGCCTCGCTCTCCTCCCGGCAGTTGCTGCGGGAGGCCCTGGCCCAGCTGCGGGCCGACGGCAGCCAGATCGATGCCGTGTCGGCGCGGGGCCCGCTGCCACTTGAGCACCGCGACCTGTTTGTGGCCGCTGGCATCCGCACGGTGGTCGTGGAGGAATTCACAGGCCCGGCGAAAGGCTCGCGTCGACCGGCTCCCGCCGGCTGGCCCTGCCGCAGTGTCGTGTGGGGGCTGTGGGAGGTGAGAGCTTCGGCCGCCACTCCAGCCAGCCTCCCCGAGCGGCTCCTTCCCTGGCGCAGCCGGGCCTGTGTGCCGGCCGGCGGTCTGGCGGTGGTGTATGCCGATGCCACCGCCGAAACCGGGGCAGCCCATCTGGAACGGCTGCTGGCCTGGCACCGGCGCCAGGGCAAGCCAGATGGAATGCGGGGTACGGAGTTGGCCACTATTCCCAGCCTGCTCGGCGGGGCACCGCAGGGGGCCACTCAATCGGTGCTCAAAGCAGCCTGACCGGGCCAGACGGCCCGCGATGGCGAGTCAGGCGCTCGATTTTTCCACAATCGACCAGCTCAGATAGGCCAAAATCGCACTCGTCACGATGAAGCCCACGTCGAGCATGACGCTGACTCTGCGGAAGGGAAACCCGACCGCCAGATCGGCCAGAAACAAAACACCGACGATCCCGGCGACGATCATTCCGACAAGTGGCAGCAGTTTCGACACCGGACTCAATCTCCCTGCGCGGACCCCGATTGGCCATCCAGACAATTCAATACCATAATCCACCCGGCTGGAAGCACCACCGGTAGCCGATTCTAGCGGCCAAATCCAGACTGTGTCTGCTCCCCGGCGCCCAGCCAGAGAGCCATTGAGCCCTTGAGGGACTGCCCCCTTGCCCACCCCGACGACCAAAACCGCTGTCTACACTGGCTCCTTCGACCCCATCACGCTGGGTCATCTTGATGTGATCGACCGGGCAAGCCGCATCTTTGAGGCGGTCGTGGTGGGGGTTGGCATCAATCCCGACAAGCAGGTTCTGTTCACGCTGGAGGAACGGGTCGGGCTGGTGCGGGCCTCCGTGTCTCATCTGGCCAACGTGCGTGTGGAACTCTTCAGCGGGCTGTCAGTGGCCTTCGTCCGGCAGCAGGGGGCCAGAGTTCTGCTGCGTGGAGTCCGGTCGCTGACCGACATCGATGCCGAGTTCACCATGACGCTGGCCAACCGCAAACTCGATCCCACGGTCGAAACGGTGTTCCTGATGGCCGATTCGCAGTATTCCCACATCTCATCGTCGCTGCTCAAGCAGATCACGCCGCTGGCGGCTGACGAGGCTCTGCGCCAGTTTGTGCCCCTGCCGGTGGTCACGGCCCTGCGCCAAAAAATGGCCGACCGTCCGGCCGCCGATGCACTCGCCAATTGAAAGAGGCGAAACCTGTCAGTTGACGCTGGAGCGGTTGCCAGCATCCCCTTCTTCGAAATACTGCCGCAGGTAGCGGGCCCGCTCGATGTTGCGATCGTTGGTGTCGAGCTCCACGCCCCGCAATTTCTGCAGGTGGGCCGGCTGCGTGCGAACCAGCAGCGCGTTGATATCGGCGATCTTCACATCACCGATCAATCCCAGCAGCACTCCCATGCGCACCCGCGAGAGAAGCTGCATCGTCTCTTCGGCACTGATCGTCTGTGCCGTCCGCAGAATCCCGTAGGCGCGGCTCACCTGATCATGGACATTCTGCTGGGTTTCCCGCACCAGAAACTCCCGCGCCCGGCGTTCGTAGTCGATGATCACAGGCACCACATCCCCCACCTGCTGCACCAGCTCCTCCTCGGTCCGGCCGAGGGTGGTCTGGTTGGAGATCTGATAGAAGTCGCCCATCGCCTGTGAGCCCTCCCCATACAGACCGCGCACAGCCAGCGAGATCTTGTGCAGGCTGCGAAACACCTTGTCGATCTGCCTCGTGATCACCAATCCCGGCAGATGGAGCATGACGCTCACCCGGATGCCAGTGCCGACGTTGGTCGGGCAGGCCGTCAGGTAGCCAAAGCGGGGATGGAATGCGTAGGGAACGATTTTTTCGATCTGGTCGTCCACCACCTTGATCTGCTCCCAGGCCCCGAGCAGATCGAGCCCGCTGTGCATGCACTGGATGCGGAGGTGGTCTTCCTCGTTGATCATCAGGCTGACCTGCTCCATCACATCGATCGCGACGCCGCGGGCGCCCTGCGCCTCGGCATGCTCGCGGCTGATCAGCTGCCGCTCCACCAGAAGCTGGCGGTCGACCTCCTGCAGGTGCCCCACATCGATGTACTCAAGCGCCCTGCCGACGGGAGCTGTGGCGATCCGGTCGCGGAGCATCTTCTCCACCTCAAGGCGATCCTGCTCCGAGGCGCGGCTCACAAACGGGTAGTTGGCCACATTGCGGGCCAGTCGCACCCGGCTGCTCATCACGATGTCGGATTCAGGCCCCGTGCCGCGCAGCCACTCACCGATCGAATGGGTCAGCGTGTCGATTTTCATATGTCTTTCATCTTTCGTCAGCCTGTTTTGCGGAGGCCATTACGGACTGGGAGTTCAGCCGGCAGGAGTGCTTCGAGAGGGAATCGGTGCCCGTCACCCCTCTTTGTGCAGGGGCGGAATCCACCGCTCCTCGATCGCCTTGATGGAATCCCTGTGCTCGCTGGCCTTTTCGTAGTCTTCCCGGGAGATCGCTTCCTTCATCTCCCGGCGCAGGCAGATGACGCCGGTCAGTTCGTCGGTCCCCTCAGGCAACGGGGCCGCAGCGCCTTCGGCACTGCCGGCAGTTGCCCCCCGCGAGGGACGCCGGCCGGTGTGTTCGATCATGCCATGGATGTTGGCGATGAGGGGCTCGAGTTCCTTCTCGAACTGAACATAGTCGTGCGGGCAGCCGAGCCGGCCCTGATTGCGAAACTCGAAGAAGGTGATGCCGCAATGATCGCAGGCCCGCTGGTCGAGGATCGCCAATTCGTCGGCAGTCTGGCCCACATCAAGCGCCCCGGCCAGCCCGCTGCCTTTCGGCTTCCCCTCCTCGTCCGAGGCACCGCCACCGCCTCCCTCCGACTGATTGAGGTACGTTCGGGCATGGTCCTCGCACAGATGGAGTTCGCGTACAGCCCCCGCCTCGAGTTCCGTGATGTGGAACACCGCCTGTTTGTCGCACTGCTGGCACTTCATGGATCACCCGTCCGCCAAAGCTTCGCGTTCATAAGCCCCCTTGATCATAGCGGGTTTGCCCCGCAAGGTCGCCCTCGGTTCACCGGCAGCCCCCTGCGCCTCTCCCGCTCCGGCCCCACGCCTGCTTGTTGCCCCCGCTCTGGCCAGCTAGTCTCAACATGACACAGTCCTGCCGGCCCCGTTTGGTGGCCGGCGGGTGGAACGCCGGGATTGATCCTCTCCATGCCACATCTCCCCGAACTGGAGCGTTTTGCCCGCCTGGCAGCAGCGCATCGGCTCGTGCCGGTCTATCGCCGGCTGTTCGCCGACGACCTCACCCCGCTGTCAGCCTTTGCCCGGCTCGATGCCGGGGAATGCGGCTGCCTGTTCGAGAGCGTTGTGGGGGGAGAGAAGGTGGGTCGCTACAGCTTTCTGGGCGCCGATCCTTTCATGCGGTTCGACGCCTACGGCAACGAGATTCGCATCACCCGCGACGGCGTCAGCGAGACCTTCACCTGCCCCGATCCGCTCGGCGAACTGGAGCGCCGCATGGCGCCGTTTCGCCCCGCGCATCTCGCTGAACTGCCCCCCTTTACCAGCGGCGCGGTGGGCTACGCCTCCTACGATGCGGTGCGGTATGTCGAGCATCTCCCCGACTGTCCGCCAGACGACCTCAGTCTGCCCGATCTGAGCTACGCCTTCTACGACCGGCTGGTGGTCTTCGACAACGCCACCAAGTCGCTCGATGTCGTGGTGCTGGCCCACATTCTCGATCCATCGCCTGAGGGAGTGGCCGCGGCCCACGCGGAGGCCTGCCGCCGGATCGATGCCACGATCGAGCGGCTCTTCACGCCGTCCGCCTGGCCGCCGCCGGCCGATATCGACCGGCACGCCACGCTCCAGAGTCTCGATCTGGGTTCAGTTCCCTCCACGTTCACTCCAGCGGCGTTTCTGGCAGCGGTGAACCGGGCGCTCGATTACATCCGCGCCGGCGACATCTTCCAGGTGGTGCTCAGCCGGCGGCTGGAGGTGCCTTTTGCTCAGCCGGCGATCGAGCTCTACCGCACGCTGCGCGTCGTCAATCCGAGCCCCTTCATGTTTTTCCTGCGCACCCCCGAGGCCACGCTCGTCGGCAGTTCGCCCGAGATCATGGTGCGGGTGGTGGATGGCAGCGTCACCGTCCGCCCGCTGGCGGGCACCCGCCCCCGCGGTGCCACCGCCGAGGAGGATCGGCTGCTGGCCGAGGGGCTGCTGGCCGATCCCAAAGAACGCGCCGAGCATGTGATGCTGATCGATCTGGGACGCAACGACGTTGGGCGGGTGGCGACGATCGGCTCGGTGAAGCTCAGCGATGTGATGACAATCGAGCGTTACAGCCATGTCATGCATCTCACCAGCAACGTCACCGGCACGCTCGCCAAAGGCGCAACTGCCTTCGACGCCCTGCGGGCCTGCCTGCCGGCCGGCACCGTTTCAGGCGCCCCAAAAATCAGGGCGATGCAGATCATCGATGAGCTGGAGCCCCGCCGCCGCGGCCCCTATGCCGGCGCCGTCGGCTACATCGATTTCGGCGGCTCAATGGACACCTGCATCGCCCTGCGCACGATCGTGGTGACCGGCGGCAAGGCCTATGTGCAATCGGGCGCGGGGATTGTGGCCGACAGCGTGCCGGAGAGCGAGTTCCAGGAAACGCTCAACAAGGCCAAGGGGTTGCTTGTTTCAATCGAGATGACAACCCAGCGGCTGGGCCGTGGTGGGGCCGAAACAACGGCCCGCGCCACGCCCCCCCGCCGATGATCCGCTTCCAGCGGGTTTCGCTCCGCGGCCGGGCCGGCCGCGCCGTGGAGGATGTCTCGCTTACGGTCGCGCCGGGAGAAACCCTCGCCATCATTGGCTCAAACTCGAGCGGCAAGAGCCTGCTGCTGGCGGCGCTGGCAGGAGCTGTGCCGCTTGCCAGCGGCGAAATCGAGGTGCTTCAGCACAGCGTCAGCCGGGAGGGGGACACAATCAGGCAACTCATCGGCTATGTGCCGGCGAGTCTGCCGGGGTGGCCAGCGCTGCGGGCCGATGAATTTCTCGAACTCTTCGCCACTGCCGCCGGCCTCTCCGGCAAGCCGTTGGCCACGGCGATTGGCAAGGCGCTTGCGCTGGCCGGACTCCAGCAGCGTGGGGAGGAGCGTGTCGACAGGCTCTCAGCGGGGCAGGCGAAACGCTTGCTCATAGCCCGCAGCCTGCTCCACGATCCGCAGGTGCTCGTGCTCGACGATCCATTCCGCGGTCTTGATCCGCGTGGGCGAGCCGATCTGGAGCGGCTCATCAGCGATGCGGCGCTCATGGGGAGATGTGTCGTCGCCGCGATCGACGATGGCCTCGTGCCCGACTGCTTCACCGATCTGGCGGTGCTCTCCGGCGGCCGGCTCACGGCCCACGCCCCCGCCCAGCCGGAGCGATTCATGCCCGCAGCGGGCTGGACCTACCGGATCATCTGCCGCGGCCGGGCAGACGCCGCCGCCGCATTCCTGCAAGGCCGCGTGAACGA
>Ga0164295_10004392_pt1 | contig 11207 bp, 10 predicted proteins | sample GEODES006metaG_FD_111798 | JGI IMG/M metagenome (GOLD analysis project Ga0164295, IMG submission 111798) | Oligotrophic lake water microbial communities from Sparkling Lake, Wisconsin, USA - GEODES006 metaG | ecosystem: Environmental > Aquatic > Freshwater > Lake | place: USA: Sparkling Lake...
CGGCAAAATCTAACCCCACCACTCCAACCCCAACTTAAACTGAAAGGAAACCCCATGAACCTATTTCCAAAATTCTTCCACCTGCTCCCTTCTGCCTTCCACTTCCTCCTGCTTCTGATTTTAGCCTTCGTGCCTCCAACCTCACAGGCAAACCCTCCCGTCCTGGTCGCAGAAGACGGCACCTTTCTTGGTGTCGACAGTGCCAACCCCTTCGACCTTAACTCCACGTCCAACCCCTTCGGCTTGTATGGCAGTGAGTACAGCGCCACCAGCATTAACAACCAGTACAGCCTTTACGGCAGCGAATACTCCACTGAGAGCGCGACCAACCCCTACCTTGTCTCCGAACCACTGGAAAAATAAACTCACTACATGCCGACCCGCCAAACGAAAAAGCCTCGCAAACCCAGATACATCTACAAAGGCCGTGTATACGTGCTCGAACTTCGACCCGAAGTCCTCAAGGAGCGAAGCTTTCTGAAACAGAATCCCGATTGCGGCGGCCATTCTGGCTTGGGTTGTCTTTATGTCGGCTCCACTGGCGATATCAAAAAACGTATTCGCATCCACCTCTATGGCCCAGGAACCGGCGACAACCAGAAGGTGCGCGCTTCTAAGCTGGTCAGGAAACACTTCCTTCGGCGCCGGAAGGAACTAGAGCCGTCAGATGTGTACGAGACCTCGGGCCACGCCACCACGGCCGAGGCTCTCGAGGCGGAATACCTCCGCGACGAAGGTTACCGCGTTTATTCCAACTAATGATCTGCTTAAAAAGAAAATGCTTTTCCCCTTAGTCTTTACTTTCCATCGCTCCAGATTCGAGAAAAGGTTCTCGGGTCCGGGTTTTTACTCCTTAAGGGGAGCAAAGGAAGATTTTGAATCCGGAAGGGATCTCAATGCTTGCCGAAGAGAAGGCTTTTCTAGAACACTTTACAAGGCGGCTCTGGAGGGTCGTCCGCCCGAACCATTGGGCTTGGGCCCTTGAAGGCCTCATATAGTTCCTTCAGCTGATTTCCTTCATCTTTATATCTGGACGGAATATCTATAAGACACTTTTTTTCCAGAAGCTTTTTGTTGATGTCCCGATTGAGTTCAGCGTCATAGCCAAGCATACGTTTGTAATATTCGTTGATTGCCTCCGGACCGAGGATCTCCTGAATCTTTTCATCGTGGAATGCGGCGAGCAACGAAGACTCATGGGTGCGCATATGCTCAAACATAGCCGTGCAATAAACACAGATACCTCCGGGCGTATCGGAACAGTTCTTGTGGTCGAACTCACAGTCATAAGGCAGAACATGGTTGGAGTGCTTTTGGTAGAAAGTGCTGCACTCATCCCAGGTCATCCAATACGTTTTGCTTTTTTTTACTAACTGCTTGGCGTTCTTAAGCGGGATCTGGGTCTGGCCGTGAGCTAGGTCGGCAAGGTCTTTGCCAAGTTTGATGTCGCCCTCCATGTAATGTTTATGCTGTTTATCTGCCCTCCATAGCAATCTTGATTTGCTCACTTTATTTTACCTTTCTTGGGCTTGGGATCATCAGATATGCATCAGGATGAGTAGAAGCAAGAAGCCGACCACCGAAAGGATGGCTAGGACCTTGCCGATTTTGTTGCTTACGATTGCCATAGGATGAAGTGTTTCTCCTTTTACTTGTTTAGAATGTTGCGCAAAGCGGATTCGAAGACCTTTTTGTCGTTCTCATCCAGTTTCAGGTTATATCCTCCATACCATTTCGTCTGACCCCATTCAGATGCCTTGGCTTCTCCCGCTTTTCGTTCTCCTTCAAGGAGATCGTATCCCCCGGGCCACTTTTCCGTGCCCCAGACCGAGGGTCGTACGGCAACGATCTTTTTGTCACTAGAGTAGAGCTCGTAACCTCCATACCACTTTTCTTGGCCCCAAACGGATGGCCGAATGGAGATCTCATCAGCCCAGCCAACAACTCCGAAAGCCAGAACCCACATTAATATCATCATTTTCATACCTTTAACGTATGTATAGCCCTAGGACAAAAACGGTCCTTGTGTAAAAAAGATTCAGCCACTTAAGTGCCGTCTCATTCGTAAGTTTACCAAGGAGCTCTTTAACCTCTTTCTTTGCATCAGGCCGCTCCCAAATGATGCAGGTGCAAGTGGCGCAACTAATTATAGTGTAAGCCAGTCTTAAGATGTCTCGACCTCTATGCAAGGGACTCCCTGTATACTAAACAAGAACGGCAGATACAAAAATTGCCGAACCCAAACAGGCCTCCTAAAGATTCCACACCTCAATCCCCTTCCAATATTTGCCCAGATATTCCGCGACTAGCCTTCGGTGGCAATGGTGGGGCTTATCTTCGCTGCAAAGCAGGCAACCACCCTCTAATTCTGCAGGCTGGATTTTCTTTTCAATCTCTCGGGCTTTCATCAGGTCGAGAAACTTCCTTTCGTATTCTGGCCATTCCATTCTTACGGAAGATGCAATTGCTCCCACCTTAGGCTTTTTCGGTCTTAACTTGTAGGCGTCTAGGATGTCTTTCGTGGGGGCCAATTCTGGCCGATGCTCATAACCAATACCGAACTCACCCAGAAAATATCTCAGGTCATCCCGTTTCGCGAAACCAGCCAATTGCGAAACGTTGTTTAACCGGACATCCACCACCTTCTTTACCCCGCTTTTTCGTAGACTTTCAAAAAAATCCTTCGCCTTTTTTTTAGTAAAACCGATCGTGAAAAGTTTCATTCCCTCGACTCCTCCCGCAACCCAGTGCCGATGGCTGGCTCCCGGTACTGGATTATTTCGGCGCGTGCCCGGTAAGCCTCCTCGGAGCTTACTTGCTCGAAATGCCAGCCTTTGGATTCCGCTGCCTCATCTGCCATCCTGGCTAAGACCCTCTCCTGTGGCTCCAATGTCCCGTCCCCTAAGATGTGGCCCACCTCCACCCCACGTTGGTGCAGAACCTTCGCCACCATCACCGTGCGGTGGCAGTCGATCGGGTCTTTTTCCGCACACATCAGAGCCACTTTCATCTTGGCGGCCCCCTGAATCACCCGGTCAATTCCACGCGCAAATTCAGGCGTCCGCTCAATGCGCTCATATAGGGCCACCCCATTTTCATAGCAGGCCGGATCTTCCGGCCGCGCCCCCAGCTCCCTACCCAAGAACACATAGCGTATTCCCTGAGCACCCAGGGCTCCCTCCAATGTCTCTCGGTTAAAATGGGGAACGTATCGGCTCACAGGGGCAGACCTTACGTCTGCGATAGCGCCGATCCCGTAGCGACGGAGTAAGTCACTAAAAAACTCCCACGTATGATTAGAATGTCCGATCGTGTACACCTTCATGTTTAGTTACGTGAAACTGATGGGTTCCATCCTCATGGCAAGCTTCAAACAGGAAAATCCGGCCCGATGACCGCCGCACCTAATCGATACACCTCACCCTTGAAGGGCTCCCCCAGACTCACACAAACCCATGTCGGTAGATTGGATGCAATCTGATCTCCCGCACCAAACATGCTGATGGCCTCCACCTTGAGACGACTATGCACGGTCCACTTCAAGCAATAACGACCTCCCTCGTAACCAAAAGAAACCCGCAGAGCGGTACCCTGTCCCCTAAAATCAGTCTCCTTGGATACATTGAGATTTTGTGCCCGCACAAGAAGAAGGGAGGATTTCAAGTTTGTGCTGGCATAGTCCAACGGCATTCGGTCACTGCGTACGTTAGACGGAGTTAGCCATAAATTGGCCGGCCTGTCTTCTGCTGTGGCGACTCGCGCCACATCGGCCCGATCAATCTTGCCTATACGTGTCCATTGCGGCTGGCGGGGGCACCACCTGTTTTCCGTTTGGTAGACTGGCCCGGCGGCTAGCCCCTCCTCCAATGGAATTTCTGCAATATCCAGAAGTTGAGGCAGGGATCCGTCAGCGTAAGTCATGTCATTAGTCCAGATCACGTTGTTGTCACGATGGTGCGTCACAGGACGCACCCACGCCCCAAATGTCCCATCCGTTCTGATTTCTTTACCCGCCACACAGTAACCGTTGAGTTTTTTTGAGATCGCAAGAATAGCCACCTTCATGCCTGATTCATATTCCCTACTAATTCCCGATTTTCAATCACATACACATAAGATGCTTTTTTAGCTTCCGCAGTTTCTTTATTTTTCAATATCTAGAAAACCTGACAACATTATTCCCTACGCCAGAATCGTCGCTGAGGAGGGCGTTCAGCTCCAAAAGGGCATGAACTTTGCCTTAGGTAGTCGCCCCTCTACTTCCCCCATGTCCCCTTCCGCTATTATCTTATGACCAGAACGTCGGTGTTTTGGGGTTGAAGACAAAAAACGTCCGTCGATATCAGAGAAATAGCGTTTAGGAGAAAAAGCCCATTACATTTGATGCCCCGCTCTCATCCAAATTGACCCCACGCTCAGTTTGTTTTTATTTTTTTTAAGAATAATCTGAAAACCAGAGCTAGAAATGCCCCTCCACCCCAAAGCCCCTTTTTTTGCAAGAAACGGTTTTTTTCAAAACCTTGAATCATTTCAAGAGCTTGAAAGCCGTATTAGCAACATTCAGGAAGACAAGGAGAAGGGCGACGCCTTTGAGGTCTTTACAGAAGCATACCTTGCGACACAGCGGAGACATGAGGCCAAGTGCATCTGGCCAGCAGGAACTGCGCCCCTGGAACTGCTCCAAAAGACAGGAATTACAACCAGCGACTACGGTATAGACGGGCTTTATCAGACTACTCTTGGAGATCTCAATGCATACCAGGTTAAGTACAGATCCAATCGCCCATCACTGACCTGGAGAGAACTCTCTACCTTCATTGGCCTTGCTGATAGCCCAAATATTAAAAACAGGGTTTTAATCACAAATTGTGATGATTTTCCTGATTTACTGAATCAAAGAGGAAACTTTTTCTGCATAAGAGGAGCAGATCTAGATCGTTTGGATAAAGACGCCTTTAAAGAGATCGCAGAATGGTTAAAAGGTGCGGTCTTTGAGAAAACCAGAAAGACGCCCAAACCACACCAACAAGAAGCGATTGATAAGATCCTTACGGAGTTTTCGAGTGCTGATCGAGCTACAGCAGTCATGGCCTGTGGAACAGGGAAAACTCTTGTTGGCTTATGGGTAATGGAAGCCCTTATACCAGCCAAAGCAATTATCCTAATGCCTTCCCTCGCCTTAATACGCCAAACACTCCATGAGTGGTTAAGGGAAACAAACATCAAACAGTTTAGCTTTTTATGTGTTTGTTCAGACCAATCCGTTTCAGAGGGAATCGATAGCCTTGTTATCAATCAATCAGACCTTGATTTTGAAGTTACTACGGATCCAAAGAGAATAAGGGCGTATTTGGACACGCCATATGACGGCACAAAGGTCGTTTTTACAACATATCACTCAGCACCAGTTGTGGGCGAATCACTCAAGCAAGAGGAGCAGTTCGACTATGGCGTATTCGATGAAGCGCATAAAACGACTGGAAAAAAAGACAGAAGGACGGGCTTTGCTCTGTCAGATGAAAACTTAGCAATCAAGAAAAGGCTATTCTTAACAGCTACACCGAGACGATATAACCCACTTAAAAGAGATGAACAAGGAGAAGCCGAACAGATTTTTTCAATGGATGACAAGGCACTTTACGGAAACGCCTGTTTTACCCTCAGCTTCGGCAAGGCAGTTGATCAAGAAATCATCTGCCCATACGAAGTCCTTATCTCGGTAATTACAACCGAGATGATTACAAATGCGATGCTATCCCATGGTGAAGTTAATATTGCTGGCGACAACGTAACAGCCTTGCAGGTAGCGCATCAGATCGCAGTCCGTGATGCCGTCTACAAATATAAGGTCAGAAAGATTTTTACTTTCCACAATACAGTTAGATCAGCAGCTGTTTTTACAGATAAAGGACCACAGGGCATCAAGATCCATCTGCCATCTTGCTCGACTTTTCATGTTAATGGCGAAATGGCCTCAAATCACCGTGAGAAGATTATGAAAGCCTTTAACGAGGCGGATCTTGCAATCATGAGTAATGCCCGATGCCTGACGGAGGGAGTTGATGTGCCAGCTGTTGACATGGTGGCATTTCTTTCTCCAAAAAAGAGTCAGATCGACATTATTCAGGCAGCAGGAAGAGCCATGCGTAACGCATCTGGAAAAGACAAAGGGTACATATTGGTACCGCTTCTGGTTGAACAAAAGAAGGGGGAAAGTATTGAGTCAGCAGTATTGAGAGCTGATTACACTGAAGTATGGGATGTTCTTCAGTGCCTTAAAGAACAAGATGATGTCCTCGAAGATATTATTACCATCTATGGTCTTAATATTGAAGCACCCAAGAAAGCCCTGGCTGATGCAAAAGTAAAAAGAAGAATAAATATTCTAGCGCCAGATATCGCACTAAAGGACATCGAGGCGGCGATTGTCTCCACAACACTTAAGCAACTCACATCGAAGTGGGATGCGTATTATAACGAACTCTTATTTTACTATAAATCCAGTCTGCATTGTAACGTAGAGTACTTTGTTGGCAGATATAAGGCTGATGATATCGAAATAAGAAACTGGCTTAAAGAACAGAGGCGGCTGCACCGCAGCCACAAGCTTCACTTAGACAAAGCACAGAAACTTGAAAAGATTGGTATCATCTGGGACTTTAAAGAACACGAATGGGATGAGGACTGGTATGAATGGGATGAAATGTTTCATGAGCTAGTACGACACATAAAGAAATGTGGTGATCTAACCCCAGCATACAGACCACTACGGCTATGGCTCCGTAATATGACAGGCGCAATGATCAGAGGAGATCTTGAGCCACACAAAGAAAAACTCTTGAAATGTATTGGTGTTGATAAAGCTCTCTACAAGATTCTCGGAAAGACAGAAGACGATACGTCCAAGAACAACAGAAGAGCGACCACCAAAAGAGTTTTTTTAAGAAAGGAAAAACCACCTACAAACAAAAATGAATACAAAGAGGTAGCACCAGCTGAAGCCAAAAGCTGGGATGATAATTATAAAAGACTTAAGATCTGGTGGAATAACCACCAAAATTACTTCTTTTCACACATGGAGCAGGAAGTGAGAGTCTGGGCAAAGGAGCAGTGCCAAAAAAGAAGAGATGGGCTGCTGACTGAAGAGCAAATCACCTTGCTTAATCAAATTAACTTTCCCTGGGACAGATACTAAACTTACCCCTTCTGAATGAAGACCAATGCCATGGTGGATGCCAATGATCCAACCGCACCGCGAAACATGGCTATTTCGCACAAAGCATTTTCTAAGTAAGAGTCATCTTTGACCGCAAATCGCTACAGTCGCCTTAACTGAAGTCCAGCAGACAATAAACCCGACATTAGTTGCCATAATTCATTTAGATAAGGGCTTTTCGGCAAATGCACGCAACTCCCTAACCCAAGAGTCTGCTGGTTCATCGATTGGCGCACGTTCACGACGAAACTGACAAAGACTCTCAGCGAATGCAATAAGCCACAATGAAGCGATTTGCTTTTCCGAAATAGATGAGGTACGTCGAGACTGTTTCTTAACCCAATCGCTGAATTCGTAGATCTTAATCTCCACGTTGTGGTTTTGCTCTAGTTCCTCAACACGCTTAAGGATCTCAGGCTTAAGGTTCGGATTAACATCTACAACGAACCCCGCAAGCTTGGTTTCGGGATGTTCCTGGAGCTTTTCGTGAAGCTCCTCAATTTCATCACGTAGATACGGCTTGCCGTATTTGGCGTCCCAGGATTCCAGGATGTGCAAGCTATCACTCGTGCCAACACTGATCTCGATATCGCCAATATTTCCGTGCTTCTTGTTTGCCGAGCGCATCTGTGAGAGCTTTTTAAGGAAACCGCCGTCAAAAGATCCGTGGTCCTCAAGAACCTGAAAGAGACTATGCATTGCTATTTCGAAAAGTCGCGCCGCGTAAGTGGAAGAATCCACAAAGGTGCGAATGAACTTTGTTGCCCGGGCAAGGCTATCAATTTTTTTTGCGACAGACTTCACAGCTTCAATTGCGAGAACGCAGTCCTTTTTGAACGTGTCTGAGCGGTTGAAGAGCATTACGATGAGTTGCTTAAGTGCGGCTGTGGGATCAAGTTTGCCAAATTCTGCTAAGTCTACTATTGCCAGCCACTCTGTTTTTGCCCCGCGTGACGCAGCTTTATAAAGCTGACTATATGGATAGTTTTCAGCAAGGGAGCGGGTCATGAAAACTCCGTCTGCGTTCAACTTCAATAAGTCGTACCTTCGAAGGACCGGGGTATTAAATTCCTTATCGAGGACACGCATAGGTAAACCGTCTTGCCACGAAAAGTTCTCACCCCTTCCACCACCCTTGTGTAAGCGGATGCTTTGCTCGGGACAGATGGCCTTTATGGCCAGTTGAAGAACTGCCAGGCCTACAATCGCCCGCCCGACCTCACTTGTGACAGAATCCACAAGCTGAGTCATAAGTCGGACAGCTTCCTTATCAAGCGAGCCAATTGAAATCTCAGGCGAGCGACAGTCATTAACTAGCTTGTCGAGAAACCCGCCATCTAGTGCAGAGCGTATCCTGCCTAGACGCCGTTCAGCAGCAATCGTTGGATGGCCTTCTTTGAAAGTCTGGGTTCCTTCGTCTTGAACTAGTACGGAGCAGTCTAGATAAACTTCTAGTCTAGGGATTATTTTATGCATCATTCGGATGACCCAGGTTTTTCCTTAATTGAACGCTTTGTGGAGTTAAGGTTGGAAATGAGTAAGGCACAAGGAGGGAATTTGCTGGGAGTTGAGGATTTGTTCTATGGTTACGGATTTCGTAGCCAAGAGATCGTAGCCATGTTGCAATCCTCATTACCTTTTCTTCTGGGATTCGCCACAACGCTGCCATTTCAACCAAAGTGGTAATTTTACGAACTCCGACGCCTTCCACGACCAAACCCAAAACTCGCCATTCATCGTTGATCCTGGAAAAACTAGAAAAGTGAAGTTTGCTAGCGAACTCAGGGGTGTATTGGTAGTAGCCGCAAAGCTGGATGAGATCAGCTTTGATTCCTGTTTTAACTAATTCAACCTCCCAGGCCTTCCACAGCCCGGTAAACACTTCACGTGTCAGCGCATTTCCCGACATTGTCACTTTTTTTGCAGGCAGGGCCCAACCAGTTGGCTTCGTTGGGAGAACATCAATACGGAATATTGCGCGATTTAATCGGCCAGAAGTGATTTTAATTTTCCAGTGCGAATTACTCGGAGAAAAAGCAATACACATAGAGTTTCTTAGCTCACGGCTAATCGACCAGCCGAAATTGGGCTTCAAAATGGCACGGTAAAAAGACCTTTTTACACCTTGAACCGGAGATACTTTCGGCAAAATACTGATTGCCCCGTGAGCTTTTTCGCGGTACGACGCCGTCAAATTCTTCTTGTGCTTTCGAAAGCTCAGTTTCTCGTGGGCTTCCAGTAATGGTAGTGCTGCCGGCAGCGGCATGTCGAAAACCTGGTTTAGAACTGAGACAGAAAGGATGCGTGCGAGCTGCGGGGGGACGGAATTGCCAATTTGATGGATGCATATTTGGCGACCGCCAACAACCTCGTAGTTGTCAGGAAAGGTTTGGAGTCGTTTTAATTCCGCAACCGAAAACACCCGACTGTTCCAATGAAACGGCCCAGTGTATTGCCCCCCTTGCGCCTTGAGCGTCCTAATTGGTGTCGACGGATCAGCCTTGTAAAGAAAATCAGAAAACTTCGAGCGCCAAGAAAATATTGGCGAAGGGTGCCCCATTTTTTCTGTGAAGAAACTGTAGTTCAATCCTGGCGGAATCTCGTTGAGCAAATGACCAAACTTCCCGCCAATATTTGATTTAATTTTCTCTTTTGTTTTCGTAACGCCTGCCAGTGCTTCTGCCGCCGTAACGTGTGGCAGCTCATCCACGGAGTCTGGCCCGTGCGTCGGACGCGGGAACTTAAAGGGTCTTCCCCGCGTTCCGACGATTATCATTCTTTCCCTATGCTGTGGTACTCCGTAATCAGCCGCATCGAGGATGCGATGAGAGATTGTGTAGCCAGCTCCAGCAAAAGCAGCGCAGATCGATTTCCATGCCTCGCCATCTTCCGCACCGGTGATGCCATACACATTTTCAAACAGAAAACCTTTCGGGTTCAACTTCTTTAACAGACGGACATACTCCTCGAACAAAGTGCCGCGTTGGTCACTAGTCCCTTGGACTCCTGCCGCCCGGCGGCCCGCCGCCGAAAAGGTCTGACAAGGCGGACCCCCAATGATAAAATCGACGTTTAAATCGTCGGACGGATTAAACTTGCGGATGTCGATACTTGTGACTTTAGACTGCGACAAATATTTTCCAATTCCAGAATTGGAGCGCAAGGTCGCAACAAATTTCTCTTCAATCTCAACCTGTTCGACAATTTCAAATCCAGCGTCGTGGAACCCAATATCTAACCCCCCCGCCCCAGAAAAAAGGCTCAAGGTTCGGATAGGCATGGGCAACGCACTGCGCGCCCAGGTTCGTAACCCAATTCCGAATAATTCTTGCCAATTCCGAACAGGCGCAACGCCAAGGGCTTGAGAAAAAGCGGTGAAATTCTTTTCAGCGTTTTCCCGATTTGAGAATACTATCGAGCTGTTTGCTCCGCAAAGTTCGAGCTGCACCCTTTTTTCGTCTGCACAGGAACAGCTCGTTGGCTTGGCTGAAGAATCTTTTTTTTGCTTCTTCTGAAATAGTCGTTTCGTGGCCATAGATTAGTGTGTTGCCATGGTTTTGTATAGGCTCCAGAACCTCATCCTACAAACTGCTTTGGCCTTATCCTTAAGACTTTTTTCGTTATTACCTTTATTTCTCATGCCCTTATCATGCCTAACCGCCTAGGACATTGGCGGGGCTACCATGAAAGAGGTTTATGACGCGGCAGAGGATCGCCATTCCCATGACCAAGAGTCTATGGATAAGGCATGACATTAATCGAACAGCTTGAATACGATATTCCCAGAGCCGAGGAACGGCTCGGATCCGATGCCCGTATCGTCCGCCAAATGAGGCGCCAACTGGAGGGAATAAAAGCGGAAAGCAGACTCGGAGACCAACTGGTTTTCGACATTTCGACACCCAAAGCAGAAAGCCAGAACAAGCGAAACCTCAGTCCTATTTCAGATAAAATCAGCCCAAGAGGAGCCTGATCCCCATGGCCAGAGAAA
>Ga0164295_10004393_pt1 | contig 11207 bp, 17 predicted proteins | sample GEODES006metaG_FD_111798 | JGI IMG/M metagenome (GOLD analysis project Ga0164295, IMG submission 111798) | Oligotrophic lake water microbial communities from Sparkling Lake, Wisconsin, USA - GEODES006 metaG | ecosystem: Environmental > Aquatic > Freshwater > Lake | place: USA: Sparkling Lake...
AAAACAAGAAAAATATACGTTGGTGACCATCATCAAAAAATATACGCTTGGCGTGGTGCTGTAAATGCTATGCAAGAAATAAACGCGAGCGAACTCTTTCTTACTCAAAGCTTTCGTTTTGGCCCTGCTGTAGCTGATATTGCCAATAAAATATTAACTAAGAAAGGAGAAAAAAGAAAAGTATTAGGATTTGATAAAATTGATTCAAAAATACATGAAATTGACGAATCAAAACCATTTACTTGCGTATGTCGTACAAATGCGGAAGTGTTTTTACAGGCAATTTATTATGCTGGTCTAGGCAAGAAAATTTCAATATGCGGTGGTGTAGGTGATTTTATATTGCGTTGTAAATCAGCCTATTATTTGTTTGTAGGTAAAAATCAATTGATTACTTTTTATGAGTATAAACGATTTCAAAGTTGGAACGAATTTTTAGAAGTCGCTCGTTTTAATGCAGAATCAAATTCAGTATGCAAAATTATTAAAAAATATGAGCATGATATACTTATTTTACTTGATAAATTCGAGTCATCACTTGTCAAAGAAAATGAATGTGAAGTTTTGTTATGTACTGCTCATAAAAGCAAAGGACTCGAATGGGATCAAGTTAAAATTGGCGAGGATTATAATTTTAAAGAAGAAGATGAGCTTAATTTAATTTATGTTGCTTGTACAAGGGCTAAAAACATACTTAAATTATCTGAAAAATTCATTAAGAATATTAATTTATAAAATTTTAAAGTTATTTTAAGATTAAAAAATGAAAAAAAATTAAAAACTAAATATTGGAAAAAATATGTCTAAAATAATTGATGATAAGATAAAAAATTTATTTAAAAAATTCTTTAAATATAAGCCTGGTTTATATGATATTACATGTGCAAGAAATATTTTAATAAAATATGACTCATATAGTGAAGAAGGTTATATGAAATTATTTAAAGAATATTATTATGAATTTGCTAGCCATATTTGTTCCATGTCTCATTGGATTATAAATAAAAGTAATGTAAATAGATTGTATAGTTCATTAAATAAGCATATATTTGAAAATAATTTGAATATTAATGAAAATGAATATATTCAAATAACGTTTATCTTTACCTCATTTGAGAATATTGAAATTAAAAATTGGGACTATTACTTAAATGAACCAATCTATTCTATTGAAAAAATAGCTGAATTGTTTGCGTTATCTGATATAAATCTCTCAATTTTAATTGAAGAAGGTAATAGGATTATGAATATTGTAACTTTGGATTCAAATAAAATATGTTTGTCAGTAATGCAATACGCAAGAATTCTTTCAAAAATGAATTATCTTAATGATGCAAACCAAAGGTTTAATTTATTAAAGCCTTTAATTGTTTAACTAATTCTTAAAGTCTATTATATTTTGCTTCATGGCCTAAATCATCTATGCTTGAGAGTATCTAAATGGTCTAATATTAAAAATAATATTTTTTTTTATTCTCATAAATTAATTTTTATAGAAACACGATATTTTTTTCAAATCTTCAATTTCTGTTAGTTCAATTTTACTTAAATTTCTTATTTGATTTTTACCTGAAACTGGAACTCCTTTTTTATAATAGATATATAGGCAAAGCTTACCTTCTGGAGTATAAAAAATTTTCTTTCCTTCAAGAACACCATTTACATAATTTTCAGTTAAATTAATTTTTCCATTTTTATTATAATATTTAACCTGACCATGGGGATTTCCATCTTTATAATCCGCTTTCATAAAAATATTTCCATCTTCATAATATTCGTGGTAATATTTGTTAACTTGTCCTTTTTGATTAAATGAATATTTTATTTTTAGATTTTCATTTTCATAGTATATTTCATCTAAAAGCTTTGACTTGTTCCAAATTCTCTTTATTTTTCCATTAAAATGAAATTCTTCAAACTTATATACTTCATCATTTTGATAATATGAAATTAATTTAATTATTTCGCTTTCGTTAAAATATAAAAAGACACGGTCAATAATCCCATTTATATAATATCTTTTTTCTATAATTATCCCTGTGTCATCATATATTTTATTTTCGCCATTTAATTTTCCATTATTATAAAAACCTTCCCTTTGGATTTTACCACTTGAATTTTCAAAAAATACCTTAAAATCTCCTTGAGCTATACCATCTTTAAATTGCCCAATTTGTTCTAATTCACCGTTTTCATAATATGATTTTAATGTTCCATTTGCAAACCCATTTTCAACTTGAATAGTCCAATGAATTTTACCATTATTATATTTCTTCTTAACAATTCCTGAAATTAAATTAAAATTTAATTTATCAATATATATGTATTGTAATTCATTATAATGTATCATTACTAAGTCTACGGAATTAAATTCTCCTGAAATTGTTTTTTCGTATAAATCTTTAAAAGAATCAAAAGAAATATTAGATAAATTGCATAATTTTGAAATATAATTTAGTCTTCCGTATTTAAAATAAAGTAAACAATTTTTATAAATCAATATATTACCTTCATTTTCAATCTTATCAGGGTTATTCCATTTCTGAATAACCCTATCTCTTGTATCACCACAAACTAATTTTATTGGCTCACCACTAAAAGAATTTGAGCAATTTTCAAAAATATAAGAGCTAGAACCAGAAGATTCATTAGAAATGATAATAAAAATAATTACAACTAATATTTTAAGATAAATTAGCATATTAAATCAGTTACCTTTACAGAATAACCTAAATTCATTTTTTTTAGCGTGTCCATTAAAGTATTCTGAGTGCCATTCTCCATAAGACTTTTCGTTTATTTTAATATTATTTGGGCAATCATGCCTAAGAATGAAGCCAGCATCATTAAAAATTGTTTCACATATTATATTTTTTATAATTCCATTTTCATTTTTAATTTCTTTTAAAACTACACAGAATTTAACGAGTTTATTTCCAATTTGGCTACCTGGAATAACATACTCATCACTATGAAGACCATTAATTCCATCTTTAGTTTCTAAATACCAAGAAACATTTGCGGCATTAGCTCTTAGAGAGAAAAGTATTAAAAATTTAATTACAATGAAAATCAAAATTTTCATTTCAAATACTCCAAGATTAAAGGTCTTAATATAATATCGGTATATTGATAATAACTTTTAGAGATTATTGGTTGTAACGGATCAAATTCATAGAAGTATTTATGCATGCTTATTTGATAATTTATAAGCAAATTAGTTGAAATTATAAATTTTTTTATCAAGGTTCTTTGTATTAATTCATCTTATAAGCATTAAATTTAGTAATAAAAGAATTAACCAAAAAATTTTTAGCTTTAAATAATAGTTATAATTATTTAAATTCCAATCTAGCCCTATTTGGAATAGTTTCTTACCATGCAGCATCTATGGCGATTATAGATGATTTAGGTATATCGAGTGTTAAAAATCTGAATATTGAAAATGGATTTGAGCGTAATCCACCCTAACGTCAAAAATATATCATTTTAGAACAAATGTTAAATAAACATAACTAAAAAAGTAACAAACGTACGTATTGACGTTATTTTAAAGTTACGTTATACTTTTTTATAGAACGTTTAAATAAACGTTTGTTACATTTTTATAATTATTTTTGTAACGTATGAACGTAAATGCGTTACTAGGAGGCTTCAATGAAAGAACGGATTCTAGTCATCGATTCAGGCTCTAGTTTTATGAAAGCAATTTACAACGAATCGTTAGAAACCTATGTAGAACATTCACTTGTTGCGAAGTTGTTACCTAACTCAAAACAAAAAGAACGGATTTGGGCAGTAGGAGACGATGGGCTTGAAGCTTGGTACGTTGCAGGAAAAAAAGCACGCATCCAACTTTCCGATTTACAATCTGAAGCTGACATTAAAAATGATTTCCATGGATCAAATCGCCAACTCATTCAGATTATGTATGCAATGCAAAAATTGGATATTCCGGAAAAGATAGATACTCTTGTTCTTTCTATTCCCTATTCAATGTACTTTGAAGACGATCCTTCACTAAAGAAAATGTCTGAAAGAAAAACTTATAATTGGAAAGATGCTTTTGGAAATGATCGAAAAGTTGAAGTAAAACATGTAATCATCATTCCACAAGGAACACCAGCACAAAAGTTTTATGAATATAAATTTGGTTCACTTCCAAATGAAGTCATTTCTGTTGATGTTGGTTCTTCAACAACGGATGTTATTTGTCTAATAAAAGATTCAGATACAGGTGAATATGATTATAGAGAGTCTCAATGCAAATCTTTTAAAGATAAATGCTGCATAAATTTTTTCGTATCTATCATTATTGATAAGATTCAAACTAAGGTACATGGGAAATTAAATGCAGACTTCTTATCCATAATTGATAAGATCAATCGTAAAGAATTTTATATTCAATATGAGAGTACAGTTATTAATTTTGAACAAGAATTTTTAAAAGCGAAAGAAGAATTCACTGAAATTTTGTCAGATACTCTATCACAAGATTTAGGAAAAACATGGACCTCAGCTGAAAAAGTTTTGCTGAATGGTGGTGGTGAGTCATTCTTAGTTGATCACAAATGGAACTGTAAAGGACGTACTGTTCGGCTTGGAATGTTTGCAAATTTAATAGGAGCGCTATTAATTGCTCAGGAAGAATCAGGGCAAAAAATCGATAATGATTTGTTACCAAAGTTGCTTGACATAGGTATGGATACTCATGAATCCTCGAAGGAAGTTTAAATAGTTAACGTCCGAATATTTCCTTGAGGAGTTCAAAATGGAAGATAAAAATAAAAAAGGTTACGTTAAAATTGATTTTGATTTAACAAATAAATTAGACAAAGCAGTCTATGATTTTTTCCAAAAAATGTATTTTGGATACAAAAAAAAGTTTGTAGTTGCTTGCGCTCGAAAGTATTTGAAGCACAACTCAGATCAAATGAAAGAACTTTTAGATGACCTTGAATTAAATATGTCTCATATTGCAGTTAATTTAAATGAGACTCAAAATGCTCCTCAGAAGTTAGAAAAAAATACTTATCAAGAAGAAATAAAAACTGAAAATTTAAGTTCAAATATCCAAAGTGAAAGTTTTAAAAAGACAAATTCGTCAAAACTTTTTAAAAAAACATGACTTAAATTTTTTAATTTTAATTTAAAAAAATTTTAATAGGAGGCGTTTGCTGTGGTTGAAAAGAAGTTCTTATCAGTCGGTATTTTTATTGTCTCTTGTTTTTTGAATGGCTGTGGAAGTGATAATCCTCTTACCAAATATAGCTCTGCAAACGACTCTTGTTCGTTACAATTAGATTCAAATAGCTGGCAAGTAACTTCATCTCCAAATCAAAACATTTTTCCTATTACGAATTCATATGCTTCAGTTCAAGCAACAACATCAAACTGTGGGTCGATATTTTCAAGTTCAAATAATATTCAAATATCCGTAAATTTTAATGCTTCTGTTGGTGGTTTGGTGGGTCAACAATTAGCTCTTGTAAGTTTCTCTGTTGGAGCAAAGAGCTTAATTGAATCTGACTCAACACTAAATTTTACGACTGGAAACCTAAAAGGAACTATTGTTGATAGCCGTACGAATTCGAGTTGGAAACCTCCATTTTCAGATCCAGGATTCATGACTTTTACGTTTCAAATTCCAAATTCAATCATTGGGCAAACGAGTTTGTATCCAACAGGAATAATTTATTTTGATAATGTTAACTAAAATTTTTAAATTGCTCCTGTCTTTTTTAAGATCTCATTGAATATATTTTCCTTCTCATCGTTATAGCTTTTTAGTTCATTAAAAATAAAATCTTTCGTTTTTGGATGGTCCTTATAGACTTGGTTGTATTGCTGTTTAACAAAAAAACCTGATGTAGAACTTTCATTCAAAACTTGTTTTGCAACGATCAGTGATGCTGTCGAGTTGCGTTCTACTTCGGATAACTTTTGAGTCATTTTTTGGATTTGCAAATTAATTTGAGTGATCTCATTCATCGCTTTTTTTTCAAAATCTTGTCTCTCATTTTTATAATTTTCGAGAATGTCGGAGCAAATTTTACTAAAACTTTGTCCCTTTTCCTCGGCAATGTTTTTTAAAAAATCATGCAATTCGTTTGAAAAATTAACAGGAACACGCTTCATGTTAAAAACCTCCTATGAATCAAAAGTGAATCACCAAATAATATTAGATAAATATGAATTAATCAAATTATAAATACAAGAGTGAATCACATATGAATCACTTTTCTTCAAATCAACTCGAAGTGATTCAAAAGTGAATCACTAAGATAATTAATATTATGAATAATAACTCATTAATTTAAAGCCATTGTGAATCACGTTTGATTCAGGTAGTAAAATGTTTTTAACATATTGTTTTTATTAAATAAAATTATTCTCATACGTTTGCCACTTGTGGCGTAGTGTGTGGAAGCAAACGGGCTTCAGCCCGTGCAGCGCGCCTAAAGATTTTTTTCTCTGTTTTTGAACCGGCGCGAGATGATTTTTGAAGTCAAGGTGATTGTCTGTGCCGTTTACTTTTAACTTTAGGAAGGGTTTAAAATGTTTATTCATATGTACTCAAGAGAAGAGGCGGTCGATGATGGTGTTTTAGCTTGTTTGTCTGAGTTTTTTTCTGAGATTTTTTTAGAGCCTACTTATTGCACGTCTGCATTTTTTGATTCGTATATTTCAGATGATTTTGAAAGTAGAGAATATAAATTAGGTCAAAATCCATTTGAGCGTGTACAGAAGATTTTTGAACTCTCACATCAAATTTTCAAAGAAACAAAAAAAACAAATAGACCATCTTATTTTAAGATTCCAAAACTAGATGGGACTTTTGATAAGGCACAAATCCTTCATGATGGTGAAGTTTTTACTTATATGATGATCAATGAAGATTAAAAATTTATTCAATGAAAAATATTTTCAATTTTTTTAGATTTTATATAAAGGGAATTTTATGTCAGCTAGTTGGTCGTTTTCTCTTAAAATTGAATTCATCCCATTGAATAGTTTTGATAAATTATTAGAAAGAATTGAACTGCTTTTTAGGAATAATATTTATTGCTTGTTTAAAAATGAATTTGAAAATTTTGACTTCATAATTGCAAATAAAAATTTTGAAAATTCGACAATTGAAATATCAGAACTACAAATTGAGGGGCAATATAATTTTGCACATGAAGCTCTTGAAAGTTTTAAAAAAATAATTTGGGAGCAAGATTTTATTCCATTCGAGTTTGGAGCTGAAGTCAAAGAGGGAATTTTGATGGTAAATCATGATTTAGATGATTATAGAGAATATAAAAATTGCAGAAGGGTTTTAAATTTACATAAGCTATCTAATATAGAAGACAAACTATCACTATTCAGTACTGAAGAAATTTTAAATTACATCAAAGCTAGTCATGAGATTGAAATTGATAAAATAATTTTTGAAAGTGAAATTTCTAATTATGAAACTCTTAATTGTGAGAGACTAGATCCAGAAAATCATTTTTACTTTATGAATATTGAAAATAAAAAAAAGAAAATTTCTGAGCAATTGAATATTTCGCTTCGTTCGGTTGAACGTCTTACTTATTTGATTGATCTATTCTCATATGAATATCATAATGATTTAAATTTTGAATTTAAAGATGTTAGAAAATTGAACGATATGCCGCTATTTTTTTCTAAGCATAAAGATAAAAATGTTGGGAATTTTTATTTAATTAGCAATCAACCGCTATTAACAAGTAAGGTTTAAAAAAAAGGGGAGAAAATATGAAATTTTTTAGAGCCAATCGACCACTAACAATAAATGAAATGCAGAAGTTCGCACCAGCAGCATTTGCAGATAAAGCAGCTTCCGAGGTTTCAAAAAATTATGCTTTCTTGTCAACAAGAAATCTTATCGAAACATTAGAGAAAAAAAGTATTGTTCCATTTGCAGTTGCTCAAACAAAAGCGAGGACAGAAGAAGCAAAAGAAACTTCTAGACATCTCATTAGGTTTAGGCACACGGATCACATAATAGCACTAGGGGAAGTTGTACCTGAGATAGTTCTTGAAACAAGCCATGATGCAAAATCTTCTTTTAAATTTTCGTTAGGCTTATTTAGATTAGTTTGTGAAAATGGGCTTGTTGCCCCTTGTTCTGTTCTAGACACGATTCGAATCAAACACGTTAATGCAAATGATTCTGATGTGATTGACGCTTCTTTTGAAGTTTTAGATAAAAGTGATGATGCTATTGAAAATATTTTAGAAATGAAAAAAAAGGTTCTTACAATAGATGATAGGTTGAGCTTTGCAAATGAAGCTGTGAGTTTAAGATGGGAAAAACAAAATGAACGTCCCGATTTTGAGATTGAGAATCTTTTAAAACCAAGACGAAAAAAAGATGTTGATTTAGATTTATGGACTACGTTTAATGTTTTGCAAGAAAATCTTGTTCGTGGTGGTTTAAGTTTTTATAAATTAAATAATTTAGGTTATCCGATAGCTAGACAAAGTACGAGAGCAGTCAATTCTATTTCAAAAAATTTAGAACTGAATAAAGATTTGTGGACGCTTGCAAATAAGTTTTTGATTTCATCCTCTTGACTTTATCTCAATGGGTAGATAATCTATTTTAAGAAGTTCTTAATTGATAATTTACACTCTAAAGCCAAAGGCGTAGTGTGTATACTTGATAAAATAAACAGGAGGATATGATGACGCAAAAAGAAAAAAGATCAGGTGCTGAAGCAAAACGTAACACGAAACCATTTTTAAATATTCGGATGCTTGAGCCAGTGAAAAAAAGTTTTTCAATTTCAAAAGAAGCTGATGCTATGTTACAATCATACATTCATTTTTATAACGATATTAACAATGAAAAAAAATATACTGAGGGCTCTGTAATTGAGGCTTTGATTGGAACACTTTCTCAAGATAAAGATTTTTTCAAATGGTATTCAAGTAATCCTATAAAACAGGAATCAGTAAAATTTGAAGTAGAAAAAACAATTTAATTTTTAAGCTAAGCAAATGAAAAAATGCAGAGAAAAAAATAAAAGACTGCGAGAACCTTTGAGGGGAATGATTGAACGGGGTACGGAAAATTATTTGTGCCGCTGGTGCAATAATTCTGTACCTAAAAATCGCCGTACATTTTGTTCAGATGAATGCGTTCATCAACATAAGCTGCGCTCAAGCATAGATCACATGCGTAGAGAAGTTTTTTTAAGAGACAGAGGTATTTGTTTATTTTGTAAATTGGATTGTGAAGAATTAAAAACGAAAGCTCTTCATCTTTTAGCGTCTAAAGGGAAAGAAATGGTAGCTGATTATTTAGATTCATACTCGATTCCAGTTAACAGAATAAAAGGATTTTTAAATAGAAGACAATCATTTTGGGATGCGGATCATATAATTCCAGTATCTCAAGGTGGTGGCGGTTGCGATTTAGATGGAATGCGAACATTATGCGTTGTTTGCCATTTAAAGCTAACGAAAATGCAGAGAAAGCAAAAAGAAATTGGCTATGTTGGAAATTTACTGTGGGACGAATAATGAAAAATAATAATATTAAAATAACCGCTAAAAAAAATATTATGGGTCGTCCTCCACCGTCTTGGATTTTAGGATTGCATTGCAACAAAATGATAAAAGATGATGAATTGTATACAAGAGAGTTTTTATCGAAGTTATTTGAAAAACATCCTAGGACGATAGCTGATGTTATCGAAAATGCTTATTTTAAAATGCATGAAGAGAGTTTTCCAGTCATAAAAGAAGCAAATAATATGCATATTATTGTTAAATATTCTGGAAAAATTCTGAGAAAATTTTCAAAAGAATATGCTGAATATTATGGAAAATTTAATTGTAATCAGTTTTAATAAAGAGATTTTTTTTGGAAAGATAATTTGCTAATTTATTTCATGAGGGAAATAAAATGCATCCATTTAGATTTAAAAATTGTTTTAGCGAATTCATAAAATCATTTAGTGCAAGCGATCTTGAAAAAATTCCTGAACAATTAAATATTTGTTGTAAATATCTTAATAAGAATTATCATGAGAATTTATCTTAATAAGATAATATTTATTATTGAATATATATCTATAATTTTATATTTTATGTACCTTTGAAGTTCAATTCAATAGAGATGATTTAAAAGTATATTATTTTAGGAGATTAAATTGTCAAAAATGAACTTTACTAAAGATGACTTAAAAAAATTCCAATCATTAGATCAGCTCGAAGAAGAAATTTTTTCAGCGGAAGAAATAAATGGAATTCATAATAGGTCGTTATTTCGTTCTAAAATGAGAGCATTTGAAACTAAAATATATTCTGATATTTCCAATTTTTTAAAGAATTATATTAATGATAATCAAATAAATATTGATAAATTATTGACAGAATTTCAGTTAAGTTCACAAACTTTTAATTCTCTCTTGGAAAACAAAAAAAATTCAAATTTAAGAACATTGTTATATATATGCGTTGCATTAGAACTTGATGTGGGAGTTAAAATCTCTAAACCTGATAAATAAAGTTGGCGAACGTTTCATTGGCTACCGTGCTCAGTTTTTACCGCGATTATTGCCGCGACCTACACGCTGGATGAAATTTAGTTCTTTAATCCTGACTACTCGGAACGACACTATTTATATGTTATATTTTTTTATTGGACAAAATTTATATTTAATTTAATGATTATATTCAAGGAGATATTTGATATGCTTGAAGTAACTATCGAAGAAGCTGAGAAAAATTTGGAAGAATTAATAAATAAAGCTTGTTTATACAATTACAGTTTTATAATTACCAAAAATGGTGTTCCTTTTGTTCTAGTCGATCCAATAAAAGATGAATAAATTAAATTTTAAATATTTTCAGAAATCATTAGCTTCCCTATACTTAAATTTGGAATTTATTATAAAAATAAATAGGGACTCATTCACTTCTTTAAATATAAAAATAATACTAATTCCTCCTGGAGAAATTTTACATATTTCAAATGTGCTGAGACTTGCAGTAAATAAACGCTATGATATGCTTTCTGAAAATCTCCGTATCCTAGTTGCCAGCTGAGACTTGCAGTGAATAAACGCTTTGATATGCTATTCTAAAAGTGCAGTACTGCTATCAGTTCGCTGAGACTTGCTGTGAATAAATGCTTTGATATGCTTGATGAATATTGCTGTGTAGCAAAAATATCGCTGAGACTT
>Ga0164295_10004394_pt1 | contig 11205 bp, 9 predicted proteins | sample GEODES006metaG_FD_111798 | JGI IMG/M metagenome (GOLD analysis project Ga0164295, IMG submission 111798) | Oligotrophic lake water microbial communities from Sparkling Lake, Wisconsin, USA - GEODES006 metaG | ecosystem: Environmental > Aquatic > Freshwater > Lake | place: USA: Sparkling Lake...
CTCGGGCACCACACCGCCGTACCGGGCGTGCTCGTCGACACTGGAGGCCACCTCGTCGGCCAACAGTGTGATGGTGCCGTCGGCGTCAAGGCGGGCGATGCCGACTCCGGTTTCATCACAGGAGCTTTCGATCGCCAGGACGGTGCGACTGGTCATGGCGGATCCCGCCGCATGGTGAAAGCGTCGGCGCCGCTGGCCCGGTAGTAGCGCTTACGCAGACCGACGGTGACGAATCCGAGACTGGTGTAGAGCGCGATGGCCGGAGCGTTATCGGTGCGCACCTCGAGAAAGACCACACCGGGCGGATCGGCGAACTCGAGCAGCTCGGCCATCATGGCGCGTCCGATCCCGTGGCCCTGATAAGCCGGATCCACGCCGATGGTGTGGATCTCGTACTCGAACGGCGGTGTTCGGCCCAACCGCGCGATGCCGGCGTAGCCAACGAGGTGGTCGCCGGTCCGGGCGGCGACATAGCGGTTGTCCCGCGCACCCAGTGCGCGTACGAATGCCGCCTCAGGCCAGGGGTCGTCACCACCGAACAGCATCTCCTCAAGTTCGGCGCACCGGGCCGCATCGGCCTTGCCCAACAGGTCGTAGACGACACTCACCGCGCTCACCCGGCGCGCTCGGCGAGCGTCTTGGCATCAGGTCGGCGTAGGTACAGCGGAATCAACGGGTGCGGTTGGCCCTCCCAGTCTCTGACGGCGGCGACGAGTCCGGCCGACGACGGCTGGGCGAAGGCCACCAGTTGGGCGCCCCCAAGGGGGATGTCGGCCTGTGCGGCCACACCGGGGCCGTCGATGCGCAGCCCGTCGTGGTAGCGGGCCCAGTACACCTCACGGCGGCGGGCGTCGGTGATCACGAGCACCTCACCTGCCATCTGCCCGCCGATGGCGTCCAGTGAGCACACCCCGTGCACCGGCACGTCCAAAGCGTGCCCGAGAGCGGCGGCGGTCGCCATCCCCACTCGAAGTCCGGTGAACGGGCCCGGCCCGCAGCCCACCACGACGGCGTCGATATCGTCCATCGTCACGCCCGCATCAGACACTGCCGCAAGCACATTGGGAGTGATCAGCTCAGCATGGGCGCGGGCGTCGACGGTGATCCGCTCGGCGAGCACGGTGATGTCGCCGGAGGCCTCGCGGCGCAGCACCGCGGCGATCACCGCCGGGGTGGCGGTGTCGATGGCCAGGACGACACGGTTCATCGCCGGTTCCACTGCCAGGTCGCGGTCCGGGTCTCGTCCTCAGCGTGGCGTTGCAGCCTCAGGTCGAGGTGGTGCTCTGAGAGTCGCTCAGCCAGACCCTCACCCCACTCGACCACCACCACCGAGTCGTCGAGGTCGGTGTCGAGGTCCAGGGAGTCCAGCTCGGCCAGTAGGTCGGTGGCACTGTTATCGAGCAACCGGTACACGTCGACATGCACCATCGCGGGGCGCCCATTCAGTCGGGCGCGATGGACGCGGGCCAGCACATAGCTCGGTGAAGTGACTGCACCCTCGACATCCATGCCGAGGGCTATTCCCTTGGCCAGCGCGGTCTTTCCCGCACCCAAGGGGCCGGACAGCACCACCACGTCACCGGCCCGGAGTTGCCGGCCGAGCCGCTCACCAAAATCCATGGTGTCATCAACAGTGGGCAGCGCCGCCGTACCGCACTCCAGACTGAGATCGGTCACGTGTCCGTCGACCGTTCCACCAGACGTAGCAACGCGTCGTTGATCACCTCTGGCCGCTCCAACTGAACCAGGTGGCCGGCGCCTGCCACGATCACCAGTTCCGAATCGGGCAGCACCGCAGCCATCTCTTCGGAGTGTTTCACCGGGGTCAGCAGATCCCGGTCACCGCAGGCGATCAGCGTCGGGATCCGGGCCAGCACCGGCAACGCGGCGCTCTCGTTGTGAACCTCAAGTGCGTGCAGAAACTCGACCAAGGTGTCGATCGATGTGCCGTGGATCATCGCCTCAGAGAACTCGACGACGCTGGGGCTGATGTCATCACCGCCGAAGGAGGCGGTGCGCAGTATCGGTCGCAGTACCGATCGGATGGCACCCCGGGTGCGGTGTACGAACCGGGGCGCGTACCGGGTGGTGAACCGCACCGCCTCCAGTGCGGGGTTTTGCAGGATCTCCCCCAGCGGGGACCGTGGCAGGCCCTCCGCCGCCGACGAGATCAACGCCGCTCCGATCACACACGGGCCGTAGTGCTGCGGGAACTGGCGGGCGTGGGAGAGCACCGTCATACCGCCCATCGAATGGCCCACCAGGATCACCGGTCCGGACGGAACCATCACCTGCAGAATGGTTTCCAGGTCCCGGCCGAGTTGTTCGACGTTGTAGGTGTCAATCGGAGCAGCACCGGACTGCCCGTGCCCGCGCTGGTCGTAGAACACCATTCTGACCTCGGTGCCCCAGCGCTGCCCCAGGGCGGCGCGCTGGAAGTGGAACGACCCCATGCGCAGACAGAAACCGTGCGCGAAGACCACCGTCAGCGGAGCAGTGATCGGTCCCACCTCGCGGACCACCAGGGGTGTTCCGTCCGGAGTCATGACAACACAACCGCGATCGGCCTCGAGTAAGGCGAAATCCTCGCCTTCGTAGGCGTCCTCGATCAATCTGTGCTGTCGCAGGGCCTTGGCAGCCGAAACACCGGCGACCGCGCTGAGTCCGGCAACCCCGGCCATCAGTCCGGCCCTCCTGCCGATACCCAGAATGGGATTTGCACGGGCCGGACGATCGGGCTTATCGGCCATCAGAACCGGTTCCGGTGTAGTGGCGCAACACCCGACCCCGCGGGCTGGTGACGACCTCGTAGTGGATCGTGCCGAGCAGGTCGGCCCAGTCCTGCACGGTTGGCTCACCGGATGTGCCCGGTCCGAACAGAATCGCCTCGTCACCCTCTGCGACATCGGTGGCATCGGGACCGAGGTCCACGACGAACTGGTCCATGCAGATCCGGCCAACGGCTGGCCGCAACCGACCATTGATCATCACGTCGATGCGTCCACTTAGCGTCCGGTACACGCCGTCGGCGTACCCGATCGGCAGCAGCGCGACGGTGGTATCGCGGACGGCGATCCAGATGTGCCCGTAAGAGACACCTTCACCGGCCCGCACCGTTTTCACCATGGCGACCGGGCATTTGAGCGTCATGGCCGGGCGCAGGCCCATACCGCCGCGCTCCGGGATCGGACTGAGTCCGTATAACGCGATACCCGGTCGGACCATGTCAAAACCGAGATCGGGTCGGGTCATCGCCGATGGCGAGTTGGACAGGTGCGCAACCTCGAATTCGATCCCGCGGCCGCGCGCTTCGGCCAGCATGGCGGTGAACCGTTGCGCCTGCAAATCATTGAGCGGGTGGTCAGGTTCGTCGCCACTGGCAAGATGCGACATGATGCCTCGCACCCGAATCTCCTCGGCCGCGACCGCGCGCGCCAGGGCGGTCAGCACCGCCGGGTACTCCCCCGGGCCGACTCCATTGCGATTCAATCCGGTGTCGACCTTGATCGTCACCTCTGCGGTGCGGCCGGTCCGGGATACGGCAGCAATCAGATCCTCGATCTGACGCAGCGACGAGATACCGATACCCACGTCCGCGTTCAGGGCGGCGTCGAACTCCGTGCCCGGCACGTGCAGCCATGCCAACACCGGCGCGGTGATGCCGTCGGTGCGAAGAGCGAGCGCCTCATCGATCGTGGCGACCCCGAGTTCGGCCACTCCGGCCGCCAGCGCCGCACGGGCGACCGCTGACGCGCCGTGACCGTACCCGTCTGCCTTGACCACGGCCATCACCTGGGCCGGACCGGCATGCTCGCGCAGCACGGAGACGTTATGCGCGATGGCCCCGAGGTCGACGACGGCTTCGCCGTTGACCGCCCGGGTCTGCGCTTGCGTCGACGGGGTCGACGGAGGGGTCTGCATCGTCATGTCACCGCCATGAATTGTCCCACGTCGGCTCGTGCGCATGCCGGTAGAGTCGGCCGATGCCATCTGTTTCCGACTCGGACCTGGATGCATTGCTCGACCGGCTCCCGATATTGACCGGACAACCACGCCGTATCGAGGAATTACCGGGTGGCCTGACCAACCGCAATGTGAAGATCACCACCGCGACCGGGACCTACGTCGCCCGGTGCAGTACCAATAGCGGGAACCTGCTGGGTATCGACCGCGATAACGAGTACGTCAACTCACGGGCCGCGGAGCAGGCCGGGGTGGGTGCGCCCGTAATCGACTACCGCCCTGATCTGGGCATCCTGCTGGTGGGCTTTCTCGAGGGCACCACCCTCACCAATGCCGATCTTCAGCGACCCGAGGTCTTGGCCCGGGTGGCCCAGGGCTGTCGGACTTTGCACGCCGGGCCCCGGTTTCGCGATCGGTTCGACATGTTCGAGCGCCAACCCGCTTATTTGAAGGCAGTGCACGACAACGGGTTCCGGCTGCCTGCCGACTATCTGGATTTCACCGACGACTTCGCGGCGGTGAGACAGGCGCTAGAAGCAGGCGATCAGACCACGGTGCCGTGCAATAACGACCTGCTGGCCGGCAATTTCGTCGATGACGGCGAGAAGGTCTGGCTGATCGACTACGAGTACTCCGGTAACAACGATCCCTGTTTCGAGCTGGGCAATATCTGGGGGGAATGCGGGCTATCCGATGATCAGCTCGCCGAGCTCGTCACCCTGTACTACGGTCGTCCACTGCGTCATAAGGTCGCTCGGGCACGGCTGCAGGGCATCGTCGGCAAATACGGCTGGACGCTGTGGGGATGCATCCAGAATGGTTCCAGCACTTTGAATTTCGACTTCTGGGAATGGGCTATGGAACGCTACACCTCCGCCGTAGCCGAGTTCCGAAGTCGGAATTTCGCACAACTGCTCATCGACGCCCAGGCCTCGGACTAGGAGAATCATGTCCACCCCAACACTGCCCGAGCGTGCGCAGATCGTCATCATCGGCGGCGGCGTGATCGGCACCAGCGTTGCCTACCACCTGACCAAACTCGGCAGCCGCGATGTGGTGCTGCTTGAGCAGGGTCAATTGTCCTGCGGTACAACATGGCATGCCGCCGGCCTGGTAGGCCAGCTGCGCGCCTCGGAGAGCGGCACCCGACTGGTGCAGTACTCCACGCAGTTGTACGCCGAGTTGGAAGCCGAGACCGGCCTGAGTGCGGGATACAAGCAGTGCGGCGGTGTCACGGTGGCGCGCACACAGGACCGGATGATTCAGCTGCGCCGAACGGCCGCCAGCGCCGCAGCCTATGACCTTGAGTGCGAACTGCTAGACCCGCAGGAGGCATTGCAGCGTTACCCGGTGATGCGGACCGACGATCTCGTGGGTGCGATCTGGCTACCCGCCGACGGTAAGGCCAATCCGACAGATCTGACGATGGCGCTCGCCAAAGGCGCCCGTCAGCGTGGAGCCCGGGTGTTCGAGCGAGTGCGCGTTCTCGATGTCCTCAGGACCGACGGCAGGGTCAGCGGGGTGCGCACCGACGCCGGTGATATCGAAGTCGAGATCGTGGTCAACTGCGCCGGCCAATGGGCAAAACAGGTCGGGGCGATGGCGGGTGTGAATGTTCCGCTCTACTCCGCAGAGCATTTCTATGTGGTGACCGAGACCATCGAGGGTGTGCACACCGACCTGCCGATCCTGCGCGATCCGGATGGCTACACCTACTTCAAGGAGGAGGTCGGCGGTCTGGTCATCGGCGGTTTCGAACCCGAAGCCAAACCGTGGGTGGCACCCGACGCCATCCCCTATCCGTTCGAATTCCAGCTCCTGGAGGAAGACTGGGATCACTTCGAAATCCTGATGAACAATGCCCTGCTACGGATCCCAGCGTTGGAGCGCACCGGTCTCAAGAAGCTCTACAACGGCCCAGAAAGCTTCACCCCGGACAACCAGTTCATCCTCGGCGAGGCGCCGGAGTGCGCCAACTTCTTCGTCGGAGCGGGGTTCAACTCGGTCGGCATCGCCTCGGCGGGCGGGGCGGGCCGGGCACTGGCCGAGTGGATCGTCAACGGATCGCCCACCACCGATCTCACCGGCGTGGACATCCGTCGCTTCGCGCCGTTCAACGGCAATGTGGCCTGGCTGCATGATCGCGTCGCGGAGATCCTCGGTGTGCACTACGAGATTCCCTGGCCCAACCGCGAACTGACGACCGCGCGGCCATTTCGCCGCTCACCGGTGCATCATCTGCTGGCCACAGCCGGAGCCAACTTCGGCAGCCGGATGGGTTGGGAGCGGGCCAACTTCTTCGCACCACGCGGGTCCGAAGCGCGCATTGAATACTCCTGGGGTAAGCAGAACTGGCTGCCATGGTCGATCGCCGAGCAGATCAACACTCGTGCCGGCGTGACGGTGTTCGACCAGACCTCGTTCTCCAAGTACCTGCTCACCGGACCCGACGCGGAACGAACCCTGCAGTGGTTGTGTACGGCCGATGTCGCGGTGCCGATCGGTCGGGCGGTGTACACCGGAATGCTCAACGAGCGCGGCACCTATGAAGCCGATGTCACCGTCACCCGCACCGGAGCCACCGAATTCCTCATCGTCAGTGGCGCGGCCAGCACCGAACGCGACAAAGACCACATTCGCAAGAACATGCCGGCTGGCGCGCGCGCTGAAATCGTCGATGTCACGTCGGCCATGGCGGTCTTCGGGGTGATGGGCCCGAAGTCTCGACAACTGTTGTCGAGCCTGACCGACGCCGATCTGTCCGACACCGCATTCCCCTTCGCCACCAGCAGGCTGATCTCACTGGGATATGCGAGTGTGCGCGCCACCCGGATCACCTATGTGGGTGAACTGGGTTGGGAACTTTACGTTCCGACCGAGTTCGCCGTTGGTGTCTACGAGGACCTGCTCTCGGCCGGTGAGCAATTGGGTATCGCCCGCGGGGGCTATTACGCGATCGAGTCCATGCGCCTGGAGAAGGGCTACCGGGCGTTTGGTCGCGAGCTCACGCCTAATGACAGTCCGGTCGAGGCCGGACTGCTGTTCGCCTGCAAGCTCTCCGGCGATGTCGACTTCCTTGGCCGCGAATCGGTGCAACGGGCCAAAGCCGAAGGACCGCGGCGACGTCTGCTGAGCTTCTCGGTCGATTCGGACACCCCGATGCTGTGGGGTGGTGAGTTGATCCTGCGCGATGGCGAGGTGGCCGGCCAAGTGACGTCGGCGGCCTGGGGTGCGACGGTCGGTGCCTGCGTCGGACTCGGCTACATCCGCGCCGCCGACGGTGCCGTGATCACCCCGGAATGGGTTAGGGCCGGCACTTACGCCGTCAACGTCGGTGGTGAGGTGTATCCGATTACCGTGTCACTCAGGGCGATCTACGATCCTGCTAACACCCGCGTTCGGCGTTAGTGCGCGAAGCGTGCTCCGTTGATTTAGGGCGCGAAGCGCGCTCCGTTGATTTAGTGCGCGAAGCGTTCCTCGGTGAAGTGGCCACCGGGCTTGATCTCGGCCAGGTGGTCAATCACCGCACGCAGGTCCTCCCACAGTGAGCGGGCCAGATCCGACGAGAATCCTTCGCGCACCACCACCCGCAACACCGAGATGTTCTCGGCGCCCTCGGGCATGGTGTATGCCGGCACCTGCCAGCCGTAGATGCGCAGTGCCGCGGAGATGTCGTATTCGTTGTAGCCGAAGTCGCCGGACAGCTTGAACGCCACCACCGGGATCTTTGAGCCATCTGAGATGACGTCGAAATGTTTGGACTCTCGCAACTGTTCGGAGAACCACAGCGCGGTCGCCGACAGCGTCTCCATCACATTCGTGTAGCCGGAGCGGCCCAGTCGCAGGAAGTTGTAGTACTGGCCGACGACCTGGTTACCACCCTTGGAGAAGTTCAGCGTGAAGGTCGGCATATCGCCGCCCAGATAATTGACCCGGAAGATCAGATCCTCGGGAAGCGCGTCGGAGTTACGCCACACCACGAACCCGACACCGGGATAGGTCAGCCCGTACTTATGACCGCTGACATTGATCGACGCCACCCGCGGTAGCTGAAAGTCCCACACGATCTGCGGATGCAGGAACGGGACAACGAAACCACCACTGGCCGCGTCGACGTGCACCGGAATATCCAGTCCGGTGTCGCGCTGCAACGTGTCCAGTGCCGCGCAGATCTCAGCGATCGGCTCGAGTTCGCCGGTGTAGGTGGTGCCCAGGATCCCGACCACCCCGATGGTGTCCTCGTCAACGGCGTCGATCACCTGTTCCGGGGTGATCACATAACGGTCCTCGGCCATCGGCAGGTAGCGGGCTTCGACTTCGAAGTAGCGACAGAACTTCTCCCACACCACCTGAACGTTGGAACCCATCACCAGATTGGGCGTGCGGGTCTTCCACGCATTCTTGTCCTTGGTTGACACCCGGTCCTTCCAGCGCCACTTCAACGCCAGCCCGGCAAGCATGACCGCCTCCGACGATCCCACCGTGGAGGCCCCGATCGCGCTGGAGGGATCGTCGTCGAGCAGGTTCTCGGCATGGAAGAGCGCGGCGACCATGGACACGCAGCGGGATTCGATCGCGGCGGTTGCCGGGTACTCGTCTTTATCGATCATGTTCTTGTCGAACGTCTCGGCCATCAGCTTCTCGGCTTCCGGGTCCATCCACGTCGTGACGAATGTCGCCAGATTCAGCCGGGAACTCCCGTCGAGCATGAGTTCGTCGTGGATGAAGCGGTAGGCCGCAGCGGGTTCCATGGCGTCATCGGGCAGTCGCAGCGACGGAATCGGGTCGGTGGCCAGCCGCCCCGTGTAGGCCGGGGCGATGGACGGAGACCGGAATTTTGCGTGCGGCATGAACTGTCCTTCGACTTCACAGGTGGGCGATGGCGTGACGAATATGACTAAGGATGCGCGACGCCGAGGTCGGTACCGACACCGGCCCCGGGTCGGCCGCTGAGGCGTTGGCAGCGCGAGCATGGACGAAGGCGGCGCACGCAGCGGCGTCGACGGGCGCTAGTCCGGCCGCAAGGAGTGCGCCGATGATTCCGGACAGCACATCACCGGACCCGGCGGTGGCCGCCCACGAGCCGCCGGCCGGATTGAGATAGACCGGGTGCTGCGGTCCTGCTCCTGCGATGACGGTGACATTGCCCTTGAGCAGCACCGTGGCACCGAACGCCTCGGCCAACGCGCGGGCGGCCGCAACGCGGTCCTCGCCGACCGGCTCACCGGCCAGTCGGGCGTACTCCCCGGCGTGCGGGGTCAGCACGGTCGGTGCCGCCCGAGCGGTCACCAGATGCGGATGGGCGGCTAACACGGTGAGCCCGTCGGCATCGACGATCACCGGGAGATCGCTGTTGAGGGCGAATGTCAGCGCCATCAACGCCGCTTCGTCGGTTCCCAGCCCGGGCCCGACGACCCAGGCCTGGACCCGCCCGGCGGCCGGGGCACTGGGGGCGATCACGACCTCGGGCCAATGCGAGACGACGTCGTCCGCAGCGGTCCCGGCATACCGGACCATGCCCGAGGTAGCCGCCACCGCGGCGCCGGTACACAGGATCGCTGCGCCGGGGTACTGCGCCGAACCTGCCAGGACACCAACGACACCCTGGGTGTACTTATCGTCGCGCGGTCCCGGTACCGGCCAGTGCGCCGCAACATCGGCGGCGTCAAGCCCCATCAGATCGGTCTCGGGAAGATCCAGACCGATATCGACCAGTTCGACTCGACCGCAGTCGGCGAGTGCGTGCACCGGCTTGAGTCCACCGAACGTGACTGTGAGCGCGGCCCGTACCGCAGGGCCGTGGATCGACCCGGTGACGACATCGACACCGCTGGGAACATCCACCGCGACCACAGGGATGCCCGCGGATTCCACGTCGGCGAATACCTCCGCCGCAGCCGCGCGCAGCGGACCCTGACCGGAGATACCCACTACACCATCAATCACCATGTCGGTATCGGGCGGGAGAGTGGCAACGACGCGGCCACCTGCGGACCGGAATGCCTTCAGGGCGTGCGCGTGGGTGTGCTCGGGCCGAAGCAGGACGGCAGACGCGGCGACGCCCCGACGGCGGAGAAGAGTCGCGGCCCACAGCGCATCCCCGCCGTTGTTCCCGGACCCGATGACGGCGCAGATCCGCCTCCCGGCCACACCGAAGGTGCGGCGGCGCAGTTCGGTCGCGATCGCGTTGGCCAAACCGGTGGCGGCGCGACGCATCAACGCACCATCCGGCAGCGCGGAAAGCAGGGGTGCCTCGGCCGCCCGGATCTGCTCGGCGGTGTAGTAGTACCGCATCAGGCGCTACTCGACCGTGACGGACTTGGCGAGATTTCGCGGCTTGTCAACATCGTAACCGCGGGCGCGAGCCACCGACGCCGCGAAGACCTGAAGTGGCACCGTCGAGAGCAGCGGCTGGAAAAGCGTTGACACAGCCGGTATCTCGATGAGGTGATCAGCATACGGACGTACCGTGTCATCACCCTCTTCGGCGATGACGATGGTGGTCGCGCCGCGGGCCTGAATCTCGCGGATGTTACTCAGCAGTTTCCCGTGCAGCATCGCGGCGTTCTTCGGCGAGGGCATCACGACGATCACCGGCAGTCCGTCCTCGATCAGCGCAATCGGGCCGTGCTTGAGTTCGCCGGCCGCGAAGCCCTCGGCATGCATATAGGCGAGTTCCTTGAGCTTGAGCGCGCCTTCCAACGCAACCGGATAGCCGACGTGGCGGCCGAGGAACAACACCGTGGACGCGTCGGCGAAGCGTCGGCCGAGTTCGGCCACCGAATCGAGACGCCCAAGCACCTGCTCCACCAGAGCCGGCATCGACTCCAGTTCGCGGTACTCGCGGGCAACCTCGTCGGGGTACTTGGTACCTCTGGCCTGTGCCAGCGCCAGACCGACGAGATAGTTCGCGGTGAGCTGCGCCAGAAATGTCTTAGTGGCGGCCACCCCGATCTCCGGACCGGCGCGGGTGTAGAGGACGGCATCGGCCTCGCGCGGGATCTGACTGCCGTTGGTATTGCAGATGGCCAGCACCTTGGCCTTCTGCGCCTTGGCGTGACGCACCGCCTCCAAGGTGTCAGCGGTCTCACCGGACTGCGAGATGGCGATTACCAGGGTGCCCCGATCCAAAACCGGGTCACGGTAACGGAACTCGCTGGCCAACTCGACCTCGACCGGCAAACGCGTCCAATGCTCGATGGCGTACTTGGCCAGCAGGCCGGAGTGGAAAGCCGTGCCGCA
>Ga0164295_10004395_pt1 | contig 11205 bp, 9 predicted proteins | sample GEODES006metaG_FD_111798 | JGI IMG/M metagenome (GOLD analysis project Ga0164295, IMG submission 111798) | Oligotrophic lake water microbial communities from Sparkling Lake, Wisconsin, USA - GEODES006 metaG | ecosystem: Environmental > Aquatic > Freshwater > Lake | place: USA: Sparkling Lake...
GAAGTTCTCTAGAACGGCATGATCCACGACCTTTTGACCATTGAAGATGACCGTGACTCGCTCACCGATCATGCGTACCTTAAAGCTATTCCATTCACCAAATGGCTTATCCATGAGCTTGCTTGGATCCTTGCCTGGAGAGCCCTTGCTGTTGTTCCAGAGCCCGCCAGAGCCTTTGTCCTGACCGAGTCCACGTAGATCACCCTTTGTGCTATCCCAGATCTGCACCTGTGGAATCCCACGTAAGTAGATGCCACTGTCGCCTTCTGGTAGAGCTTTATATTCGACCATGAATTCAAAGTCACCGTAATCCTTATCCGTGGTCAGATAGAGACCTTTACCATCATTGACGATTTCACCGTTTTCGACTTTCCAATGAGCCTTGATGTTTTCGGGTCCGTTTTTGCCTTCTGGCAAACCGCCTTCGACCGATTTCTTTTTGTAATCTGCCAATTGCTCGGGTGTCATTTTCCAGAGCTCCGTGGGATCTTTCGTGCTCCACCCATACCAACCTGATAGATCGGCGCCATTAAAGAGCGTTTGAAAGCCCTCAGGCGGCACATTATTTTCTGCAGAAACCAGTCCCGTAAAAGCGGCGATTGAGGCTAGGAATAGATAAGAGGATGACAACTTCATGGTGGAGGATGAAGAGTCGTCAAGCCTTTATCAGATCTTTCATGACTGCTGTGTTTCTTGGGACAGTTTCAATCCATGAATCCATCTCATCCGTGCTTGCCAAAAGAGGTCTTTTTGTGTCAGTCTGAATCTCTCCTGAATGTCTGACTCCGAAACTTCGACTCCAACTTCCCCAGTTACCCTGCACTGGTCAGGCATGACGCATGTGGGGCGCTTCAGGAAGAACAATGAAGATGTGTTTCTAGCGTTGACCTACGATGCCTGTGAGGCCCGCTATCTAGGAAAGATGGGCCAAGGAGATTTCTCATCGGGAGATTTTGTCTTTGCCGTGAGTGATGGCATGGGCGGAGCCAAGTCGGGCGAGTTTGCTAGCAAGATCACTGTCGAAAAAATCACCCGACTGATGCCCCGAGCCTACAAGTTAGCAGCACAGGGCCTAGGTTCAGGCTTTGAGGAAGTTCTCAATGAACTCTGCCATCAGGTGCATGCGGATTTGCTAAAGCTCGGGCGTAGTTATACCGAATGCGCAGGCATGGGGGCAACCCTGAGTCTGGCCTGCTTTTCGCCTGGCTGGATGCATTTTGTGCATGTGGGGGATAGCCGAATTTATCATCTGCCAGCTTCTGGCGGCATGACTCAACTGACTCATGACCACAGTCATGTCGGCTGGCTGCGGCGAAATGGAAAACTCAATGAGCGTGAAGCCCGCACTCACCCGGCCAAAAATGTGCTCAATCAGGCGCTGGGTGCAGGCCAGCAGACACTGCGGCCTCATCTTGGTTCCGTGAGTTGTCATGCAGGCGATCGCTTTCTGATATGCTCTGATGGTGTGATTGATGGCCTCTGGGATGCCCGCTTGCTTGAGCATGTCACGACCCCTTCCCCCGATCGAACAAAGGCAACAAAAATCGTTGAAATCGCCGTGTCAGAATCCGGGCGTGACAACTGCACTGCTATCGTCGTTGAGTTGTCTTAGCCTGATCTACCGAATACCATCAAATTTAACTGAAGGAAACATAGGATAGGTTATTTCGTTCCTAGAACGAGATTGAGAAATTGTGACCGTAATATCACAAAAGGGTCAACGGATTGACCTTGGTCACCAAAGGAAACCCAACTCGCTTTCCTCCAAGCCGATGAGATTCAAAGACAGCGCTGATCATTTCAATGGTTTGACGGCCTTGCAGCGCATCACAAAGCGGAGTGCGGTTTTCTTGGATTGCTGCGATCAAATCCCGCCCAGCCACCTCATGACTGGAAACTTTTTTACCGAGATCCGCGATAGATTCAGACTTGCCGACACCGGCAGTCGTGATGGGAATCCAAGCGCGGGCTGGTGCTGAAGGTTGAAAGGGATTGCCTGGCAGAAGGTGAACCAGGGGTTCCTGATCAATACGGAAATCAATGGTGCCTTGGGTTCCAATGATTTGCAGGCCAAAGCCAGCTTCTTTGACACCTGCATTTTGAATCGAATCAAAGTAAAGTGTGATGCCTTTCGCCAATTCATAGCGGGCATGCACCTCATTGCCTGCCAATAGACCAATCCCTTCATCTCCCTGTTTGAGGTCGGCCTTGGTGAGGAGATGACCATCCTGTTTGACAACAGCACTGCAGGCAATGGGGTCACCACCGAAATAACAGGCCAAGTTGACGATGTGTGATCCAAGCACCCAAAGATCCAGTGATCCGCCACGTGCATCTTCTTTACCTCGACCACGCATTTCGAGCATTCGACCAATAAGGCCATCCTGAATCAGCTTGGCGACGATGGGCAATACCGGATGTTGACGGTTTCTATGAGCGATGGCGAGTTTGGTGCCAGCTTTTTCACAGGCGCTGATGATTTCATCGGCCTCTTCCAAACTTCGGCAGAAAGGCTTTTCCACATAAATCCCGCGAACCCCAGCCTGAATGGCGGCTAAAATCATGTCTCGATGCTGATCGACATGACGTGGACCAACAGCCACGATGTCTGGTTTGACCTCGGTGAGCATCTGACGGTAATCCGCAAAACCCTTCTTTAAGGAGAGTTTTTTTTGGGCAGCGGCTAACCCTTTGGCGTCAGCATCAGCGACAGATACAATCTGCGTTTCAGGAATTTTTAACCACAGGGTATCTAGCCCGTGGCCGTAATTACCGCGTCCTGTGTGACCGATGATAGCGACCCGTAATTTTTTGGCTTCACTCGCTTGAAGAGTGAGCAGTGAAGCGGGCAGGACTGCGATAAAGGATCGACGATTCATGAATGATCAAAACGATCTGGCAAGAGTGAATCAAACAGTGATTTTAAGTTACCTCTTGGTCTGAGATCTCGATGTCTGCGGCCGATCAATCTGTCATCTTTGATCTGTGTTCGCTGGGCCGCCAGCCGATCCATTTTTTGAAGGTATTGCTAAAGACGAATGGGTTCTGATAGCCAACGGTATTGGAGACCGTTTCGACTTTAAGATTGGTGGTGGAAAGAAGCTCACAGGCTTTTCTCATACGCAACCAGGTGACGTGATGCATAGGCGTGCGGCCCAGGGCACGGCGACAGAGTCGGCGGAGGTGCTCAGCACTGACATGGGCGCGGTGGGCAAGTTCATCGAGAGTCCAATCACGACCCACATCGGCGGCGACCATTTCCCAAAGACGCCAGAGGCGATCGTCTTGTTGCCAAGGCTGAGCGAAGCGCTCGACGTAACTATGAATCAGCTCGACCCAGTGAAACATGGCGGCTGGTTTGGACTCCAGGGCAGACTCGGAGATGAGGCCTTCAATAGCGTTCCAAAGCGATTGTCCATGGAATGGGGCCATCTGTGGTGAGCTACTGTTAAGAATAGGTTTCTGCTCTGGTTGCTGTTCATAGCGCACCCAGCAGCAGCGCCAGTCTTTTCCTTTGACTGCCTCAAAGGCATTCACCATGAAGGCCGGCAGCGCAACAGCCATGCCAGCGCTGCACTTTTGCCAGCGACCATCGACCAAAACTCGTCCCTCACCACTAAGGCATGCCAGAAAATACAGTCCGCCTTGATGCATGCGGACGATGCGATAAGGAGCACGTGCAGTCATAATTCCAGCATGCGAAATGCGGTGCGCTTTCAAAGTTCCACAGATGGGTGCACCACGCAGCCAAACACGCTTATCTGAGTGGCTAGCCTGAACGACTTTAAACTCTGTTGTTTCACCCAGGGTGTGCGTTTCGGATAGTTCAAGGATGGAAGATGGACCGTGCATATTCAGAAGTTTACGGTTGTTTAAGATAGCTAATGGCGGTTTACGATTGATCCTAGCCTCTGTCATCCACCCTTAGCTATCGTAAACAACCGTCAACTTCACCCACAGCCATGCCAAATATCTGGACCGGAATCGGAAATCCCTACACGAAACAAGAAGTCGTCGATCGCCTCAAGGCCACGCTCGCCAAAGGTGAGCCGATCATTGCAGCCGGTGCAGGCACAGGGATCAGCGCTAAATTTATCGAAAAGGGCGGTGCAGATCTGATCATTATTTATAACAGTGGCCGCTTCCGCATGATGGGACATGGCAGCACTTGTGGCCTCATGGCTTACGGTGATGCCAATGCGATCGCGATGGAAATTGGCGAATATGAAGTGCTACCAGTGGTCAAAGAAATCCCAGTGATCTGCGGCGTGCATGCCACAGACCCTCGCCGCCGCATGTGGCATTGGCTCGGACGTGTGAAGGAGATGGGTTTCTCTGGCGTGAACAATTTCCCCACGCACACCATCGTCGATGGTCATTTCCGTGGTGTGCTGGAAGAGACCGGCATGGGCGTGCACAAGGAATTTGAGATGATCGGCCTAGCCACAAAAATGGATCTTTTCAGCATCGTTTATGTCGCCACTCCTGAGGAGGCCATCGAGATGGCCAAGAATGGAGCCGACGCCATCATTGCCCACGTCGGCACCACGGTCGGTGGCAGCATTGGCGTGACCAACGCCGTCGTCAGCTGGGATCACACCGTGAAGGTCACTCAGGACATCATCGATGCCGCTCGCAGTGTCAAAAAAGACATTTTCACCCTGACCCATGGTGGCCCAATCAATACACCGAAGGACGTGGAGTTCATCTTGAGCAAGACCTCTGCAGATGGGTTCGTAGGTGCTAGCAGCCTAGAACGCATGGGTGTGGAGGATTCACTGACGACTTTGACCCGCGAGTTCAAAAAAGTGCCCAAGCCATAGTCTGCTTCGTTTGCTAGGCTCGTGTTGCAAAAGGTTGAGGACATGGCCACTACTGGTCAGCTCCTCGAATCTTTTGTTTTCATCATGTCTCTCAGTCGATTTTATTTAGCGCCGCTGCTTTGGCAGGCGGAAACTCTTGTACTTTCTGGAGACGAGGCAGCTCATTGCTCTCGCGTTCTGAGGAGACAGATAGGAGACCAGATTGAGGTCTTTGATGGCGCTGGGCGTGTCGCAACAGCGACCATCACCACCCTGTCTAAAAACAGTGTCCATGCAGCCATCAAGTTCATCGTGCAGCATGAGCCACGCGCGGCTGAGGTTCACCTGCTTCCGTCGATGATTAAGGCTGAGCCATTTGAGTGGCTTTTGGAAAAAGCTACCGAGCTGGGGGCAAGCAGTGTGCGTCCAGTGATGACTCAACGCAGTGTGGTGCAACTCAGTGGCGACCAGCTGGAAAAAAAGTGGCTCAAATGGCAACGACACATGATCGAGTCAGCCAAGCAATGTCACACACCGTGGGTCCCACAATTGGAAAGACCAGCGGATTTGAACAGCCTTTTGCCATCTCTACCAGCAGGTGCATTCAAAGTGATGCCGGCACTGACCCAAAATACCCGTAGGCTGCATGACCTTTCTTTCGCTGCACAAACCTCCGTTTTTGCTCTTATTGGCCCCGAAGGGGACTTCACTCCCGAGGAGGAAGCTCTGGCTGAGAAACATGGCTTTCTGTCCGTGACGCTAGGTCCACTCATCTTGCGGGCAGAGACGGCCGCGATCACGACTCTCGCCATCTTGGGACACGAACTAAGGCGTTCTGTAACAATCAACGAACACTGACTCTCGCAGAGTCTTTGCTGACGGATAGATTTGCCTTCAAGAAGTCGTTCATTCGGTAGCGGTGCCTTCCATCCTGCCATCAAAGGACCTCCTCCTGCACCCAAGCGCCAGACGAAAAGCTTGTTGCTAGCTAAACCTGCCCAGAAAATCACCCAACAAAAATCACCGATAGAAAACCTTTTTCCAAACGCCCCCCTTTAGCCATGAGTCGCAGTTTGACAGAGACGACGTAAAGCGGACAATCAGAACACAATGGAGGAACTACCAGACATCCCGGATGAGATCAAGAAAGAGAAAGGCCTGTGGGAAAAAACCCGCAAGAGCCTGATCGAACGTCTCAACAATTGGGAAGATCAAAAGACCTGGAATGAGTTTTACCAGACCTACTGGCGTCTGATCTACAGTGTGGCCACGAAGGCTGGACTGACACGTGACGAGGCTTTTGATGTGATTCAAGAGACCACCATCGCCATCGCCCGACAGGTGCAAAAGGGACAATACGATCCACGGGCGGGATCGTTCAAGGCCTGGCTACTTCAAATGACCCGCTGGCGCGTGCTGGACGTGTTCCGTGCCCGCAAACGCCAACCCTCGCTCGCCGATCTGGGCAACGCGGATAGTGAAGACACTTCAAATCTGGCGCTCGATAACCTTTCCAGTGAAAAGGACAACCTACTCGAAAGTATCTGGGATAAGGAATGGCGCGACAACATCACTTCGGCAGCACTGGAGCGAGTGAAGTCAAAAGTGTCGCCAAGACAATTTCAAATTTTTGACTGCTATGTCATGAAAGGCTGGGGTGTAAAAAAGACCAGCGAAGCACTCGGCATCAATGCTGCTCAGGTCTATCTGGCCAAGCAGCGGGTCGGGGCTTTGGTTAAAAAAGAAGTTCAGGCCCTAGAGCACACCATGCTCTGAACGTCGGCGAACTTTTTCACCATCATTCGACAAAGTTCGAATCATGAGCGACTGACAGGCGTTCCTGTGACTGTCTTCTGATGCGTGTGCTCCAAAACATTGTTCGTCTCCTCATTCCCCTCGGCATCCTAGGGGCCTGTGTCTATGCTGCTTGGTGGCTGATTAGCAACCCACCTGTACAAGAGACCATGGAGGTGCCCCCGACCCTGGTTCGAGTGGAAGGCACGGCCCTGCATGCCCAGACTTACGATCTGAAAGTCAAATCCCAGGGCACCGTGCAACCGCGCACCCGCAGCACCTTGCTACCTGAGGTTAGCGGCAAGATCATCGAGATGAGCCCTTCCTTCCGCCCTGGTGGATTCTTTGCGAAGGATGAGGTGCTCATGAAACTGGATACCATCGACTACGAAACGGCCATCATCGTGGCCAAGGCGGATGAAGCGCAGGCGCAAGTCATGTTGGCAGAAGAAAAGGCACGTGCCGAACAGGCGAATGAAAACTGGAAGGCCATGGGCCGCAGTGGGGCGGCCTCAGCTTTTGTCTTGCGAATCCCTCAACTAGCCAAAGCTGAAGCAGACGTAGCTTCAGCCAAGGCGCGCGTGACGAAAGCCGAGCGAGATCTAGAGAGGACGGTCATTCGCGCCCCCTACGCTGGGCAGGTCCTGGAGCAGGCGGCGGACGTCGGCCAATTTGTCAACCAAGGCAGCACTCTCGGACGCATCTTTGCCGTGGATTATGTGGAGATCCGCCTACCTCTACCAGAACTGGAAAGTCAGTTCCTATCCCTGCCGCAACCTTTTAGAGATGAGTCTGCACCCCAAAATGCGATCGTTGTTTTGAAGGCCAATCTGCATGGGAAATCGGTCCTGTGGCAGGGCAAGATCGTCCGAGTGGAAAGTAGCCTAGATGAGCAGACACGCCAGACCATGGCCATCGCCCAAGTCACCGATCCATACACCAGGCGCAGCGATGGTGCACCACCCCTGACCATCGGCGCCTTTGTGGAGGCTGAAATCGCAGGTGACCCACTGCCGGGGGTCTATGTCATCCCACGCAATGCGGTCCGCGCTGGCAATGAGATCATCCTCATCGACCGGCCTCAAAACACCCTGCGCCGCCTGACGGTGGAACCTCTGGTCAGCACGGAGAAGCACATCGTTATCTCAGCCAAGGCCACCAATGCACCTAAAGAAGGAGACGTGCTTTGTTTGACCCCCATCCCCTTCCCTGCTGACGGTGCCCGTGTGCTGCCTACCATCGATGGAAGTGCCGAGCCTCCACCGGCCAAGAAAGACAAGGAAAAGAAACCACCCGTCGTCAGTCAAAAGGCGGCCTAGTGACGGCTCACAGGACTGTTCGTCATTTAGATCCTCTTGTGATGCCAAGCCTTCCCGCTGATCCGCCAAAGGGCATTTCCCTGCTAACGGCCACCGCCATTGTCATCGCCAACATGGTGGGCACAGGCATCTTCACCAGTCTTGGTTATCAGGTCACCGATCTACCTTCAGGATTCACCCTCATGGTTCTGTGGGCGCTTGGAGGAGTTTGCGCCTTTTGTGGTGCCTTAGCTTATGGAGAGTTGGCAGCAGCGATGCCAAAATCAGGCGGTGAATATCAATTTCTCGCACGCACCTTTCATCCCTGCGTGGGCTTTGTGGCAGGCTGGCTTTCGGCGACGGTAGGTTTTGCCGCTCCCATCGCCTTGGCCGCTATGGCCTTAGGCAAATACTTCAGCGGTATCAGCAGTGCCATCTCACCACTGACCCTTTCCCTGATCGTGGTCACACTTGTGACCTGGGTACATTTTGGCGGCATTCAAATCGGCGCGCGCTTTCAAAATGTAGCCACTTGGCTAAAAGTGCTGCTCATCCTAGTCTTCATCATTGCCGGTTTCTGCGTCGGTCCGGGGCAACCCGTGAATTTCCTCCCATCAGCCTCGGATGTGAAGCTCATTACTAGCCCCGCCTTTGCCATCAGCCTTGTCTTTGTCATGTATGCTTATGCGGGCTGGAATGCAGCAACTTACATCGTCGGAGAGATCCGCGACCCACAAAAAAATGTGCCACTCGCCATCGGCATCGGCACCTTTGTCGTCAGCCTGCTCTACATCGCCCTGAACGCTGTTTTCCTGCATGTGGCGCCCTTCTCAGCCCTCGCAGGTCAGGTGGATGTGGCCCATGTCGCGGCGGATTACATCTTTGGTCCGACCGGGGGACGAATCATGTCAGGTCTCATTTGTTTGGGCTTGGTGTCTAGCATCAGCGCCATGACCTGGGTCGGCCCGCGAGTGACCCAAGCCCTGGGTCAGGATCTGCGGCTGCTAGCACCACTGGCAGCCTGCACGAAGGCCGGTGTGCCATGGGCCGCCCTGCTTGCCCAGCTGCTCATCGTCGTGCTTTTACTGCTCACCGCCACCTTTGAAAAAGTGCTCAGCTATGTCCAGTTCAGCATTCAATTCTGCTCCTTCTTGACCGTCGTCGGACTGATGCGATTGCGCCACACTCATCCCGACTTGCCACGTCCCGTGCGCTGCTGGGGATACCCATTCACGCCACTTATCTTTCTCATCATCAGCCTCTGGATGATGGTCTGGCAGCTACTCAATCAGACCCGCGAATCCTTGGCTGGCCTCCTGACCATCCTCGTCGGCGTCATGATTTACTGGCTCTCACCCAAGAACGCTCCCGATTCTGTCGAGGGTTGAGAGTTGCATCTGCGCTGCTCTTTGCTACGAGAGTCCCAGTCATGCAGCAATCCATCATCACCCTCGACCTTGAAGGCGTCCTCGTTCCAGAAATCTGGATTGCCTTTGCTGAAAAAACCGGCATCCCAGAACTGCGCCGCACAACCCGCGAAGAACCGGACTACGATGTTCTCATGCAGGGGCGGCTAGCCATCCTGGATCAGCACGGCTTAAAACTGCCAGACATTCAAGAAGTCATCGCCACACTCTCCCCCATGGATGGTGCCAAGGATTTTCTCGATGAACTCCGCTCACTGACTCAGGTCATTATTTTGAGTGATACCTTTGGTGAATTCGCCCAACCCCTCATGCGCCAGCTCGACTGGCCGACGATCTTTTGTCATCATCTCGAATGCGATAACTCAGGCCGCATCGTGAATTACAAACTACGGCAATCCAATCAAAAACAAAAAGCAGTTTCAGCCTTTCAATCGCTCAATTATAAAGTCATTGCCGCCGGAGATTCCTTCAATGACACCACCATGTTAGGCGAGGCTGACAAAGGTTTCTTCTTCCATGCGCCAGCAAGCATACGCGCTCAATTTCCTCATTTCCAAGCCTTTGATTGCTACAAGGAATTACTCTCGGCCATCAAAGCTGAACTCTAAAAAAAATTGCTTGTTGCCGACCAAAGTTGGCCTGCAACCTGCTTAATCATTTCTTGAAGCGAGAGCTTCACAACAACGAGCTGTGCTGTCACTTCATGGTTGGGGACAGTCCGGTCACCTTAGGCCCGGTAGAATTTTGGTTGGGTTCTACCGGGCCGCTGTGTGTGTAAGAATCAACACGTTCTGAATTGGCTGAAATCAGTCCTTCATTGGGAATGATTCGCAGACATGAAGAGGCTTGACGAAGCGCAACCAAACGGCTCCAATGCACATCCTACCACTAACTATGAACGAAGCCTTCCCAGACATTCAGAAGATCCAATTTGAGGGTCCTAAATCCAAAAATCCTCTCTCCTTCAAGCACTACAATGCTGATGAACTCGTGGCAGGTAAGAAGATGCGTGATCATCTCCGTTTTGGTGTCGCTTACTGGCATGCCATGCGTAACAGCCTAGCTGATCCGTTTGGTGTAGGCACCGCTGTCCGCCCATGGGATGATGGCACAGATTCTGTGGCCAATGCTCAACGCCGCGTCTGGGCCTGCTTCGAATTCATGGATAAACTGGGTGTGGACTACTACTGCTTCCATGACCGTGATGTCGCACCTGAGGGCAAGACGCTGGCTGACAGCAATAAAATGTTTGATGCCGTTGCTGACGAGCTGGAAAAAGCTCAGAACCAAACCGGCAAGAAGCTGCTTTGGGGCACTGCCTGCCTGTTTGTGCATCCACGCTACAATCAGGGTGCTTCGACCAGTCCCAATGCCAACGTCTTTGCCTATGCTGCAGCACAGGTCAAAAAAGCCATGGATGTCACCCACCGACTGGGTGGCGAAGGCTACACCTTCTGGGGTGGCCGTGAAGGTTATGCCTCCCTTTGGAACACCAACATGAAGCGTGAGGTCGATCACTTGGCGGCTTTCCTGCACATGGCGGTGGATTATAAGAAGAAGATCGGCTTCAAAGGCCCCTTCTACATTGAGCCTAAGCCACGTGAGCCTTCCACCCATCAGTATGATAGTGACGCCGCAGCCTGCTTGAACTTCCTCCGTGAGCACGGCCTGATGGAGCACTTCAAACTCAATCTTGAAACCAATCACGCCACCCTCGCGGGTCACAGCATGTGGCATGAGATGGAAGTAGCCGTCGCCGCCAATGCCCTCGGCTCTGTCGATGCCAACACCGGTGACGAACTCATCGGCTGGGATACCGATCAGTTCCCAACCGATATCTACCTCACCACGCAGATGATGCTGGTCATTCTGAAGAGCGGCGGC
>Ga0164295_10004397_pt1 | contig 11202 bp, 8 predicted proteins | sample GEODES006metaG_FD_111798 | JGI IMG/M metagenome (GOLD analysis project Ga0164295, IMG submission 111798) | Oligotrophic lake water microbial communities from Sparkling Lake, Wisconsin, USA - GEODES006 metaG | ecosystem: Environmental > Aquatic > Freshwater > Lake | place: USA: Sparkling Lake...
CAACACTGGCTATGACGAGTGGAGCTATGACGTGCGCTTCGACGCCAAGCTCTCCGACAACTGGGACCTGACCGTCGCGCATCAATTGCTCCAGCAGGACGACACTTGGCGCACGCACTCGACCATCTACGGCGTGTCCTTTGCGGGCACCGAGATCGGCGAAGATCTGCGCCGCGTGTTCGATCACGACCGCACGCTGAGCTATGCGCGTTTCAGCGGGCATGATCTGGGCGGCTTCATCGACAAGGCCGCGCTCACCTTCTCCTACCAGAGCGGCGAGGAGCTTCAAGACCGCCTGCGCAGCAGCCGCAAGCGTGAGCTGTCCGGCTACGAGATCGGCACCTATGGCGTGGATCTTCAGCTCGAAAGCCCCACCCCGCTGGGCCGCCTGGTCTATGGCGCGGACTACTACCACGACACCGTGGATAGCTTCCGCACCGACTACAAGGCCGACGGCAGCGTGGACAAGCATCGCATTCAAGGCCCGATCGGCGACGACTCCAGCTATGATTTGCTCGGCGCGTATGCCCAGCACGAGACCGATCTCACAGATCGCTTGAAGCTCTTCGTCGGCGGTCGCTACACCTATGCGCAGGCCGATGTAGGCCGCTATGAAGACCCCGTCAGCGGCGAGGCCGCAAGCTACGGCGACGACTGGAACAACTTCGTGGCCAACGCCCGCCTGCTCTATGACCTGGACAAGGTGGAGAACTTCAAGCTCTTCGGCGGTGTGTCCCAGGGCTTCCGCGCTCCCAACTTGTCCGACCTATCCCGCCTCGACATCGCCCGCAGCGGCGAGTTGGAAACCGCCTCCACCAACCTCGATCCAGAAAAGTTCATCAACTACGAGATCGGTCTGAAGGCCCGCAGCGGCGGCTTCACTGGCACGCTGAGCTACTTCTACACCGACATCAGCGACCTCATCGTGCGCCAGCCCACGGGACGCATCATTGATGGCGACGCCGAGGTGACCAAGGCCAATGCAGGCGATGGCTTCGTGCATGGCGTCGAGTTCGGCGGCGCCTATGAGTTCAATGAGAACTGGAGCGTGTTTGGCAATGTCACCTGGCTCGAAGGCGAGGCCGATGCCTACCCTGACAGCGACAAGAAAGCGCAACGCGAACCGCTCAGCAAGATTCAGCCCATCATCGGCACCGGTGGTATCCGCTGGACCAATGACAGCCAGACCGTCTGGACCGAACTGGTCGTAACCGCCGCTGACAAGGCCGACAAGCTCAGCACCGCCGACCTCAGCGACACCCAGCGCATTCCGCCTGGAGGCACGCCTGGCTACACCTTGCTCGGCCTTCGCGGCGGCTGGCAGGTCACGCAAAACGTCACCCTGCTCGCCAGCCTGGAGAACCTGCTGGACGAAGCCTATCGCGTGCATGGCTCCGGCAGCAACGAGCCCGGCTTCGGTGCCAGCCTTGCGATCAAGGTCAGCTTCTAATCCACTCAGCGAATCCAAGCCCAACCCGTCTGGCCTCATGAAGGTCAGGCGGGTTTTTTGTTCGAAGTGGTGAGTGAAACACGCGCTTTTGGACTGCGGTTGCGCAGCGAAAAACGAGCGCAGCTACCGCTTTCGTCTAAGCGAGGAAACCATAGGAAGCCTTGAGACAATCGAGTTTGCCCAGCTTCGATGAAAGCGGCAGCTCAAGCAGCCGCAGTCCAAAAGCCCAACGCCAAACCAAGCAAACATGAACTAGCCACTTCGACGCGCTGTCCTATGCTGCGTCATGCCCGATGCCATCCCAGTCCCGCTCGCCCGTCGCTCCGGGTGCCGGCGTCTGCTGGTCGTGCTGGGATTGCTCGGACTGCTGGGCTCCCTTGCCGTTATCGCAGCTGGGTGGTGGGCCTGGAGCCATCCTGGTCGCGTGGTGGACATACTGCTCCAGCAGTTGCCCGAAAACATTCGCCCAACTGTCGGCTACGTGCAGGTTCAAAACGGTGCGCTGGTGTTTGAGAAGCTCGTGCTCAATGACCTCACGACAGGCAAACCTGCGATCAGCATCGACGAGATGCGCTGGCAGCCTTCGCTGACTCGACTACCTCAGCGGCATCTCGGCAGTGTATCGCTCACAGGCACCAAGATCGACGTGGATGCGCCACTGGCGAGACGCTTGAGCGGGTGGATGAACGAAGGCGCGACCTCAAGCAGCCGTAGTGCAGGCTTTACGCTCGACGAGGTGAAGCTAGAGCAAGCGCGTGTCAGCATCGCCGCCAGCGAGTCCTGGCCCGCCGTGGAGTTCACGCTCGATCATCACTCGCAACACCTCAATTTGAAGGATCTCACTCATCCCAGCGTGCAGGCCTTCGACCTGACGCTGCGCGATGTGAAGATCGACGGCAACACCTTGCCCCTCGCACAGACCACTGGATCACTCTCGGATGATGGCCTGCTCAAGATTGATGTCCTGCGATTGAAGAATGGCACCCTGGCTCCCACACTTGGCTTGATGAAGCTGCTAGAGCCCAAGCCTACACCCGCGACGACCTCTAGCGCACCTGGCTTGATCAAAGCCATCGAACTGGGCGAGATGAAGCTTGAAAACTTCTCGCTCGCCGGTTCCACCACTGCGCCGACGTGGTGGCCAAGGATGAGCGGCAAACTGTCGAGCGAGATCAACGGCCTGAGTTACAGCAAGTCTGGCAGACTGCATCTCGGGCCGCAGGAAGTGCAACTCACCGACTTCGTTTTGCTCCCACCGGCCGGCGAAGGCCACATCAAAGCAGCGTCCGCACAACTCACGATCAGCGGATTGAAAGACGGTCTGCTGCATGTGCTCAGTGGCAAGCTATACAAGCCCGAGATCGCCTGGACCCAAGCGCTGGAGGATTACCTGATGCTGAAGCCCGTGACTACGCTGCCGACTCCAACAACCGTGCCCAAGCCTGTGCGCACGTTGCAGATCGATACCTTCGAACTCGTCGGCGCAAAGTTCTCCACACTGCGCACGCACACGCTGCCGTATGAGGGCAAGGCAACGATGGATTTGCAACTCAATGCTCTGAGTGTGGATACGCAGGGTGCCAGCTCTGCCAAGCCGCAAACACTAACCTTGCGCGAGGTCTCGCTCGCGGAACACCCGACGCATCGCGAGCAGGCACTGGAGCCGTTTGCACGACTCAACGAAGGCCGCTTCGTCATCGTTCCCGACGAGTGGAATGGCCATCAGCATGTGCGCGAGATCACTTTGCTCAAACCCGCGATTCACGCACATCGCGACAACGTATCCTGGTTCGATGTGAAGCCTGCGACCGAAAGTTCCGCGGCGTCCTCAACAGCCTTTGCCTTCGACCAACTGCACTTCGATCACCTCGTCATCACCGGCGGCAGCATCGACTACGCGAATGACTTCCCGCAGCGCATCGAGGTGCGCGGCTTGGTCGATGTCAGCACCAGTCTGGGCGGGCACACACTCAAACTGAGCAGCTTGCGCGCTCTGCTGCCTCAGCAAGCCAAGCTACCCATCGCGAACGTTGAAGAAATCACGGCTGTGGTGGAGTTTCCCGCGATGCTGAAGACCAAGCGACTGCAATCGCTCTTGATCAAAGGCGGCGAGGTGGAGGTCGGTGATGCATTGATGTCACTGGTGCAGAGCCCATCGCCCAACGTCGAAGCCAAGCTAACAGCACCAAAGCCCGCTCCTCTCGCTGGCTGGCGCATCAATGAACTGTCCATCGCCGACACCGCCATCACGCTACAACGCATCGCCCCAGGGCTGCCACCGCTGAAGTTTGATCTGGGCTACCATGCCTTCGACATGCCGCTCGCACCGAGCGAACTCGCCGGAAACTTCGAGACCCAGCGCATCGAGCTTTCCCAACTCGCAATCAAGTCGCCCTATGAGTCGCTGCGCAACGTGGCCACGCTGGACACGATCTTTATCGACTTCACGCTCGACGGCATCTTTAAGCAACGCATCGCCAAGGTGGAAGTGGTCAGTCCGACCATCTTCGTGGGCGAAGATCTGTTTTGGTATATCGACTACTACCGCAAGTATGCGGCGGGCGAGGTTGACTCGAAGACCAAGGCCATCGCCCTTGCGGCCAATGACAAAGCGCTCGCCTTGACCGCCGCGACAGCGCCCAGCAAATCCAGCGGCGGCTGGAGCGTGGAGACCCTGCAAGTGCACGCGGGCAAGCTCGTCATCGCGCCCAAGGGGCATCCTCTACCCGGCATTCCTCGGCCTTTTCCGTTCAGTTTCACCACGCGCATGAACGAGGGCAAACTGGTCGCTGATCTCGACATTCCCAGCGACACCTACACCTGGGAGCAGCTCAAGATTGAACTCGAAAACATGCGCGGCCGTGTGCAGTTCAACCTGCCGATCAAGAGCGTGGACAACAACTTGACCGAGACCTTCCAGGTGGATCGGATTCGCTGGAAGCAACTGCACATGGAAGACGCTCACCTCAGCGTGACCTACGACATGAACGGCATCTACGGCAAGTTCGGTGGCGCGGCTTACGAGGGCTATGTGAATGGCGAATTCAACATCTACCTGGACACCAATTTCTCCTGGGACGGCTGGATCACCGGCACTGGCGTGCGCACCACCGAGATCACACAGAAAATGTGTCCAGCTTACTTTTTGCTCGATGGCAAAGTCGATACGACTGTCATCGCACAGGGTAATCAACACGAGGTCTATCAGTGCGACGTGAAGTTTAAAAACCAATCACCCGGCAAGTTCAGCATCGTCGCCTTGAACGACATGCTGGAATCTCTGCCACCCAACCTCGCGGGCTACGAGCACGACATCAAGCGCATCGCAGTGGAAACCTTGCGCGACTTCGATTATGACACCGTCGATGGCCAATGCCGCTTCTACGGTCGCGAAGGCAAAGGCTTTCTCCGCATGATAGGCTCGACGGGATCACGCAACATCGACCTCAACATCTATGACCATCGCTGGAAAGTCCCCAAGCCCAAAGTCACGGCTCAGAATTGAAGGCGGGCTAGTGCTCGCGCTTCTGCTCTTGCCCGCCTGCAAGATCCCCGACATCAACCTCACCACGCCGAAGCCAATCGAGGTGAACCTCAACATGCGCCTGGATGTTTATCAATACGCAGGCGATGAACCGAAGGACAAGGAGCAGCAGAAGACCCTGGCCGAGACCGTCGAGCGCCAGCGCAACCGCGCGACTGAGATTCAGACCATCAAGAACAACCGCTTCATCGGTGAGGATCATCGTGGCCTGCTGCAACTGCGCGAAGTGCCCGCTGGAGAATGGGGCGACTATGTGAAGCGCGTGGTTGAAGCCGAGAACGAGGACCGCACCCTGCTGATGCGCAGTGAAGCAGCCAAGACCAATCGCGCGCTCAACGAAGTGCAAACCGAGCAATGGAAGCTGCGGATCGACAAGGCCTTCAAGGGCGAATGGATCGAAGTCCCCGGCGACAAGGAAGGTAGCTTTAAGTGGGTGCAGGCCACGGGACCGAAGGAGAAGAAACCAGACGCTACACCACAATGAAGCTTCCTTTTGCCACTCTTTGTTAACAAACTAAAACCTTATGAAAACCCTGCTCATCGTTCTCGCCGTCGTCGCCACCATGCTGGCTTTCACCAATCCTAACGAGGTAGACTTCCGGGCGCACATCCAGGAGCGCCAGGGCATCATCGGCACTCTGGGCCTAGGCCTCGCCGACCTGCTGTCCAAGGATGCCAAGCGCGGCATCCATCGCGATAACTTCATCTTGTTCAGCAAGTTCTACATGGGCGGCGACGGCATCCTGCCACGCAGTGAACTCGGCTGGGGCATCGCGGGCAAGTGCTTCGACAGCGAAATCAAGCAAGAGCGCCGCTAGGCGGGTCTTCCTCCCGCATCCAGCTCCTCCCCGACTTTCACGAAGACATCGCCAAGCGACTGCCAGTCCGCTACAGTTGTATGCCATCCACTGCTGACGCGAACCACGCGCCGCAGTTCCTCCGGTGTTGCCCCCAACGCTCGCACCACCACCGAGGAGCCTTCCTTGCCTGAGCTGCACGCCGATCCCGTGCTGATGGAGAATCCAAGTCTGGAAAGCCTTGTTAGCCATTTCAGGTTGTCATGGCGCGGCATAACCATCAGGGATGTGTTCCAGAGACGCGGCGCACCTTCACTAATGATGCGCAGTCCAGGCATGGCGGCGCTCAAGCGCTGCTCGAAGCCATCGCGAAGGCCCGCATCGCCGACAGCCGCGCATTGCTCCAACGCCGTGACCATGGCTTCGATGGCGGGATAGTTCTCCGTTCCTGCGCGCCGCCCACTTTCCTGTGGGCCGCCGCGCATGAAGCGAAGCGTCTCGTCTTCATCCCGTAGCACCAGGAAGCCCATCCCTTTGGGACCACCAAACTTGTGGGCGCTGCCGGTCAGGTAGTCGCATTGACAGAGGTCTTGGGTAGCCAGCTTGCCGAACCACTGCGAGGCATCCGTGTGGAAAGAGATACCTTCTTCACGACAGAGGGCTGACAGCTCGCCCCAAGGTTGCAGCACGCCGCTCTCGTTGTTTGCAGCCATGATCGAGACCAATGCAGGCTGATGTTGCGCGATGATGGCACGCAGCGCATCGGCCTGCACTACGCCTTGCGCATCGACAGGAATCTCGACGACACGCTCAGCCCCCAGCCAGCCACGCGCTGCCTCGCGCACGCTGGGATGCTCGATGGCGCTGATGGCCACGATACCCTTCTGCGCAGCAAACAACGCATTGTTCGACTCCGTTGCGCCCGAAGTGAAGACGATACGCGCCGCTTCACAGCCGAGCACATCAGCCAGCCGCTCACGGGCAGCATCCAACTTCTGCGCAGTAAAGCCTGCGTCGCGATACAGGCTGGAGGCATTGTGCCAGTGCTGGGCACTGGCTTGCAACCACGCCTCGCGCGCGGCGTCGAAGAGCGGGGTGGTCGCGTTGAAGTCGAAGTAACCTTTTGTCATTGGTCAATTGTCATTGGTCATTGGCGCGACCCGATGACCGTGGGTGTAAACATTGAGCGATTTTTCGCGCAGGAATCCCACGAGCGTCTGGTTGGACTCCTCAGCAAACTGCACGGCCAGACTGCTGGGCGCGGAGATAGCGGCGAGGATGGGCACGCCTGCGGCGAGGGCTTTCTGCATCATCTCAAACGACACGCGGCCACTGAGAAACAAAACGTGTCGATCAAAGGGTAGCAGGTCGTGCAGCAACGCATAGCCAAGGATTTTATCGAGCGCATTGTGACGACCCACGTCCTCACGCAGCACGATGAGCTTGCCTTCCAGGTCAAAGATAGCGCAGGCATGAAGACCGCCCGTTTTAGTGAAGGTGGCCTGCGCAGCGCGCACCTTGTCCGCGAGACTCCAGAGCAACTTAGGCGAGGCTTTCACATCGGACACAACGGGCGCGAAACGCTGGAACACGCTGTCGATACTGGTCTTCCCGCACAGACCGCAACTCGAGGCGCTGAAGGTGTGCCGCGTGAGCGAGTCCCAATCGACCTCAGCATCCCCGACGAGCACATCCACGATGTTGCCCTTGCTGCGCCCCGTGCCAGGGCACTTGATGATGTCCAAGATTTGATCGCTGCGCTGCACCACGCCTTCGCTGAGCAGGAAGCCAGCGGCGAGTTCACGATCATGCCCCGGCGTGCGCATGACCACGGCAACATTGCGCCCCTGCACGCGAATCTCCAGCGGCTCCTCGCGTGCGGTCAGGTCGGCGAAGGATTCCGCTTTGCCATCGCGATGAAGACGCAGCATTTGCACGGGCGCGGCAAACTTGTCTTCAGCGATATCGTTGGGCGTGTTCACATTGCGAAAGAACGGCTCGTCCGCAGGCTGCATGTCGAGGACTTTGATCAGGCCCTGCTGCGCGGCTTCTTGGATCAACGCTTGGAGACCCAGCCTGCCTTCTTGCAGTGCTTGCTCCAGGAGCGGCAGCATCGCAGGCGAATAGATGGCCGCGAGCGGCTCAAAACCATGAGCCCCTCGGAAGACGATGCCTTGGCCATCATCAAAGTGTGAGAGCAAGCGATCGCGAAGGAAATCAGCCGTCATGTGCGGCATGTCCACGGCGAGCGCAAGCAAGGGCAGATCGGTCGTTTGCAGGCAGTGCACGATGCCACCGAGCGGGCCTTCGTCGGTGCCGGGGGGATCGAAGACCATGAGGTGCGCGCCGTCCATCAGCGAGTCGCCACGTTCATCGAATTCCTGATCCTCTCGCGCGGACACCATCAGCACTTCCGCGCCAGTCTCGGCGAGCACCCGCAATTGCCGTTTCGCTAGCGGCTCGCCTTGCCAAAGAAGCCAAGCCTTGTCCTGTCCCATGCGGGTGGAGCGGCCTCCAGCGAGCAGTGCGGCAGCGAAGTTCATGCAGCTACGCTACTCACGACGCAGCACGCCATCATTCAAAATCCTCGCGCGCAGGCCGCCGTTGCCGACCAAGGCTTTCAGTGCACCCTCGGCAAAGGCTTGGTTCATCCAGTAGCAGGGCGCGGCCTCTTCCGTGCCAAGGAAGTGGATGCCTTGAATCTCGAATTCCTGGCCGATGAGCGTGTTCAAATCCACGCCGCTGGTGATTACGTTGCGACGAAAGACGCTCGGGGCTTTGCCCGACTCGTTGAACTGCTTGCACAGGCGCTCATACACCTCTTGGGCGAAGAAGGTGATCTGGCCCTTGTAGTCGGGCTTGTGGTCGAAGTAGCGATCCCCTTTCAGGCCGCTGCCTGCCACGCATTCCACTTGATCGACTTCCACCACCGGCTCGGTGCCCGGCTCCTGGCCATGGTGGCCAACGAAATTGTGAGCGGGCGAGATGTAGATGTGCCGCACCTTCATGGCCAGGCTTCAGCGCACTTTGGCGTGACGGATCAGTGCGACCATCACGCCTTGAATAACAAGTTCCTGCACAGGAATCAGATCGGGATAGTCCGGGTTCTCGGCCTTCAGATAAGCCAGGCCATTGCGCACGATGTAACGCTTCAGCGTGGTTTCGCCGTCGATCAAGGCAGCGACAATGTCCTTCGGCTGCGGCTCGCGAACCTCCAGCACGACGAAGTCCCCCGCGATGATGTGCGCGCCGGTCATCGAGTCACCACGCACTTTCAGCGCGAAGGTGCGGGCATTGCGCGGCACGCCGAGCGTGTTGATGTCCACGGTGATGCAGCCCTGCGATTCCTGCTCGGCATCCACGGCGAAGCCGGCAGGAATGTGGCCATAGACAGGGATGTTCACCATCTCGATGCGGTTCAGGTCGCCAGGGAAAACCACGGCTCGTGCCTTGCCCGCGTGGCGCTGGATGACGCCCTTCTTTTCCAAAGCGCGCAGATGGCTCATGGCCGCCGTCTGACTGGCGAAGCCGAAGTGCCGCTGAATCTCGCGCGTGGACGGCATCACGCCGTTGTCGCGCTGGTAGTCGCGGAGGAAGTCGAGCAACTGCGTCTGTCGCTCGGTCAGGGCGTCGGCTTGGCTGGCGATGAACATTTTGGTTAAGAAAGGCTAAGTTGTCACAGAAGACGCGATTACTCGCCGCGTCGCAAGCCTTTTCTCCCGGCTCTCAGCCAGGAAACACCACCGCCACGGATGAGCAGTTGAGAGCTTTCCGCGAGCCGCTACCATCGCGCGCCCATGCTCGCCATTTACGTCCACAACCTTTCGCCTGACCTGGTCCGGTTCACCGACCGCATCGCCATTCATTGGTATGGACTCGCCTACGTGCTGGGCTTCTATCTGTGCTACCTGGTCATGCGCTCCCTGGCGAAACGCGGGCTTTCGGAGATCAAGCCGGACGCCGTGGCGGACTTCATCACCATGACCGCCTTGTTCGGTGTCGTGCTCGGTGGCCGCATGGGCTATGTGTTGCTCTACAATTTCGATGCGTTTGTCCACAACCCGTTGATCCTGCTGCAAATCTATGACGGCGGCATGGCCAGCCACGGCGGCATGGTCGGCGTGCTTCTGTTTGTCATATGGTATGCGCGGCGGCACCAGATTTCCTGGCTGGGCCTGGGCGATACGCTAGCCTGCGGTGCCTCGCTGGGACTGATGCTGGGGCGCATCGCGAACTTCATCAATGGCGAACTGTTTGGCCGAGTCACCGCGCATCCGTGGGCCATGAAGTTTCCGACCGAGATCCATCACCAGGACTTCCATCAGCGCTACCTGGCCGATCACGGGCAGCCCTTCCCAATGATTGATCCGAGCCTGCAACACAGCCCGGAGATCCTCGCCGCCTACAGCCAGCACTTCGGCAGCGAGGAGGCGTTCACCCAGCTGCTATACCCGCGTCATCCCTCGCAACTTTACGAAGCGCTGGGCGAAGGCCTGTTCCTATTCATCGTGATCTATGCGCTGCGGGTCAAGTTCCCACGCCTGCCGCATGGGATGCTCAGCGGCGTGTTCTGGATTCTGTATGCCGTGGTGCGCATCGCCCTGGAAAATGTGCGTGAGCCTGATTCAGGAGCCGAGTTCATCCTGGGCCTGACCAAGGGGCAGTTCTTCAGCACGTTCATGATCGCGGCGGGCGCAGCGTTCATTGCGCTTGGTCTGTGGCGGGAGAAGCGGCTCCGCAGCGTGAGTTTGTAGTTCGAGCTTCAGCTTGTATCTTTCCTGACGACCTGAAGGTCGAACTACGAACGGCTACATCCGACCCCGAATCGCCACGGATTCGCCGTGCGCATCCAGGCCCTCGACCTCGCTAAAAGCGCGCACAATCGGCTCGCTCTTCGCGCAGCTTTCCTTGTCCAGACGCACGATGCTTGTGCGGCGCTGGAACATATCCACGGTGATGCCGGGGAAGCTTTTGCCCGAGCCGCCAGTGGGCAAGGTGTGGCTGGGGCCCGCTAGGAAATCGCCGACCGCGACGGGTGAGTAGTTACCCACAAAGATCGCTCCAGCGGTGCGGACTTGCGGCAGCAGTCTCTTCTCAGCCTTGGCGATCAAGACCAAGTGCTCAGGCGCATAGTCGTTCACCAGTTTCAAGCCCACGTCCAGGTTGGGCACCAGCACAGCGAACCCACCTTTGTCCAACACGGTGCGCACCGCTTCCTGTCGGCCTAGCTTCTCGGCCTGAATCTCGATCTCCGCCAGCACCCGGTTCAGCAGAGCTTCGTTGTCAGTGATGAAACCCGCGCCACTGTCCTTGCCATGCTCAGCCTGGGCCAGAAAATCCGCCGCAATGAAGGCTGGATTACCGGTCTTGTCCGCCATGATCAAGACTTCGCTCGGCCCTGGGAGCAGGTC
>Ga0164295_10004398_pt1 | contig 11201 bp, 8 predicted proteins | sample GEODES006metaG_FD_111798 | JGI IMG/M metagenome (GOLD analysis project Ga0164295, IMG submission 111798) | Oligotrophic lake water microbial communities from Sparkling Lake, Wisconsin, USA - GEODES006 metaG | ecosystem: Environmental > Aquatic > Freshwater > Lake | place: USA: Sparkling Lake...
TGGATTCAACTGCTACTGATTCTGCTGCTACTAAGTAGTTCTAGAAGTTTTTTAAATAACTTCTTGCAAGAAGGTCCTTTCCGAAATTTCGGAAAGGATTTTTTTTTGTGCCTAACTCAAGGCGGTTTCTTACATTTGATTCCTTTTGGCACTAATATTGCCTATATAAATGCAGACGGATATAGCCTATTCATAAAGCAAGGCTTATGTCATTTTGACTAGAATTATAAAACTTAAGACATTGGATAAACAATTTTTATTTAAAACAGAAGACGACAACGAATTCATCCCCTTATTCACTTTTAACGAGCAGGATATGGAAAATGAACCTGCACTTGTTATAGAAGAAATGATCCCAATCCTACCTTTAAGAAACACCGTATTGTTTCCTGGGGTTGTCATTCCTATTACAGTAGGAAGAGATAAGAGCATTCAAGCAGTGAAAGCAGCTTATGCTAAAGATAAATTAGTAGGGGTATTGGCGCAAAAAGACGGGAATGTAGAAGATCCCAATCCATCAGATTTATGTGCGATAGGTACCGTGGCAAAGATCATTAAAATGATCAAGATGCAAGACGGTGGCACCACCATTATCATTCAAGGTAAAAAACGTTTTGAGTTATTAGAGATGGTAGAGGAAGATCCTTTTTTTAAAGGGAAAGTGAAATTAATTGAGGATGTGCCTGTTAAAAAAGACGATACTCATTTTGAGGCTTTATTGTCTACCATCAAAGATCTAGCTGCACAGATCATTCAGTTGTCTCCTAATTTTCCTTCAGAGGCCACCATGATTTTAAAAAATATTGAAAGTCCTCTTTTCTTAGTCAATTTTGTTGGTAGCAACCTCAATATTGAATTACAAGAAAAGCAAGGCTTATTAGAAATTAATGGCGTTAAGGAGAAAGCAGAAAAACTGGTGGAGTACTTACAAAAAGAATTACAATTTGTAGAGCTAAAGAATAAAGTAGCCAATAAGACCAGAACAGAAATCGACAAACAACAAAGAGATTATTTTTTACAGCAACAACTTAAGAGCATCAAAGATGAGTTAGGGGGTGATCCTAACGAAAGAGAAGTGGCTGAAATGAAAAAGAAGGCAGAGCATAAAAAATGGCCTGATGCTGCTAAAAAATTATTTCAAAATGGTTTAGAAAAATTAGAGCGTATGCATCCAAGTACGCCAGATTATTCGGTGGTATACAATCACCTTGACTTATTATTAGACCTTCCTTGGAATGAATATACAGATGATAACTATGATTTGAAGCATGCAAAAAAAGTGTTAGATGATGATCATTATGGCATGGGTAAAATCAAAAATCGTATTTTAGAATACTTAGCTGTGTTGAAATTGAAGGGAGATATGAAGAGTCCAATCCTTTGTTTCTTAGGCCCTCCAGGGATTGGTAAAACATCTTTAGGCAGGTCCATTGCACATGCCATTGGCAGAAAATATACCCGTGTTAGTTTAGGTGGTCTTCATGATGAAAGTGAAATCAGAGGTCATCGTAAAACCTATATTGGGGCTATGCCTGGAAGAATTATTCAAAGCATTCGTAAGATAAAGACATCCAATCCTGTGATGATATTGGATGAGATTGATAAAATAGGTAAAGACCAAAGAGGAGATCCATCTTCGGCATTACTAGAAGTATTGGATCCTGAACAAAATCATAGCTTTTATGACAATTATTTAGAATCTGAATATGATTTAAGTAAGACTTTATTTATTGCAACAGCGAATGATATCAGTCAAATTCAGCCTGCTTTAAGAGATCGTTTAGAAATCATTGATCTAAGTGGATATGCGGTAGAGGAAAAAGTTGAAATTGCTAAAAGACATTTGTTCCCTAAGCAAAGATCTTTACATGGTCTAGAGAAATACAATTTCAAAATACAAGATAATGTGTTAGAAAAAGTGATTGAGGATTATACAAGAGAAAGTGGTGTACGTGAATTGGATCGTCAATTGGCTTCGATTATGCGCTACCAAGCAAAACAAATTGCTTATAAACAAAAAATTAAATCAACTGTAAGTAAATTAGACTTGCTTAAAATTTTAGGTCAGCCTAGGTATAGCAATGAGATTTATAAAACGGTGAATATGCCAGGTGTAGCAGTAGGCTTAGCTTGGACTTATGTGGGTGGTGATATTCTGTTCATTGAAACTTTACTTTCGGATGGGAAAGGGGAATTAAAATTGACTGGAAATTTGGGTAATGTGATGAAAGAAAGTGCTACAACAGCCATGACCTATTTGCAAGCCAATGCTAAAAAAATTGGAGTTGATACAACATTGTTCAATACAAAGTCTGTCCACATGCACGTTCCTGAAGGTGCGGTTCCTAAGGATGGTCCAAGTGCAGGCATCACCATTTTAACCGCTTTAAGTTCTGCCTATACGGGCAGGAAAGTAAAGCCATTCTTGGCAATGACTGGTGAAATTACACTTAGAGGTCAGGTGCTACCAGTAGGCGGTATCAAAGAAAAAATCTTAGCAGCTAAAAGAGCTGGCATGAAAGAAATTATTCTTTGTTGGCAAAATGAAAAAGATATCAATGAAATTGACCAAGCTTTTATTAAAGGTTTGAAGTTCTATTATGTGAAAAATATGCAACAGGTGCTAGATTTAGCCCTTGTTTAGTTGATTATTAAATTCCAAACCCTAGCTTTGTTACATGCGTGGTATACATTTCATCTACAGGCTAGGGTTTTTTATTGCCTGCTATTTAAATAGCAGTTGGTTCATAGGAGGCAATGCCCTATTTGCGCAGTCTACAGCAGGGAATGCCGTTTACCAATTTTTAAAATTGCCCTATTCTGCTAAAGCAATAAGTTTAGGTGGGCTTAATATTAGTTCAATTGGGAATGACCTTGGTTTAGCCATGTTGCAACCCGCTTTATTATCAACCAAATTGGATAGGGAATTACAAGTAAGTGTGAAGCCCTATTTTGCGGGCATACAACAGTATGATGTAAATGGTGCAAATCAATTAAAATCCGATTGGGTGATAGGATGGGGCGTGCATTATATGGACTATGGAAGTATTGCACAAACAGATATTTTAGGTAATGAATATGGGAGCATCAATCCCAATGAATATGCGATTCAGGTGGGTATTGCCAAAACCTATCTGGAAAATTTTCATTTTGGTACACAAATAAAATTTATACAATCCAATTATGGTCTCTATAAATCCAATGGTATCGCAATGGATGTGGGCGTAACATACCTTTCACCTAATAGCTTGTCACAATGGAGTATTTTGTTGCAAAATGTAGGGACGCAATTAAAATATTTTCAAGTGAAGGAAGAACTGCCTTTGAATTTAATACTTGGCTGGTCAAAAAAATTAGGGAATGCACCTTTGCAATTTTCAGTGACAGCAGAAAGGTTATCTGTTTGGAATGATAACTATTATGATATGGATTTTTACAATGCGGAGGGGTATAAAAAACCAGGTTCACTTCAAAATCTTTTTAACCACCTTGTGTTGGGATCGCAATTATATATTGGAGAAAATTTTGAATTAGATCTGGGATATCATTTTGCACGAAGATTCGAGTTGAATCTTCCCAATCAACCCAATAGTTTAAATGGATTGAGTGCTGGTTTTGGTTTTCCCTATAAAAGAATTCAATTTCAATATGGTACAGGTTTTTTTCAAAAAAATAGTTACCATCATTTCACTTTGCAATATGCATTGCAACAAAAATAATTATTGTTTTTTCTTGGGCATAACTGCTTTTGGCTTTGAAGCAGGTGTAGTGGCTTGCTTGGGTTCTATTGTTGGCTTTTTAGGCAAGGTCGGCTCATTATTTGAAATCAAGCTGTAATCAGATTCTGCTTCAATACCTTCTGCATCCTCCTCTGGGATTGTTAAATCAATACTTGAATCCCTGCCAACAAAATTGACATTAAAGTCGGTACTTAAATTATCAGGCTTCACGAAACTTGCGTTTCTATCTAAATTACATGCAGGGTCATTTGCAACCTTATTCATAAAATAGGCCCAAATAGGCAAGGAGCCATGTGCACCTTGTCCAAAATAATTATCGGTAAAACGAATGTAGCGATCATCTGCACCCACCCATGCACCTGCAAGTATTTGTGGCGTGTATCCCATAAACCATAAATCACTATCGTCATTGGTTGTTCCAGTTTTACCTGCGACAGCTTGGGTTCCAATATCATAAGAATACATACTTCTACCAGTACCTTTAGAAATCACCCCCTCCATCATACTCACCACAGAGTAGGCGGTTAATTCACTAATGACTTTTCTTCTTTGTGGGGAGAAGCTTTCTAATACATTGCCATTTTTATCTTCGATACGATTGATGAAAAATGGTTGGGCATTGTAACCTGCACCTGGGAACATCGTATAGGCTTGTACCATTTCAAACAAGGATACTTCACAAGCCCCTAATGCAATAGAAGGGTAGGCTGGAATTTCTGCTTGAATATTTGATTTTTTTAAATAGGCTACTAGTTCTTTTGCTGCTTCGTTTCCATCCCCATTAATTTGCTTCATGATATAAGCAGTGGCACAGTTTCTAGATTCTGCTAGCGCTTGCGCCATTGGCATAGCTTGTCCCGTACATGTTTTTGCTGTATTGGGTACCATGCCATAACCTTCAAAATTTTGTTGTTGATCTTGTACGATACTAAATGGGGTAAAGCCAGATTTTTCAATGGCCAAAGAATACAATAAAGGCTTCATAGTAGAACCTACTTGTCTTCTTGTATTGATATTGACGTGGTCATATTTAAATGTCTTAAAATCAATACCACCCACCCATGCTTTGACTTCACCGGTAAATGGATCTACTGCTAAGAAACCAGTTTGAAGCATTTGCTTATGGTACTTTAATGAGTCCATTGGTGTCATGATCGTATCAATGAACCTATTTTTATTCCATGCAAAAACACGCATTGGTAAAACTTCATCAAATGTTTTTCTGATGTCAGTCTCCTCCATCTCCTCGCGTTTTAAATTCCTCCAACGATCGGTTTGTTTAACAGCTAATTCTAATTGGTTATTAAAGTCTTTCCAAACAGCACCTGTTTTGATATTGGATTGTTTGTTAAATTCTTTTTGCAAGTAGGCCATATGCCTTGCAACTGCTTCCTCCGCGTACAATTGCATGCGTGGATTAATGGTCGTGTAAATTTTTAAACCATCTCTGTATAAGTTATAAGCATCGCCATTGTTTTTCTTATGCTCCTTACACCATTTTTTCATGTACTCTCCAAGATAACTTCTAAAGTAGGGGCCTAATCCATTGTTTTCGTCTAACTTCTTAAAATTAGTAACCAATGGCAATGCTTTTAATTGTGTTGCTTGATCATCGGTAATGTATTTTTGACCAGCCATTCTGTTCAATACCAAGTTCCTTCTTTCAATGGCTAATTTAGGATTCCTATTGGGGTTATATTTAGTAGGGGCATTGATCATGCCAATGAGTAAAGCAGCTTCTTCGATTGTTAAACGATCTGGTTCTTTTTGGAAAAAAGATCTAGAGGCATTGCTTACTCCAAATAGATTTTCACTAAACGGTACTGTATTTAAATACAAAGTGATGATTTCTTGCTTAGTGAAATTGCGTTCTAATTTAATAGCAATGATACTCTCTTTTATCTTTTGAATGACTCTCAAGAGTTTGTTTTTAGTGCCCCAGTTATCCGTAAATAAGTTTTTTGCTGTCTGCATAGTGATGGTAGAAGCACCACCTTGGCTTCCCAGAAAAGCGACCGCTCTTATCAAGCCTTCTCCGTCAATACCGTAATGATCGTAAAATCTTTTATCTTCTGTAGCAACAAGTGCTTGCAATAAGTAGGGGCTGATATCTCTATACTTCACACTAATTCTATCTTCTAAATAAAACTTACCCATGGGCGTTCCATCTTGAGCATATACTTGACTTGCTAAAGATGCTGTTGGGTTTTCAATATCATCTAGATCGGGCATATCCCCAATCCATCCAAAATTGAGCATTAGGATAAATAGTAAAAAGATACCTGCTGCAATTAGGTAATATTTCCAAAATAGCCTTACCCAATTTTTTGGTCCTTTTTTAATTTCTTTGTTCGTTGTTTTATTTTCTGGGTTCACTTTTTACCATTTAAGGTTTAAAATAATAATTTGACTTATCGCGCTTATATTGATCCAATTGCTCCTGATTGTTAATTAGAATGATATTTGATTTTCCAATCAATGTTAGATCGTATTGTTTTTTTGCAATGAACGAAATAATTTCTGTACTTAATCTTGGCTTCACTTTATTGATATAGGCTAGCCCTTCAGATGCATTTGTAAATGGTCCAATCCAAACGATTTGACTTTGATCTGTAAACTGAACATAAGTCACTGCAAGGTTTAGTTTTCTGAAATCTTCGGTATTAACGTCTTTGAATGCATTTTGAATTTCTTTTACAAATACAGCAGAAACATTCATCGTTTGTAAAGCAATATAATGTTGTTCTAAACTATCATTGGTGAAAACCATTTGATTTGGTACTGCTATAATTTGAGCACTGTCTTTTTTAATAGTAACAGGCACCATAGTATTAATTTTACCGATGCTTTTTAAACTACTATCATTTCTTAATGCAATCACTGGGCTTTTGATTTGTTCAAGTGCTTCTTCTTTGGCATTGACCAATTTATTTGTTTTTTCTATTTTTAATGCTGCAAGATAGGCTTCGGTTATTTTTCTATTATTGATCTCAGTGATAATATTTTTAGCCCTTGCCTTGATGGACTCACTCTTATTTTTTACAATAATATCATTTAAGGATACAATCGCTATGCTGTCTTTGCCTAATTGGGCATTCATTTTCACTTTTAAAAACAGATAAGGGGTATTCCATTTTGTGCCCTTGAATTGTTGTTCAAAAGCCTCCATTTGTGCACTAAATTGATCCCAGTCTCCAATTTGTGCTAAAAAATAAGCTATTTTATATGCCTCTGAACTATTTTTATCAATACGGTCAAGATTTTCTTTTGCCTTCTTTTTTTGGAAATAAATACCCTCAGGAAATTCCCTAGTAATGACTTGAATTAGGCTATCAGAAACGTTTTGTTGTCCTATATGCAAGTAATGGCTTGCCAAGTCGAGTAAAGCACTTTCTGTGGTATTGGGTTCAATATTCTGTTGAATCACAGCTTGATATCTTGGCAGTGCTTTTTCAAAATCATCCAGTTCGTATAAAAATATTTTTGCTATAGCTAAACTATTTTTATTCCAACTCGTTTTTGATTGTGCCAATTCTAAAACAGTTTCAATCAATCGAATACTAAGTGTATCAGTACTATCTCTTTTTGGAGGATTTTTACTATTTTTTGTTACAACCACATTTGTATTCAATGGCAAGTTGTTTGGAATACTATCTGCATTGGCACTTGATGAATTGGTTCTTGGTAATTGGATCGTTGTTTTTCTACGCCAGTTGTCAACATTTGGCCTATCACCCCATTTTTTGATATAGTTTGCAACACCCATGCTCACATTTTGAGGGTTGTCAAAGTAGAAGTCCGATTTTACAACTTGTTTTGTTGTTGGATTTGAAAATGCATTGTTAAAAGTATAACCTGAATTATAATTTTGAACGTTCAAACTGACAGGTGCAGCTATTTTTTTCTTATTTGGGTCTGACAATAAATCTTTTTGTTGAGCCTTGTTAAATGCAGCTCTTTTTTGCCATTGTTTTGCAATTAGATCTTGCTCCTCTTTTGGAGCAGCATAAATCATTTGCAAACTATCTTCATTGGCAATCAATTCGGCTAAGTTGGCTATTTTGTCAATCCATTTTTTTCGTAAAGTAATTTGGTCATAATTAGGGTATGTTTTTAACAACTCCTTGATATCATCATAAGCAATTTTAGCAACTGCAAAATGATTTTCTTTATAATTTAAAGCACCTAATTGAACTAATGCTTTTTGTTTTAGCTTATTATTATTTTCATTTTTTTGAATAGAGGTAATCAGCCATTGATTTGCTTTTGAAACTGCTTGATTGCGAATTGCAAGTTGCGCCATTTCATAATAGACAATATCTGCAAAGGCGCTGTATTTGTCTTTCTTCAACATACGCTCCAATGCGTTGGCTAAATCTTCCCATGATTTATCTCCACGATTCGCGTCAATACTTGCCATATAAATATTGGCATATACTGCTATGACTGGATTGGATACGATCACACTCGCTTTTTTATACCAAATATAGGCTAGGTTAGTTTTTTGTTCCTTTTCATACAATTGTGCAATTAAATATGACCATCTAGCTTTTGTACGTAAATCTTGTGCATTGTCTAGACCTTTGATTAGATAAGATGCTGCACTATCATTATTGCCAGATAAGTAATAGCCATATGCCAATTGTTCGAATAAAAAGGGGTGTAAACGCTTCGGAAAGCCTAGGTCTGTTTTTAATAATTGCAATAAACTGATCCCTTCATTGATTTCGCCAGCTTCAAAATAATTTCTTGCTTGCCAAATCATACTTTCATTTCTGATATTCTTGTTTTCCCAAACTCGATTATTTTCTGCAGAGGCAATGCTGAATTTGCCGGATTTATTTAAATTGCTACCAATTAATTGATCAGCGCCATCTTCCTTATCAAAAAATGAGTAGTTGATAAATTGTAAAATACTTCCAGCAGTGTCAAAATTTTTATGAAATAGATAAGATTTTGCCAATAACAAATATGCATCATCTACATAATTACTTCTTAAATCATGTAATACAATATTGGCATTACACCTATAAATGATTGAATCAATGGATTCTTTTGCTGTGATGCTTAAATCATAATCATAAAAAGGGAGTAATTCTGTGTAATCATCTTCATTTACGTCTCTTGCTTTTTGGATGATTTCGTCTAATGCAATCTCAGCATTGAATAAATAATTGAATTGCGATACGGTATTTTGGTAGGCCCGACGTCCAAGTGTATATTTCTTATCCAATAAGCGCTCATAGGGTAGTGGCTTGTCAATTTCATTGATGCCAGTTTTTTCAAGAAGATTATTTGTTTTTTTATTTAAGCTGTCTCTGACTCTTTCAATTTTTTTATTGATAAAGTTGTTTATCTTTTTTTGCGTAGTATCTAAGAATTGGTTCGCTTTTTTTATAATTTTTGAATTATTGACATCTAGGATTGATTTTGTCGTATCCTGCGCATTGAGTGGACTGCCAAAAAGGAATAGAATGGCCATTGCAAACAAGCAAATGAAGCGTTTAAACTGAGGATATGTTTGATCTTGTTGCATAGAGTTAAAAACACCTTAAAAATACGGCATATTCTGTTTAAATAAAGCAAAGGTTGTACCTTTATAGAGATTAAAGATTATGGCAAACTTAGATATTAACAATACTTTTAAAAGACGCAGCAGCACTTATCGATTGGTAGTGACTAATGATGACACCTATGATGAGGTAATTGCCTTTAGATTATCCAGAAAATCAGTGTATTTGGGATTCAGTATTGCTTTTATGTTTTTAGTCGGATTAACAATTGCTTTAATTGCATTTACACCCTTAAGATATTATATTCCTGGTTACGGTACTAAGGAAAGCCGGTCAGCATTAGAATTGCTTAAAATCCGAACTGATTCTTTAGAACAAGCGGTACATTTTAAAGAGCAATATATAGAAGGCATCAAAAAAGTATTATCAGAAGGGAATCCACAACAATTGGATACCATACCGCTTACACTTCCTGAGAGTTTGCCCTCTTTAGACTAATTGTGTAAAGATGAAAAATAAAAACAATCAAATTCAATGGGGTAAGTTTGCTGGTCTTGCCAGCCAATGGGCCGTTGCATTAACCCTTTTGATCTTTTTAGGAAAATATATTGATCAAAAAATGGGAAGGGTAGCACCCCTTTTTTTATGGATTATACCTTCATTATTTATTGTATTTTCATTGTTCAAAATCGTTAGAGATACCCAACTTAAATCAAAAAAGTAAATGAATATCTATTTTTCAAAAAAGTTTCTTCCGGTATTTGCCTTGTTTTTTGCTACAGTTGCGCTGACGTTATTGCAACTAAATAGTTTTATTTTAATTACAATCAATAGCAAGTTTATCCTAGTAGTCAATGGCATTTTATTTATGATTGCTTTTTTTAATTTCAAAAGAATTAGTCAAGTAGACCTGAGCAAACCCAATGTGATGGTTCGATCTGTGATGACTGGGGCCATGCTTAAGTTTATTATTTTTGGAGGTGCAGCATTATGGTATGTAATCCAAAAAAAAGCACCTATTGGCAACTATAATTTAATGATTGCAATGGCTTTGTATCTATTGTATACATGGATCGAAATAGGGTGGACTAAAATAAAAAAAGACGCTTAAATTCAATCAATTGTCAAAAGTTGAACATCCACTTCACGCACTAAAAGCTTATTTACCTGAAGGTGCTTTTGAGCCTGTTTTGGCATTGATTCATCAATACAAAGTGCATTTAACAGTGACCAAAGCAAGAAAATCTGTTTTGGGTGATTATCGACATCCGCTCATGGGTGCCAACCATAAGATTTCAGTCAATGGTAATTTAAATCAGTATGAATTTTTAATCACGCTCTTGCATGAATTGGGTCATTTGCTTTGTTATGAACAATATAAAAACAGGGTAGATGCGCATGGTAAAGAATGGAAATACTTATATGGTGTATTACTTGCAGACTTTATTCAACGAGATTTATTTCCCGTAGATATTAAAAAGTCGCTTAAAAAAACAGTCTTAAACCCTGCTGCAACAGCCAATGGAGAAACTGCACTATTACTGGTTTTAAGGCGTTATGATAAAGCTAAAAAAGATGGGATGGCATTTGTTGCACATTTGCCAGATGGCGCTTTATTTGAAACAGAAAAAGGGAAGCGCTTTAGAAAAATAAAAAAACGCCGGATACGCATTGAATGTGTAGAAATTGCAACTGGGCATGTGTATTCTTTCAGTGGATTAACTGAGGTTAGGGTAGTACAATAAAAAAACCCAACGAAATCGTTAGGTTTTAAAAATTATTAGAGTGTTTTTACAAGCGTTTTATTTTTTCAAAAAAATGCTTGTAAAAACTACGCTACAGCTTGCTTCACCAAATCTGCCGCTTCACTCAATAAGATAGCAGATTGAACTTTCAATCCACTTTCATCTATTAATTTTTTTGCTTCAACCGCATTGGTACCTTGTAA
>Ga0164295_10004401_pt1 | contig 11200 bp, 10 predicted proteins | sample GEODES006metaG_FD_111798 | JGI IMG/M metagenome (GOLD analysis project Ga0164295, IMG submission 111798) | Oligotrophic lake water microbial communities from Sparkling Lake, Wisconsin, USA - GEODES006 metaG | ecosystem: Environmental > Aquatic > Freshwater > Lake | place: USA: Sparkling Lake...
AAAGCGGTATACGCGTTGCCCTGAGTTTGGGTCTACAATGCCTCGGAAAAGACCAACCTGCGTGGCGGAGCCCGCCATCGCGTTGTTGAAGATCATCACATAAATATCTTTGTCCCCATAAGTGGCTTGGGCACCAGGAGTCGTGTCGTAATTCAGTTCCACCGCTTCGGTCGGATCAAAAAAGATCTGCCCGTCGGTCAAAGTGCCCGAGCCGAAAAGGGAGAAGTTTCTCTCAAGGTTGGTCCGTGTTGTTGCCGCGTCAGCCGTGAAGTAAGAGCGAATAGTAGTATCTGTTTGCGCCCCAAATGTTCCCACCCGCACCAGCACCCCGTCAGCGAGGACGGTGAGACCAGCGTCCTGCACTGTGCTCACACCAAAAATTGCAACCGTAGCTGCACGGCTATTGGATGGAGTTTGGGATAGGGTAAAGGCGAATAGCGTAATAAGAGCAGCTAGCCTAAAAACTTTACGACCTGAAGATAGAAGAAGAGAGGAGAGGGTGGGTAAAAAAGGAAGTTTATCAAAGCCGGTCCAAGAAAAGCAGGAAGAAGAGGCGGCAGTAAATCCCTGTTCACCACTCAACCGGAGCTTAGAGTAGGTAAGTTTTCTAATCCCGTTTGCTGGGTTTCTTAACACAGCAACAACCTGCTTCCATCCAACGCGATTTTCAATAGACAACTTATCTGACGTCGAATTGTTACACAGAGAGAGATCGGGGCACTTCGCAAATCATGCCAAGTGCTGTTTTCCTGATTCATAAATATGACACTTTCGCGTCGAAAACATACCACCTTACATAAAGCTCTACCCATCAACATGGGAAGCAATTGATCAACGCCTTTTCGTCACACAATTGTAACAATAAACCCGTTGCGGAAAAAAAATGCTGCACTAGAAATTCTATATGCGGTCATTCAACTTTCAGAAAAAAAACCAAAGGAGAAGTTAAACAAATGAAAAAAACATACGCTATCGCAACCCTACTCGTTACAACGCTTTCATCTTTCTTGCATGCTGCCCCTAATACAACCGAAATTACTGGAGATCTCGCGGCAGTTTATCTTAACCAGCCTGTCCCAGTCGTCGCGGCCACCCCCATTTTGATTGGCTGCTCATTGGCACGCCCAGCAGTGCTCAAAGGTGAAGTTGACGCAACAGTGTCATCGGGTGCCACTACCTTTACCGCATTTGGCACTAACGTTTTCGATGGCTTAGCTCTTGCAGGTGGGACCGAGGCAGAACCTACCTCAGACAACCACTTTATCGTCGAATTCACGAGCGGTGCTTACACCGGACTGGTGAAACAAGTTACGGCTTTTTCCGGTAGTACGGTGACTGTCGCTGGTGGACTGCCTGTTATCGACAAGGGAACTCGCTTCGTACTCCGCAAAGATCATACCCTGGGATCACTCTTCGGTAATGCTGATTCAGCCAATCTCGTCACGAAGTCAGGTCTCACATCCGGTTCCACTGCTGGAAGTTCGGATGTTGTTTCGGTCCTTAACAGCGCAGGTCAGTGGGTAAAATACTTCTACCGCTCCGGAACAGGCTGGAAGCTCACCACCTTACGTAGTGGCTCTGATCGCCAGCACGTTCGCGTTTCGCTGGGAACTGGGGTTCTTTTGTCTCCTATATCCACTAAAACGATTGGACTCTCAGGTGAATATCGTGGCGCTCGCGCCCGTGTCACTCTCGTAAATGCCGCTACTATCCTTGCTAACCCGTATCCGGTTTCTACCACTCTCGGCCAGACCGATTTGGCCTCCACATTGACCAAAGGCTCCACAGCATCCAGTTCTGACGAAATCCGGGTTTTGGAATCCAGTAAATTTGTCAACTACTTCGCACGCAGCGGGACAGGTGCAACATCCCCTGGGGCAGTGGCTTATACCGGATTCAGACCATCACTCAATAGAGGTGGAGCGAATGTGGACGAGACAATCAGCATTCCTGCCGGTGGAGCAGTGCTGGTGAAGCGTGTGGGTGACGTGCACGATTTAACCCTCCGCCCTCAGTACTTGGCTCAGTAAATCACATCAAAAAAAAAGAAATTGCTAACCAAAAGGATATAAAAAAATGAAAAAATCAATCGTAAATAAATTGGCTCCAGCGCTTCTCGCTTTGTTGTTGGTGTCGCAGGCAAAGGCAGCTGTGGTACAAATTGGATTTGATCAGCTGAGCAACGTCTTCGTCAATAGCTCCCTGAGCCAAAGTCTGGCCAGTGGATCCTACTTTGCCTTTGGAAGCTTCTCTAGCGATGCTCTCGCTGGGGGAATTACTCAAGCGAATATCCTTAGCAACCTCCGGAATCCCACAACTTGGTTTAAATCGTTCGAGACTTCGTTTGTCAACAGCGACGACCATTCATATGATATCCCCGCCACGGCATCTATCGCCACCGATATATCCCCCAGGCAATTCGCATATGCGATTTATATAAACGATACACTCTCGAACGTGCAGGCGGCCTTGTCTGGTTCGGCCACTGGTATTACGAAGGAGTTCGGTGTGTTTACCTACAGCAACAGCAACGCTGCTTTGCGGGCGGCTCTACCTAGGGATCCTGCTGACTTTCCTGCGGATGCTTCTGGATTTTCAACAGAAACAGGGTTGGCAGCTGGTTTAAGTAATTTTACCGCCGTAGCTGGGCTTGGAAATGTTGCCGCCGGTGGCATTAGCCTGATTCCTGAACCAACTTCAGTCTCACTTCTCCTACTCGGACTCGGCTGTGTAGCCGTAGCCCGAAGGAAATCTGTCTAAACGACTAATTCAACACGATAACACTCATCCATTAACCAATAGGAAATAAACAAATGAACAAACAAATACTAACTTGGGTCGCCGTAGCTACCCTAAGCGTAAATCTCCAAGTTTCCCGTGCAGCCGACATGTCTCTTAGCCTTTACCAAGAATATGCGCTCTTCGGCGCAGGTTCTTCTGGAACTCTCTGGCTCGGCAATTTCGGGACCAACGGGGGTTCGCTGCTGTCTTCTTCGCAGGTCAACAGTCTCCTCGCAAATGATAAAGAAGCCCTCTTTAGCCTGTTCAGGCCAGTAGCCACTTCCTTCAACTTTACCAATGGTAGGATTGACGGTCTTACTGCGGATGGGCTAACAACACTTATCTCCGTTGGAACTGCCCTTGGCTACACAGATGAGCAGGGCTCCCAAGGTGTATCTCCAGATACGGCTACCCAGTTTGCCGGTCAAAACCTGTACTTGCTTGCAAACAACCGCGCTGGGGCCACAGCGAACAGTTGGTATAATGAAACCCTGATCCTATTTAAGGCAGCTGCTAATTTTGGATCGGGCGACGCAGCGGATGGGCCTCTGAATTCACCTGAAGTTGAAATTTCGACGGGTGGTGGTTCCCTCCTGCTAGGATCTCAGACTGGTACAGCTAGCGACAACTTGGCCTCTGGCACAATCGTTGGAGTAGCGGTTCCTGAGCCCTCTTCGATTTCAATGCTGGTCCTTGGTGCGACGGCTCTGGCCGCTCTTCGCCTTCGCCGGAAACAAGCATAAATTTAAAACAAACAAATAGAAATACTCAAAGGAAATTATAAAAATGAAAAATAAACTCATCCTCAGCTGCATGGTGGCGATTCTTGGGGCTTTCAGCGTTAATGCCGCACCCAAATTTCAGAACGTCCACTTGATCCCCGGCAACACTGCGATCGGCGGCAAAGTTACCCTCATTCAAAATAGTCAGCGTTGGACGTCCGACACCGTCTACATCATTGATCGGCTGACTTTCGTGGAGGCCCCTGCGCGCCTCGAGATTGAGCAAGGCACCGTTGTTCGGATGGAGCAGAAAACCACCGGTGGTACCTCGGTTACCGACCCGGCCGACGTGGGAACCCTGATTATCTGTCGCGGCGCCCAAATCACGGCGATCGGCACTGCAGAGTCCCCGATCTGCTTTACCAATATCGACGATCCATTCGTCCTTGGCGGCGAGCTCACCATTCCTAACCAGGATAACGGTGTTACTGATAATTCTACCTATCGTTCTTATGACACAGCGAATTCGGCGAATAACACTTTTACCAAGAGAGACTACTCCGGAAACAATCGCTTCACCTATGACGCAACTTGCGGTGGGGTAATAATCCTCGGAAGGACCCCTGTGGCTTTCGGTAATCCTGGCGTTGGCGGTGGAATCACCGTGTCGTTAAATGCAGGAGGCACGGGCTACACTTCACGTCCGACCGTTGGCTTTACTGGTGGCGGGGGAACTGGTGCTGCATTCACAGCGGTTCTCAACCCCTCTACCGTTGCAACTGGAACTGCTAACATAACCGCAACGACCAAAGGTGTTTATCCGAGTTCAACTGGTCCAACGATTACTATCGCAACTGACGCAGGAAGTCGTGCTACCGCCACTGCCATAATGGCTTTAATTAATGGGGGAGCTGGTGTTGATAACATCTCTGGAAATGCTGACGACGGAACATATGAAATTAGTGCCGTCAACGTAACGGGTGGTGGGACTTTTTATACAACTGCACCTGCTGTCACTGTAACTCAGCCCAGCTCTCCTAATGCTCCGACCACCGCTGGTGTTTTATCGTCTCCTGCAAAATTAGTGCCAACCAGTGTGGTTCAACTTACTGTTTCAAACCCCGGCACTGGCTTTACCTCAGCGCCAACAGTAACCCTTACAGGTGGTGGTGGTTCTGGTGCTACTGCATCAGCAACCTTAGCGGGTGCCTTTACTAACCCTTCCGCTTCACCTCTTACTTCTGGTGTGGGCGCAAACTTTATTGAGGGCTTCCAAACGATCGACGGTGCCACCCTTGGCAACGCTTCGGCCTTCAGCGGCTCGATCTATGGTGGAGATAACGATAACGATAACAGCGGGACGATGAGATTCGTATCCATCTGCTACGGTGGCTTTGTTCTCTCCCCGAACAACGAGATCAATGGACTTACTTGCGGCGCAGTGGGCCGTGGTACTTCGTTTGAGTTCCTCGAGATCGCCAACAATGCCGACGACGATATTGAGCACTTCGCTGGCTCGGTTGATATGAAGTACGTAGCGGGCCTCTTCGGTGGAGACGACGGTCTCGATCTTGACCAAGGCTATCGCGGGCGTGTTCAGTTTGCCTGCCAGGTTCAGAATAATACTGGGTTCGGTCGCAACACTGGTAACATTGGTGACGCTTTGGGTGAGTGGGACGGGGGCGAGTCTCCTGTAACCAGCCGCCCTTTCACCGTTCACACCCTGTTCAATTTCACCGGAATTGGTACAGGTAGCGGAGCGTCTGCGGGCAAGGGATTGAATTACAAGGAGAATTCTGGTGGCAAAGTGTTCAATTCCATCTTTGCTGATGCAAGGACGGGTCTCGTCCTAGAGTCTGGTTCTAATGCAGCGACATCCGCTACTGACGGAACCACTGCTGGACATCGGTTCGCGTTTACGCGCACGGATGGCGGTGTATACAACTTACTCGGGGCCACGGGTAGTGCAGGTGAGCCTGATGCCTCCCTGCAGTATACAACGTTCATGAAAATTGGTACACAAACCGCCTTGAACTCTACTGTTTTAAGCGGAATCAATACCGCAACTGGGCAGTATGGTGATGCTTTATTGAACTCCAAAAACAACAGTTATGCCAGCACGACTGGAGATATCCGCAGTATTGCTCGCGTATCTACAACCGGACAGTTGGATCCTCGTTTGACGGCGGCCTCCACGATTCGCAACAACGGCGTGCTCCCTAGCGCCTCTGGCGGCGTTCGTGCAACCGATACGTTCTACACTCAGACTAAAGTGCGCGGTGCGTTCCGCGACTTAAACTGGTTGTCCGGTTGGTCCCATGCGAGCGAATGGGGATTGCTGAGCGATGCCAACGTAGACATCCCCGCAGTCAGGCTCACCCGCGGCTCTGGTATCTTGACGGTGAACTTCACTGCGACTCCAGGTGTTGAGTACTCCATTGAAACCTCTACAGATGGTAAGAAGTATACCCCCTTCAAGTCTATCACCCCTACGTCAACAGACGTAAGTGAGCCGCTAGGTGCTGGAAGTGCTAACGCGCTATTGTTTGTCCGCGTCATGCCTATCTAAGCCTGAGATTCTGAACCTTACAATCGGGGGGCTGGGTTATACCCAGCCCCCCGGTTTTATTTGAAGGGAATTCACTATGTTTTACGTCATCACCGCTGCTATCTGTGCGCTTTTTCTTGGTGGATGTTCATCGGGTCCTAGGGCTGACTTGCCAATGCCTGTGTCTCTCATGGATTCCCTTTCATTTCTTCCGCTCATTCGCGAAGACTCGAATTTGCACGACGAGATGGCTCAGCGTTTGGCTCTCGTGATGGCGGATCGTGGCGCTCCGTGTGAAGCAATGGCGGTAGCTACCAATATGGTCACGCCGCTGAAGGTTGCGACCCTCTATCGGCTCTCAATTATTGCTGAAGGTTCTGGGGACCACAGTTCCGCCCTCCGGGCTTTTCTTGCAGGTGAAAAAGGCATGGATGCCTATCCATTAAATGCTCCACGTGTTCCTGATATTTATCGGGCGGAAGCCTACGTTTTTCTGAAAAACCCAGCGAAAGCGCGTGAAAGGGTCCAGAAGCTTGGGAACGATTTTGACCGACATGAAGCCTTGGCTAAAATCCTGGCACAGGAGATCCTTCACTCCTCCGATCCACTCTCTCTTCCAAATCCACCTGTGGTTACACAGGAGGTAGCATCAGCCTGGTGTGATCGGGCTGTCAAAGCAGGGGCGGCTCAGTCCACGCCTTATATGGAGAAAGCCTTGGCCATCGCGCGTGATGGTTTTCCTGTGTTCCGTCCACGAATGTTGATCGATTGTGCTAAGGCCCAAGGCAAATTGGGTAAGAAAGATTCCCAGGAGATACTACTTCGGGAAGCGTCGAGCATTGCCTCAATCTTGGGAGACCGAACGGAGACTGGATCTATAGAACGTGCCAGGGTTGGTATCGCCATGGCCCAAGCGGGCATGCTGGATACGGCCCGGGAAGTGCTCGAGCAAGCAGCCGTGGCCAGCCGGCTTTGTGCTTCATATTTTCAACCTCCAGCCATGGTGATGGTGGCAGAGGGGTGGTGGGAGCTGGGAGAAAAGGAGAAGGCCAATGCGATGTGGCTAGAGGCGGCTAAGGTGGCTTTGGTGCATCCCCATCCGAATGCTCGGCCGGTGAATGCAATCTATGTGCTGATGAGCATCTCTAAGTATCAGCCTGAAATTTTTCCAGAACTTGCGGTAATCTTGGAAAGAATCAAGCGTGGCGAAGGTGGAGGGGGAAGCGTGAATATTACGCTTTCTCCTGAGATTCAAGATGCCATTTCCAGAACCCAGAAAGCATTGTATCAGGATGCCCTTGAAAAAGATAAATTGAATGGCGTTGGAAACACTTCTAAGAATTCAAAAACTAAAAAACAGAAGTAAATTTCACCTTTGTACCACCACCTACGACCCTATTGACGGGGATTGCTCACACAAAGCCCCGACGCGGGTCGGAGTAAAGCCGCAAACCCTACTACGTCCCGCATGCGCGGGACTTCGAAGGGCGCCCGCAGCGGGCGAGTGGTGGTTTTTGGGTGGATCCCGCAGTTTGGGAACGCAGACGCGCTTCCACGTGAAGGTGGATTTTCTTTGAATGGGTTGTGGTTGCGATCCATCTTTAGTTGATGAGTGATTTAGGGAGTGGTGTGACCGGAAAGCCCGCTTTGGCGGTGGATGGATTAAAGATTATCGGGGATGTTAAGATGGGGCGGGATGGGGTGATACGGGCGAAGGTAAAGGGAAATGTGCGGACTTCGGGTAAGCTTGTGCTTACGGCGGAGGCGAAGGTATCTGGTTTTGTAGAAGGTCAAGATGTGCGACTGGAGGGAAGGGTGGATGGGGGGATAGATGGGCGGGGGCAGGTTTGGCTTGGGCCTAAAGCGGTTTTAAGAACGAGGTGTAAAGGGAAGGCGTTACGGATTGAGCTGGGGGCTGATTTTAAGGGAGAGTTGTGGGTGGGGAGCTGAGGTTATGACGGAGGTAATTGCAAAAGTAGAGGTGGACTGTCCTGAGTGTGGGCATAAGCAGAGGGAGTCGGAAAATTTTATTTCGACGGCTTGCCGAGGATGCGGGTGTTATATCCAAGCAACCGCTAGAACTGGGTTGGGGCGAGATAAAACGAAAAGGGTCGTTGTCAAAAAACGGGAGCTGACCTGTGCTGATTGCGGGGAGATGCAGATGGTGGCGGAGGAGGCGCAATCGTCGAACTGTTTAGCCTGCGGGCGACATTTGGAGTTGGGGCACCGTGAGATTCTGGGGGAGCATTTGGGCAACCTTAGTTTGGAGGGGCAGTTGACCATCGGGCCGAAGGGAAACTTTGGTGGGGCAAAAGCGCGGGCGGCTTATATTATTTTAAGGGGTAGGTCGAGCGGTGCTTTAGAGGCGGCGGATTGGTTGCGGGTGGAAGGACAGGCCAAGGTGAGAGCTGGAGCAACGGGAGGGAGATTAGAGATTAAGGTGGGGTCGAGTTTAGAGTGCAGTGGACCTGTGGTGTTTCAGGAGGGGAGAATTGATGGTGAGTTACGGTGCGGAAGTGCTCGTTTTGTGGGCTTAGTAGAAGTGGGGCCTAAAGGGAAGGTGGTCGCGGAGATGATGAGTTTTGCGGAGTTGATGGCCGCAAGTGGAGCCGAGATCCGTGCGCAAGCGGAGACATCCGCGGCGTAACCTGCTGATTTATTTCGATTTTGCAGAGAGGCGACGGAAGACAGGAGAGAATTCTGGAGCGGCCGATTTACCTTCGATCGGATCGGAGCGACCGCGGAAGGTGGCGGATTCCGACAAAATGAACTTCGCGCTACGGACATCGCCAAAGAGTTCTGCTTGATCGCAAACTTCAACTGAGTCGGTGGCGGTGATATTGCCCTGAACTTTGCCGCGGATGATGACCTTGGCGGCCTGAATTTCGGCTTTGATGACGGCTTCTGAGCCAATGGTGAGAGTGCCTTCAGAAATGATTTCACCTTCAAAGGTACCGTTAAATTCAAGGGCCCCATCGAAGGCCAAGGTTCCTTTGATTTCGACTTGGTCGGTGATCATGGCACTCCGAGGAGAAGTTGAATCGATGCGGGCGGGGGCGGTTCTTTGGCTATCGGCATAGCTAAAAGTGGCGTCGAGGGTATCCGACTTTTTGCCGTTGGAACTTGGACGATTAAACATATTACATAAAAATAAGGGAAAAGAAGTGTCTGACAAGGATTAATTTTCTGGTTAGGGGTGAGGTTTTTTGAGGTTCTTGACATGAGGTGTGGTCCTCTCACAACCTTTCTTCATCGTATGATTCATCATCTCAAGCTGATTCAGTTGAAGGCGGACTTACCTACGAATCGGGTAGAGGAGATGATGGTGGAGAGTAGGATTCGTATTCTAAAGATTCAGGATGTGCTGAGTTTGGCTTGTGGAAAGAAGATGACTGTTGCTGGGCACAAAACGTTGGCCGATCTTTTCTTGGCGTTGGAATTTGAGAATAGTTTGAAGCGGACGTCGGCCTTTGATCATCCGCTCTATCAGCAGTTTGAGGCGCAGATTTTAAAGCCGAATGCGGAAAAGATCGAGGTATTGGAGTTTGAGATGGACCCGGGCAAAGACGTCCGTTTTTCCTAAGCGGGTGCGGGCGAGATTCCAATTGCGGTGAAGAAGCGGGCGGTGGTGGGGGTGGGGGTAGCTGGATTTCCTGAGAAGGCGGCGGGAAACTCTTGGGCTTTTTTGCAGTGGGGATTGGGTTTAAGGGATTTGGGTTGGGAGGTGTGGCTGGTAGAGTCTTTAGCTGCCAAAGAAATTAAAAACCGAAAAGGGGAGCGGTGTAATTTAGGGGAGAGTGTGAACTTGGCGCACTGGCAGAAGATATTGAGGGAGATCGGTTGGGATGGTGGGGCGACGCTTTTGGCTGAGGGTGAAAAGATAGACGAGAAGCCTCTTCGTGAGTTTGCGCAAGGGGCGGAGCTTTTTCTTAATCTTTCCGGTCATTTTAAAAGAGCAGATTTGGTTGAGGGGGCGGAGCGAAAAGTCTATGTGGATCTGGATCCTGCCTTCACGCAGATCTGGGCGAAGGTCTATAGGAGTGCGATGAATTTTGCGGGGCACAATGCGTTTTGGAGTGTGGGGCTGTCGATGGGGCGTGGGGCGGTGGTGCCGGATACGGGGCATGATTGGAAGCCGGTACTGCCACCTGTGTGTCGGAGGTATTGGTCCCGGGAAGCGGCTGGGGTTCCGGCGGGGCAGGCGGCGGCGATTGGAAAAGATCATTGGACGACGGTAACGCACTGGTACGGGTATGCGGCGGTGGAGTGGGAAGGGCGGACTTATGGGAGCAAGGGGCCAGGATTTAGAAAACTGCAGGGGTGGCCTGGGCAGACGGGGTTGAAGCCGCGGGTGGTGACAGATTTAGGGGTGGGGGAGGAGAGGACGGAGTTTGAGAAAGCGGGCTGGGAGTTTTTCGAGCCTGGGCCGGTTTGTTCGGATTGGCGGGAGTACCGGGCGTTTTTGGCGGCGAGCCGAGGAGAATTTTCCCCTGCGAAGGAGGGTTATGTGACGGCGCAGACGGGATGGTTTAGTGATCGCAGTGTGCTTTATTTGTCCTTAGGGCGTCCGGTGCTTTTAGAAGAAACGGGATGGTCGAAGTGGTTGCCTGAGGGGAAGGGGGCGGTTTCTTTTCGGTCGGCGGAGGAGGCGGTGGAGAAGGCGCGAGAGATTGAGGGGAACTACGAAAGCCATGCCTCTGCGGCGGAGAAGCTGGCGGAGGATTATTTGGATACGCGCCGATCGATTCCCCAGGCGTTGGCTTGGTTGTAGGGGTGGGGGGATTAGGCGGAAGGGGTAAGCTGGAGAAGAGCGAGGGCGGGATTTTCAACGAATTTCTTTATTTCGATGAGGAAGGTGACGGCTTGTTTGCCATCGATGAGGCGGTGGTCGTAGGAGAGGGCGAGGTTCATCATAGGACGAATTTCGACTTGGCCTGAGACGGCGACGGGGCGTTGCTGGATGGCGTGAAGACCGAGGATAGCGGACTGGGGAGGGTTAAGGATGGGGGTGGAAAGAACGGATCCGTAGACGCCGCCGTTGGAGATGGTGAAGACGCCGCCTTCGAGGTCGGGCAAAGTTAGTTTCCCTTCGCGGGCACGGGTAGCGACGGCGCTGAGGGCTTTTTCGAGGGCCGCGAGATCGAGTTGG
>Ga0164295_10004406_pt1 | contig 11195 bp, 9 predicted proteins | sample GEODES006metaG_FD_111798 | JGI IMG/M metagenome (GOLD analysis project Ga0164295, IMG submission 111798) | Oligotrophic lake water microbial communities from Sparkling Lake, Wisconsin, USA - GEODES006 metaG | ecosystem: Environmental > Aquatic > Freshwater > Lake | place: USA: Sparkling Lake...
CCACCTGTTGCCACATTACCAAATGTACCTGTGCCTGTTGCTGATACTGTACCACCTGTTGCAACATTACCTGCTGTGGCAGTTCCTGTAGCACTCACTGTACCGCCTGTTGCCACATTACCAAATGTACCTGTTCCGGTAGCACTCACTGTACCACCTGTTGCAACATTACCTGCTGTGGCAGTTCCAGTTGCTGATACAGTACCACCTGTAGCAATATTGCCACCAGTGATTGTTCCTGTGGCACTTACTGTGCCAGTGGTGGCAATATTACCACCAGTTACTGTGTTTGAAAGAGTAATTGATTCTGCGTTCGAGGTAATACGCTGTACACCAATCTTGATACTATTGCCACTGATGTACAAATCTCTCCAGGCTGCAGTTTCACTACCCAAGTCATAAGTGGAATCAGCTGACGGAATTAAGTTGCTGGCCACTGTGCCTGCTACTGTTAGAATATTACCAACAGTGACATTGCCCACAACTGAAACGTTGGTGGATAAAGCAACAGTGACATTGCCAGTGGTAGCATTTCCTGCGGCCACTGTGATATCAATTTGATCTGTTGTGCCTTGATAATCAATAGTATCACCAGATGCAATACCTAGTGTGGTTGATCCATCAGTGATAAAAAATTCAGAACCAGTTAATTGGCTATCAACATAGTACTTGGTGGCTGCATCAGCGTTTGCCAGTGGCTCGCCCACATTGGAAATAACAACGTTGCTAAAACTCACCACGGAGTTGGCAGCCACTGTTAAGTAGGAGTTAGCAACGTTGCTAAACCCACCAACAATCAAATTACCTGTTACGTTTGAATCAAGCACTTTGATGCTGGCATAACTGTCAATGCTGATTGTTGTTGCTGTCTCAGCTGTGCTTGAGAACGCAGTTACAAACAATCCTTGGCTTTCGTCCCAGACAAATGCTATGTTTGTGCTGGATCCTCGTTGTCCCAAGAAACCAATGTCCACTGCAGGAGCTCCTGTTTGTGTAGATGCCAGCAAAATAACTGGATCTTCAATGGTTGTGATGTTGGTGTCAATTGCAGTGGTATTGCCTTGAACTACCAAGTTTCCAGCAACGGTCAAGTTTGAACCGTATGTTAAATTGTTTGCGAGCTTTCCAGCACTAATTGAATAGTCTACCAGTTTTGTACTTGCTACAATTGTTGCATCAGTAATCTGATTATTCTTAATTCTTGTAACAGCCATTTTTCATCCTCTAAGGTTAGGTTGTTTTCTTTTTAGCAATAACACATTGCCAATAAAAATCTTTTACCAACTATTTACCAAAGTCGTGAAGAAACACACTGAGCAGTTAATTATTCAGTGCAAAAAATTATTGGGGGTTGTGTGGCAGATTGTTGTTACTTCTATTTACCAAACATGTAAGAAATCTGCAACAAATCAGTGCAGATTGCATTATTAGTGTGACACAAATATTAGTATTTTGTGCAGTCCCGGGCCACAATTTTCTAGTGCTTTTCCAATCACACATCCAGGACGGAACAGTGAAAAATCCAATGTGTGGGCATGACCGCTGACGTTTGAGGTGGTTAACACATCGCCTTTTGATACTGGTCCCACTACATTACACGGAACTTGACCAGCCAAGGCAACTGCAACTGCAACATCAGATAATTCAGAATTCATCAAATAGGCAGGAAGTGTACTTACCACTCCGGCGGCACGATGGTCTTCGGCGCTGGTACAAGCAGTGACTTGACTGATACCGCCAAACACCAATACAGTGCCAGGCTGATATGCTTGATCACTGGTGTATTTTTCTGCCAAGTCAGCAGATGTTGAGTTGAAGTTCAATGCCGACACGTTTCCAAGTACGTTAACAGTGTGTCCAGAACTTGGCTGCAAATCTATATTACCTGAATATGTGACGGATACCACAGCATTACCAGTGCTGTTTGTAAGAGAAGAAATTGAAGTGAGGCCGGCTAAAAATCTTACTTGAATCAAATCACTAGATTCAGGAGGTGATGACATTGTCAACACATTGCCCACTACTGAATAATCAATATCAGGAGTTTGATTGACACCGTTAATTGTTAACAACACGCTGGGTGAAGTAGAAGATTGGTCTAGTATATAAACCAAACTACTGCCGTCAGGGCTAATTGTTTGATTTGTAATTGAAAATGTGTTACCACCACTGCCGGCTGCAATCCAAGAATTGCCGGTGTAAGTTTCTAGATTTTGAGTAAGTGTATTAAATCTAACTGTTCCAACGACTGGAATAACTGGATGTTGAGCAGTGTTGCCAGATGGTATTGTTATACCACTAGTTCCAGTTATGGTCACAAGCCCGTTGCCAGTGGCGGTCAGTATGATATCTGCATTGGCAAGATTAGTTGATATTGTGGTGTTGCTAAAAGTGATATTTCCAGTATCACCGCCAACTCCAAATGCTCCTATATATCTGTAACCCACAACAAATACTGATTTTCCAGAGATGCCGCCGGCAATAACTGTTGGGATCGCGGCGCCATTGAAGTTCAAGATGCCAGCTTGATAATCAAAAAACCAAGTGTCATCAGACCCTGATCCTGCCTGGAATAATCTGGTTCCTGTAGTTTGTGGCGTAGTAGATCCTGTTGTATCTACATATACTTTTATCAAGTAGTTGGCACCAAATTGCGTGGGTATCCAGTTGGTAAGATTAGTTTTCCAAGTTTGATTATCTGGTGCGGTTAGGTCTTCTGTACACTGGATTGTGGCGCTGTATCCACCACCACCCCCATCTTGATAAACTTCCACAATTGACGTAGTACTTGCAGGAGGAGTGGCAGGAATGCTACCACTGTCTTTCCACACAAGGTCGCCACGGTACAATAAAGGACTAACAATACTTTCGTTAAACGCTTCTTTACTGCCAGAGCCAGGTGGTGGTATTGAAGTTTTAGCTACTCCATATCCAACTTTTTTCCAGAGATAATCTAGCTTTTGTGATTCTCCAAATGAGGCAGCCATTATACAGCGTCTCCTATGGAAATTGCAGTTATTGTTTGTCCGCTACTCAGTGCAACTCGAACTAAAATATTATTGCCTGTGCTATTACTTCCGTTCTGTTCGCCCAGCGTCATGGTATAACTGACATTGGCAATGGCTGAATTAAGCGGAACCACATCGGCACCAGTTAATGCACACCCATTGCTGCCGTTACCGCCGGTGCCTGCGCCTGGCACTCCAGATCCATTATACTGTGTTGAGCAAACTAACCATCCGTTGAGTGTGCTTGTAGGTCCTGGGTATCCCGGAGTCGGGGATGAGAACCCACCTGTGTCAATTGTAGTTCCAGGGGCTGCAATCCATAAGCCTGCAATACCAGTGGCAGCAGTTAATCTAATGTCAAAGTTGGCCATTGTGGATCTACGGAAAGCAAATGTAAAGTATTGTAATCCGCTACGTCCTGTAGCAAGATCGGGACCCACAGGCAAATATCCAGTGCTGAGATTTGTTGTGTAATGCTGAAGATTACCGTAACGAATAACTGCTTCTTGTGTTCCAGCAATGGTCTGAGCTCCGGTCCATATATTGGCAGTGTAGTTGTTGGTGGCTCCGTTGAATGCCGGTGTGTTGGCAGCAGACCCAAACCCAGTTATGCGTAAACCATTGTCAGTATATACAGATCCCAGTGTGGCACTGACTGCAATATTGCCTTCTTGCACTCCAGTATTGGCAGCGGCCGCTGTTTGTATTTTTACAGGTAGTTGCACAGTAGTGCTGGTTCCTACCACGTTGAATACATTGGCTTGCAAGGTACTTACGCTGTTGTTACTGCCATTGATGTTGCCAGTTAGATTGCCCAAGATGTAATTTGTTGAGATTCCAATGTTGGCTTTGACATTAGAACCAGTGAGCATGCTATTGCCCGAATTGTTAATTGTGGCCAATGCTTTTGTTTGAGCAACTATTACTGTGCCAGATCCTTCATAGTTTGTGCCTGAACTTAGTATGAATGGGTCAGCACTACGGAAAGTTTGTCCTGTGAAGTTTTGTAACTCTAAGTTGGCCACTGTAATACTTGGCGATCCACTGCTGTAGTAAGGTATGCCCGAAACATATCGATAAGTTCCTGCCGCGGCTTCGACCATTATAACATTACCAGTGACCAAAGACGGTGCAGAATTTAAATTATCTTTGACCATGCCCACTGTGTTTGTGTTGCCCGATGTTGAATGACGAAGTTGGAAATCGTTGTAACCGGTGCCTAGACTGGCCAAAGTATTGCTGATTGTTGCTGAAAATACCTTGTAAAATCCTGTGGGTACTGCGGCATTGGCCACATGCAGATCGCGATCTGCCGATACTATTAGTGCTCCAGCAGTGCCTACTGAGTTGCCACCGGTAGTAAAAGTTACATTTCCAGCGGCTGTATTATTTACATACGCAGTTAATGTGCCTGTGGTTGCTGTGTTGGCATTTTGAACCTGTGTGCTTGTAGTAACCGGAGTAGTGGTAGCCACACGAGTAACTGATGTGCCGTTGGCTAAAATATTACCACCAGTATTATCTGCGGCGCCTGCTGCCAGCAACGGACTGGTTCCTTGGCTGGCAGTGGCTATAGTTACGTTGCTGTATCCGCTAAGATTGGTAGGTGCTGTGGGATTGGATAATATTGTGATGTAGGCCGTTTTGGTTTGTGTATTGCTTTGTGATATAGTACCGGGTGTGCCGTTGGCCTGCAAAGCTACAGTTTTAACTCCTGTGGTTGGAGATCCTACTGCACTTTGATATGAATGTGTGATGTTACCAAAGGCCGATAGTCCAACATTGCTAGTGGTATCTCCCCAGGTCCAGTTAAACACATTGCCTGTAAAAGCCACGTTAGGCGATGTATCATTGCTGAAATTAAACAAACTACGATCACGACCGTTGTAGTCAGTGTACAAATATCCTACTTGAGCATTTGATGTATATCCAGTGGCATCAGTTTGTGTGTTGCTGGTACCTACAAAATTAGCACGAACTTCGGGCTCAATTGTAATTGTAATATTGCCAGACTTGAATGGGCTTGTGCTATACCCAGTGTATAACCAAACATTTGATGTGTAGTTCACTGTTGTGGCTGCATTTTGTTGCACCGATGTCAATGCAAATGCATGTGTCAGATTGGCAGCTCCTGGATTTCCAGTTAGGCCGGCCTGTATGTTAACATTACTATTGGCAGTGCTATCTCCCCACTGGAAGTTGTACAATTGTTGGGCGCCAAAGCTGGCAGTATTTCCAGGACTACCTGGGGTGTCATTTCTAAAGCTAACTACACCACCTGATGTAGATGCATAGTTAATTGTTGTTGTGGTGTTGGCCGTAAACGCAGGGCTTTGTTGTGTGTAAACTTTGACATTGGAATTGGCTGATGTCGCACTGTATGGTGGTGCATTTCCTGCAGTTTGATTTGTACCTGTTAAATTAATTCCATAGATAGCGTCTGTGTTGGCTGAATTTATATAGGTGTGGCTATTGTTTGTCCAAGAATTTCCAGGATTAACTGCACTGTTACCGTCGCCATAATTTATGGTATACGATGTGGCATACTGACTGGTATTAGTTAAAGTAACACTACTTCCGGTGTCTAAACTGCTGGGACTAACAGTAAATGACGGAATTGGCAACGGAGTATACAGAGTGATGTAGCCTGTTTTGGTAACTGAATCTACAGATCCTTTAGCACCCAATGCTACGTTGCCGGAATATGTGCCATTGGCGTTCCAGGCTGTAAATGTAACATCAAACACTCCTCCAAGTACATTACTGTAGGTATGACTAGGATTTCGAGTTGATGCTGTAGTTCCATCACCAAAGTCCCAAAGATAGTTGGTTGCATTACCTACGTAGGTGCTGGTGAACGCCACAGTTATTGGGCTAGCACCTGACGTTGGTGTACCACTGAAATTTGTTTGTCCAACAAATGTATTGTTGGCAATATTTAAAGAAACTTGATTTAAATCATCAAGGCCGTCAGTTACGTAGGTTGCAACAGTCCATCCGTCGTACGCTACATTGGCTGTTAGGTTACCATCTGATGGTGTGCCCAATGGAATTGCATTACCTATAACATTAGCAACATCACCTGCGGCTTCCCAAGACAATCCACCAGCGCCATCGGTAATTAACACATAGTTAAGTGCTCCACCAGAGATGCTGACATTGGCATTTGATCCTAGTGCTAATATTCCAGAGCTTGCTGAAATAGCATTTGATGATAATATTACTCCGTTGGCAACAAGATTACCAGTGGCACTTACAATACCTGTAGATAAAAGATTGTTGGCCGCGACATTACCAGATATGTCAAGTGCCACAGTAGGACTTGCAGTGTTGATGCCAACTCTAGAGTTGATAACGTCAACAAAGATAACAGGAGTGTCAGCCGCTGTGTCAGAAATTGCCAGATTAGCACCATCTCTTTCAAGATTGTCCTTTAGCATCTGTCCTGCAATTTTACTAATAGCCATTGATTTTTCCTTGTAGAATATTTAGTTGATCAAAATATTCAAGTTGTGCTGTGAATCACGTTGATTGGCATGCCTAATGGTGGTGCGCTAGTAAAGGTAATGTCATAGCCACCGTTGACTGTGTAATTTGTAACAGGTATCTGATATACACTGCCAACAAACACAATAACTTGTTGTGCAAGTTCTTCTTGAATGGACATGGTAAACACTGTGGTAATACCGTTGCCGATGAAATCATCAACTGTATAGGCAATAGAACCTCCAGCTGACAGAGTAGACCATACCGCGCCATTATAAAATTCAATTAGCCCAACGTCAGTATTGAATCTAAATTGTCCAAAAATAGGTGCATCTGGTCGAGTCGCAGAATTACCAGCTGGCATAACAACTGATGTGCTACCAGATTCAAGCAATCGATTTTTAATCCAATTGCCCATGTTATACTGCGATTGAACTTACAGTTACAGTAATGCAATCTGCTGTGTTTGCTTCAACATCTATTAGGTCACTGTTGTCAAGCACTAATCTTTCGTTAGATATAACATAAGTGTCGTTTGCAGTCAACTCCAATGAAGAATAAGCCATGTTATCGTAGGCAGCACCTACACTATCTGCGCTATTAATTACAAACAAGTTAAAAGATACAGTAGAACCTGTGGTGTTGCAAACATATATTGTGGTGATTGCTTGTTGTCCAACTGCTGTAAACACTGTGGTTGGATCAGTTGTTGTTAATCGTGTATTGGTAATTGCCATGTTGTTCCTTAAAATATGAGACTAAAAACTACTGCTTTAGCTCTGCTAACTAGTTCGTCCTGGACAGTTGCGGATTTAACATACAATCCAGTGCCGCCAGCGCCTTCGGCATTGTGATATAGTGCAACTGAGTTTGCTGTTGCAACAGGTGCTGTGACTATGTTGCCGTAAACTATTTGTCCGTCAATGCTTACTTTGGAGTTTGCTTGATCAAATGTAAATGCAGTATTGCCTGCAAAAACGTTGCTTTGATTGAATTGAATCGATGTGTTAGGACCACCTGGTGTGGATGTTACATTGCCTGACGCCAATGGCGAATACGCTGTAATTGGTGCACCTTCGGCATTAACCGATGGACTAATTTCCCACTCGCTGGCCACAGTGTTAAATCGTAGTCCTGCAAAAGTTGTGTTTGTTTTTTGGGCCACAAGACCCATACTTTGAATTGCACCATTGTTGTTGGCAGCAACTGTGATAAACGGATCTGTGACTTTTAACTCAGTTGAGTCAATGTATGTGATATTACCAACCACGTCAAGATCAGCGTTAATGGTCAACAGACCAATACCATTTGCCACTGTAATGGTATAATTGCCGCTGGTATTTTTTACTGTAGCCATTTAAAGATCCTTTTGATTATTTATCCGCATGACAAAGGTAGCTAAATCCTCGTGTGACAGATTTTTAATATTATCTAATTCACGTATACGTGCTGTTGTTTCACCGCAAACACGTACAAATTGGATGTCCACAAAGTCTTTGGTGATTTTTGTTAGCTGTTTTACCCAATTTCCTGTGTACGTTGGATTTGACCCCGAGGGCTTGTAAAATTCTGTACCTGCGTATACGTTGTTAAATTGATTACCCGAATCAGGCCCCATGTCAAATCCTAACAAATAAATTTTATGGCTTTGATCTAGTGCGGCAATTCCCACAGCGTTTGGTCCAGAGCTAAATCCATAATATTGTTTTGGCACACGATATGAACCTTGTCCTTCTATGGGTTTTCGAGTATAAAATTTATGTTTAAAAGGATATCCAGATTCTTGTATTGCTGTTGATATTCCACGATCTGTGGCCACAAGAACATCAGGTGTAAATTCTCTGTAAAGAGCATTGCACCCATAAATTTTTCCTAGTTTTTGAATGTGTTCTAGCGGCAATCCGTTTCTGCTAATTCCGTTGCCTAACACAAATGCTACAGTCATAAAAAATCCCCACGGTATTTAACTGTGGGGATTGTGGGTTGAATAAAATTACGATGTGAGTTTGTCAACTTGTGCCAGGCCAAGTGTACCATCGCTGTTTTGATTTGTACCTGCCCATGTTTCAGTATCTGCACCACTCTTGGCAAATGTTGATTCATCTGTGAAGAAGTTGGCTGCATACTCAATGTCGTTAACAACTTGGGTTGAATTCCATACATCACCTGTATCTGCATTGCCGCCTGTGCTGCCACCATTGAAGTCTTGCACAAATTTGTTAGTAATTTTACTTACGTACAAAGCGGTACTATCACTATTGACTGCCATAGAGATTGTCATGTTGCCTGCGCCAGGTGTTGAATCGCTTGTGAGCACACATTGTCCAACTTCTTGGGCTGTGCCTGTTGTGGCTGCTACTGAGGCAGCAGTTGGTGTAAAAACTGTGCCAATTGAGGCACCCAGCGGTGCACCCATGGCTTGCCAATCTGTATCACCCAGTGTTAGGATGCGCAATGACACAGTTGGTGTTGCACCAATCACAGCGTTTGCTGGGTCAATTCCGGTCACAGTGGCCACCAAGAATTTATGAGCACCTTTTTGACGTAAAATTACGCTGGCTGCACTTCCACTATAGCTGTTTTGAATATTTGATGTAACATCAATGATGGGATATGAAGCACTTACAGCACCGCCTTGCACACCACCAACTACACCTGTGAATGGCACAGACGAAATAGCAGGTGATGGTAATACTACAGTGGTAGTGTCCATTGACGTTGGTGCGGCAAATGGAGGATATGCCTGGTCAACTGCCACTGCAGAGCCAGGAGAGTTGATACCTTGATTGGTACCATATTTTTGTATTTTTAGAGGACGACCCATTTTGTTTTCTCCTTAAAGAAGTCCGATGCGAGTTCTAGTCGCTACGCGGCTGGTGGGCCGCATAAAACGCATTATCGCGTTGGTGCAGTATTTACCTTTTTAATAATTTTAACCAAACACAGGTTGTATGTAAATAACGGTATGAATAATGCTGATAATTTTATTGCCCAAGGCAACACCTATAGAGAACAACACAAACCAGAGATGGCGCTAACACAATATATGTTAGCAATGACAGCTGATAGAAACAGCTCTGGAGCATTTAACAATTATGGCAATGTGTTAAGAGAACTAGGAGATCCTGTTGGTGCTATACCTTTTTTACAACGGGCCATTCAGTTAAATCCCAGTGTTGTTACTCATCAGTTTAATCTTGCTGTAGCACATTTGTTAAGCGGAGATTATGCACAAGGATGGCCTGCTTATGAATGTCGCCACAATTACGAACATTTAAAAGGCACAATACCCAATTACAATTGTCCTATGTGGAATGGCGAAGAGTTAACCGGTAAATCAATTTTTGTACGTGGTGAGCAAGGGCACGGAGACATCATCCAATTTATAAGGTTTATACAAAATTTAAAAAATATTGGAGCAAGCGTGACTACACAAGTTACTGATGCTTTAATTCCTCTCATTCAATCTGGTCCGTTAGGACAAGATGTGCGTGTGTTATCTTTCAGTCAGGAGTTGGGCCAAGAATTTGATTATTGGATTCCAATAATGAGCTTGCCTGGGAAATTAAATGTTCGTGTTGATAACTTACCAAACACTATTCAATATTTGTTTGCAGATCCTAAGCTGGTGGAAAACTGGCGCAGAAATTTAGGACTAAAAAACAAACTCAGGATTGGGTTTGCATGGTCAGGGCGACGAGACAGTTGGATTAATCAACACAAGTCTGTGCCCTTTGAAAAAATACTAGCAATGATTCAATCTTGTCCGCAATACAGTTGGTATAATTTACAATACGATTGCACCGACGACGAGCAAGCACAACTTATTGCAGCCGGGGTTCATTGTTTCCCGGGTGGCATCAATAGCTTTGCTGATACAGCCGCACTAATTTCAAATTTTGATGTGGTAGTCAGTGTGGATACAGCAGTAGCGCATTTAAGCGCGGCACTTGGAAGGCCCACTTGGATCATGCTAAACAGTTACGGACAATGCTGGAGGTGGTTGCTGAACAGAAACGACACCCCGTGGTATGCCACAGCAAGATTGTTTCGTCAACCTGGCATGTCTGCATGGGATCCAGTTATTGACCGTGTTAAACAACACCTGAATTTCTTTAAGATTTAACAGGCTGCTGTGTTACAGGTACTACAGGTGCAACTGGTTTAGGTTGATTGTATCCTTGTGCAGTACCCACAGGGCTAGGATGTTTTTTAGGAAATAATCCTGAGTAATTTATTTGTCCGATCATGTAGATATTTATATCCAAAAAAAAGCACTCCGAAGAGTGCTTTTGTTCCTTCCCATCCCGGGGTTGGATTCTCTGATTAGGAGAATGACAAGTTCTGAACTGCGATCTCGCCAACATAGTCAGCCGCGTTACCGAAGCTGGATGCTGTGTTGGTCAACTCAACGAATCCATAACGTGTCATGAATGACACGACTGGTTCGAATGTTGATGGATCTAGAACAACACCACTGCTCATCAATGGAATGTATGGGCAATAGAATGCTGCGGCGTCAGCCTCAGAAGAACCTTTGTAACCAACTAGAACTGGTGTAGAATCGTTAGCATAGCTGTTAACAAAAACACGCATAGCACCGTTCAATGTACCAACAAACTTAGTGTTTGTAGGTGCTTCGAATGTGCCTTCTGTTGTGCGAGCAAAAGCAGAAGTAGTTGCAGATTGCAACACTGTCAA
>Ga0164295_10004407_pt1 | contig 11192 bp, 7 predicted proteins | sample GEODES006metaG_FD_111798 | JGI IMG/M metagenome (GOLD analysis project Ga0164295, IMG submission 111798) | Oligotrophic lake water microbial communities from Sparkling Lake, Wisconsin, USA - GEODES006 metaG | ecosystem: Environmental > Aquatic > Freshwater > Lake | place: USA: Sparkling Lake...
GTTTTCGACAATTGCCCAGATGGGCTTCATGATGCTCCAGTGCGGGCTCGGCGGCTTTTCCGCGGCTTTGCTCCACATCGTCGCGCACTCGCTCTACAAGGCCCATGCCTTTCTCAGCTCGGGAAGCGTGCTGGAACAAGCTGCCCGCACACAACTGACCCAGGCACGCGCCCGCGGTGGTCGCGCGGTGCTGGTCACCGACATCCTGGCCGTCGGCGGAGCAGCGGCGATCCTCGGGCTGTCCCTCGCCTGCTTTGGGATCAAGATCACCGAAAAACCGGGCGGGATCGTCCTCGGCTTCGTGCTGCTGTTGGCTCTCACCAACCTGCTCTCCACGTTCCTCGCCATGCGGGTCTGGAGCCTGTCCTTACTCGGGTTTGCGGCGGCGGCGGTGGTGGCGTTCGCCTACTTTGCGAGCTTCGAGATCATCGACAGCCTGCTGGCCGCCACGATGTCGAGACAGCCCCTGGAGCGATCGCTCCTCGATCGGGCGGTGCAAGTCGTGGCGGTGGCGAGTTTTGTGGCGATTTTCATCGTGCAAAACTTCATTCAGAACTTTTCCCATCTGGGCTGGGTGCAGGTCTTTTACGTGCATGCGAACAACGGCTTTTATCTCGACATTCCCTTCCGGCGGCTGACCGGCTGGATCTACGGCCAGCCGGCGGCCGTCTCATAGCCCGTGTCTTTCAAGGTGGCGCACCGCTGATGACCAGAGTGACGACGAGCGGCGAAACCGCTCCAACCAAACTGACTCCCGCGGAACTGACTCCCGCGGAACTGACTCCCGCGGAACTGGCGCCGCATCTCGCAGCCGTTGGGGCCATCATTCCGCCGCTCTGGCCATTGGCCGACTACGTGGCAGTCAACCCGTTTCTGGGCCTTGCCGACCGGCCTTTTCTGGTCGCTCGCCAGTTGCTCGCCGATGTTCGCGTCTGTGACATTCTGCCAACAGCCGAATGGTTTCGACAGCGACTGAGCGCCGGGGCGATCACGGCGGCCGACCTCGACACCGCCCTGGCCGAATGCCGGGAGGAGCATCCCGAATGGTTCGCCAGCCTCACGGTGGAAGCCTGCCGGGCCTTGCTCAACGACGAGCCGGCAGCGGTCGGGGCCGATCGCCGCTACCGAACCGTGTCGGAACTGGTAGACGAACGGACCGGTACCCGCTGGACCAGCCATATCGTCACGGACATATCCCGGCACTGTGCCGGCCACTTCGACCGAGGGCAGGCCAGCTGGCTGAGTCCCTGGCTGAGCTTGCCGCTCTACGAGGCGTGGCGGCAGCGGGCGCAGCTGAGCCGCCGGCTCGACGAACTTGGGATCCGTGGATTCCAGCAACTGGTCGCAGCGCTGCCGGATGATCCTCGTGAGGCAATCCCCGACCTGATGGCCCGGCTGGCCATTCCCGGGCCGCACATCGAACGATTTCTGCTGGCAGAACTCTTTTCGGTCGCCGGCTGGGCCTCTTTTATTCGCTATCTCGCCTGGCATACCGAGGAATCACCATCGGTTGCTGACGACCTGACGGGGCTGCTGGCTATCCGACTGGCCTGTGACGTGGCCTTGGCCGAATCGAGTGGGGCGACAGACCTGCCCGAGGGGCTGGTGCCGACAGCTCCCGAGCCGCCCGCCCCTCTGCCGGCTGTGCTGGCACGCTACCTGATGCAGGTTGCCGGTGAGGTCAGCCATCGCCGCGGCCTGCTGGCCGACATTGCCACGGACAAACAGCCGGCGGCAACCAGACGGCCGACGTTGCAGATGGTCTTCTGCATCGATGTTCGCAGCGAGGTGTTGCGACGCCACCTCGAGGCCCAGAGCAAGCTGGTCGAAACCTGCGGGTTTGCCGGATTCTTCGGGATGCCGCTGGAGTTTATTCGCCTCGGCACCGCGTTCGGCGCCGCTCATTGCCCGGTGCTGCTGCAGCCGACTTTTCCGGTCTTTGAGCGGCTGCTGGGAGCATCGGGAGAGCGGATCGCGGCGGCCGTCGATCACCGGAAGCTGCTCAGGAAGGGACGCAAGCTCTGGAAGGGCTTTCAGTCGTCAGCGATCTCCTGCTACAGCTTTGTGGAGTCGCTGGGGCTCGCTTATCTGCCGAAGCTGCTCACCGACTCGATTGGCGTCACGCGTCCCGTGGCCGATCCGCGAAATGACGGCCTCACGCTCGACGAGCAGCGACGGCTCGGCCCCGATCTGGATGGCTCGGATGATCCCCTCCCGCTCGACCAGCGGATTGGTCTGGCCGAAGGCATGCTGCGAAACCTCGGGCTCACTGATCGGTTTGCGAGGATTGTCGCCATCTGCGGCCATGCCGCCTCCATGGTCAACAATCCCTACCGCGCGGGCTACGACTGCGGCGCCTGTGGTGGCCATTCCGGTGAGCCGAATGCTCGCGTTGCCGCCGCCATTCTCAACGACATTCAGGTCCGTGTGGCACTGGCCGAGCGGGGCATCGCAATCCCTGCTGACACCTGGTTCGTGGCGGCCGTGCACCGGACCACAACCGATGAGATTGAGTTTTTTGGTCCGACGGGTTGTCCTGCCACGCACCGCGACGAGTTTCGGGACATCCTTGCCTGGACTACCGCCGCTGGGAAGGCAACGCGGCTGGAACGGAGCAGGCGGCTGGGGAACTCCACCGATGAGTCGGTGCTCTTCCGGGCCCGCGACTGGGCGGAGGTTCGGCCCGAGTGGGGGCTGGCGGGCAATGCCGCCTTCGTCATTGCCGACCGCAGCCGAACGGCGGGGCTCAACCTCGGTGGCCGCTGTTTCCTCCACGAGTACTGCTCGGCGAAAGACCCCGAGGGAAAGGTGCTTGAGCTGATCATGACCGCCCCGCTGGTCGTGACCAGCTGGATCGGGCTGCAGTATTTTGCCTCCGCCGTCGACAACAAGGCCTTTGGCAGCGGAAGCAAAGTCATTCATGACGTGGTGGGTCAGTTTGGCATCCTTGAGGGGAACGGTGGCGACCTGCGGGTTGGCCTCCCCTGGGAGGCGGTTCACGATGGCACCAAACTGCAGCATGAGCCGCTGCGACTCACGGTCATCATCGAGGCCAGCCGGGAGCGCGTTGCCGATATTCTCAATCGGCACTCAGGCGTGCGGGATCTCGTCACCCACGGCTGGCTTCGGCTCGTGGTGGAGGATGCGGGAGCACGCTACCGCTGGACGCCCACGGCTGCCTGGCAGCTGCTCTGATATGATTGGAGCGGTCGACGAAGTTTGCGGGTCCCGCCGCCGACCATGTTGATTCCTGACCCACCTCCCAAATCCTGACCCAAATTCTGTGAGAGACTCCTTCTGCCCTGCCCCAGGTGCCGGCGGGGGGGGGTGGGGGCGGGCGATAGGGTAGGCTGGCTCGCGGTGAAAAAGAGGTTTTTTCGCGGAAAAATTGACTTTGAATGAACCGTTGGGTATGCCAGACCGTACAGAGGCAACACCCGCGGAGCGATCGGCCATGGCCCTCAACAGACTCTTTCCGAAACGATTTTCCGCCAGTGCCGGGCCGGCCCGCCAGCGACGCCCGCGCCCCCTCACCGGCTGGGAGCAACTTGGCCACAGCATCACCGGCCTTGAGTCGCTGGAAAACAGGCTGCTGATGGCGGTCGATCTGGGTGTTTCTTTCGTCGCCCCAGCCGCCTATTACAGCCCCGGCACGCAGGCTGCCTACGCGATCACCGTCACCAACTTTGGCGACACAGCCGCCACGGGCGCCCAACTGACGGCCAGCCTGAGCGACCAGATCAACCAAGACACCTGGACCGCCGCTTTCACCGGCGGGGCAACCGGAACTGGCTCTGGCGCAGGCCCGCTGACAGAAACGCTTTCGCTGCCCGCAGGCAGCTCCGTCACCTACCACATATTCGGCCAGATCGGTGCGAGCGCCACCGGCGATCTTACGTCTGCTGTCACAATCACGGCCGCCGCTGACACCGTGGCTGGCAACGACACCGCCACCGAGACGCGGGCCTTCGTGCCGAAAGCGCTGGCCCTGACCGACGCTGCCGGCTGGACCAGCACGGGGGCTGTAAAAGTTGTTTCCCCCTCCGGCACGGTGCTGTCGCAGTTCAATGCGTTTGCCGCCGGCTATCGCGGTGGAGTGCATACCGCACTCGGCGATCTGCAGGGCAATGGCAACACCCTGATTGCCGCCGCTCCCGGCCGGGGCATCAGCGGCGAGGTCCGCGTGTTCACGCTCGCGGGGCAGGAATTGCCCGCCTACCGGCTCCTGCCCTTCGGGTCTGGGTGGCGCGGGGGCGTGAATGTCGCGCTGGCCGATGTCAACGGTGACGGCAAAGACGACATCATCGCCGCCAAGGCGACTGGTAACGGAGAGGTGCGCGTCTATCTCTCCACATCGCAACCCGGCATAGCAGCGGTGGCCTTCCGCACGTTCCTCCCCTTCGGCAAGCTCTGGACATCGGGGGCGACAGTGGCTGCCGCCGATCTGGGCACGTTCCCCGGCGGCACTGCCAATGTGCTCGACGGCAAGGCCGAGGTGATCGTGGGCACGGGCGCGGGAGCCGCCCCCCTGGTGAAGGTGTTTGAGCTCTCTACGACCACGCCGACGGTTATAGACACGATTGTGCCCTTCACCGGCTCGAAATCGTTCGGCGGAGTTTCGGTCGCGGTGGGCCGAGTGAATGCTGATAACGTGGCCGATATCATCGTCTCGGCAGGGCGTCAGGGGGGCTCCAAAACGGAGGTCTATGACGGCACGGTGGGGACGGCTGCCAACGCCAAGCTGGCCAGCTACGCCGCCTTCGCCACGCTCAGCCATCCCAATTCCCCGGTGAGCGGTGCCGGCCTTGATACAGACGGCGACGGTCTCATCGACACGCTCTATTCCGCTCAGGGAACGGGTGGTTCCAACGGGGTGAAAACCGTTTCAACTGCCGGCACCGTGACCGGCACGCTGGGCAGTTTCAATCGCCCGGTGCTGATCGCTGCTCCGCTGGCCAAGACCTTCTCAGCCGTGGTGACCACCTCCTCCGGCCTGCAGATCAATGAATATGTCCGTGGCACCGGCGCAGTGCCACAGTCGGGCCAGACGGTGACCGCCCACTACACCGGCCAACTCGCCGATGGCACCGTATTTGACAGCTCCCGCACGCGGGGCACCCCCTTCTCGTTCACGCTCGGCACAGGCCAGGTGATCAAGGGCTGGGATGAAGCCTTCGCTCGGCTGAAAGTTGGCTCGAAGGCCCAGCTGATTATCCCAGCCGCGATCGGCTACGGGGCCGCCGGCAGCCCGCCGAGCATCCCCGGCAATGCCACGCTCTACTTCGATGTGGAACTGGTTTCGGTCAGCTAGCTATCTGCGGACAAAGCCAGACGCGGCCTTCGCACATCGCAGGACGAGGCGGAGGAAAACGCCAAGGATTTCCCGCGCCGACGGCGTCGCATCCGGCGATGCTTGGCGCATCGGGGGAGGAGGCGGAGGGATCGGCGAACTTTTTGTGTGCACCGAGCCGCTGCGGCCAAGTGACGAACACAGCGCCGTCCCGCAGCCGGCGCAATACGGAGTTCGACTGCGTTGGAGCGACTCGCCGTCCCGCAGCCGGCGCGCGACCGAAGGCAGCCCTAAGCCACTACCAGCGGGCTTCGAGGCCGAGGTTGGCGCCGTGGAGAAAGACGCTGCTGCCACCGTTGAGCACGGTGCTGCCCAGCGAGGCTTGGCCGTCGGGCGCCAGCGGCGTGTTGGCGAAATTGAACTGGTTGGGAGCGAGGGCCACTCCCGACAGCCAGATCATGTTGTAGCCCAGCCGTAGCCCCCACACGTCGCTCAGCCGGTAGATCAGACTGCCGTTTAAGTCGCCGATGAAGCCGACCCCGCCTTCGAAAGAGGATGAGGCCAGCCGGACGGTGTCGCCGCTGACGGCATCGATGATCTGGTTTTGCGATTGCGACATCGCCGATCCCGCCAAGGCTGTCTTGGCCCAGCCCTCAAGCATCCAGCGATCCCATTCCATCCGGCCGCGGGCCCCCACCTGCGCACCAAAGAGATTGGAGGTGGAACGCACACCGTAGGTGGATGCAGTGGCATTCGCCGCCGGGGCGAAGGCGAGCCCGGCTGATTCCTCCAGCCCAGCCCAGCGAAAGCCAGCCAGCCAGTCGATGCTGCCGTGCTGATAGCCGCAGCACCGCTGCCAGGGACGACCAGCCCCGGAATTGAAGCCGCCGTCGCAGCAGCGCACGAAGAGATTCGCCTCGGCCGAGTTGAGAGACGAGGAATAGGTCGACCGGCCAAACGACGCATCATTGAAACCGGTGATCTGGGCAGCGAGCGGATCAGGCCCGCGGAGGTTGGCGGCACCTGTGGCCTGAGCATCGGCAAACATATTCCAGACGCCGAGATATCCCACTTCCCAACTGAGGGCCTCGTCGTTGACCTGGCCGTAGAAACCGCGCACTCCCGGCTGCGTGGTGAAGCGCATATCGGAAACCCCCACCGCCGTGGCGTCTGAATCGGCGTTGATCACCAGCGGCTGGTTGAGCGCGACGTTATCGCGCTGCAGAAACAGCACGTCGAATGTGGCGTAGGTCTGTTGATGGCTGCCGCAGGCGGGGGCCCAGGGCGGACAGACCAGATCGGCGGGTGCCGGATCGGCCATGATCGGTGGGCAGGCCTCCGGCACGAAGACCTCCTCCGCCCGGGCGGCGAATATCATCAGGCCTAGGCTGAGCAGGCTGTGGATCAAGTGCGGCAGCGCCCGATGCGCTGGCCGTCGACCGGGGAAACCCTCGGCGTTTATACCGGTCGACTGCTTGGCAAAAAGCCCTGAAGGGCTTTTTTCACAGCCAGTCAAAGCCCACGCGCAGCACCACCTGGTTGCCACTGCCACTATGCACATCGATTCTTTCCCCCTCACGGGCCCCGGAGCCGGTTCCTCCGGACTGTCAGGCACGACCCCTGCAATCGGAATGTTCGGCACGACTGACAGACAGCATGAGGATCGTTTTCCACGAGCCTAGAGTCCTGGCAGGAGATGAAATGTGCGGGGACTGTACGGCCCCCCGCCGGGACTTCCGGCAAGCGGGGCAAACCCTGCGGGCGAAGTCCACCAGGGGCCTGCTAGCCGCCCTGCCTGGCCAGACCGGCTGCCAGCAGCATCGTGGCGGCATGGATATCGACGATCGCTTCCACATCGGTGCAGTAGCCACCGCCGCACACGATGGCCACCGGCACCCCCGCCCCCTGGGCACTCGTGAGCACCATCCGATCGCGGTCGAGCAGGCCCGCCTTGCTGAGCTTGAGCCGGCCCAGCCGATCGCCCTCGTAAGGATCGGCACCGGCGATGTAGAAGAGCAGGTCGGGCCGCCACCTGCCCAGCGACGCCTCCAGCGCCCCGGCGAGCGCCTGCCGGTAGGCCTCGTCGCCGGTGCCATCCTCCAGCCCCACATCGAGCGTGCTGGGGAATTTCCGCAGCGGGAAGTTTCGCTCGCCGTGGAGCGAGACGGTGAACACGCTGGAGTCAGCCGCGAAAATCTGCGCGGTGCCGTTTCCCTGATGGACATCGCAGTCGATGATCATCACCCGGCGCACCAGCCCCCGCGCCTGCATTTCGCGAGTGGCCACAGCGGTGTCGTTGAATACGCAATAGCCCTCCCCCCAGTCGGTGCCGGCGTGATGGGTGCCCCCGGCCAGACTGGCGGCCACTCCATCCTCAAGCGCCGCCGCTGCCGCATCGATTGCCGCACCGGTGCTGCGCAGCGAGCGATTCACCAGGGCGCGGCTCCAGGGAAAGCCGATCCGCCGCACCTCGGCCGGAGAGAGCGTTCCAGCCATCACCCGACCAACATAGCCCTGCTCATGCACGCGCAGCAGTTCGTCGTCGGTGGCCGCATGAGGCTCAACGAATTCCAGACCTGCGCTCTGGGCAGACGCCTGGAGTCGCTGCCGCAGCCGGGCATACTTGGCCAGGGGAAAACGGTGCCCCTCCGGCAACGGCAGTGGATAGCGATCGGAGGGAAACAGACGCATGGGAGCAGTGGATCCCCAAGCTGGCAGGACCAGAGCCAGCCTCAGCCAGCCCGCCGGATGACGGCAAAGAGCGCCCGGGCTCCGCCGGGAGTGAATTCCGCACCGGGAATGCCAGGAACCGTTTCGAAGAGCGCCGGCTCGATCGACTCGATCTGCCACCCGCGGGCAAAGGCTGCCCGCAGGTCGGCCTCGGCGATCCTCCGCGGCCCCTGCGGCCCCGGCTCGGCAGTGGAGAAACAGAGCAGAAACATCCGCGCCCCCGGCTCCAGCAACTGCGTCAGCGCCGCGACATAGGCGGCGCGACTCCCGTCGTCGAACACGTGGAACAGCCCGCAGTCGGTGACGGCGTCAAACCGCTCCGGCAGCGTGCCGATGGCAGCGGCTTCCATCTTGAAAAAATTGACAGCCAGCCCGCGGGCGCGGGCTTTGCCCCGGGCCGCTTCCAGCGGATCCTCCAGAAAATCGACCCCCGTCACCGCGCAGCCGCGTTCGGCCAGCCACAGCGCCAGTTCCCCCGTGCCGCACCCCACATCGAGCACGCGGCCGCGGATGGAGTCAGCCACAGCGATGAATGCCGGCTGCGGACGACCGATATCCCACGGAACCTGCGGTGCTGAATAATAGGCTTCAAACCGGGACCGCTCGGGGCGAGAGTCGGAGGAGTGCATCGGCGAGTCTTCTCCCTTTCAGGCTGAAACTTTTGCGTGCGGATAAAAATGGCCTAGCCGATATGGGTTGGCGGCCAACAGTTCCGTTATTTTTTTGCCGACTTTGTGCCCCGGCGACTTGCGGCAGCCTTGGTCGGCTTTGACAATCCCGCCATCGTCCCGGCCGGGCTCCGCCCGTCGATCGTGCCGGTTTCCACGTGGTAGAGCCAACCGCGGGAATCGGAGCAGCCGATCCAGAGCACCTTCGGCCGCTGCCGCAGAGCGATTGTCTCGTCGTATTGCTGATTGGGCTTGAATTCATCAGCACTGAACTCGCGACTTCCCTTCAGCAATTCGTTGACCATCGCGGGCTCCTCAGACAGCGCGGGAGAATCGATTTGAAGAATGAGACGTCGACTGCGAAAATACCATCCCGTGCGGCTGGTTGACAGCCGGAATCGCCGCAGGAACGGTCTCAAGGATGCCCCTGACGCGGCAGGCCTGCCTCAAGTAGGCTATCCGGGCTGAGCCCCCGCCTGCGCCACTCCCGTTCTTCTTTTCCAGCACCCGCAGAAATGCCCCTATGGATACCCTCTGGCTGGCATCGAACTGGCAGGCCCTGTTGACGGCTGCAGTGGTCCTCGGAACGGTGTTCAATTTGCTCGTTGGGCAGCGGGCCCCCGACATGGTGATGATCGGGGCCGCGGTGCTGCTGCTGGCAGCCGGAGTGCTCACCCCGGCCGAAACCTTCCAGGGGATGGCCAACGAGGGGATGCTGACGGTGGCGGCGCTGTTTGTGGTGGCCGCGGCCATCGAGCGCACCGGGGCGCTCGCGGCGGTGGTCGATCGGGCGCTGGGGCGGCCAAAGTCGCTCGCTTCGGCCCAGTTGCGGACCATGCTCGGGCCGGCGGTGGTTTCGGCATTCATGAACAACACGCCGGTGGTGGCCCTGATGGTGCCGGCGATCCGCGACTGGGCGAAGAAACATCGCCTCAGCGTCTCAAAACTGCTGATGCCGATGAACGATGCGGTGGTCCTCGGCGGCCTCTGTACGCTCATCGGCACGAGTACCAATGTGGTGGTCAGCGGATTGGTCGCCGCGAAGACCGGCCACCCGCTGGGGATGTTCGAAATCACCTGGCTGGGTGTGCCACTTCTGGCAGCGGGCATGGTCTATCTGGTGATCGCCAGCAAGTATCTGCTCGTCGACCGACGGCCCGCCGTCAGCCAGGCGGATGATCCGCGGCAGTATTCGCTGGAGATGCTGGTGGAACCGAATAGCCCGCTGGTGGGCCGGTCGATCGAGGAGGCGGGCCTGCGCGGCCTCGACGGCCTGTTTCTCATGGAGATCGACCGGGGGGGGCATGTGATCGCGGCCGTTTCCCCGAGTGAGCGGCTCGAGGCGGGCGATCGGCTGGTGTTTGTTGGGGTGGTCGAATCGGTCGTGGAGCTGCAGAAAATCCGCGGCCTGCGCCCCGCCAACGACCAGGTGTTTCAGCTCGACGACCCGCGCTCCGAGCGGGTGTTGGTGGAGGCAGTGGTCTCCAATACATGCCCGTTTTTGGGGCGTGAAATCCGCGAAGGACGCTTTCGCTCCACCTATGACGCGGTGGTGATTGCCGTCGCGAGAAACGGCGAACGCCTCAAGCAGAAGATCGGCGACATCCGTCTTGAGGCCGGCGACACGCTCCTGCTGGAAACAAGCGTTGCCTTTCGGGAGCGGCAGCGGTCGAACCGGGATTTCTATCTGGTGAGCGAAGTGCGCGGGTCGATGCCGCCGCGGCACGATCGGGCCTGGATTGCCTGTGCCGCACTCGTGGCGATGGTGCTGGCAGCGGCACTGGAAATCGTGCCGATGTCGGCGGCCGCCTTTGTGGCTGCAGCGGTGGTGATCTGCACCCACTGCATCACACCCAACGAGGCCCGCAAATCGATCGAGTGGGAATCGCTCTTTTTGATCGCCGCGAGCTTTGGCATCGCCCGGGCAATGGAAAAAACAGGACTGGCTGAACTGATCGCCCACAGCACGATCAGCGCCGCCGGTGAACATCCTCAGGCCCTGCTGGCCGCCATCTACCTGGTGACGATGGTGTTTACCGAACTGATGAGCAACAACGCCGCTGCGGTGCTCGTCTTCCCGATCGCCTGGCAGACCGCTGCCGACCTGGGGGTCAACCCGATGCCATTTGTCATGGCGGTAACCGTGGCGGCGAGCTGTGGATTTGCCACACCGATGGGCTATCAGACGAATCTGATGGTCTACGGGCCCGGCGGCTATAAGTTTTCCGACTACGTGCGCTTTGGAGGCCCGCTCAATCTGCTGGTGATGGCGATCACCGTGCTCCTTGCCCCGCTCATCTGGCCGTTCTGAACGGCTGGAAAAGCTTTGTGAGCGGCAGCAACGCGTTTCTTGCCTTCCCAAGCCAACGCTCCACGAACGTTGGATGAGCGCTACGTTTCCTTGCGCTGCCGCAGCGAGTCGAGCGCCCGCTGATAGGCTTGGCGATAGACCTCGCTGGAGGCCAAGGCAGCCGCCACACAGCCCGGCACGGCGAGCACCGCCA
>Ga0164295_10004411_pt1 | contig 11186 bp, 10 predicted proteins | sample GEODES006metaG_FD_111798 | JGI IMG/M metagenome (GOLD analysis project Ga0164295, IMG submission 111798) | Oligotrophic lake water microbial communities from Sparkling Lake, Wisconsin, USA - GEODES006 metaG | ecosystem: Environmental > Aquatic > Freshwater > Lake | place: USA: Sparkling Lake...
GAATGCGCCGGATTTCGCCATGCCGCGGGCAATGGCCCGGCCGATGCCCTTGGCGCCGCCGGTGACGATGGCGGTTTGGCCCTGCAGCGAAAAAGCGCTGCCGGGCTCAAAGCTGAAGGCCGGCTGGTTCATGCAGGGCCGATGAGCTGATTCAGGCCAGGGCTTTGACCACCGCGTCACCCATCTCCCGCGTGCCGACACGGGTCGTGCCTTCGCTGTAGATGTCGGGGGTGCGCAGGCCCTGGCTGAGCACGGCGTCCACAGCCTTTTCAATGCGGGCAGCGGCTTCGGGCTGGTTCAGGCTAAAGCGCAGCATCATGGCCGCGCTCAAAATGGTGGCCAATGGGTTGGCCACGCCTTTGCCAGCGATGTCGGGCGCGCTGCCGTGGCTGGGCTCGTACAAGCCCTGGTTTTTGGCGTTCAGGCTTGCCGAAGGCAGCATGCCGATGCTGCCGGTGAGCATGGCTGCGGCGTCGCTCAAGATGTCGCCAAACATATTGCCGGTGACCACCACGTCAAACTTCTTGGGGGCGCGCACCAGCTGCATGGCGGCGTTGTCCACGTACATGTGGTCTAACGCCACATCCGGGTATTGCTTGCCGACTTCGCTGACCACGTCTTTCCAGAACTGGAAGGTTTCCAGCACATTGGCTTTGTCCACGCTGGTCACGCGCTTGTCGCGTTTTTGCGCCGCCTGAAAAGCCACGTGCGCAATTCGCTCGATCTCGGGGCGCGAATAGCGCATGGTGTCAAAAGCTTCTTCGCTGCCGGGGAAATGCCCGTCGGTGGCGATGCGCCGGCCGCGCGGCTGGCCGAAGTAGATGTCGCCCGTGAGCTCGCGGATGATCAAAATGTCCAGGCCAGCCACCAGCTCGGGCTTGAGGCTGGATGCGTCGGTCAGTTGCTTGTAACAAATGGCCGGGCGGAAGTTGGCAAACAGGCCCATATTTTTGCGCAGGCCCAAAATGGCTTGCTCGGGGCGCAACGGGCGGTCCAGCGTGTCGTATTTCCAGTCTCCCACCGCGCCAAACAGCACGGCGTCGGAATCCATGGCCAGCTTGAGCGTGGCCGGCGGCAGCGGGTGGCCGTGGGCTTCAAAGGCGGCACCGCCTACCAGCGCGGTTTCCAGCGTCATGTCCAGGTCCAGAACCTTCAAGACCTTGATGGCCTCGGCCACGATTTCGACTCCGATGCCGTCACCCGGCAGCACTGCAATTTTCATTTTTCTAGCCATTCATGTGGGGCAGCGCAAGCCGCAGGGGGAAAAGAGCAAACGCAGAAATCAGACGCTGTGTGTGTGGGCCAGCCAGGGCTTGGTGGCCAGGCGCTCCAGCTCAAAGGCCTTGATCTTGTCGGCTTTTTGCAGGGTCAGGCCGATGTCGTCCAGACCGCCGAGCAGGCAGAATTTTTTGAAGGCCTGCACCTCAAACGGCAGCTCTTCGCCCTGCGGCTTGATGACCACCTGGCGCGCCAGATCAATGGTGAGTTGGTAGCCGGGAAAAGCCAGCGCGTCGTCAAACAACTTGGCGACTTGGGCATCGGGCAAGACGATGGGCAGCAGCCCGTTCTTGAAGCTGTTGTTGAAAAAGATGTCGGCGTAGCTGGGCGCAATGATGGCCCTGAAACCGTATTGGTCTAGCGCCCAGGGCGCGTGTTCTCGTGAGGAGCCGCAGCCGAAGTTTTTGCGTGCCAGCAGGATGGACGCACCTTTGTAGCGCGGCTGGTTGAGCACGAAGTCGGGGTTGGGCTTGCGCGAGGCCGGGTCCTGACCAGGTTCGCCCGGGTCCAGGTAGCGCCAGGCGTCAAACAGGTTAGGGCCAAAGCCGGTCTTACGGATGGATTTGAGGAACTGCTTGGGAATGATCGCGTCGGTATCAACGTTCTCGCGGTCCATGGGGGCCACCAGGCCCTTGTGTACGGTGAATTTTTGCATTTTGAACTTAAACAAACTTTCGGATGTCAACAAAGTGGCCGTGAACGGCGGCTGCGGCCGCCATGGCCGGGCTGACCAAATGCGTGCGACCACCGGCGCCTTGCCGGCCTTCGAAGTTGCGGTTGCTGGTCGAGGCGCAGCGCTCGCCGGGCTCAAGCCGGTCGGCGTTCATGGCCAGGCACATGGAGCAGCCGGGTTCACGCCACTCAAAGCCGGCAGCGACAAAAATCTTGTCCAGACCTTCGCGCTCGGCCTGCTCTTTGACCAGACCTGAGCCGGGCACCACCAGGGCAAGCTTGACGTTTTTGGCGACCTTCTGGCCGATTTTTTTAACGATGGCGGCGGCCTCGCGCATGTCTTCAATGCGGCTGTTGGTGCAAGAGCCGATGAACACCTTGTCAACCAAAATGTCGTTGATGGCCTTGCCGGGCGCCAGACCCATGTAGGTCAGGGCGCGCTCAATGGCATCGCGCTTGTTGGCGTCTTTTTCCTTGTCCGGGTCGGGCAGGATGTCGTCGATGGACAGCACCATCTCGGGCGAGGTGCCCCAGGTGACTTGCGGGCGGATCTGGCTGGCGTCGAGCTCGACCACGGCGTCGAAAGTTGCGCCCGGGTCAGACTGCAGCGTGTTCCAGTAGCGCAGGGCCATGTCCCACTCGGGGCCACCGACAAATTGGCCGGTTTTGGGGTCGGTGCCGGGGGCGAGCAAGCGGCCCTTGACATAGTCGATGGTTTTGGCATCCACGGCCACCAGGCCGGCGCGGGCACCGGCTTCAATGGCCATGTTGCAAACCGTCATGCGGCCTTCCATGCTCAGTGCGCGTATCGCCGAGCCGCCGAACTCGATGGTGTAACCGGTGCCGCCGGCGGTACCGATCTTGCCGATGATGGCCAGCACGATGTCTTTGCCGGTCAGGCCCGGGGGCAGCGCGCCCTCGACCTTGACCAGCATGTTCTTGGCTTTTTTGGCCAGCAGCGTTTGCGTGGCCATGACGTGTTCGACCTCGCTGGTGCCGATGCCGTGCGCCAGCGCGCCGAAAGCACCGTGTGTGGAGGTGTGCGAGTCGCCGCAAACCACCGTCATGCCGGGAAGCGTAGCGCCGGTCTCAGGCCCCATCACGTGGACGATGCCCTGGCGCTTGGAGAGAAAAGGAAAGTAAGCCGCAGCGCCGAACTCGGCGATGTTGCTGTCCAGAGTGGTGATCTGCTCTTTGCTGATCGGGTCGCTCAGCCCGTCGTAGCCGAGCTCCCAGCCGGTGGTCGGCGTGTTGTGGTCGGCGGTGGCGACGATGGACGATATGCGCCAGACCTTGCGGCCGGCTTCGCGCAGACCTTCAAAGGCTTGCGGGCTGGTGACTTCATGGACCAGATGGCGGTCGATGTAGATGATGGACGTGCCATCGTCTTCGGTGTGGACGACGTGTTCGTCCCAGATTTTGTCGTAGAGGGTGCGCATGGTGTTCCTTCGGAATCGGTGATTTTAGGGGCATGGCGGGGTGGGCGGGCCGAAAGCTTTGGCGGCAGATGGGGCGGTGCTTCAGTCGTCCCCGGACCGCTGCCATGCTGCCGGCCATTGCAGCTGCCGGCCGCTGCTGCGCCTAAGCTTAGCGATGTCTTCGGGCGTGTCGACATCTTGCACAAAGTGCGGGTTGTCGCAGTCCAATGCCTGGACCTGCGATGTGTGCGCCTGGCGCCACTGTTTGCAGCCTACGTCGGGCGGGCAGGCCAGCAGGGCGGTGCGCACAGCAGCCGTGAAGATGACTGGGTTGCCCGGCTGGCCACTCACACGCGGGTAGACCAAGGCGCTGCCCGGCAGGCGCTGGTCGAAAGCCTGAAACAGCTGCCGCAGATCGGTCGCGTCCAGCAGCGGTTGGTCGGCCAGCGCCATCAGCACGGCGTCGCTGTGCCCGCTCAGGCTTTGCAGGCCCAGGCGCTGCGAACCGACGGGCCCGGCGTCAGGGTCGGGGTTGATCACCACGCTGAGTTTGAGTGCTTTGACAGCGGCTTCAATGTCCTTGGCATGGTGGCCCAGCACCAGTACCAGTTCGCTCACGCCGGCTTCGCGCAAGGCCATGACCTGCCGGCAGATCAGCGGCACGCCATCGAGCTCCAGCAGTGACTTGGGCCGCTGCCCCATGCGTGCGCCTGCACCGGCGGCCATCAGCACTGCCGCCAGGCTTGAAGGGTGTTGCGGGGCGGGCGCCGGCGTGGTGGTTGGCATGCGGCTCTCAGTCGATGATCTTGCCGGCGGCCAGTTCGCGCACCCGCGGATCGACGTTGTAGCCACCGAACTCGGTGTAGCGCAGCAAGTGCCGGTCGCAGCGCTGGCAATGCCAGACCTCACACCGGTTGTACGGAAAGAAGGCCGGTGCAATGGGCGCATCCGGCGAGTCGTAGCGCGTGCCGTGTGGATGTTTTTCTTCGAGCGTGGGCTCCTCAATAGCCGGGTCACGCAGGGTGCCCACAGCGCTCATCTGGCTGGCTTCCCATCGGTATTCGGCCAGGCTTTCCCAGGCGGTGCAGGCGCCCAGTGCGCAGCTGCAAGTCTGCGGCCCCTGTGTGTCTGCAAGGGCCAGCCGCAATTCAGCGGAAGAAGCGATGTATTTCATGCGGGCTCATTATGCAAAAAGCCCGCCGGGCAAGCGCGGCGGGCTTTGGGTGGCAGGTCGCTTGCGATTTAGCGCTGGGCGATGGGTTTGACGTCGCGCGGCACCGCGCCGGTGAACAGCTGGCGGGGACGGCCGATTTTGTACTCGGGGTCGCCGATCATCTCGTTGAGCTGGGCGATCCAGCCGACAGTGCGCGCCAGCGCAAAGATGGCGGTGAACAAAGGCACTGGAATGCCAATGGCGCGTTGCACGATGCCGGAATAGAAATCGACGTTCGGATAGAGCTTGCGCGAGACGAAGTAGTCGTCTTCCAGGGCAATTTTTTCGAGCGACATGGCCAGCTTGAACAAGGGGTCTTTTTCCAGGCCCATCTCTTGCAAAACTTCCTTGCAGGTTTCCTGCATGAGTTTGGCGCGCGGGTCGTAGTTTTTGTAAACGCGGTGACCAAAACCCATCAGCTTAACGCCGGAGTTTTTGTCTTTGACTTGTTTGATGAAGTCGCCGATTTTCTCGACGCCACCGTTTTTCTGGATGTCGCCCAGCATGTTGAGCGCTGCTTCATTGGCGCCGCCGTGGGCCGGGCCCCAGAGACAAGCCACGCCGGCTGCAATGGCGGCAAACGGGTTGGTGCCCGACGAGCCGCACAAACGCACGGTCGAGGTCGAGGCGTTTTGCTCGTGGTCGGCGTGCAAGATGAAGATGCGGTCCAGCGCCCGCTCGAGCACAGGGTTGACCTTGTACTCTTCGCAGGGGTTGGCAAACATCATGTGCAAAAAATTACCCGAGTAGCTCAGGCTGTTCTTCGGGTACATGTAGGGCTGGCCTATGGTGTATTTGTAAGCCATGGCGACCAGCGTAGGCATTTTGGCGATCAGACGGATGGCCGAGATTTCGCGGTGTTCCGCATTATTGATGTCGGTGCTGTCATGGTAGAAGGCCGACAGAGCGCCGACCAGGCCGGTCATGATGGCCATAGGGTGCGCATCACGGCGAAAGCCACGCAGGAAAAACTGCATCTGCTCATGGACCATGGTGTGGTTGGTCACAAGGCTGGAGAAGTCTTTCTTCTGGACTGCGTTGGGCAGGTCGCCGTAGAGCAACAGATGGCAGGTTTCCATGAAGTCGCAGTTGGTGGCGAGTTGCTCAATGGGGTAGCCGCGGTACATCAACTCGCCCTTGTCGCCATCAATGTAGGTGATGGCTGACTGCGTGGCCGCTGTGGACAAAAAGCCCGGGTCGTAGGTGAACATGCCGGTTTGGGCGTAGAGCTTACGGATGTCCACCACATCAGGGCCCACGGAGCCGTGGTAAACCGGCAAGTCAATGCTGGGTGTGCCGTTGCTGAAGGAGAGTGTGGCTTTGTTGTCTGCGAGTTTCATTTTTACTTCCTTTATAGAGGGGGTCAGGGCGCTGCGTCAGCCAGCTCAATGCGAAACGATGAACAGCGCCAGCACTTCACAGGCCTGAGGTGTAGAAGCAGATGCTGCTTCCAGTTCATGGGGCTGCTTGCGCTGCAAAAAAAGGTCCATCAGGTCGTTGTCCGAAAGGTCCATTAAATCATCCAGGCCTTGGGCTTGCCTGACAGTCAATGTTTTTTCGTAGCGATTGAAAAACCGCTCAATGAACAGGTCGTTTTCAAGCAGACCACGCCGGCAGCGCCAGCGCAGCTTGCTCAGAGCACGCTCGTCCAGCAAGGCTGAACTCACCGCTTCTTGAGCGTCTGGCAGGGCTGGGGACACGGGGTTTGAGGCGGTTCTTTGAATCGGTCAGCGTCGGCTTAGACCGTGCGCAGAACCATCATCTCTTTGATTTTGCCAATCGCCTTGGTCGGGTTGAGACCTTTAGGGCAGACATCGACGCAGTTCATGATGGTGTGGCAGCGGAACAGGCGGTAGGGGTCTTCGAGGTTATCCAAGCGGGCTGCGGTGTCTTCGTCGCGGCTGTCAGCGATGAAGCGGTAAGCCTGCAACAGGCCGGCCGGGCCGACGAATTTGTCCGGGTTCCACCAGAAGCTAGGGCAGCTGGTTGAGCAGCTGGCACACAAGATGCACTCGTACAGGCCGTTGAGCTCATCACGCTCTTCAGGGCTTTGCAGACGCTCTTTTTCTGGGGGTACGTTGTCGTTGACCAGGTAGGGCTTGATCGAGTTGTACTGCTTGAAGAACTGCGTCATGTCGACGATCAGATCGCGGACCACAGGCAGGCCGGGCAGCGGCTTGAGCACGATGGTGCCCTTGAGCGTGCGCATATTGGTCAGGCAGGCCAGACCGTTTTTGCCGTTGATGTTCATGGCGTCCGAGCCGCAAACACCTTCGCGGCAGGAGCGGCGGAAGGTGATGGAGGGGTCTTGCGCCTTGAGTTTCATCAAGGCGTCGAGCAGCATGCGCTCGCTGCCGTCGAGTTCTACCTCGATGGTCTGCATGTAGGGCTTGGCGTCCTGGTCCGGGTCGTAGCGGTAGATCTGGAATGTGCGTTTGGTCATGTTGTTCCCGCTTGTCGTGGGTTAGAAGTTGCGAACTGTCAGGGGGATCGAATCGACTGTCAGCGGTTTCATCTGGACAGGTTTGTAGGACAGGCGGTTGCCTTGGCTGTGCCACAGCGTGTGCTTGTGCCAGTCGGTGTCGTTGCGGCCGTTCGGGTGCTCAGCGGTGTCGCCGTAGTCATCGACCGAGTGTGCGCCGCGACTTTCGCGGCGGGCGGCTGCCGACACCATGGTCGCTTCGGCCGCTTCGATCAGGTTCTCGACCTCCAGCGCTTCAATGCGGGCGGTGTTGAAGATTTTCGACTTGTCTTTCAGGCCGATGTTGTTGACGCGCTCGCGCAGGGCTGCGATCTTGCGCACGCCTTCGTCCATGATGGCTTGCGTGCGGAACACGCCGGCGTGTTGCTGCATGGCGGCTCGGATGTCGTTGGCCACATCTTGCGCGTACTCGCCTTCGGTGGCGTTGTCCAGGCGCGCGATGCGGGCCAGGGTGAGGTCAGCCGCGTCGGCCGGCAGGCTCTTGTGGGTGGTGGTCTTGTTGAACTCGACGATGTGGTTGCCGGCAGCGCGGCCGAACACCAGCAAGTCGAGCAGCGAGTTGGTGCCCAGGCGGTTGGCGCCGTGCACGCTCACACAAGAGCATTCGCCTACGGCATACAGGCCGTTGACCACTTCGCTCTGGTTGGCCGCGTTTTGTATGACCACCTGGCCGTGGATGTTGGTGGGAATACCGCCCATCTGGTAGTGAATGGTCGGCACCACCGGGATAGGCTCGCGGGTGATGTCCACGTTGGCAAAGTTGTGGCCAATCTCAAACACCGAAGGCAGGCGCTTCATGATGGTCTCAGCGCCCAAGTGCGTCATGTCAAGGTTGATGTAGTCCTTGTTGGGACCGCAACCGCGGCCTTCTTTAATTTCCTGGTCCATGCAGCGCGAGACGTAGTCGCGCGGGGCCAGGTCTTTGTAGGCCGGAGCGTAGCGCTCCATGAAACGCTCGCCATTGCTGTTGCGCAAAATGGCGCCTTCGCCGCGGCAGCCTTCGGTCAGCAGCACGCCAGCGCCGTGCACGCCAGTAGGGTGGAACTGCCAGAACTCCATGTCTTCAAGGGGAATGCCGGCGCGTGCCGCCATGCCCAGGCCGTCACCGGTGTTGATGAAGGCATTGGTCGAGGCCGCAAAAATACGACCCGCGCCGCCGGTGGCCAGCAATGTGGTCTTGGCTTCAAAAATATGCACATCGCCCGATTCCATCTCGATGGCGGTCACGCCAACCACATCGCCGTTGGCGTCACGGATCAGGTCCATGGCCAGCCACTCGACGAAGAAGCTGGTTTTTTCTTTGACGTTTTGCTGGTACAGCGTGTGCAGCATGGCGTGACCGGTACGGTCAGCTGCGGCGCAGGCGCGTTGCACGGCTTTTTCGCCGTAGTTGGCGGTGTGGCCGCCAAACGGGCGCTGGTAAATCGTGCCGTCAGGGTTGCGGTCAAAGGGCATGCCCATGTGCTCGAGGTCATAGACAACCTTGGGCGCTTCGCGGCACATGTATTCAATGGCGTCCTGGTCGCCAAGCCAGTCGGAACCCTTGACGGTGTCGTAGAAGTGGTAGTGCCAGTTGTCTTCAGACATGTTGCCCAGCGAGGCGCCAATGCCGCCCTGGGCTGCCACCGTGTGCGAGCGGGTTGGGAATACTTTGGACAGAACGGCCACGTTCAGGCCGGCACGGGCCAGTTGCAGTGAGGCACGCATGCCTGAGCCACCGGCTCCTACGATAACAACGTCAAATTTACGCTTTGGAATTTTGGAGGAGAGTGTCATGATTTTCTTAGAAGCGCCACAAAACTTGAACGGCCCAACCGGAACATGCCACGAGCCAAACAATCGTAAATACCTGAAGTGACAAGCGAACGGCCACGGGTTTGACGTAGTCCATGAAGACGTCGCGCATGCCGACCCAAACGTGCCAGAGCAGGCACAAGATGACCGCAAAGGTCAAGGTTTTCATGGCTTGCGAGGCAAAAATGCCGGACCACTTGTCGTAGCCGATAGGGCCTTTGCTCAGCAGCAACTGCGCCAGCAAGACGATAGTGAAAATCGCCATGACCGCGGCCGTGACGCGCTGGCTGAGCCAGTCACGCAGACCGTAATGGGCACCGACAACGATGCGCTTGGAGCCGTAATTGACAGACATGCTGGGTGTTCCTGATGGGCTGGATTAATAAAGGCCGAAGAGTTTGGCGCCAAGCAATGCCGTGAGAGTCAGGCTGATGGTCAGCACCACTTTGGCCGAGCTTTTGCCGAACTGCAACTCAACGGCTTTGTGGCTGATGTCCATCCACAGGTGGCGCAGGCCTGCGGTGAAGTGGTGCAAATAGGCCCAGATCAAGCCCAATGCAAGCAGTTTCCAGATAAAGCCCGGCAAACCCAGCATGCCCACGCTGAAAGCATTGGTGAAACGGGTAAAGGAGATTTCGGAGGAAATCGAGGTGTCAAACATCCAGATGATGAAGGGCATGAGGGCAAACATCATCACGCCGCTGACCCGGTGCAAGATGGAAACCCAACCGGCTGCAGGCAGTCTGTAAGTCGGAAGGTCTGTGAAAGCGTTGATATTTCTGAACTCGGGCCGTTTCTTGGCTGGTGGTGTCGCTGTTTCGGACATGCGCTGCTTTCTGTGTGATATTTGAGTAACAGGTTAGTTAGCAAGACCTGCTCAACAATAAATTCTATTGCAATGCAGCATGAATTTTGCACTGTCTTGATGCAGATCGTTTGTTTTCACAAAAAATGATGCTGCCAATAGGGGATTTGTCATTTTGGCAATGGAGAGTAGCCCCCAAGCTGACACGGGGGTTACAAATCATCGAGGTTTTTCAGCATGGCGGCCGCGCTGTCCCGTATCGCCTGGCGTTCCTCGGGCTCAATGCGCTGAAGGTTCTTGACCATCAGGGCGGTACGCGGGTTGCCGGCAAAGCTGGCCTCGTGGCGGTCCAGAAAGTTCCAGTACAGCACGGTCATGGGGCAGGCCTGCGGCCCGCTGCGTGTGTCGGGCTTGTAAGCGCAGTCGCCGCAGTAGTTGCTCATGCGTTTGACATAAGCACCGCTGGCCACGTAGGGCTTGGAGGTGAAGCGCCCGCCATTGGCAAACAGTGCCATGCCGGCGGTGTTGGGCAACTCAACCCACTCGACGGCGTCCACATAGACCGCCAGGTACCAGTCACACAGTTGCTGAGGCGTGATTTGCGCAGTAACGCCGAACATGCCGGTGACCATGAGGCGCTGAATATGGTGTGAGTAACCGTTGGCCAGGGTCTGGCTGATGCACTGACGCATGCAGTTCATCTTTGTCTCGCCCGTCCAGTACCAGGCGGGCAAAGGATTCTTATGGCCGTAGTGGTTGGCTTCTTTGAGGCTTGGCATGTCCAGAAAATAAACACCGCGAATGAACTCTCGCCAGCCCAGCACCTGCCGGATAAAGCCTTCGACACTGGCCAGCGGCAGACCGCGCTGGTGCAAAGCGTCTTGCGCGGCGTGAATCACTTCAAGCGGATGCAGCAGCTTGAGATTGAGCGAGCTCGACAGCAGCGCGTGCCAGCCGAAGTCCAGCCCGGTCCACATGGCGTCCTGGTGCGCGCCAAACAGCGGCAGCCGGTGCTCGATGAAATCAGCCAGCGCCAGCAGGGCCTGCTCGCGGGTCACCGGCCAGTTGAAGCGGCTCAGCTCGCCGGGGTGGTCGGCAAAGCGCTTTGTCACCAGCAGCAGCACCTGGCGCGTGATCTCGTCTTGCGCAAAGACCAGCGCCCGGGGCAGGTCCTTAGGGCCGGCTTTGCCAAAGCCTTTGCGGTTGTCGGCGTCAAAGTTCCATTGCCCGCCCAGGGGCTGGTCACCGTCCATCAATACCTTGTATTGCTGGCGCATCTTGCGGTAGAAAAATTCCATGCGCAGACTGGCCGACTTGCCGGCCCATTGGCGAAAAGCCGGCAGGCTGCACAAAAAATGTTTGTCTTCGCGCCACTCCAGCGGGGTGCGCTGGCCCAGGTCAGGCTTGCAGGCTTGCTCTATCAGTGCACGCACGCGCAGGTCACCTGGCTCCACGCCGATCACGCGTTCCGGTTGCAGCGATTGTAATGCGGCGCGCAGGCCGGTGGCCAGCGTCTGGTCACCC
>Ga0164295_10004417_pt1 | contig 11177 bp, 7 predicted proteins | sample GEODES006metaG_FD_111798 | JGI IMG/M metagenome (GOLD analysis project Ga0164295, IMG submission 111798) | Oligotrophic lake water microbial communities from Sparkling Lake, Wisconsin, USA - GEODES006 metaG | ecosystem: Environmental > Aquatic > Freshwater > Lake | place: USA: Sparkling Lake...
CCTGCTTGCGCGCGGCGACCTCGCCCACATAGCGGTGAACGATGCTCAGCTCTTCGCTGACCTCAAGTTGAATCTTCTGGCGCAGCGCGTCCCGCTGAGCGCGCACCTTGGCCAAGTGAGCCTGAGCCTCGCGCAGCTTGCCGATGCGGGCGGCGAAGTCGAGCTTCCACTCCGCGCCCACAACAAAGCCCCAGCTCAAGAAGTTGTACTGGTCGTTGGCGAACGGATCGGGGTTGTCCTGCGCGGTTGTGCCCTTTGCGTAGCCAAACGCCGCCACGAGCGCAACGTCGGGAAAGAACTCCGCCGTGGCCAAGTCCACCTGGCCCTGCCGCGCGCGAAGCCCCGCCTCGGCGAGCCGGACATCTGCGCGACGCTCGGCGGCGACGTTCAACCACCCTTCCAGCGTGTTCTCGGTCATGTCCACGTCGGGCAGATCGTCATCGCTCAAAGCGAACGCCGCATCTGCGGGCAGGCCCGCAGCGAGGCGCAGCCCAGCGTGCGCGCGCGACTCAAGCTGCTTGAGTTCCAAGTACTTGGACTCGATGTCGGCCTCTTGCACGACCATCTTGCGTAGGTCGTTCGACGTGAAACGGCCCGACTGCTCCTCGAGCGCCTTCTCGATCTGGCGCTTCGCTGTCTTGAGGCGCGATCGGCCATCCTCGACGATTTCAAGGGCCTTTGCCGCCATCAGCGCGCCGAACCACGCCTGCTTGACGAGCAGCCCGAGTTGCCCGCGTGTCGCATCGACCGTCGCGCGACCGACGTCAACACCGCCCTCAGCCGCCCGTCGACCCGCCTCAAGCTTGCCGAAAGTGTACAACGGCAGCGTGAGTGTCGCCTTTGTGCGGGTCAGGATGCCGATGTCCGTATCCGCGTCGATGCGCTCATCGTCTGCGGGCCGCGCGCCTGGACATGGCCCGACTCGCCATAGACCCTCGCCGAGCGTCGCGTCCTGGAACGCACACTCCTCGAGTAGGCGCCTCTCCGGGAGCGGCGCCAGGATGGACTCCACCTTGAGCGAAGGGACCCATGCCCAGTAGGCGCGGTCATAGGTCGCTTGATAAGCGGCGAGCTCGGCGCGGGCCGCCTCGATAGGACCGCCCGCCTCAGAGGCGCGGGCGAGGAGCGCGTCGAGGCGCAGCACCACAGGCGAGGCCGCGGGCGCGATCATGGGTACTTGGGCGCGCACCCACGTCGGCGCAAACGCCAGAGTGGCGCCGAGGACGACGGCGGTCAGCGTACTCATCGACGGCAGCGTCAGCGCTGCGACGGCACGCGGGACGGGTCGAACTGCCGCAGCGCCTCTCGAATCACCATCGACTGGTTCGCGCGGCTGTGCCCACCGCGCTTCATGCCGCCAACCAAAGACTTGAGGCGCTCGATGTCCTCGACGTAGAGGCTGATCGAGATGACCTTGTAGTGCTCCGGTCGCTGAGCCGGCGTTGGCTCGACGAGCTTGGGGGGACGCCCACGCCGCGGTGGCGCCGCGAAGAAGGTGTCCATCGAGTCCTCCATGCCCGAGAAGACATGGCCGAAGTCCTCGCCATCAGGTACCCGACTGTTCAAGGTCCGCCTCCCCTCCGCCTTGGGTTGCGCTGTCCGCGAGCTCGAGCAGCTTGGCGACGACTGAGCGGTAGTCCTCGGCGCCGTGGCTGTCGGGCGCGAACTCGAAGATGGTCTTTTTGTGGCTCGGGGCCTCGCGGAGCTTGTTGTTCACGCGCACCGCGGGCAACACGCGGCCCTTGAAGTAAGACTCGAGCGTCCGCAGCGCCTCGATCGAGGACTTCGTGCGAACGTCGAAGAGTGTAGGGACCACGCCGAGAACGCTCACGGGGTGCAACAGGATGTCGTTCACGTGCCGAAGCGTCTTGAGGATCTGCCGTACGCCGACGAGCGACAGGTAGTCGCACGAGACCGGAATCACCAGGTGGTCGGCGTAGACGAGGGCGTTCTGGTTCAAGACCGAGAGGCTCGGCCCGCAGTCCAAAATGATGTAGTCGTACCCCGTGACGTTGCGCATCCGGTGCCGCAGGATTTTGTGGCGGTCGCGCATGTTCACGAGCTGGATCTCAGCGCTCGCCAGCGTGTTGTTGCTCGCCAGTGCGTCGAGGTTCGGGCCGACGTTCACAATGCACTCGGCGGGCTCCGCTTGCCCCAAGAGTACCTCGGTCACGGTCTTGGGGGCATTGAGCCCGAGCGAGACCGCGACGTTGCCCTGCGAATCGAGGTCGACGAGGAGCGTGCGGAAGCCCGCGTCTGCCAGGCCGGCGGCGACATTGACGCTCGTCGTCGTCTTGCCGACGCCGCCCTTCTGGTTCTGGATGGCGATGCAGCGCATCAGACTCGGACGCGCCTCGGGCGCGCGCGTCGCTCGCTCGCGACAGTCGGTCGAGCAGAAGAAGTGCGTGCCCGTCGGCATTGTGAGCTGCTGGTAGGCGAACTTGAGTTCGAACTGCTGCGGGCACACGCTGCACTGACGGAGGTCCGCCGAGAACAGGTGGCGCTCGTGACAACTCTGGCTACAAAAGCGGAGGATCTGGTCTCCCTGCTTCTGCATCTGGTAAGCGAAGCGCATCTCAAAGGCGCTGCTGCAGACGGAGCAGGTGTGGAGTGCCGAGGACATGGTGGGCGTCCCGTCCCTGATTGATGGACCTGCGGCGCTTATAGAAGCGCTTCGGGGGGCTGTCAACGGGGTGGAAGCGCGATTTGCCGCACTTCGGTTCAGGTCGGGCGCTGTGATCCGCCCCGCCCCGCTGTCGTGTCTCTACCGCTGCTGTAGGGCACAGGGGGCTGTGTACGCCTCAGTAGGCGAGCGTCGCTCTCCCGCGCGGGCTACTCAGCGTCCGGCGCGACGTAGCAGAGGTTGAGCTGACCGTCGGCGGTTACCCGCACGAGGACGTGGTCATCGCCTGGGGTCGCAGAGAGGGGCTTGCCCGCGTCTCCCCTGTCCGTGCGATAGACATTGTCAAGGCCGACGGCGTCGTAGAGCCGCCCCAGCGTCGGCTCGGCCGGCAGAGCCGCCCGCCCACCCGCGCTGATGACCGCGAACTTCTGACCCGTGCTCTCGGCGGGGAAGACTTGGGCGAGAAACGCTGCCGAGCTGCTGTCGGCGCTCCCGTGGTGGGCCACCTTGAGGACCTGTGCGCGCAGATCGCGTGTGGGGTCGGCCGCCAAGCGGTCGAGTGTCGCGTTCTCGGCGTCGCCGGTCAGCAGCACGCGCACACCCGCGTACTCAACACGGAGGACCACGGACGAGTCGTTCACCGTCTGCGAAGTCTCGTCGGCGGAGAGCACATCGAAGCGCACGCGGCCATCCCCCAGACTCCCGAGCAACGACGGCAGGGTCGTTCGCGCGGGCCGACTCACCCTGAGCTGGCCGCTCGCCTCGAGGGCACGTGCCGCCGCCAGCAGGCGACGATACGTCGGCTTGTCTTCGAGCTCGAGCCCGGGGTCAACGTAGTCGAGGACACGATAGGCGTCCGCGCCGTTCAGGATTCTCAGCGCGCCCCCGTAGTGGTCGAAGTCGGCGTTTGAGACCAGCAGAAGGTCGATGGTCGACGCTGGCGGGAACTCGAAGTCCGTCATGAAGTCGATGAGCGACGACGCGCCGTCGATTCCCGAGATTGTCCCGTCGTCGCCGGTATCGATCAGGATCTCGTGCGCCGATCCGTCGCGCTGACCCGGAGTCCGAATCCAGATCGCATCGCCGTGCCCGACGTCGACGAAGGCGATCCAGAGGTCTTCCCGCGACGTCGTGGTCGACGCATCCCGAAAGGCGACGAGCTCATCCGCCGTGCACAACCGCGTGCCGCCGACGGTGCTCGCGGCCTGCGGGAAGGTCATGTCCGGGCAGCCCGAGGACCCGCCCAGCGCGAGAAGTGCGACCGCGCACGCCGCGCGCCGGTTGCGGGGCGCGGATGACCTCACGGCATCGCCGGCGGGGGCACGCAGCCCTCGATGAAGCGACCCCCGTTGAGGCAACGCGCGGGTGAAGTACGCTGCATCGAGACCGTGTCGTGGCGCGCCGTGGGCGTGTCGGCGCTCGCGAGGTCGGGCGAGCGCGTCACGCTCGTGCCCTCGGTAATCAGGCTCGCGGCCGCCGCGAACGAGTCGATCTCCACTTGGTTGCAGTCGACGAGTGTGACGTCGATCGCGGCCGTGTTCGGGAGTTGGAAACGCCCCGCAGACTTGACCGGCGCCTCAGACGTGGGGGGGGCGAAGACCCACAACGCGGTCGAGGGATACGCGGCGACGGCGCCGCGCGCGGGCAAGACACCTGCGCTGAGCGTAAATCGCAGGTCCGGCGCGCCGTCACTGCCGAGCGAGAGCAGCGACACACCTTGAAGGCGGATGTCGGCATCGGTCGTATTGACGAGCTCGACGAACTCACCCGTGGCCTCGTCGCCGCTGGGGTCGACGAGGACCTCGTTGATCCGAATCGCTCCGGGCGCGATGGCCTCGCAGGCAGGCGGCATCGAGGCCATGTCACCTGGGCTGGGAGACATGTCGATGGGCATGCCCGCCTCGTTCACACCCGCGTCCGCGGGGTTCGGGCCGACATCGGGACTACTCGGCGCGTCCATGCACAGCTGAGCGAAGGTACCGCCGTTGGCGCAGCGCCCCGGCGAGCTCAATCGGCCCCCCGACTCAGCGAGCATGTCGTGGCGCGCGGCCAGACCGCCCGCGGCGCCATCCGGCGAGCGATTCACGCTGTAGCCTTGGTCGATGAGCGAAGACGCCCCCGAAAACGTATCAAGCGCGGTCGCAGACGCATCTTGCAGGATGAACGTGAAGTCTGCGCTGTTCGAAAAGCCGAAGCCCTTGGTCGTGAATGCAATCGCGCCGGGCACGATCGGTGGCTCGAAGACCCACGCTGCGGCGTCCTTGTACATCCCGATCGCGCCGCGCGGCGCGATGCAGCCGCCGGTGAAGAGCACGCGGTCGTTCAGGCTCATGCCGCTGTTCGAGCGCACCTTGAGCCCCGCCAGCGAGAGCGGGACGTCCGTGGCGTTGACGAGCTCGATGAACTCGTCGGCGTCTTCGTCGACGCCGTCGATCAGCACCTCGTTGAGGAGGAGGTTCCCGGGCATCGGCGCGACACAGTCTGCGGGGGGGATGAAGGTGCCATCCGCCACCGGACCGACGTCACGCGCCCCCCCGTCGCCGGGCGATGGGGGTCCGACCGCGTTACAACTGCACACCCCCTTGACCACGCAAATCGGCGCGGTGCCCGCGGGGCAGGTCTCGTCGCACGGATCGCCCTGCTTGCAGTCCTCGGCGCACGCGGCGAGGAGCAAGCCGACGCTGAGGCCGAGCGCGCGCCTCATCGCTCGCGCACCATGCTCGAGAACGCGCCCCCGGTCACGCCGTCCAGCTCGGCGGTCAGCTCGGCGATCTTGAGCTCGGCGACCGTGCGCGCCGCGGCGTCCGTAGGCGGCGCCAGGAGCAGGTCGACCTGCGCGCGGCGTCGCTCGAAGTAGGTTTGCGTCACAGTCTGCAGGATGCGCTGGCGCTCACGCGCGACCAGGCGGTTCTCTCGAACCACCGCCGTCTCGCGGGCGTTGAAGACGAGGTCCCCGAGCTTCCACTTCACCTCGCCTTGCAGCTCAAGGGCGTCGTCGTCCGTCTCTGTCGCGCTCTGGTTCACGAAGCGTGGCACGGGCTGCGCGTTCTCGTCGAAGAGCCGCACATCGCGCCCCTCGTTGGCTTGGTCCTTCGTGACGCGCAGACGCATCTCGGGCAGGGCGGCCGACCAACGCGAGCGGCTCCGCAGCGACTCGAAGAGCTCGGGGTGCATCTGGGCGTACGAGAGCGCCGCCTGCTGGACTTCGTTGACCGTGGGCTCCGCGTCGAACCGCGACAAGAGCTTGCGGGCGTCCGCGTCGGCGACCGGCTCAGCGTGAGCGAAACACGGCAGCGCGAGCACCACCGCAAGCAAAACCTCAGCACCCCACTTCATTGCATGGACTCCTTGTTTGCGCTCGACGCGTTCACCGTCTGCGAGGCGACGCGAAACGCGCCGCCCGTCATGGCGCGCAGGCGCTCTTCGGTCTCGGCGACCGAGAGCATCAGCGAGACACGCTGCTGCAGGTCTTTCGAACGCAGCACCCACAGGCGATAGAGCAAGTTCTGACGTTGTTGGTAGAGGCGCTGGACCTGCGCCACAAGCTTGCGCCGTTCCACGATGGTTGCTCGGCGCTCACGCGAGATGTCCTCGGCGATGCGGTCCTCGACGTCGGCCGCGGCCTCCCCGTCGAGGACCATCAGGGTCGCGTCATCGTCGTCGAGGACCATGTTCGCCGCGTCGACATCGACGAGTTCGGCACCTTCGGCGGTCGGATCGAACTCTCCCTCGGTGCCGGGGAGCACGATCGACTCCTCGGTCCGCATCGCCTCAAGCGCAGCATCTCGCTCGGCGGCCGCCATCACGGACACTCGATCGAGCGCGACGGACCACGAAAACCAGACCTGCCAGTCGAAGCGCGGATTTACCAAGTCGATCGTTTTCAGGCCGGTCATGAAGTCCGCACGCTCGCGCCGCGCCCACAGCGAATGCACATGGCCTGTCAGATCGGGCAGCACGTTGCGCAGCAGCGGTCGAAACCCAAAGTCGCGGGAATTCGCGTCGAGCTCGTGCGCCGCGATTGCGCGCACAACGAGCCTATCGACGGGCGGAATCGCGCGCACGGCGCGCTCGTAGCCTTCCATCTGGACGGCGAGCGAGGTGTCCGCGTCCATCGGACCGAGCAAGAAGGCGCCTTCGTTCGACGCGGCCCAGGTCATGCCGCCCACGCTCACGACGTCTGTGAACTCGAAGCCACCGGGCCACGGCGGGCCGACGCGGACCACGCGCTGACACTCGTCCGTGAACAGCCAGACGGCGTCTTCCGTAACGGCGATCAGGTTGCCCTCGGTCGGCACGAGCCGCTTCGCCTCGCCCGTGAGCCCGGCGCACAGCCGCCACTGCCCCGCGCTGCGCCGATGCACGGCGAGCCGCGTGCTCAGGTAGAGCGCACCCGCGTCCCCTGCCACCCGCAAGGGGTCGCCCTTGGGCCCCGGCATGGGCGAGGCCGTCTCGACGCTGCTGCCGACGAGCAGCTTGCCGTCGAAAACCAGCGCGACGAAGCCGTCCCCTTGGGCGAGGCCTGTCACGTTCCCCTGTCGGAGCAGCGTGGTCTGGCCACCGCTTTGGGCGCGGTAAATGCCTCGGGAGGTTCCGACCCAGGCGACGTCCCCCTGAGGCAAAACCGCCCGCACAGGGCCGCTGATCTCGGGGACAGGGCCCGTGACGCCCGAACGGTCCGCGAAGTAGAGGCCTCCGCCCGTCGCAAGCCACGCGCCCGCGCCGGCAGACACCACGGCAGCCACCCCGAAAGGAGAGTCGACGTCAGCGCTCTCTTGCTCGACATGGTCGCGCAGCGCCTCGGCGATTCGCTCCGGCGCGACGCGGACCTCGCCGTCCTCTCCTGTCGCGAAGTCGAGCACGGCCGTTGCGTCGGCCTCGACGCCGGCAAGCAACGCCTGCGGGAAAGTCCCTCGCGCATCAACCTCGCCGTTCGCGTCCCAGCGCAGGCGCGGGGCCGTTCGGCCAATACGCCGCCACTCTGCGCCCGGCTCGAGGCGGTAGACCGCGCCGCCACCCGTGGCGTAGAGCGCGCCATCCCCGCCGGCGCCGAGCGCATTCAGCGCGCGCTCACCCGCGCGGCCCGCAGTGGACATCCAGAGGCCCGAGTCGCTCACCGGTGCGGCGAGCGTGACGACCAATGCAAGGGGCGCAAACATCGCGCGGATGTTCGCCGCTCACGGGGGTTCAGGGCAACCTTGTCATGTCGAAAGACGCCTCAAGGACGTCGAGCCCGCCGCGTCCATCGCGTACCACCGCGAACACGTAGACCTTTTGTGCCTCGCGCCCTTCGTCGTCGAGACGCGCGGGCAGCTTCAGGGCGTTCTCAGGCGTCTCGTCGTTCGTGAAGTCGAACTCAAGCTCGCCGGCGGAGGTGAACCACGAGTAGGTCAGCGCCTCGATCGGTGGCGTTGCGTCGGGGCATCGCGCCTGCGCGAGGTCGTCGGCCGTGCAGACTTCTCGGGGGCCGCTGTCGAGCTCGACGCGCAAGTTGAGCGTTGTCCCGACAGGTGCCCCCGCGAAGCATTCGGGTGCGCCGGCCTCCACCGAGGCCTCGCAGAAGGGTCGCGCGTCGGCCGTCAGCGCGGCGAGCCGGGGGCTCTGGTTCGGGGGCGCGCTCTCGCTCGGTGCGAGCCGCAGGCTCACGGTACGAACGACCTGCACGACGCCGATGGAGGGGTCGCCCGCCCGAAGCCTGAACTGCAAAGGGAGCATCGGTGGCGGGGTGACGGGAAGACCTTCCGTCGCACCGCCCGGGAGCTTCGCGAGCGCGGCGGAGACCTTCGGCAGGACCGTCCCGACGAGGTCGAGACCATCGGGGCCGAGGTCGACCGTAATCTCGGCGGCGTCGCCCTCGAGCGGCATCTCAAGGGAGACACCATCGAGGGTAAGACACTGGAACTGCACGGCGCTGCCGAGTGGGATCGGGCAGAGCGACCAAGCGTACGTCGGCGGCCGTGCGTCACTGACAAGCCCGGCGTCTCTCGGGTCGAAGTCCCACGCCTTGAGCGTGAGCGAGTCCGCAGGCGAGACCTCGTTCGCGCTCACAGTGACGCCAACGACACGGTAGCTCGAGAGCAGGCTGCGCGGGTCGAAGCCGTCGCCGCAGGCGCCGAGGGCGGCGCAGGTCAGACCGAAGACTGTGAGCCAGTGCGACCGCATGTCAGAACTCCCCTCGGAGACCAAACGACGGCAGGATGGGCACGCCGCTGATGAGCGCCCGCTCCGAGTAGTCGTAGTTGAACGAGTAACCCTCGGCGTTCGCGCGGTTGTAAGCGTTTTGAACCTCCAGGTAGCCCGTCAGGATCCACTCGTCGAAGATCCAGTTCCGGTCGATGCGCACGTCGAGCTGGTGGAACGACGGCAGGCGGCTCGAGTTCACAGTGTTCGCGCGAAGCGGCGTGTAAGTGTCCGTATTCGCGTCGTAAACCGCGCCCTCGTAAGGCGTCTCGGGGTTGCCCGTCACGAAGCGCCAGCGTGCGCCCACCTCCCACGCCGAGGTGATCTTGTACTGCGCGAGCGCTGTCAGGATGTGCGTCTGGTCGAAGTCGAAGACGCGCCATGCCTCGGTGGGCGCATCTTTTCGCTCCGAGCGCGAGAGTGTGTAGCTGATCCACCCGAAGAAGCGGTCGGAGAGCTCGCGCCGAAGCAGGACCTCGAGGCCGTAGACACGCCCTTTGCCGAGGTTCTCATAGTCGATGCCACGCTGGTCGGCCTCGGCCAGCGGCCCCCCCGCGACGTCCTCCGCCGGTGCACGCACAACCTGACCGTACAGCCACTTGTAGAAGACGCTCGAATCGAGCGTAAGGCCGTCTGCAAGGCGCTGCTCCAAGCCCACGGTGGAGTGCACCGAACGCTCGAGCTGAATCGTTGGGTCACCAAAGTCAGGGTCGCTCTCGTCTGGACCCGGCCGCTGCATATACGCGCCGACGCCGCCCTTGACGGTCGTCCCGTCGACCACCTGCCAGCGCGCGTTGACGCGAGGGTCGATCGTGTAGTCGTCGAGCTTGTAGTCGTAGTCCACCCGCGCGCCGGGCACGACGAGCAGGTCGTCCGTAATGCGCGCTTGGAGCTCAAGCCAGAGCGCGGGGTTGACGAAGAGAAAGTCGCGCTTCGCCGTGATGAGCTTGTCCGTCGAGATCGGTGTGCCTGCGCCCTGGTCGTCGCCCTCTTTGGGCGGCTGTGGGGCCGTGATGTCGAGCTGCCCCACGAAGGACTCGACGTCGAGGCCCGTACGGAGCTTGAGGCGCTCGCCGAGTTTGACCTCGATGTCCTCGCGCGCCGTGACCAGCCAGATGTCGTTCTTGAAGTTGAAACGGCCTGCGCCTGAGAAGAACAGGTTGTTCATGCCCACGGACACGCTCAGGTCTTGCGTCACGTCGTCCGTGACCCGATAGACCCAGTTGGCGTAGAGCCGCGAGAAGGACGTCTGATTCTTGAAGCTGCCGCGAATCGCCGGATCGCTCGCGGGCTGGTCGAGCAGAAAAGTCAGGGCGTCGTCCGAGCCGAACAGGTAGAGCTTGAACTGCTGAGGGCCATGCTTCCAGTCGTAGATGGCCTGGAAGTCGTAGTAGCGTGGGGCGACGACGAAGTCGAGGTTCGCGTCGTCGGGCAGAAAGAGGGGCAGGAGCGCGTCGATGTAGCTCCGACGACCCGCCAGCGCGAAGGCGCCGTTCTCACCCACCGGGCCTTCGACGAGCACGCCGGCGTCGAAGAAGTCCGCTTCGACAAAGCCGTGGACGCGGTCCGTCTTGGGGCGTCGAACGCGAGCATCCACGACGCCCCCGCTGAAGCGACCAAACTCCGCGCCGAAGTTGCCGGGGTAGAGGTCGATGCTCTCGAGCAGCGCACTGGAGAAGGTGCTGCGCAGGCCGCCAAAGTGAAAGGCCAGCGGGATCAGGTGGCGATTGATGAGCGCGCCCGACGAGTCCGGGTTGCTCCCACGGATGACCAGCTGCCCGCCGCCGAACGGCGCGCGCGCCACACTCGGCAAGTTCTGAACGACCTTGAGGGCGTCGCCGCTTGTGCCGGGGATCTTGCGGATCTCGGTCAGGGTCAGCGTCTTCTGGCTGACCTCCTTCTTGAGTCGCCGGCCGACGACGACCGTGCCTTCGAGGGGGGAGGTGGTGCGCTCGACGTAGTACTTGACCGCGGTCGCCTTGCCCGCCTCGATGGGCTCAAGGTCCTCAATTCGGTAGTACGACGCCTCGTCCACGACCACCTTGACTTGGCCCGCAGGGACGCCTTGGAACTCGAAGCGCCCCTCGGCGTCCGTGACGGCTTCAAGCGGGGGCGACTCGATGCGCACGGTGACGCCGACGAGCGGTGCACGCGTGCCGCGCTCGACCAAGACGCCCGTCAAGGCCCCCACGGGTACGTCAGCGACCACCGTGACCGCCTGCGTCGTGACCGTGAAGTTGTAGCGGTAGGAGAGCTGAACAGCCGCTGGCGCGCCATCAACCTCGGCCGGCGAGAAGACAAATTGCCTCGCTGCGGCGACCGCCGCCTCATCGAAGCCGTGACCCGCGGGGACCTCCACCGTGACATCACCCAC
>Ga0164295_10004419_pt1 | contig 11175 bp, 3 predicted proteins | sample GEODES006metaG_FD_111798 | JGI IMG/M metagenome (GOLD analysis project Ga0164295, IMG submission 111798) | Oligotrophic lake water microbial communities from Sparkling Lake, Wisconsin, USA - GEODES006 metaG | ecosystem: Environmental > Aquatic > Freshwater > Lake | place: USA: Sparkling Lake...
ACAAGTGCCATTGGAAACTGAAACTTTATAATCTCCGGCTGCTGTTGGCGTATACGTATTACTAGATGCACCAGGAATAGGCGCATTGTTTATGTACCAGATATAGGAACTATAGCCTGAAGAAGTGCTTAACGTAGTTTTGTAGATACAACCGTCACCAGTAACCACTGTATTGGCAGAAGGACCAGGAGTGACTGTGATTGTTCCTGTCGTACTTACCGAACCACATCCACCTGTAAGTGTGACAGTATAAGTTCCTGAAGAAGCTGGCGTACCTGAAATTGTAATCACATTATTTGACCAATTTCCACTAACTCCCGAAGGTAAGCCCGTAAAGGTAGCACCTGTAGCACCTTGTGTCGAGTAGGTAATATTTGTCAAGGATGTATTTTCGCATAATGACTGTGCATCGGTATTCACTAGAGAAGTTAAGGTTACCGTATTTTGAATAACAGTGATCGTCCCAGTGGCTGAAACAGATCCGCAACCACCCACCAAAAGTACTGTGTAACTAAAAATTCCTGAAGCGCTTGGGGTACCACTAATGGTAATGACATTATTTGACCAAGTGCCACTAACACCCGTGGGTAAACCACTGAAACTAGCATTCGAAGCGCCCGTAGTTGCGTAGGAAATTGAAGAAATGGCCGAATTAATGCAACTCGATTGGGCGTTAGTTCCAGATGCTGATGTTAATGAAATCGTGTTATTCGTGTTCGATACAATGATGTTTCCCGTTAAGGTCACATCACAGGATCCTGCTAAGGTAACGGTATAGGTAAAGTTTCCGGTGGCTGTAGGCGTCCCATTAATGGTCACCACATTACTTGCGTAGTTGCCAGTCACCCCATCAGGTAATCCCGCGAAGGTAGCCCCAGTTGCATTTGTTGTATTGTAGACTATAGAGCTTATAGCTGTATTCTGACAAAGTGATTGTGCGTCCGTACCCGAAGCTGAACTCAAAGTGCCCGTTGGCCCTTGCGTAACGGTAATAGCAACAGATGGCGAATAGGCAACGCAAACATCAACGGTAGCCTTCATGCGGTAGTAGGTTGTTGAGGCTAGATTATTGATAATTAGCGAGGTGGTGGTAGCACCACCAATATCTGTAAAGGTAGAATTATCCGTAGAGCTTTGCCATTGCAAATCTCCAAAGGCGTTGGATGCGGTCAGTGTTGTTGCATTCGTCGTGCTACAATAACTGGCAGAGCCGGATATCGTCCCAGCCAAGGTGTTTGAACAGGAAGGATAGATGATCACCTCCTCTGTTTTATCATCTACCAAATCGTTTGCCTCTGTGCCCAAACCAAAGGTTTGGGTATTATTGGTGGTATACGTTTCCGCATAGGCTGAGGTCACTGCTTGTGCGGTGGCAACTACTTTGAGCGTATTTTCTTCCCCATTCGTCATGGTCCCGACATTCCACGTATAATTAGATCCAGATCCCGAAAACGTGCCATTGGTAACTGTGGAGCTCGTATAAGTCAAATGGGCAGGAAGCACATTGCTAATTTGTAAATTTTGTGCAGCGCTACCCCCTAATAATTTCACTGAAATCGTAAAGGTGGTCGTCTCTCCTGGTAGTAAGAATTTTTTACTCGCTGTGTTCTTAACGACAACTTCGGGATTACAATTAAATACGGTTTTTGTTGCAGAAGGATAGGTACAGAAACCATTATATACAACTACATAATAATCGCCAGCAATGGTAGGTGTGAAGGAATTCGTTGTTACAGAGGGTATCAAAACCCCATCCTTATACCAGGCATAGGAAGTAAATCCAGGAGTAGCTGTCAAGGTGGTATTGGGGAAACAGCCATTTCCCGTAGATTGTACGTCAATGGTTGGGATGGTGCCAAATCCAGAGAAATAAGCAGCAACACCGGCAACACCACTTACTCCAAAATACCCGACTGCCACAGGACCAGTTGCGTTTACTTGGATATCCCCAGTTAAGCTAGGAATATAATAAGAAACCCATTCTGAAGTTCCTAAAACAGATTTTTTTGCACTAGTCAATGTACTTGTTGAAACCGTATTAACTGACCCCGTTCCATGCTTTATAGTAATATTGCTCTCATTAATTGCAGAAGAAGCTAACACAATGATTCCACTTGAAGTTAATGTTGTTCCAGTAAGACCTGTTTTTACTACATCGGGAATATTATTAACACCGTTGTCTAAGAAGCAATTCAATGGCGCCACCTGAAACATATCAATTAATGCACCACTTGGTCCAGCAGAAATTGATTGAACTGCATATACATCTTTTGAAGCTTTAACGTACATATTAGCCCCTGCTATATTGCCCACCGTAGAGGATTGAGAATATTTCGTTGCTGGAATTTTTACCCACTGCCCATTATTCAAAGTTGCGTAGGGGGTTGTTTCATTATTTACAAAAACTTCTGTATTATTTTTGGTTGCAATTATGACAGGAAACTCAACATCATCCACACCATTTGCCCGAATAAAAACATATTCTTTTCCAATATTGGCGGTTGGTGTCAACTGTGTCATTGAAAAATCAATTCCTCCAGATTGTAGTTTAAACATTAAATGCCCTTGATTAACAGCAATATTTTTATTCGAACTAATCGTTGCTCCTAACCAACCGCTTACATTAATTGTATTATAAACAGCAACAGCTTCTAAAACATAAGATTGGCCGGCGTTTAAAGTAATGTTGATAATATCGTCTGTAATACTATTAACACCTGAAATATTATTATTTTTTGTAAATGTACATGCTGGATTATAGCCCGAAATAGTAACAGTCGTGTTATCCTCTGTTGCCATGATACCAATCACTGAATTAGCCCCCTGGTATCCCGCTTCTCCAGATGTAATGATTTGCGGTATACCTACCCATCTGAAATCTGTCCCTAAGCCTGCTATTCCTGCTGATACTAAAGAACTAGCCTGACCTCCCTGTGCAGATCTCCAGTTTACGTAAAACTTTTTTCCGCTAGGTGCCTCAAATCTAAGTCCAGCGGAACTCAGAACAATACCTGCATTTGCTCCGGTAATCAATGTGGTATTATTGTCTCCTCCTACTGTTGAGCCTCCTGTACCCAGTGGCGGAGTATATATTCCAGGGGAAGCATTAGACACAGATAATGTTGCAATGGAAGTATTACTGGTACCTATATATATATTTACATCAAAGGCTGTCGTTTCAGGTGTAGATAAATAAATGGCTTGACCTTGGACTACATTTGAAGTTTGTTTAAGTGGTGGCAGATAATGCTTGCTACTCAGCTGCGCCGTGGCGAGTTGTATTCCAACAAATTGAACTAGAATCAGGAGTAGTAAATGGTGTGCGTACTTATACGAACTAATCTTATCCAGTAAACTGCTTACTTTTTTTGCAAAACAAATGAAGGGCATTTGACAGTTGAGGAGGTTTTTCATTTTTTTTAAAACTTTCTGATTGCTCTTACACCCATTATTCCAGAACCACCCGTCTTATTCCATTGATCTAAACCACCGTTAGCCTTTGTTACATATAATGCGCTGCCAAGTACAGCACCAGCTCCTGGAGAAGGTCCTGAAGCTGTTTGCTCATTAGATGCCCAATAATAGCCATTTGATAAACCCGTTAAATAGGAAGAAGCTGGATTTGGGAACATCATTTTTTGGATTTCAAATGTAGATCCTAGATACCAATCAGAATAAGTGGTTGTTACACCACCAACTGTTTCAGTTACTGTATAATCATCACAGGCTTTCGCAGCATAATTTGTCCCGCCATTCGAACCAGATTGGGCTATAATTATACTTGTGTTTCCTATTCCAGCTCCAAAATAATTGTTACTTGTTCCAGCTATAGAACCATTATTCCAGTTCATTGAACCTAAATCTACTTTTGCAGCAATCAAACCATGTGAAGTATTCGCATCATAGCCCGGGTCTGTAGGACCTGCAATATAAATTACTATTCCACCTCCATAATTATCACCAACTGCAATTGGAGGCGTCGTAGTTGTAAAATTCACTGCTGTTCCATAAATCGTTCCAGCTTTATTGGTAATAAATGCTTTCGCATAATAATTCGTTAACGATGATAAACCCGTTAATGTGATTGCATACGTTCCAGCAACTACATTGGATTGGGTGCTTGATGTGGAATAGGTGCCAAAATTGGAATCAGTACTGTAAATAACCCCAATGCTTGATGTTAGCGCATTGGTTGCGCTAATCACTCCGCCTAAAACAGCGGTTGTCGAACCGATCGTACCTGTGGTAGTAGTTAAACCTGTCGTATTAAAAATGGAGCCTAATTCATTTAATCCCGTCCCAAAATTAATACCCCCTTCATTACTTAATAAAGTTGTTACGGATGATGCAGGACTCATCTTTCCTTCCGGCGTAACACCACACGTATAAATGGTTGTGGCAGAGGAGGTACTCGAACAAGTGCCATTGGAAACTGAAACTTTATAATCTCCGGCTGCTGTTGGCGTATACGTATTACTTGTTGCGCCAGGTATAGTAATATTATCCTTTGTCCATGTATAAGAAGATAAACCTGAAGTCGTGCTTAATGTTGTTTTATTGATACATGCGTCTCCAGAAACTGTGAGCGTTGGAGTGGAAGGGGAAGGATTAACGGTTGTAGTAATACCATTGGAAGTATTACCTATAGCTGTTAATCCATATCTTGAACATATTGCGTTATAGTTTGAAATAACCTGAGAAGAGGAAAGGCTTGAAGCTTTGTAATATCTCACAATTGACATATTCCCTTGCAAAGTATACACACTTTGCCAATTAGGCAAAGTACCAATCTGATTATATATAGGATTTGAAGTTGTTGTTGTCATTAATGAACCCGTTAAATTATAAGTTCCTTTATTAACTCCATTCGCATACATAGTTACAACACCAGCCGTTCTTGATAAGACAATTTGTGTCCAGTTACTTAAAGATGCTGTAAACCCAGTTTGAACTGCCCAACTTGTACCGTTAGTTGAGTGTGCAAAAGTCATTGTTGGATTTCCATTAATATTTGGAGCCCACCCGATTCTTACAGATGAATAAAAACCATTATTTGAGTTTATGGCGATAAAATTTGGAGTTATACTACTACTCGTATTTTTCGCCCAAAACTCTACTGCAAAGTCGCCAGTGCCAAAATTAAAGTCAGTGGAATTTGGCAAATTTATATAACTGCTAGTGCCATTGAATGTTAAAGAACCTTGATTACTTGAACTATAAGAAGCATTATTCAATGTTCCATGATTTCCTCTTCCTGTTAAATCCGTCCAAGAGGTAGCCCCAGAAGTATAAGAAGAAGAATTTCCGGCATCTAAATTGAGTACTAATCCACTTGTTGAAACACTTGAAGTACTTTCCGCCACAGAAACATTTATCGCATCGTTATTATTTAACGAAGATGTGGTAAATGTTGAACTAGTTTCTCCCGAAATAGCCACATTATTTTTATACCATTGATACGATGGCGAGGTATAACCCGTTAAGCTTGCCGTAAAAGTCACAGAAGTTCCTGCACATATGGATCCACTCGCACTTGAGCTAATGCTAACTGTTTGTGCGTGCGAGAAACGGGCAATAAAAAGGAGAAAAATAAAGAGAAGCTTTTTCAAAATTTTACGAGTCTAATATCCAAATCGTGATTTAACTGCATTATAGTTCTGCAAAATTTCAGTTGTACTCAAAACCCGATTGTAAAAATAGGCTGCAGCAAATTTTCCGTTGTAGAATTTTCCCCCATCAGCAGGAACCGCTCCTAAATTAAAACTTGATGTCACAGGAGTTCTCGGATTAGACCCTGGAAAACTATTTCCAAATGTTCCATCAATATAAAAAGATGGAATACCACTGGCATTCAATGTCATGGTTATTAAATGCCAGCCCGTTGGGTACGTGATGGGAGCTGCATCTATATATCGGATGGCTTGAAACAACATGATTGGCGTATTGCCATTCACACCTAATTCAGCATTGCCAATGCCTATTGAATACCCATCATTACCGCCATTACTCATAAAAGCCCCCTTCGTGTTTGCATTGATATACACCCATGTTTGCATGGTAATATTGGTAATGGATGTATTAAAAATGGGGACGGTAATATATTGACTTGTTCCATTGGTAACAATACTTCCCGTTGTCGCATCATAACTCGCCCCACTAATCAGTGTGGCATGATTATTATACCCACTTAGATCTCTCCAAGTGGTACCAGAACCCGTATAACTAGCGGGATTAGCAGCATCCAGGTTTAATAATAAACCATTCGTGACAATTGCTGGTGCTTCAAAAACTGCTACCGGCGCCACATAGTTATTGTGCCCAGCAAACATGGCACGCTGCCCATGCACCTGGCTAAACCACGGACAGAAAAGAGCAATGAATAGATAGAGCTTCGCTTTCATTCGATTGAATTAAATTTGTATTGATTAATACGCGTAATCAAATTGAATCCGATCTCCTACGACTAACGTGTAGCTGTTATTACTTGCTGCCGAATAGGTAACTGAACTTCCACTAATGGTGTAGGCACTATTGTTCGTTCTAATTCCGTTGATATACATCCAAACATTTGGTTTTACGTTCGGTGATACGGTTGTATTCGTTATGGGTGTTTGCGTTAAAGTGAAACTAGTTTGCGCAGCCGAAGCCGTAAATTGATCTGAAATCGGTTTTGAGACCGTGGGCGTTGTAAATGTTAAGGTTCCACTTCCCGTTGTTGTTAAAACCTGATTGACCGTTCCATGCGTTTTAGGATAGGTGATATCTCCAGCTGTTAAGGTTCCTGAAGTTTTAACATTGGTTACACTGGTATTACCCAATTGGATTAAATTACTTGCCGTGACCGTTGCGCCATACCCGATGGCAGTTGCATTATCAATGGTTACATCAGTCGTTTTGCCAGTCGTTGTATTGAAGCCTAAAAATGTACTATTCGTTGTGTTCAAATAAGGACCACCTGAGCCCACTTTACCAGCACCAACACCTAATGCCGTGTTTCCTGCTCCTTTTTCGGCATTTAGTGCCATGGATCCTACGGCAGTTATATTATCGCTTGTTGCCCAAAAGGCGGTTTGAAATCCAATAGCTACGTTATTGCTACCTGTTAAATTACTATTAGCTGCATTTTGACCTATCGCAATATTATTACCCCCACTTGTATTTAGTTTTAATGCTTGAAAACCGATTCCAACATTATTATCTCCTGTATTTGCAGCTAATGCACTACTTCCTAAACCAGTATTATTACTTCCACTCGTGGTACTTGGTAAAACACCGATACCTATGGCGGTATTGTTATTTGATGAACGTCCCCCTTGTCCGATTGTTAAACTATTAACAGTTAAATTATAAGCTCCCAAATTTACAGCGCTAGTTGCACCTGAATAAGGTACTCCAGATGCTGCCGGTGTTGTTGAACTCCAGGTAGTCCCATTTGACGTTAAAACATTACCGCTTGCACCTGGTGCGACCACTTGTAATGCACTCGTTCCATTTCCCAATAATACGTTATTGGCTGTCAAGGTTGTCGCTCCCGTTCCGCCATTGGCAACTGGCAAGGTTCCTGTAACTCCAGTGGTAAGTGGCAATCCTGTCATGTTTGTGGCAACTCCCGAAGTCGGCGTTCCCAAAATTGGAGAAACTAAAGTAGGCGAAGAAGATAAGACCACATTTCCGGTACCCGTTGATGTGGTTACACCCGTTCCGCCATTCACAACTGGCAAGGTTCCGGTAACTCCAGTGGTAAGTGGCAATCCTGTCATGTTTGTGGCAACTCCAGAAGTCGGCGTTCCCAAAATTGGAGAAACCAAAGTAGGCGAAGAAGATAAGACCACATTTCCGGTACCCGTTGATGTGGTTACACCCGTTCCTCCATTGGCAACCGGTAATGTTCCTGTTACACCTGAGGCTAGAGGCAAGCCTGTCGCATTTGTCAATACAGCAGCACTTGGAGTTCCCAAAGCTGGAGTTGTTAAAGTAGGCGAAGTTGAAAGTACAAGATTTCCTGTTCCAGTAGATGATGTAACACCTGTTCCTCCATTAGCAACTGGCAATGTTCCTGTTACACTTGAAGTTAGATTTACTTGAGAAGATGTTGATGCTGTGCCATAACCTTGTCCAATATTCCAATAACAGTTTGTTCCGTCGTAATAGAAATTCAAGATATCTTTTGCTCCTGCTGCTGTTGACAATGCAATAGAAGTTGTTGAAGTAGATCCTAATATTTTATTTGTTGTTGAAGGCAATGTAATTGATCTTCCCCCAGTTGCATCTTGTGTAATTACTAAAGTTCCATAAGACCCAGATGGAGGTGTAGATGAAAAATTTAAAGTGCTATTTTGATCTAAAGTTACATTTGCATTTAAACCAAGTGTTGGATTCCAACTTATGGTTGAACCTGATGTTAAAGATTGTGGTGTTGACGCATATATCGGTGATGTTACTCCATAACCTTGCGCTGTTATCCCAGAAACATTCATCTGACCCGTATACGGATTTAAGGTTGCTGCAGTCCCTCCGTTTCCGGTTCCAGTAACTAAAGCAAGGTTTTGCCCGGTTGCCATGACAATATTATAGTTTGAACTGGTATTGACAGTTGTCGGAAGGGTACTTGCCACTGCTCCCCAAGAAGTATTTGTTCCATCTGTCGTCAAATATTTTCCAGAGTTATTGGTTTGTGTTGGTGCCATTGCATTAAATGCTGCATTTGCAGATGTCGCTCCCGTTCCACCATTGGCAACTGCCACAGTTCCTGAAATACCAGTTGCATTTACATTGGATGCAACAGAAGGAATATTCAAAGTTGCACCCGATAAAGTAGCAGCACCAGTCCCAGTTGTAGTTAATGTTAATGGTGCTTGATAATCCGTTCCTGCAACTGCTATCGTGGGAACACCAGTTAAAGTCGTATTTTTCAATAATCCGGTTGCTAATCCAGCTAATGATGTGCCGTTTATTTTATTAACAACTGTGGCAGATTGTATTCCAGTTACATCTCCGGTTAAATTGCCAGAAAAGCTTGCAGCCGAAGTAGCTGTTGCTGCATTTCCTGTTGTATTTTGATTTAAGGTAGGTATGTCTGCCGCTAGGATTGTTGACAAACGCGCATCTGTTCCATCACTTCGTAGATACCTTCCTGAGGTTTGTGTACCTGTTAAGATATTAATAGCGGCTTGCTGGGACGTTACTCCCGTTCCACCTGCCGTTAAAGGTAAAGTCCCCGTGGTTAGCGCACTCGTACTACTACTCGCATATACGGCACCGTAAGGCGTTACTGAACTTAATCCCGTACCACCATTAGCTACTGGAACTACACCTGAAATAGTGTTTGCTGAATTTTGTGGTGCAGCCCAATAAGCGACCCCACTTCCAGTGGCATCATACGTCAATACATGACCTGCCGTTGTAGGTGCCACTGAACTAATGGGTGTACCGCGTAATTTTACAACGGATTGGGACGTTGCTGAGCCATCTAAGTCACCGGCTAATTGTAAAATACCTTTGGCAGAAGTTGTTGCGTCATTAACAGTTGCCGCATTCACTTTACTCTGAACAAATGCTGTGGTAGCAATTTGAGTTGAATTATCTGATGTAGCAGGCGTTGGTGCCGTAGGTGTTCCTGTGAATGTTGGCGAAGCAATATCTGCTTTTAATAATAAACCTGGGACGGTTGGGCTTGAAGCTGTTCCAGCTAAATCACCAGCCAACTTCACCTTTCCAGCAGCATTGGTTGTCGCATCCGGAACACCAGTTCCTACTGCTGCATAAATCGAATTGTCTACGTAAGCCTTGGTAGCCTTTTGACTTGGGAACAGTTGGTCTGATGGATTTCCTGCACCTAAATCTATAGCTGTTGATTTATTGCTTGAATTCTCTTTCGTGGCCAAAGCCGGAACCGTTGGGCTAGCCGCCGTTCCTCCCAAATCTCCCGCTAATTTTACTTTACCTGCCGCTAAGGTGGTGGCATCTGGCACCCCAGATCCTACCGCATCATAAATAGCATTGTCAATATAAGACTTAGCAGCTTTTTGACTCGGGTACAACTGATCGGATGGATTAGCGCCTCCTAAAGTAGTAGCCGTTGATTTATTTGATACTACTTCTGCCGCTCCCGTTAGGTTACTCACTGTGGAATTGGTGGTATTTAATTGACCCTGTAATCCACCGATCTGCGTATTTAAACTATTGCTAGTCGCGGTGATCTGATTGCGGTTATCGTTAATCTGGTTTTGTTGGTCCGATAATTTTGAGTTGATGTTCGTAATCGTGCTCGTGTTTTCTTTAATCGCCGTTGTATTGGCAGCTACCTGAGTGTCTAAACTCGTGATGCTTTGGTTGACAATCAAAAACGCAGCATCGCTCGCTTGTTTGTTATCAGCAATGGATTTATTCGCTACCTCAATTTTAGAGCTATTCGTTTGTATATCTGACTTAAGTGGATCCAAATCCTTCGGAATTAAGTAACCCGCGTCGTTTGAGAACTGAGAAAGTTTGGTAGGTGCCTCGCGTACATTCTTGTAATCCACCGCTTCTGCATAAAGCGCGTAGGGCGTGTAATTAAAACTTTGCGTGCTTACTTGCTTAAAGCTATTACAGCCATCATAACTCACACTGACTTTTAAGCTCTTCACACTCGAGTTCCATAATACACTTTCAAAGCTCTTGTAAATGCTCGTGCTATTTCCAGTTTGGGCTTGTGTTCCAGCTCCTATCGCCACATTCACTAAACCGTATTCGTCCGTAGTGACTTGTTGGGTTTCCTCGTAATCCAACCCTCCTTGCGCGTTTAATAAACTAAATCGCAAACACACATTTCCTTTGTTTAAGGGCTGGCCCACGATACTGGCTCCCGGAATGTCGATGGCCTTCGGGTCCAAAATCACCGCTTGGTAATTAAGCGTTTTTTTGTTGGTCTGTGCAAAGGTGCTCAGGCTTAATAGGCTGAGCATGATAATAAGTAAATAGTGGTAAGACTTCATGGAAATATTATTTAAGAACTAGGATATTGTTATATTTTATAAATGGATATTAGTTTATGTGTTGATTTACTGCACTTCTTTGATCAAGGACTGACTCTGCGGTTTTCCTTTTTGGAATACCTGCAAAATGTATTTGCCGGCCTTGATGCCTTGGAACTTCTCCAGTTTGATTTCACTTTGATTTTCCGCATAGCTTTGC
>Ga0164295_10004420_pt1 | contig 11175 bp, 6 predicted proteins | sample GEODES006metaG_FD_111798 | JGI IMG/M metagenome (GOLD analysis project Ga0164295, IMG submission 111798) | Oligotrophic lake water microbial communities from Sparkling Lake, Wisconsin, USA - GEODES006 metaG | ecosystem: Environmental > Aquatic > Freshwater > Lake | place: USA: Sparkling Lake...
AAAAGTTGAGGCCGGGCGGCTCCCGATTCCGCCCGGCCTCTGTGGCATCAACCTCAACACAGTCCGCTTTCGCGGGGTTTTGGTGACAACAACCAATCACTCTCAAGACCAGCACATGGAGGCTTTACCCGCCCATCACTGTATGGTGGAGTTAGTGGGGGTCCGAAAAGAGGTGTTCAAAGAATCTGAAACTTTTTTCAAGCGCACAAAAAAAGTCCGTGATCGGGGCGATCACGGGCTCTGATTCCGGGGCAGGGGAGGTGCTGTCTAGCGCAGCGTTTCCTTGGGCAGATGCTTGATCGCCCCGCCTTCCAGCGCGCTCTGATGCGCCAGGATGCCGGTGCAGGTCCAGTTCGCGGATTGCTTGGCATTGGGGAAGGGATCGCGGCCCTCGACCAGGGCCATGGCGAATTCGTGCGCCAGGTGCGGATGGCTGCCGCCGTGGCCTGCTCCTTGGGTGAAGCTCAAGTGCGTGTTGTCGTCCGAATCGTAAACGCCCTTGGTAGTGTAGCGCTGCAGCGCCTGGGGTAGGCGGTCGGCGAAGTCGGGGCAGGTGATCTTGGATGGAATCTCCGGCTCGGGCTTCTTCGCGGTGTGCAACACCAGCGGCTCATGCTCGATCAGCGGCCATTCGACCGACTTCTGGCTGCCGTAAACGTCAATGCTTTCGCGATACTGGCGCGCGGTATCAAATAGGCTACGGATGATGCGCACGCTGAGGTCGGAATTGGCCACTTTCACATGCGCGGTCTCCACGGCGAAGGGAGAGTTGTAGTGCTTGATCAGTTCTTCACGGATCGTGCCGGAGCCAAAGCAGCTGACATACTCCGCTTCGCCCCCGGCAAGCCCGAGCACGGGGCCGACGCAGTGTGTGGCGTAGTGCATGGGTGGCAGGCCGGGCCAGTAGTTGGGCCAACCGTCCATGTCCTGCTGATGGCTGGCCTGGATGAACTGCAGTTTGCCCAGTTCGCCCTGGTCGCTGAGCTGCTTCATGAACAGATACTCGCGGGCATAGACCACGGTTTCCATCATCATGTATTTCAAGCCGGTCTCCTGGGTCAGCTTGATGATCTCCAGGCATTCCTCCACGCTGGTGGCCATCGGCACTGTGCAGGCCACATGCTTGCCTGCCTTGAGCGCTGCGATGCTCATCCAGCCGTGGTCGGGGATGGGCGAATTGATATGCACCGCGTCGATGTTCGGGTCCTTCAGCAGCTCGTTGTAATCCGTATAGCGGACGTCCACACCCCAGTGATCGCCCACTTCTTTGAGCTTGTCAGGACTGCGCTGGCAGATGGCGTAGCAGTTCGTTTGCGGATGTTTTTGCCAGAGAGGGACGAACTCGGCACCGAAGCCGAGACCGATGACGGCGATGTTGTATTTCTTGCTCATGAGGAATGACAATGAAGGCGCTGATTGCGCCACAGAAGACCAAGTGTGACCAGTGTTTTTGTCTGACGATTTTTGGGAGGCATCGGACACGCCGGATCAACTGGCAGGCGTAGGATAGAGAAATGCCAGCGGTCAAAGCAGGATTTCTCCTGTGCTGCCATGCTTGCGTTCGCTTCATATCTCGCCAGCTTTCGGACCCTCGCCATCTCGGCGAAGTTCTCTTTTCATCGTTATGTTCAACTGGATCATCAAAAAAATCATCGGCAACAAGCACCAGCGCACCATCAAGCGCCTGCAACCTCTCGTGGCCGAGATCAATCGCATCGAAGAACAGTTACAGAGTGAGCCAGAGGAGGCGCTGCGCGAGCGCACCGCCAAGTGGAAGGACATGTTCAAGGCCTTCCACTCGCCGAAGTTCCTCAGCGGTGTGCCGCTGCGAGTGGCGGATGAAACGGCGGTGAACGCCTGCTTGCTTGAGATCGTCGATTGCTTCAGTCGGCTGAAGACGCACTTTTCACAGTTCGAGGAATCGGAACTGGCCCGTGCGGCGTCGACGACGATGCCACTCGAAGAGAAGAAGCAGATGATCGATGCCGCGCACAAGCAGTGGGCCGAGGTGCGGCCGAAGTTTGCCGAAGTCGAGCGCAAGCTGCTGGAGCAAATCCTGCCGGAAGTCTATGCCGTGGTGAAGAACAGCGCGCGCCGTCTGTGCGGACGCGAGGTGCTGGTCACCGACCAGCCGCTGACCTGGAACATGATCCACTTCGATGTGCAGCTAATCGGCGGCATCGCCCTGCATCGCGGCAACATCGCCGAGATGGCCACGGGCGAAGGCAAGACCTTGGTCGGAACGCTGCCCGTCGCGCTGAATGCGCTTACTGGGCGTGGCGTGCATGTGATCACGGTCAATGATTACCTCGCGCGTCGTGACTCCGACTGGATGGGCCACCTTTACAAGTTCATGGGCTTGACCGTGGGCTGCATTCAGAACGACCAGCCGCCCGCGTATCGCCGCGAGCAGTATGAGTGCGACATCACCTATGGCACGAACAGCGAGTTCGGCTTCGACTACCTGCGCGACAACGGCATGGCCAGCAGCAAGGACCATCAGGTGCAGCGCGGGCATTACTTCGCCATCGTGGATGAAGTGGACTCCGTGCTCATCGACGAGGCCCGCACGCCGCTCATCATCAGCGGGCCGGTCACCGTCAGCACGCATCAGTTCGACCGCTACAAACCGATCGTCGAGCAGCTGGTGCGCCGCCAGAATAACCTGTGCGCCCGCTTGATCACGGAAGCCAAGGAACTCTTCGAGAAGGGCGAGACCGAGGAAGCAGGACGCAAGCTTTACCTAGTTTATCTCGGCCAGCCGAAGAACCGGGCGCTCATGCGTTGCATGGAAGATCCTGAGATGCGCCGACTGAAGGAAAAGGCCGAGCTGAGCTTTGCGCTCAACGACATGAAGGTCGAACTCTTCAAGCTCAAGGAGCAGTTGTATTACGCCGTGGACGAGAAGTCCCATGAGTCGGACTTGACCGAGCTGGGCCGCGCCTTCCTGAACCCGGATGATCCCGATGCCTTCGTGCTGCCGGACATCGCCACGGCCTTCGCCGAGATCGACATCGACCAAAGCCTGAGCGCCGACGCCAAGGTGCAGAAGCGCCAGGAAGTGCAGGAGCGCCTGGACCACCAGGGGCAGAAGATTCACAACATCACGCAGTTGCTGCGCGCCTACTGCCTCTACGAGAAGGACGTGCACTACGTGGTCGAGGAGAACAAGGTCGTCATCGTGGACGAGCACACGGGCCGCAAGATGGCCGGGCGCCGCTGGTCCGATGGCTTGCACGGCGCGGTGGAAGCCAAGGAAGGCGTGCAGATCGACGCCGAAACGCAGACGCTGGCCACGATCACGATTCAGAATTACTTCCGCCTCTATCAAAAACTCGGCGGCATGACCGGCACGGCGGAGACCGATGCGTCCGAGTTCCATGACATCTACAGCCTGAATGTGCTGCCGATTCCGACCAACCGCCCGGTGAAGCGCGTGGATCATAATGACAGCATCTACAAGACCCGCCGCGAGAAATACAACGCGGTAATCGAGGTCATCCGCGAACGCCATGCCAAGGGCCAGCCCATGCTCGTGGGCACCGCCAGCGTGGAAGCCTCGGAGACCGTGTCCCGCATGTTGAAGCTGCAGAAGATTCCGCACGCGGTGCTGAATGCGAAGTATCACCGCCAGGAGGCCGAGATCGTGCAGCGCGCGGGTCAGAAAGGCGCTGTCACCATCTCCACCAACATGGCGGGTCGTGGCACGGACATCAAACTGGGCGAAGGCGTGCCTGAACTGGGCGGCCTGATGGTGCTGGCGACAGAGCGCCATGAATCCCGCCGCGTGGACCGCCAGTTGCGCGGTCGTTGTGCCCGTCAAGGAGACCCTGGGGAGAGCAAATTCTTCCTCAGCTTTGAAGACGATCTGATGCGTCGCTTCGGCGCGGCGGATCGCATGACCAAGATCATGGAGCGCTTCGGCATGGCCGAAGGCGAGGAATTGCAGCACCCGTGGCTGAACCGCTCCGTCGAGACCGCGCAGAAGCGCGTGGAACAGCAGCACTACGTCTGGCGCAAGCGCGTGCTGGAATACGATGACGTGATGAACCAGCAGCGCGAGGTGGTCTACGAATACCGCAATGACGTGCTCGAAAGCAGCGACACCCGCGTGCTGATCGACGAGGCTGTGGAGAAGGGCATCCAGGAAAAGGTCGCCGAGTATGTGCCTGAGGATGGCAAGACGGACGCAAATCTCGATTTCTCGCCGCTGCTCAACTGGCTCAATACCACCTTCCCGGTGGGCGTCACGGCCGCCGAGGCGGCGCTGGAGTCCAAGTCCTTTGCCGAGATCTGCGCCTTCTTTGTGGACCGCGTGCAGAAGGCTTACAATGTGAAGACCAAGGATGGCAATCCCGAGGCCGTGCAAGATCTGGAGCGCATGATCCTGCTCAATGCCATCGACCGTCTCTGGCAGCAGCACCTGTATGCGCTGGACGCGTTGAAAGAAGGCGTTGGCCTGCGCACGCACGGCCAGAAGGACCCGCTCGTGGAGTTCAAGATCGAAGCCTACAACATCTTCGCGGAACTGATGCGCAGCATCAACAGCGAGGTGCTCGGCAATCTCTTCCGCGGCATGTCGCAGCTGCAAGCGTTCGAACAATTCCTCGCCCAGGTCGCCGCGCAGCGCAACGCGCCGCCGGCCGACGAAGCCTCGAACAGCTCCGAAGAAGAGTCATCCTCCGATGAGCCGCCACAACCCAAAGGTCCGCGCATCATGCTGCCCAGCATGATGAAAAAGGAGCTGCCCAAGGTCGGTCGCAATGATCCTTGCCCGTGCGGCAGCGGCAAAAAATTCAAGTCCTGCTGCGGCAGGCTGGCCTAGCGTTGTTTTTGCTTGCTTGCTGATGGCGACTCCAGTTGCAAGGTTGACTTTGCCCCCTAGTTTACCACCTCCTGATTCACCCCCGACACTCTGCTCATGAAGTTCACCGCCTCCTTGCTGCTGTCCGCTGCTGCCGTCCTTTTTCTCGGTGCTTGTGACAAGCACTCGTTCGACGAAACCAAGGTTCTGCACGCCAAGTTCCAGGAGCACGGCCATGGTGCCGCTCATGACACGCACGCGGCCCCAGCCCACGGTGAAGACAAGGCTGCTCATGGAGCCGCTGCCGCACCGCATGGTGACGAAAAGAAATCGCACTGAGACGAGCAAGGGGCACCGGCTGCCCGGCGCGTGACTTGGTCGAGGGCCTCGTTCCTCTGGCACAGCTGCGGCTGCTGCCGATCTGATCACTGTGCTGGACGAACCCTACATTCCCGAAGAACAGATCGCGGCCGGCCCTTCAGGGATGGTTTATCGCGGGCACGATCTGGCCAATGCGCGAACGGTTCGTTTGAAGGTGCTGCTGGAAAACCATGTCAGCTGCCCGACGGATCATCCGGCCGTTCATGCCCTGGGGGCCTCGCTGCTTGCTTTGCGCCATCCGAACATCGCCGCGTTGCTGGCGCTTGATGTCAGTGGTGACGAGGTGACGTTGGTTTCGGAGTTTGCCGACGGGCCGAACGGCTGGGGCTTCATCCAGCAGCAGTCTTTGTCCGCCAGGCAGGCGAACACGGTGATGCATCAGCTGCTGGCCGCGCTGGAGAAAGGCGAGTCGATGCATTTTCCGCATGGCAATTTGAAGCCCTCGAACGTCGTCCTGATTGGCCCCGCTGATGGGGCTCTGACACTCAAGGTTCTTGATTGGGGGCTTGCGGCTTGCCGAAGCCACCAGCCTCACGAAACGTTGGCTTTCCGAGCGCCAGAGCTTTTCTTTGGCGGCACGGCAACTGCGCGGAGCGACCTTTTTTCCGCAGGAGCCCTGGTCGCGGCTCTGCTGTTGGGCCGCTTTCCTGTGATGGGCTTGAATGAAGAAGCTCTGCAAGCCGCCTGGCAGCGTTTTGATCCCGAAGAACTTCGCCAGCAACGCCCAGACATCGGGGCGGAATGGATGGAATGTCTGCTGCAGTTGCTGCAACGGGAGCCTTCACAGCGCCCGGGCTCCGCCCGAGAGGCGGCCCGGCTGTTCACCCGGGCTGTGAAAGTGGTGGTGCCCGCTCCCACGCTCTCCGTGCCAGCGCAGGAGTCACCAGCGGCCAGCGCTCGAGCAGAGCCGGAAGCTCGGCCCCCGGAACATTCCTCACGTCGCCGCCGGGGCAGCTGTCTGGGTTCGCTCTTCAAATGGAGTATCCTTCTGCTGGCGCTGCTTGCGGGCATGGCCATCTGGCTTGTTCAGCATCGCCATCCCACTTGGCCGCCGAAAGTGAACAGAGCTCTGGATGAGATCGAAGCGGCCTGGCAGAAGGCAGTCAAGAGCACTGAAGAGGTGCTGCAAAAGCGCCGCTGATTAGTTGGGGCCGAGTAAGAGAGCCATCGGGTCTACATGGACAAGGCGGGTATACAGAGCCGTCCCCTGGGCTAGGGCCATGAGCGCATTTCCTAGAACCTCTGGGTCAGCATCGTCTGGCAACTCCTGGCGGCGAAGCGCCTCGGTGGCAAACCGGGACAGCCAGCCGGTCATGTTCGTGTGCAGCAGCCGCAGCTCTGCCTGGCACCTCGGCGGTAGCCCGGCAAACTCAGCCATCAACACGGCCGGCAGGCGGGCCTTGGCCAGGAGTTGAACCGCTTCCTGCCGCCGCCTGGGCCAGTCCTCATGCTCTGCGCCCGCCGCCGCCAGCGCCTTGTTCAGCGACTCACGCTCGCGTTGCAGCATGGCCTGTCCCAGGTCGTCCTTGGTCGGGAAGTGGTGATGCACGCTGGCCGATGAGATGCCGGCTTCATCGGCGAGGTTCCGGATGCTGAAGCCGTGAAAGCCTGCGGCCTCGCACATCCGGCGGGCAGCATCGAGAAGGTCATCACGAGCAACGTCTTTACGTTTGGCCATGGCTTGTGTCTATCGTCTGATAGATAGGCATGTCAAAAGAAACAATATCGAAGCTTGTTTGCGCACCAGGGCATGACAGAATCGTGCGCCCTTCAACGTCGTTCATCCCATGCCTGCCAAAAAAGCCGCTCCTGCTGTTGTCATTCCTTCGACCAGCCGCCCCATCAAAAAACTGATGGTCGCCAATCGCTCAGAGATTGCCATTCGTGTCATGCGGGCGGCTAACGAGCTGGGCATCCGCACCGTGGGCATCTATGCAGCGGAAGACCGCTTCTGTCCGCATCGCTTCAAAGCGGACGAGGCTTATGAGCTGAACAAGGACAAAGGGCCGCTGGGTGCGTATCTGGACATCGAAGGCATCGTGGCACTGGCCAAGGAGAAGGGGGTGGACGCGATTCACCCTGGCTACGGCTTTCTTTCCGAGAACCCCGTGTTTTCAAAAGCCTGCGCGGATGCTGGCATCATTTTCATCGGGCCGGACGCGAAGATTCTGGACATGATGGGTGACAAGACCGCCGCCCGCAACGTGGCGGACAAGCTGAAGATTCCCACGCTGCAAGGCACCAAGGACCCGGTGGAATCCAAACGCGAAGCGATGTCCGTGGCGAAGAAGATTGGCTTCCCGCTGATCATCAAGGCCGCGTTCGGCGGTGGGGGACGTGGTATGCGCGTGGTGCAAAAAGCGGAAGACTTGGAGAAGCTGCTGGATGAGGCTCAGACCGAGGCCAAGCGCTCTTTCGGCAACGGCGCAGTGTTCCTGGAGAAGTTTGTTGGCCGTGCCAAGCACATCGAAGTGCAGATTCTCGCTGACAAACATGGCAATGTGCTGCACCTGCATGAGCGCGACTGCTCCGTGCAGCGTCGTCATCAAAAGGTGATCGAGCAGGCCCCCAGCTACAGGGTGGACCCGAAAATCATCGAGGGCCTGTGCAGCGCTTCCATCGCCATCGCGAAAGAAGTCGGCTACACCCATGCGGGGACCGTCGAGTTCCTGGTCGATGTGGACAGTGGCGACTGGTATTTCATCGAGATGAACCCGCGCATCCAGGTGGAGCACACGGTCACGGAAGAGATCACCGGCATCGACATTGTTCGCTCGCAGATCCTCATCGCGCAGGGGCATCGCCTTCACGATGAGCCCCTGGCTTTGCCTGCCCAGGGCGACATTGAGAAGAGTGGCTACGCCATCCAGTGCCGCATCACGACTGAAGATCCAGAGAACGGCTTCACACCAGACTTCGGCAAGATCCTCACCTATCGCAGTGCCGGTGGTTTCGGCGTCCGTCTGGATGGCGCGCTTGGAGTGAATGGCGCGGTCATCACGCCCTACTACGACTCCATGCTGGTGAAGGTCACGGTCTTCGCTCGCACCTATGAGCAGGCGCTGGACCGCATGGACCGGGCCTTGCGCGAGTTCCGCATTCGCGGGGTGAAAACCAACATTCCTTTCCTGGAGAATGTCATTGCTGACCCCACGTTCCGCGCCGGAGCTGCCACAACACGCTTCATCGACACCAACCCGCATCTGTTCCAATTTGAGAAGCGCAAGGACCGTGCGACGCGTCTGCTGAACTACATCGCGGATGTCATCGTCAACGGCAACCCCTTCTCCAAAGGGCACAAGATCGACAAGCCCTTCGCCGCGCCCGCGCTGCCCAAGTGGGATCACACTGCACTGCCTCAGACTGGCACCAAGCAATTGCTGACCGAGATGGGGCCGGAGAAGTTCTGCAAGGAGTGGGTGGCCAAGCAGAAGCGCCTGCTGATCACCGACACCACCATGCGCGACGCGCATCAGTCGCTGCTCGCCACGCGGATGAGAACCTTTGACATGCTCGCCGTGGCCGATGCCGTGGCCCGCCGCACTCCGGACTTGTTCTCGCTGGAGATGTGGGGCGGCGCGACCTTTGATGTGACCATGCGCTTCCTGCGCGAAGACCCGTGGGAGCGCTTGCGCGCCATCCGCGCCCGCGTGCCTAACATTCTCACGCAGATGTTGTTCCGTGGTTCGAACGCCGTCGGCTACACCAATTACCCGGACAACGTTGTTAAAGGCTTCATCAAACATGCCGCGATGAACGGCATGGACATCTTCCGCATCTTCGACTCGCTCAACTACTTGCCCAACTTGAAGGCCGCCATGGAGGCCGTGCGCGAGGACACGCAGTCCATTTGTGAAGGCACGCTGTGCTACACGGGCGACATCCTCGATCCGAAGCGCGACAAGTATGACATCGCCTACTACGTGCGGCTGGCGAAGGAGTTGGAAAAGATGGGCGCGCACATGCTGTGCATCAAGGACATGGCGGGCCTGGTGCGTCCCTTTGCCGCGAAGAAATTGGTGAAGGCGCTCAAGGACGAGGTGGGCATCCCGATTCATTTCCACACGCACGACACCAGCGGCTTGAACGCCGCGAGCATCATCGAAGCCGCGACGGCGGGCGTGGATGTGGTGGACGCTGCGATTGCCTCCATGAGCGGAGGCACTTCGCAGCCGAACTTGAACTCCATCGTGGCCGCGATGCAGAACACGCCACGCGACACCAAGCTGGATGTCGAGGCCTTGCAGGAGTTCAGCGACTACTGGGCGGCGGTGCGTTCGTTCTACAAGCCCTTCGACACCAGCGAGCCCTATGGCACCGCCGAAGTGTATCTGCATGAGATGCCCGGCGGTCAATACACCAACCTCAAGGAGCAAGCCACCGGCATGGGCATGGCGGCGCGCTGGCCGGAGATTGCACATGCCTATGCCGAGGTGAACCAGCTCTGTGGCGACATCGTGAAGGTGACACCGAGCAGCAAGGTGGTGGGTGACTTGGCAATTGAATGCGTGGCGCGCGGTGTGAAGCCTGCCGATATCTTCAATCTGAAGGGCACCAAATGGAGCAAGGATGTGACCAGCATGTTTGAAGGCTGGCTGGGCGAACCTTTCTATGGCATGGAGAAAGCCAAGGCTGCTGACTCCCGCAAGAAGTGGGATGCCCTGGCCGATGCCATCGTTGGCAAGACTGGCAAGCGCATCAAGGGCCGCCCGGGCGAGCATGCCGCGAAGGTCGATTTGAAGAAAGTCGCCGAGGAACTAGAAGGTAAGCTCAAGCGCAAGCCGACTGAGGACGATGTGTGGAGCTACCTCATGTATCCTGACGTGTTCATGAAGTTCGCGGAGTTCCGCAAAGGCTACGGCGATGTGGCCGCGCTGCCGACGCCTGCTTACTACTATGGCCTCCAGCAGAAGGAGGAAATCAGTGTGCATCTGGAGGAGGGCAAGACCCTCTTCATCCGCCTGATCAATCTCACCGAACCTGACCCCAACGGCCAGCAGACGGCCATCTTCGAACTCAACGGCTATCCGCGTCACGCCACCGTGACCAACAAGCTGCTCGCGAAGGAAGGCGTCACCAAAATGAAAGCTGACCCTGCCGATGCAACTCAAGTCGGTGCGCCGATGCCCGGCATGGTCGCCAGCATTGCCGTGTCCGTGGGACAGAAGGTGAAGGAAGGTGAAACCCTGCTCACGCTCGAAGCCATGAAGATGTTCGCCGCCATCAGCGCCCCCAGCGCTGGCACCGTCACCGAAATCCTGACCAAGGTCGGCGAGAGCGTGGAGAGCAAGGACTTGCTGGTGAGGATGGGGAAGTAGACTGCGGGAAGCCCCATCAGATGAGGTATTCGGGCGAGGTCACACCAGCGACCGCGCCTGAAATTCCTCAGCCAGCAGCAAGCACTGGTCCATGGGACGTAGGCCTCGTGAGGGCGTGGCGTCGGTGAGGCAGGCGGCGGCGGCGCAGACGGCGAGTTCCAGGCTGCGTTCGGTGCTCCAGGCTTCGTGGACACCCCAGAGATAGCCTGCGGCAAAGGCGTCGCCCGCGCCGGTGGCTCCGACGATGAAGCCGGGTGGCAGCTGCAGCGAACCTTGCAGGGTCACTTGGCCATGGGCATCAGCCGCGACAGCACCTTCGGCGAAGTGAATCACGACTTGCTGCCGCACGCCTTTTTGGATGAGCCGCTGGGCCGCATCAATGCAGGCGCGCAGGCGCACGTTGCTGCCACTTCGAAGATCGGTGCCGACGACTTTGCCCGCTTCGATCTCGTTGATGACGAGGTGGTCGATGTGCGGCAGCGCCGCCTCGGCGATCAGGCGGAAGCGTGGGTTCTCGGTGCTAACGATGTCCGCCGTGGTAATCAGGCCGCAGTGCTGCGCGGCGGCCAGCACGTGGGCGGCCACGGTGCTGCCGTCGGGCAGTTCGCGATCCATCTCATCGAGCAGCATCAAGTAGCCCAGATGGAACACGCGCGCCTGGGTTTGGGCGAA
>Ga0164295_10004422_pt1 | contig 11173 bp, 4 predicted proteins | sample GEODES006metaG_FD_111798 | JGI IMG/M metagenome (GOLD analysis project Ga0164295, IMG submission 111798) | Oligotrophic lake water microbial communities from Sparkling Lake, Wisconsin, USA - GEODES006 metaG | ecosystem: Environmental > Aquatic > Freshwater > Lake | place: USA: Sparkling Lake...
CTGGCACTGGCACTGGCACTGGCACTGGCACTGGCACTGGCACCGGCACTGGCACTGGCACTGGCACTGGCACTGGCACTGGCGGTGTGTTGCTGGTCGAAAGGGTGTCCGCGGAGACGAGCAATGCCATGCGAGCGAAGGAGTCGACAGGCAGCGCTCAAGGCGGCGCGGCGGATGAGATCGGTGCGCTCAAGCAACCAGCCCCTGAGGCAGCGCTCAAGAAGGCGCTCTCGCATGAGGTCGACGTGCGAGCTGTCGAGACGGCGCAAGTGGCCACGGCGCAGCAAAGGCCAGCGAGCATGGCCGATCGGTTGGCGGCAGCGGCGGCGGCCGCAAGCGCCACGGCCGCCGAGAGGGCGGCGCGGCGCGAGGCACAGCTGCGCGGGAACGAGGTGTACGGTAACGCCAAGTGCGGCTTGCTGATCACTTCGGGCGCGTGCCCGTGGGTAGAGGGCAACCTCTTTCGAGATGGTATGGCGGCAGGCGTGCTCGTGAACGCTAAGGGCGGTGGCGTGCTCCGCGGCAACGAGCTGCGCGGGCATGCGAAGACGGAGCTGCAGCTCACTGACGCGGGCACGGCGCCGCTCGTGGACAAGAACCGAATGCACGCGTCCCAAGCGGGGGGTATCCTTGTATTCGGGGGGGCGGGCGGCCTCTTCCGCTCCAACACGGTGTACTCGAATGCATCAGCCAACGTGCGGCTTGCGGAGGGCTCGACGGCGCGCTTCGAGGGTAATACGATCAAAGAGGGGCAGGACTGCGGGATGGCTATCTGCTCAGGTTGCACCTCGGTCATCATTGACAATACAATCGTGAGCCATCGCAAGGCTGGCTGCCTGATCTACGGCACCAAGACCCATCCGACGCTCCTGCGCAACCTGATCGAGCACTCAGAGCAGGCCGGCGTGTACCTGTATGCCGGCGCCAAGGCGACCATTGAAGACAACGAGGTGCGCGGCAACGCTGGGCCGGGGATCTTGATCACGGAGAAGGCGGACCCTCTCGTGCAGCGCAACGACATTCACTCGGGTGACGACGCGGGCGTGCTCGCACATGAGCAGGGTCTGGGCACAGTGCTCCACAACAACGTGTACAATAATCGCACCTTTGGGGTCGTCGTGCTCACGGGCGGGCGCACGGTGGTACGGGCCAATTGGCTGCACGGGCGGCGGCAGGGCGGTCTACTTGTTGACGAGGGCGGCATGCCCGAAGTGTTTGAGAACGACATAGAGGGGAACACCAAGGCGGGCATCATGCTGCGCGGTGCGTGCACGCCGCACATCCATCACAACAAGGTGCATCATGGGCGCGATGCGGGCATCCATTGCACCGAGGGCGCAGGCGGTACCATCGAGGAGAACGACGTGTACGAAAACGAGCACGCGGGCATCGGGGTCGAGAAGGGCGCGGCGCCGCTCATCCGACGAAACCGGATCTATAACGGCAAGCAGGCGGGCGCCTTCTACTTTGACGGTGGGCTAGGCACGTTTGAGGAGAACGAGGTGTGGGGAAATGAGGATGCAGGCGTGCAGATCATTGAGGCTTCCGATCCGCTCGTGCAGCGCAACCAACTCCGCAAGCAGGCGCTCGCGGACTTGCTACTCAAGCCGATGGCTGCCGAGCGCGAGAACCCGCACGAGAAAGTGGCCAAGCATGGAGCGAGGCATAAGGACATTGCGCCGCTCTGGGTCCACTCGGGGGGTAAAGGGGATGTGCGGGACAATGACATCTACGAGTCGGACTGGCACGGGGTGGCGATAGGCTCGCAGGCGACGCCGTTACTCCAAAGGAATCGCATCCACAACAACCGCAGGTCGGGCGTGTTCATTGAGGATGGTGCGGCGCCTTTTTTGCTCGAGAATGATGTTCACCACAACTGGGTCGGCGTCGAGGTCATCGAGCATGCCGAGCCAACGCTGCGCGGCAATAAGATCCACCACATGCGGCTGGGTGGCCTGTGGGTGTACAAGGAAGCACGTGGGCTGTACGAGGGCAACGAGATCTGCCACAATGCCAAGGCTGGCGTGCGCGTGTGGGCCCTGGGCGACCCGACGCTCCAGGGCAACAAGATTCACTCGGGAAAGACGTGCGGCGTCCTCGTGTACGAGTGCGGAAAGGGGCATTTTGTGGACAATGACATCTACAATCACAAAGAGTGGAACGTCGAGGTGAAGCGCTTTGCCACTCCACTTTTTGAGAAGAACCGCATCTATGGCGCGCACATGGGCGGAGTCTACTGTCACGGCGGCGGCGGCATCGGCGCGTTCACGTCCGACTTCACGAACCGCGATTCGGCGATCACGCGCTTCACGCTACAGAACAATGACATCTATGCCAATTTTGGAGTAGGCGTCTCGATCGGTAATGACGGTGTGCCAGTGATCAAGGGCAACCGCTTCTATGGAGGGCAGACCGCCGCCATCTACGTGGCGGGCGACAAGGCACAGGGCACGATCACGGACAACGAGATCTACGAGAACAAGGACGGCATCGTGTTGCGTGAAGGCGCGATGCCACACGTGGAGCGCAACAGCATCCACCACCAGACGCGCCGCGGCGTGATCGTGTGCGCCAAGGGACAGGGCATGCTCGTGGAGAACGAGATCTCGCACAGCGGCACGTACAATGTGGAGGTGCGCGGCGAGAAGCCCAAGGTGGTGCCCTCCGGCCTGGCGGCTCTTGAGCTCGAGAGGAAGAAGAAGCTGTACGCGGCCATGGGGTTGCTCGTCCCGCTGCCCAAGAACGGCGTCACGATCGCAGGATTGCTCACCGATGAGTCGGGACGCACCTCGGTGCACTTCCGCCACAACCGGCTCGTGGGCGGTGGCCTCGGCTCTGTGTACCTCGCCGACTACTCGAAAGGCTATTTGAAGGGCAACTCGATCTCCGAGTGCTCGGGCTCGGGCGTCGTAGTGGGCGCAGGCGCAGACCCAGAAGTGTCGGACAATGTGATCAGCACGTGCGCGCAGTACGGGCTGCATGTGCATCCAGGCGGGCGAGGGCGCTTCCAAGCGAACAAGATCTCGCAGAGTGCGTCCGCGGGCGTGTGCATCGAGGCCGAGGCCACCTCTGACCTGCGCGCGAACGATATCTTCGACAATGACGAACAGGGGCTGCTCATTCGCATGGGCGCTTTGTGCCGCGTAACGGCGAACACGATGCGCGGCAACGGCACGTCAGGCATCGAAATCGACGGCGAGAGCTTGTGCCAGCTGCGCGACAATGATCTGTATGGCAATAAGGGCTGTGGGCTGCTCGTGCGCGCAGCCTCGGAGTTGGTCGTCGCGAACAACGAGATGCGGGAGAACGGGTCGGCAGGCGTGCTACTCGTCGAGGGCGCCAACCCGCTGCTGGCCAAGAACCTGGTGCGTCACAACGGAACCAACGGCGTGCGTTGCGAGAGCGGCGCGAAGGGGCGCCTTGAACGCAATGTCATCGAGGAGAACGGCGCGTCGGGCATCTATGCGGAATTGGGCTGTAGCCCAACTATCGGCGAGAATAGTGTGCAGCACAATGAAGATGGCGAGGGCGCCATGGGCGCTACCGTGCTCACGGCCGGTGACGAGGAGGCGGCCGCAGCAGGCTTGGGCGCCCTCGCCGACGCCATGCGCGTGGCCAAGCTCGCTGCAGATGCCGAGGCGGCCGTGCAGGAGGCGGCCATCCATCGCGAGCGAGCGGAGCAGGCAATGGAGGCCCCCGAGGAGCCCACCGAGCCCTCCGAGCTTCAGAAGCTCAAAGAGCAGCGTCGGGCAGCGCGACTGGCGCTGAAGGCCAAGGAGGTGGCCGACGCGGCCATCGCGTCATGACACATTAGTGCACCGCACCGCGGTCGCGGAGCCGTTCTTGTCGCTGACACCACCTGTGCACGTATAGGCCATCCTGTACTTCGCTTTATCGCCGCCCGCATGATTACTGCCGTGCCCTGCACACCTGACGCACCCTGCTTGAAGGAAGGCACACATGACGCACCCGAGCTCACGGGCCACATTCAGCCTCGATTTGATCGCTGGGGCGGCGGCGGCGCGCGGCGAAGCTCGCTCCTGCTCCCGTTGGAGGCGCCGGTTCCTCGAGGTCGAGCGTCGACTGATGTCGGAAGCCCCCCGGCCCCTGATGGCTTTCATCAGTGTTCAATCCCGGCACTTGGCTGTTGACCAATACCACAGTACACGCTTTGTATGCCTGGGGGTATCCCGCTCGGGTACCGTACCCCTCGCCTCGCCGACGTGTACGCTGCCCCCGGATCGAGCGGCCTTGTGACTGCGACGCTGTTGCGTTGGCACTTGGCTCTACTGGCCGGTACGTGCGTTTACTTACCGTTACTTACTGGCAACTATCGGACTACGGCCATACCACCTGGTCTTGACCTAACACAGACACCCACCTCTACTTACATACGAACACGGTTGTGTAAGAAACGTAGAGTGACTCACGTGTCCTCGGTCACGATGATTGTGCCCCCGCCCAGCACAACGATCCCATCTTGCCCGATCCCCCCCTCACGCTTCCGGCTTCGCCCTCCATCGGCGAGCGCGGCATCTATTTACTGGCCGTGCTGCTTACCGCCGACGATACTCTCGCGCATCTTCTCCCACTTCTCCTGCTCCTGGTCCAATTGCGACTCGGCGGCTTTCCGCGCGTCCAAATACGGTTTGGACGTTCCATGCATAGCGTCGAGCCATCCGATATTGCCGTAGCAGCAGTTGAATTTGCCGTGGTGAAAGTCGTGGAAGTCGGGCTGTTCGTCGAAGCCGGCAATCCATGGCAGCCGGTAGCCCGAGTGGTGCGTCTGCGTGCCCAGGCACGCGCCGATGATCCACATGAACACGAAGAAGATGTGCGGCCGGAAGACAACGAAACCCGCTGTGAATGGGATCAAGTCCGCTACTATCAGCTCGATGGGGTGCGCATGCACCGCTGCGAGGGCAAAGGGCGCGGTGAACTCGTGGTGGATCTTGTGGATGCGCTTGTACAGCGAGCCCTTGTGCAGCGCCCAGTGCACGTAGAAGAAAAGCACCTCGTTGACGAGCAGATGGGCCACCAACATCCAAGCGCGCTCTGAATAGGGCGGAAGCGGAGCGAGCGCGATCACGCCCTTGGTGCCGCGCGAGGCCACCGTGATGTGCGTGAGCGCGAGCACATACGGCAGCCCGAGCGTGGTCAGCTCAAATATCGACACACCCACGACGCGCGCAATGCGCGACGTGTCGATGCGCTTCTGCGGCTGGAGTTTGTATGGCGCGGCCGCGTTGATCGCTGGGCTCCACAGCTCGAGCGGCAGCAGCAAGGCACCATGCACGAGATATGGCACCAAGAAGCAGCAGAACGCATAGACGCCCAGAATGTATCCCGCGTACCCATCGTACACGTCGCCCCAGCGGCTGATGACGCCAGCCATGAATTCGTCAAAGGAGCGATCGTCGACTGATGCAAAGAAGAGCGCGACAAGCCACGCCACCGGCGAGTTGCCACACATGGAGATCATGAAAAAATTGGTGAAGCAAGCGCACGCGGCCTCCAGCGGGTCGGCGGAGGCCTCCTCCCAGACGGCAGCCAACATCTGCCCTCGGCTGCTCCAGCCAACAGAGTCTGTGCGCCGCTGCTTGGCGAGCATGTAGAGGGACACCGCGGCGACGCACCCACCCTGAGTGACATCCCACGCCACGCGGCGTGCCAGATATCTGCGACGGCGCTGGAGAGGCGACGGCCCAAGCTGGGCGAGGGTCTTGGTACCAAAAGGTGGTGGCATTTTTCTGGCGACTCTTGGCGATCACCCGCCGCGCGGCTGGCAAATTTCCCACACAGTTTCGTCGGATCGTCGCGGTCCCCCGTGACGCTCACCATTCCAGTCACAATGGACGGCTCCGCACCCCTCGGTGTACACAAGTACTGAGTACTCGCTCTCTCGGGCTACTCAATTATGCTAGTGAGGACTGAGGTTGGCCTCTCCCGCGCGCAGGCCCCGCAGGGTGTTCCCTGTCGCTTGCTGCCCTACGCTGCCGGGCGGGATTGTGATAGGCAATCAGGTGTGTGTGTGGTGGGGGGGGGAAGCGGCAATTCGTTGCCGCCAAGCGGCGCCAGCTTTGCCTCAGCAAGTTTCATACCTCCGGTGGAGTCTCAAAGCTGCCGCGGTCGCCAAGGCGCTGGAGCATCTGCTGAACGACGAGGAAGCCGCTCGAGTCGCGCGCGAGGTCATTAGCGGCGAGGCGCTCGCGAAAGGTGCGCAGCCGTGCCTTGAGCGCCGCCTCCTCGGGCGAGAAGACGCCGCTAAAGTCGCCGTCGAGCAGGTGGCGCCGGCCCGTGGACGTGTCGAGCGAGAGCTTGTCGAGGAAGATCTCGAGAGTGCGAGCACACTGCTGGTTGGATACGAGCGGCACGTCCCCTTTGGCCTCATTCAAGTCCATGGGCACACAGCCCATCTCGGGCCATAGCTCGGCCACAAAAGGGCGATTGTGCAGCGTAAGGAGCGTGCCTGCCAGCTCGGGCTGCACCGCCGCCGCCGACGACGACGCCGACGCCGACGTCGTCTCCGCCGAGCCGGCCGATGCGGCAGCGCGCTCGCCGTCGGAGCCGTCGGCGCTGGAGCCCTGAAGGGCGCGGCGCACGGTGCCTGCCACTTCGGAGAAGTTTGGGTCCTGAAGCGAGAACCCAACGAAGAGGAGATGCTGCGTGAGCAGCATCGTCTGCACGATACCGAAGAGCGCTTTCCGCTGCTCTCGCGAGTCGAGCATCTGCGAGCGCGTGAGCACGATATCCTCAGGCCGGTTGACGTCGCCGTGCAGCTTGAGGACAAACTTGTCCGACGGCTGGCTCTCGTACGGGAGCACAGTAAAGCGCGTGCCAGCCGCGCGCCACGCACACTCGAAGAGCGCGTCGTAGTTAGTGGTCACCACTGCCGCGACAGGCAGGCCGGCAAGCAGCCCGTGCGTCATCGAGTACAGAGGAATGCCGGTAGCCGAGCGCGGCGAGAGTTCATCCACCACGAGCGCCGCGAGAATGCCCTCGCCAACGCTGTTCGCGCCCAAGGCCGCCGGAGCGACAACCGTTGCCTTGGCGGCGGCGGAGTGGGCGATGCCGAGACGGCGCGCAATGACAGCGGCCTGGTCCGGCAGCCCGAGCGTGCCGAGCTGCACCAGCTCCGCCACGTCGAGAGGCACCTCCTCGCGGGCTGAGAGCGTCTCAAGCAGCTGGCGCCAGTCAGGTAGCCCCGCGCCCACTGAGACCCCAGCGCCCAAGAAGAGGCAGAGCCGTTCGGCGGCGGCGAGCTGGGCGAGCTGGGCAGCAGCCGCGTGGAGGCGCGGCCCGAGCTTGTCCTCCCAGCCGCGTGAGAGCAGCCGACGGTGCGCCTGCGCCGCCGAGAACATCCGGTCTGTCTTCACCACGAGCGCCACGTCGACGTCGTGCGCCGCCACAAAAGCCTCGAGGAGCCTCAGCAACGCGGTGAGCATCTCGCCCGAGGTGGCGCGCGCGCCGCCCTTGCCCGTGCCGATGACCGGCATCGACAGCACGTGCTTCGCGCGCCCGCAGCGCGGCGGCAGCCCTCGCGCATGCAGGTCGTGGTACGCGCCGCTCAGGAACTGCGAGGCCGCCTCTAGGAACCACGCGAGCTCTGGCGGTTTGTCAGCGCCGTCACGCCGGCGGTCGGGCGGCGCGAAGCGGCCATCCAGGTGGCCGAGCCAGATCACCTGCCCGCAAGCAGCAGCGCCACCCTCGAGGCGGATCACGCGCCGCGAGGGCGTGAACGCCTCGCGCGCTGGCGGCTCGCAGCCTTTGGGCGGTCCGCGCGGGAACCACTTAGGGTTGTTGGTGTTGCGCGTCGGCAGCAGCAGGGCATCGGACGACAGCTCACACAAATTGCCGTGCACGACGAAGACCTGCGTGCGACGAAGCGATCTGTGAGGCTCGACTGCAAGAGAGGAGAGGAGTGTGCGTGGTGCGGCGGCACGCACGCACGTGGCCGAGGCTAGGAGCCGGCGGTGATGGTGGTGGCGACGAGGACTCGGTGTTGCACGCTCGCGGAGAGGGTGCCCTGGGGATCCGGCGAAGCAGTGTGGTCGACGGCGCAACGAGGATGCACAGCATAGCCACCGTCATCATAGTGGTCGCCATCTATCGATGAATGGAGCCGCGAAAAACTCACACGTCCCCTGAATACGGTATGCCCTTCCTGTCCGGTTACAGATCTCACAAGTACAACTCCTGTATCCGGATACATGTACTTGCTCTTTGCATCTTTGACCTGTGCATGGCAAGAACTCTGTCGAGAACTCAGGTCATTCGTGTGCTGAGCCTTAGCTCCAAGAGTGCGGTAGCGATGTCGGTCAACATCGGCACCTGCGTTGCCGTCACGGGCGAGACGTTGCGCGTGAAAACCGCTCTCAAGTCGGTGGGAGGCGGCATATGGGTGCAAAGCATGAGCGCATGGGTCTTCCCCGAAGCTTCACGTGCTGCGATCGAGGTAGCCGTGCGCTCAGCTGGAGTGCAAGTTACAAGCACGACAGGCGCAACGCACAGTGGCGCTGTCGCCGTGACGAGCGCTGCGGAAAGCTCTGGCCCATCCTCGGTACCGCCGCCAGCATCAGCAGTGCCCTCGGTGAATGCGCAGGCGACGCTCACCATCCGACCACACAAGAAGGCGATCCTTGTCGAGGGCGATACGATGAATGTGAAGCCACAGCTCAAGACCGCTGGTGGCAGGTGGAATTCGTCACTCAGCGGGTGGATTTTCCCGGGCAAGCGCCAGGCCGAAATCATGGCGCTGCTGCAGGCGGACCCAACAAATACCGTCACTGTGAAATCCACTTCCGCCGCTCCACCCGCCAAGAAGGCCAAGACCGACCCGGAGGTGGAGGAGGAAGAGGACGAGGACGAAGACGATGCCTGAGCACGCTCTGGGTCCCTGCTGTTGTGACGGAGGTGGGATCATGAGCTTGATGGAGTCGAGACTCAAGCTCATGATCCACGCTGCGCACGTTCTTTTGCATGCCACCCGTCCCTTCGACTCTCGACTCGCGGATCGACTTATTTTCGGATCTACAAGTGACATCTCTCGCGCACATTCCTTCGGCACGAGCGCATCCAGCGTGAGGCGGTGAAGGCGGTAGCTGTCCTCTTAGCTGCTAACAGTGTGGTTTTCCGGACGAGATCGCCATATGGTGTAGTGGTCCGGATCGAGAGAGTGAATGAGCGACTCTGTCTGAGTGAGTGAGTGAGTGAGTGAGCCTCAGTACATGTACGCATAATTCCTAGGAGTAGATATCAGTAGATAATCGCTTTGCCTTTGCGGTCGTGCAGTTATCGTGCAGTTATGCGCAGTAAAAAAATACATCGTCAAAGTCAATCTGGGACCTGTCCCCCCCGTGCTCGCCCCCCGTAGAGCCCGCAGCGCGCAGCCGCCCGGAGCCCGGCGGCCCAGCCCGTCGAGCGTCGCGCGACCTTCTTGTCCCGTTTAGCGTTTAACTGTCTACGGTGCGCGTGTGCGGTGGCGTTTGACTGTCTGTGCGCTCTCAATAACACCTCTCTCTGCGCCGAACTTAAGTCAAGTCAGACTGGACTTGACCGAACTCATGGCGATGGGGCTCTCTACCAGTAGGGGGCCGGGGTGGTTCAGACCTTCACGCTTCAGTCTGTAGGAATTCTCTCCTATTGCCTGCAGCGTAGGATCGACGGTTACCTTTTTTGTCGATGTCCTCGAAATAAAACTTGGTTTGAAACGGCTTCTCATGACTTGGTTTGAAACGTCTCTAGCCTGGCAGCACGACGAGCGTAGCACGACCACGCTGCAATTCCTCCTCAATCGAAATTACCTCATCGCACTTGCGCAGCTTAGCCTTGTGCAGCGGTGAGTCATCACTCGCTGCCACGAGCGTGTGCCTGCCGCGTGTGGGCAGCGTGTCGAGCCAGGCGTAGTCGGCCCAAAACGGACAGTCACCGAGCATCTCCACCGACACACCCCGGCCTAGCTCATCGACAGTCAGCTCCTGCGCGTACAGCAGCAGGTGTGCTGGGCAGAGCAGGGATGCATCGAAGCGCCCCTGAGCATCAAACTTGACGCCCTTCCCATCGCAGTCATCGGTGCAACGCAGCTGCTGAGTACTGCCAAGCTGCAGCCGATCCGTCTTCGTCACCCCCACCTTGCTCGACACACCACGCATCACCCCCTTCTCGTCTAGCTCAATCCGGAAGTCCTTGTGGTCCAAGAGGCTCTCCTGCTTCGACCTGTTTGTATCACAGACGCCCTTGGCGATCATCGCAGCGCTCAGAACTAGCTTGCGGTTCTTTGGATCAGCCGCCTGCACGAGCGCCGCCACCTGCTTTGGGATCAGGGCATCCGGCACGTGCACCGCTTGCTTGCCAACAAGCCTGGCGATTGAGCTCAGCAGGTTGCACACCCGGTCATCCAAGCCCGGGTTCTCGATCCCGGTGCCCCTGAGGAACACCTTGTACGACTCGCGGATTGCATAGACGCGCTTTTGATACGCCTGCAGGCTCCAGCACTCGTCCTTGTAAGCGCCTGCACCGTAAACACCGAGCATTGGCTTCGTCGAGACAGTGCGCGTGACCACCAGTGCCTCTGCGTCGTCATCAAGCACTTCCGTCGCCTGCACCACCATAATGTCCGTTCTCGACACGTGCGTCGCAGCACCCGCGCTCGCCGTTGCCGTTGGGAGCTCCAGTTGGGCCCGATGCGCAGACCGCGGCTTTGCGAAACGGCTTGCCTCCTTCGACGGCGGAGTGGCGAGCCTCATCGCCATTGTCTTGCCAATATCGACAGCCGGGCCCAGCATACGGATGGAGCCGCCACCGCCACCGACACTGCCGTCGAGCCACTCGTCGTCGTCGTCGTCGTCGTTGCCCATGGTGCCCATCCGCTCCTTGGCGAGTTCCGCACTCTTCCGACGTGGCCGTCCAGTGGCGACCACATCGTCATCAGGGTACGACTCGGCTGCTGAAGTCACAGCGACTTTGGCCACCTTGGGCTTCTTGGCCTGGGACACCGCCTCGGCCGCCTTGGAAGGCGACGATATGGACTCCTTTGCCCGCTTAGCCGCCGGCGGCTCATTCGGAGCTGCAGCCTCTCGCTCCTTGATCTTGCGCACGAGAGTCAGGTTCTTCGGCGCGCGCGCGTCGCCCACACTCATGAGCGACAGCATTGCCACGATCATCTCTGCCTTCA
>Ga0164295_10004423_pt1 | contig 11172 bp, 12 predicted proteins | sample GEODES006metaG_FD_111798 | JGI IMG/M metagenome (GOLD analysis project Ga0164295, IMG submission 111798) | Oligotrophic lake water microbial communities from Sparkling Lake, Wisconsin, USA - GEODES006 metaG | ecosystem: Environmental > Aquatic > Freshwater > Lake | place: USA: Sparkling Lake...
ATGTTGCGCCGTGGCCTGGACCAGATCGGGCATTCACAGCGGCACGTTACCGCTGTGTCGCGTTTTTCCACCGCCTCAACGGCGCAAGAGCTACAGGCCCATGGAATCGTGACCATCTGTTGCGATCTCATGGATCGAGCTGCAGTTCAAGCGCTACCGAATGCAGCCAATGTCATTTTCATGGCAGGCCAAAAATTTGGCACCCATGAAAGCCCCGAGCTGACTTGGGCCATGAACACGATTGTCCCGGCCTCTGTTGCTGAACGTTTCACTCAATCACGCATTGTCGTATTTTCAACTGGCTGCGTTTATCCACTCGTCCCTGCAGACGGCCCTGGTGCCAATGAGGATGCGCCACTGACACCACTTGGTGAGTATGCTAATTCCTGTGTTGGCCGAGAACGAGTCTTCAGCCATTTTGCCAAACAACATGATATTCGGACTCTACTGTTTAGACTCTGCTATGCGATCGATCTGCGCTACGGTGTTCTGTGTGATGTAGCCTCAAAGGTGGCTCACGGATTGCCAATCGATGTCACCATGGGTGCTGCGAATGTCATTTGGCAGGGAGATGCCAATGCTCGAGCGATTCAATGTCTGCCACACACCGCCTCCCCACCCATTGCGCTCAACATCACAGGCATTGAACGCGTTTCCGTTCGTTTGCTTGCGCAGCGATTCGGCGATCTGCTAAAGCGCGAGCCAATCTTCGTGGGTCAAGAAAGCAGCACAGCTTGGCTGTGGGACGCCTCTCGTTCCTATGAACTCTTCGGACCACCCAGTGTTTCTTTGGATGAAATGATCACTGCAACAGCGCAGTGGCACAGGCTAGGTGGCTCAGTCCTTGGTAAACCTACCCATTTTGAAGTTCGTGATGGTAAATACTGATCTGCGCGAACTGCTCTTAGAAGGACTTGCCATTCCGGCACATCCCCTCGCTTTGACTTCAGCTCGTCAGCTCGACGAACGCGGACAGCGTGCACTCACCCGATATTACATCGCTTCGGGAATAGGTGGGCTCGCAGTCGGAGTTCACACCACCCAATTTGCCATCCGTGATCAAAAAATTGGATTATTCAGACCCGTATTAGAGCTTGCTGCTGAAGAAATGGCGCGATCTACGACACCATTGGTTCGCATCGCTGGCGTTTGCGGACAACAGAAGCAAGCCATCAAGGAAGCCAATCTGCTTTGTGAACTCGACTATCATGCAGCACTGCTTAGCCTAGGTGCACTCAAGGAGGCGAGTGAAGATACTCTAATCTCCCACTGTCGTCGCATTGCAGAGATCATTCCGATCATCGGCTTTTATCTTCAACCAAGTGTCGGAGGCCGCGTTTTATCCTATGCTTTTTGGCGGCGATTTGCAGACATTGCGAATGTCGTAGCGATTAAGATCGCTCCGTTTAACCGCTATCAGACGCAAGATGTCGTGCGCGCGGTCATCGACTCAGGCAGGGATGACATCGCTCTCTACACTGGCAATGACGACAATATCGTTGCCGATTTTCTCACCCCCTTCCCGTTTGCGGGCAAAGAAAAACGGATCATTGGCGGTCTGCTAGGTCACTGGTCCGTCTGGACGAAACGCGCCGTTGAGCTTCACCAGCGCTGCCGTCGCGCCGATGCCACCCCCGATCTGCTGCGCCTCGGCGTCGAAGTCACCGATAGCAATGCTGCCTTCTTTGATGCGGCCAATGGCTTTCATGGCTGCATTGCCGGATTGCATGAAGTCCTACGCCGCCAAGGCTTGCTGAAAGGCATCTGGTGCCTCGATGAAAAGGAAACGCTGAGCCCTGGCCAACTTACCGAGATCGACCGCATCTATTCCGCCTACCCACACCTCAACGATGACGACTTTATCGCCGAGCACTTAGACACATGGCTGCGCTAAAGCTTACTTTTTATCATCCAAAAACTTGAGCGCCTTTTCCAGCCAGTCTTTCCCTGGGGCTCCATGGCCCTGACCTGGAATATCAAAGAGTTTCACATGCTTAAACTCATTGGCCATGAAGCCCTGTTCATACACTGCCTTCGTATTATCGAGATTAAAATCCTTACCGCCCGTCACCAGGACGATGCGCGATTCATTTTGTGCCTGTGTCGCGATCTCAGGATGCGGGATGTAGCGGGCCTCATAGGTCGTGCCATCTTTCCCCTGCGTGGGAAAAAAGAAATTGGCACCCATAAAACAAACAGCCCCAGTAAACATATCGGCATACGCCACCGCTAACATCGACGCCACACGAGATCCGCCCGAATGCCCGCTGATGTAAACTCGCGCTGGATCAATGCTGTACAGGTTGCGCATCTGGTCATTGGCCGTGATCGCCAACTGCATCCTTGCGATCGTTTCACGATTATTGCCTGACTTGAGAGCACCAATGAAAATGAGCTTTTCATCCGACAACACTTTTTCCCAATCCGCTGGCAGAGCTGCTTGATCATTCGGGCTAATCCAAATAAACAGGCCGTGCGGCACCTCTTTTTTGTAACTCCTGGGGACAATGACCTCAAATGCCTCATTGGCCAGATTCAAGGCCGCAGGCGTCTCCACCGAACGTAGCCGCATCTTTAGCTGTGCCGCCCCTGCCATGGGCGTAGCTTCTGCAAAAGCAATCGGACTGCGGACACCTGGCTTGACCTTGCTAATTGAAGCCGTTTCAGCAGAAAGCGAGAAAGCCCAAGTGAGGCAAAGAAAAGGAAGCCAAAATAGAGAACCCATGTGGCTCTACCCAAGCATCATCCAATCAAGGTGTCGATCACGAAAAATGAACCTACCGTTACTGTCGTGCTGCTTTGAGCATAACTTTTGGTTCTACCCTTTCCATCAAGATTGGATCAATCCGAGGAACTCGTTTTAAATCTTGTAAGTCAATAAATGGGCGCATCGAAATCATGCGCATCGCTAAAACAGGATCAATGCCAGGAAGTGTTTCAAGTTCCGCCTGAGTCGCCGTATTGAGGTCGATTAAACCCAGATTCTCCGTGACTTCCCGATCATAAAATTGTTGGGCATGACCTTGATCACACCTCAAAACACCAGTCGTAATAATGCTGAAAAGCAGCACTAACCAAGGCACCTGCATCGAGCACCTGCAAGTAATCGCTGTGCTTCGAGATAAGTTCATCGCTCAGCAGCTTGAACTCCTCGACGTTTGGAATCCACACACTGCCCCAATACTTCGTAATGAGGTCAGGCCGCAGGTCGTCGATGTGCTTAGCGCCATTTTTTGCCACGCCGAGCTTTTGCAGCAATTCCAGTGGGATGCCTTTCACGACGAAGCGCCCCGATGGCTTATCAATCAAGCCGTCGAAATACGGCAACACGACCGTGGTAATGATGCCGCCGGAGAAGCCCGCGCGTTCGATCAGCAAAGTCTTCACGCCATTACGAGCGGACGAAAGGGCAGCCGCAATGCCCGCGCAGCCGCCGCCGCAGACAAGAACGTCAGTTTGAATGATTTTCATGGTGATCAATCATATCGAACATTCCTCTCCGCGCACTACGACAAAAAGTGTGTGCAATGCGCCGCAGCGAAGCTTTCACCAAAGCCACTTCTCAAGCCAGCTCCGCTGCTTTATTGGCACAACGTCTTCCCAATAAGATCAAAGCCAAAAAGTAACCTTAGCTGCTCAGTTCACTATTCAGTCGAGTGGAGAACCTACCAGGTTAGAGCAACCTCTCCCAGGCCGCATCCACCCAAAAGAACTGGGAGTAATAAAGTTTCGCGTAATCGTAATGAGCAATGACACGTTCCACATCACCACGGCGTTGTTTTAGGATAGCTGCGTCAGGCGCCAGCGTGACGACCCAAGCAGCGGCGGTAGGTTCGCGCACAAAAGCGGTTTCTTTGCCGCGACGCGGAGACAGCTTCATGAAATTCTTCAACTGCACATGCGCCAAGTCCTGCGCCTCCTGCTCCGTCTGCTGTGGTTTCCAGTCCTTGTTCATCACACGCCAATTCATCTCAAAGTAGCTCGTGTCCGCATTATCAAACTGCTGCGCCATCGGCAGGCTCTTGAAGGCAAGATCAGCGCTGGCTTGTAGCCCTTTGGCATACGCAGCGCGGATGGTCTCATCTTTCTCCATCTCCCACAGCGCCCGCACAGCGCTGACGCAGGTGCAGGAGGTCCAGGTATGATAACGGGCATACTCAAAGACCATGCCGTGCTCGCAGACTTGTAGTCGCGTGCGGTTTTCCTTCCCACCGCGCTCTACTAGGGCTTCGCGGTAGAGTTTATCCCACTTCGCATCGCCAGTGACCTGATGCAGCGCCTTGCAGGTGAAAAGGAGGCGCGGCGCACTGTCGAAGCCGAAACCGCTGAAGCCACCACGCCGACCAAAGGGTTGCTCTGCAGGCATCGCCCACTTCATGGCCACAATGGCATCCGCCGTGGTGACCAGATGTTCGGTAATGCGTTGCTTCTCCTCATCAGTGGCAAGCCCCGACTCCCAGTAGCGCCACAAGCCCACGAACCACGGCAGCGTCTGGTCGTTCGAGCCCATCGGATAGTGTGACTTGCCGTCCGTGGTGACACCGCGACCCACGAAACCCTTCACCTCGCTAATGGAGTTCAACAGCAGAAGTCCCTCCATGAGCTTTCTAGCCTTCGTAGCATCTTCCGCCGACTTCATGCGCTTCCAACGCAATATGGCCGCGTCCATGTAGAGGCCATTGAACATCGCCCCGTTCTCAATCGGTGCCCACCAACCCAACGCGTTCGGCTTGCCTTCGCGCAGTTCCTCCGGCGTCGGCAGCGAGACCTTCCCATCCATGTCCGCGAAGTCGATCATGATCCCATACTTGTCGATGAAGCGGCGCCAGATCTCAGCATGAGCTTGATCTGCCGCAGATGCTGCATCGCTCGCAAACGACACATGTGGAAGGACTGCGCTCGCGGCGATAGAGGCTTGAAGGAAGGTTCGACGGTTCATGGATAGAGGATGGAGATTGGCATCGTCTCATGGTGCCAAGGGAACGGCAAGGACTTGCTTATCCGCCAGCAATGGTTCCCGCAGTTTCGTATAGCTTACGCTTTGCACGGAAGTGCCAGCTTCCATCGCCATCACGACAGCTGTAGCGGCAGATTGCGCGGCTATCATGAAATTGAACTCGATGCGATAGGAAGCGCGTGATGAAGGTTTGCTGGTCACTCAATAAGGCTCATGCTATCATCAATGGGGTCAGGATTGGCGCTGTGCACATGGGCTACGGTCAAAACGAAGTCACCAACGAGGATTAAGGCGACTGAAGCCGATCGGGCACGTTGTTATTGTCACGATCCATTGGCAGCGGGTCGTCCAGGTCCTTGCGGCCGTCGCCATCGTGGTCGCCACCGACTTGAAGCCATGCACTAGGGGCGGGCGTCCACTCCTTGGTCAAAGCCAACGCACGCCAGAGATGCTGCGCGGCCTCGGCGCGGGTGAGGTTGCGCGTGCCGTAGTCTGACAAAGATTTCGCCACGGGCAGGCCAAGACGTTTCAGCCATTCAGCGAGCGTGGCGCGTGTGGCTTTACCATCCGGGGTGAAGCGCGTCGCCGTGGGCTGGAAGTCGCCCCAGGTGACCATCGCCTCGATGGAAATGCGATCAGCATCATCGCCTGGCACGTCGGCATACACCGGCTTGTCGTAATGCGGCCAGTCCTTGGCGTCTGGCAAGGCGCGGCACAGTCGAGCAAGGATGCGGGCGAGTTCGCGGCGGGTCATGGATTGATCAGGCTTGAAGAACAAACTGTCCGCATCGGGCTGCCAAATGCCGCGCACGGCCAGCATGTTTGCGGCTTCAAAGTGGAGATCATCAGGCGCGAGATCGTGCCATGGCCAGAGCAGGATACCCGGACCACCAATGCCGCGCGCGAGGCGCAGTTGCAGTTCACGCACCTTCGCCACATCGCTGGCTGCCTCACGCGGCTCGATGCCATCGCGCAGGCTCAGCCATGCGAGCGTGGCTCCTGCTTGGCCGACATGCATCATTTGACCATGCAGACGAATGGCCGACTGCACGACGCTGCTGACGCCGATGTTTTTGCCCGCGCCGATCAAGCCATCCATCTCAACAGGCACGAGTCCACGCAGTGGGAAAGTGGAGCGATCTGTGTCCGTATGCCAGCCACGTGTGGGTGTCATGATATTACGCCACGGGCCATTGCGCGATCCGGCGACAAAGCCGCGACGAGTGGGATGAAAGTCGATGTTAAACTGGTAGCCGAAGATCCCGTCCGTTGGCAGCACCTTGGCCCACATCGGCTCGCGAGTGGCGGCGCGAATGTCCTGCTCGCGCAGCATGTAGAGCCCTTCGAGTCTCAGGCCTTCGCGGATGTAGGGCTTCGGAGGCAACCGATCCGCCGTGCCGAACTCGTCCGTGAGCTGCATGTAGCGAAAGGATTGTGGGAAGTCGCCCACGCGATCATGCACCGCTGTTTGAAGATGATACAACATGCCAAGCGCATGCTGCTTCACGTCATCGAAGATGATGCGGCGCTGCGCGGGTGAGAGTTCGACGATGTTCTTCTTTGATCCTCCGAGCTGGGTCTTCTCCAGCGCATCCACGACGCGCTGCGGAAGTTGGCACAGCGGATAGTCCTGCGTGGGATAGTTCAAGAAGGTTGCCTCGGTGCCCGGTGCGAAACCATTGTGCCAGCGATCCACCAGACGACGATGCGTGTAAGGGCTGTTGCCGCTCGGTGAATAAATGCCGCCGCTCATGTCGCTGTCCACCCACGGCGCGAGCTTGTCGAGACCGGCGAAGGAGAGCGGATCATAAGTCTCAGGCTTCGCGATGGTCGCATCCTTGCCGCCCGTCTCTCGCAGAACCAGGCACCACGACATGGGATTCATCTCCTGCGGTCCCGCATCATCAAAAGCCTCCGGCGCACTGGCTTCGCCAAAGCGTTCTTGCAAATCCGGTCCCGCGCCATGCTTCGCACCGCTGAGACGAATCACATCGCCCCAATCGCTCGCATCCATCGTGAGACGCGCGTTAATCTCTAGGCGCTCCGCTCCGCCTTTCGTCGGCTCAAACTCCGCTCCAGTGACACGGCCCTCTTTAACCATCACTTTGGTCGGCTGCCAGCCACGCACGATGCGTAAGGCTCCGCCATCGATAGATGGCTTCACCAGTTCCTCAAAGATCTTCGCCGCCGCCGCAGGCTCGATGGTTTCCGTGCCGCAGAAGGCATTCCCCGGAGTCGCCATGCCATACGTGAGCGAGTTATGCGCTCGGATGCGACGCAGCACCTCAAGGAAGAGTCCACTGCGAGGAAAGTTGGTGCGCGAGCCATTCACCACCGTCCACTCATCCGGACAACCCACGCCCTCCGCGCTGAACTGTCCACCAAGCCACTTGATGTCATTCACCAGCACGATCTTTTTCACGCCCAGTCGTGCAGCCTGCACCGCCGCCGCGCAGGCGGATTCATTGCCACCGACAATGAGCAGATCGGCCTCCATGACCTCGGCAGCCAAAAGGCTTGGTAAAAACAGGAGTGAAAGGAGTGGGTTTTTCATAGCTGATTCATCGGCTGCACCATCGGCCAGAGCTTGATCTCCTCGGTCATGAGGTACGCGGGCAGTTGAGCGATTTGAAGGATAAGCTGACCCATGTCGGCAGGCGAGATGCATTGGGCGAGCACAGCAGGATCACGGGGCGGCAAGTTTGCAGCGTCGGTGAACTCCGTCTGTCCCCACGATGGCAAAACGGAGGTCACGCGCACGCCATGTGGTCGCAGCTCGGTGAGCAGGCAGCGCGTGAACATGAGCAAACCGGCCTTCGCGGCGGAATACACGCTCCAGCCAGGCCAGGCGTGAGTGGAGCAGGCACTGCCGATGTTCACGATGAGGCCGCTGCCTTGCTTCTGCATGATCGCTGCGGCCCGACGACATCCAAGCATGGCACCCGTAAGATTGCTGGCGAGGCTTTGCATGATCGCCGCATCCGTCTGCTCACTCGCCGAGCCAATCTTGACGCCTTCGCCCGCGTTGTTGATCAAGACATCGAGACGCCCTGTTTGCGCCAGCACCTCGGCCATCAGCCGGTCCCAGGCCTCACCGTCTGCCACATCGGCGACGAAGGGCGTGGCTCCGATGCGTTGCGCGGTCTCCTGGAGACTAGTCTCGTTGCGGCCGGTGATCCAGACCCTGGCACCCGCCTCCACGAAGGCTTCCGCGATGCCCGCACCGTAGCCACGTGAGCCGCCGGTGACGATGATCGTCGAATCAGTGAGATGTGTCATTTGGTCGATGCGTTGAAATGAAAAACGTCATTCAAGTCTACTTAATGCGCGTTTGCAATGGCAAATCTTGTTTTGTATATCAAACTTATGTCCAAGGCCCGAAAAACCGTCGTCAACCCTCTCAGCCGCTACAAGGTGCCCATCCTCGAACGCACGCTGGATCTGCTGGAGCTGCTCTCGCGACACCCAGAAGGCATGACCCTCACCGCAATGACCGAGGCCCTCAAGATACCGAAGAACTCCGTTTTCCGCATCGCCACCACGCTCACGCTGCGCGGCTATGCCGAGCGCGAGGAGGCCACGAAGGCCTACCGCGCCAGCCGCAAGCTGCTCAGCCTCGGCCATGCCGCCGTGAGCGGCGAGCGCCTCATCCAAGCCGCTGCGCCCATCCTCACCGCCTTGCGCAATGCCACCGGCGAAACTGCCCTGCTCGGCACGCTGGCTGGCGATCATGGCGTGGTGCTTGATCAGGTGCCGTCATCGCATCCGGTGAAGGTCGTGGTCGAGATTGGCCATGCCTTCACTCTGCACACCGCCGCACCGGCAAAGGCCATACTCGCCTACTGGAGCTCGGAAACACAGAAGGCCTTTGTGAAGCAGATCAAGTTCACCAAACACACCCGCCACACAATTACCAGCGCCTCGGCTTTTCTCGCCGAGCTCAAGCAGGCCAAAGCCAGCGGCTACGCGCTGGATCGCGGCGAGGAGAGCGAGACGTTTGCCTGCGTCGCCGCACCTGTGTTTGATCATCGCGGCCATCCCGTCGCCGCCATCTGGATCAGCGGCCCATCGGATCGAGTCACGCCGTGTGCTTTGGATAAACTTGGCCTCAAGGTGAAACAGTTCGCCGATCAGCTCTCTCAGCGGCTTGGGTATCAGACTAAAGCGAACCCATTCCGCGTCTCCTAAACCACGCATGCAGATACACCGAGTAAAGTTGTAGACCTTGTGACTGCGCTTAGGGAGTGGGGCTCAAAGACTCCAGTTTGCCAAACATAATACGGTCGGTGGAGCCTTTATGATCACTCTGCGTGACGGTGAGCCAGATCGCGCCTTCGTGTTCGTGGAAGGTTGGATACTGAAACGAATGCGGAGACTCGAAGCGGTATTTGCGCTCCCACATCCTGCCATCGCGGGAAACGTCCACGTTGAACACGCTGCGCCCGCAATCCTCGATTTTGGTGTTCTCCTGCCAGCCGAGGTAATAGACATCACCGAACTTATCGAAGGTGGGCTTCGAGTTCAGTCCGTTCGGCACAAAAGGCATCGGTCGGCCGATGGTCCACGTCTTGCCGTCCTTGCTGGTGGTGAAGTGGTAATTGCCAGCGTCGTTGCGGCAGATCGCCATCCAGGTGCCGTCTGGCAGGCGATTCACAGCCGACTCGCTGAGCTGCTGCAACTGCGGCTCGTTGTAATGGCCGATGACCTCGAAGGTCGTGAAATCATCGTGCAGCACGGCGAGCGCATTCTGTTTGCCGGGGAAGTTGTTGAGCGCCACGTAGCACAGGCCGTCGAACTCCTTGAACGAATCGAAGATGAAGAGGCCCTGATTAACGGCTTTCCTCGTCAAGCCCTGGGCCGCCGCATCGGCGTGGAAATGACGCGGCTCCATGTCGAACACTCCGGCAGCAGTTTTCAGCTTCGCCTTGTGGATGCTTCCTTCGAAGGCCTGCGTGCCAAGATCGAAATCGCGATACCAAGTGAGTGCCTGTTCCTTTGCGGGCTGGCTGCAAAAATAGGTGCGCAGTGTGTGGTCATCCTTGCGGATGATACGCGGCACAAAACACATTCCTTTTGGCAACGTCACGTTGTCGAAGACCTGGTCGGACTTCGCCATTGGGATGGTCTTCTCCACCTTGCGGGTCTTCAGATTCACAATCGATAGAACACAATACTGCCCCGCACCCGCGCCGTGGCCCGGTTCTACATCGTTGTCGTGCTCGACGATGTAAGCGCGATCACCCACACAAACGAACTCCGCATCATGCGCCCCTTTCGCCCGCGGCGCGGTGACTTTGATGAGTGTGGACAGGACTTCATCGCCCGCGCGTTTGGCATCCCATTTGGTGGGAAGGATAGCGGGTGATGTCGGCAAGGTTCCCACAGACGCTTGTGCTGGGATTTTACAAGATTGCCAGGCGCGGAAACGCCACTTTCCTTTCTCCTTGCCCCATACAGCCAGAAAGCTGAGCACGCTATCTGCCACGACTCCACTAATGGAGACTTCTACGTTTGCGCGGCCTGTCATCAGCGCGACGTCTGGCGAGAGCAGGTTAAAAGTGCGATCTTCGTAACGGATTGACTCGTAGCGTGTGCGCCCGCTGGTGAGAGTCTCCATGAGGGTTGTTTTGGTATCCACAGTCCCCGTCGAATGAGCATAGCGCAGGTCGTCTGAGAAAAGATCGGCCAATCGCTGGCGATCGGCTGTGATGGTGGCACTCACACGCTCGTCATCCGCTGCCTGTAGAGCCTTGAGCTTAGCATCATCGGCCGCTTGGAGCGTGGCGATGGAAAGGAAAATGAGTACTAGAAGGCGTGGGGTCATAAGCTCAGAGCGTTGGTTGACTTGGTTTGAGGCCAATGGAGATGGACGTTTCAGGGTTCACCACCAGCGCAGGCGACCCTTCACAGATTTGATGAGCCAATGAGATGGGTAAGTCGTGTTCATATTTGGGGAGGTGTTTTAGCGCTTCACGCGACCCGCCGAATCGCCGCCGACCAGCGCAGCGATTTCCTCGCGCGTGCTGAAGTTGAAATCACCCTCGATGGAATGCGCGAGGCAACCGGCGGCAGTGGCGAAAGCGATGGCGCTTTGTGGCGCGGCGAGATCAGGGTTGGTCAGCGCAAAAATCAGCCCCGCAGTGAAAGCATCGCCCGCGCCGAGGCGATCCACGATATTTGTGATGGGATACAGTCTGCCATTCCCGGGAGCATGG
>Ga0164295_10004424_pt1 | contig 11169 bp, 10 predicted proteins | sample GEODES006metaG_FD_111798 | JGI IMG/M metagenome (GOLD analysis project Ga0164295, IMG submission 111798) | Oligotrophic lake water microbial communities from Sparkling Lake, Wisconsin, USA - GEODES006 metaG | ecosystem: Environmental > Aquatic > Freshwater > Lake | place: USA: Sparkling Lake...
AAGTCGATCCCATCAGATGAAGGCAAGCAAGCGGAGATGGCATTACTACGCCACCACCCTGACGAGGCTGAGCGGATCCTTCTGCAGGCATCTCCCCCACTACTGTACCGAGCAATCAAGCTCAACATCGACCTCTACCGCTGGAACCGCGCGCTGGATCTGGCCGTGAAGCAGAAAGTGCACGTGGATACCGTGCTAGCTTATCGCCAGAGACATCTCGATGCCTTCGAGCGAACAGAGAGCCTGCCCAAGTTCCAGCAGCTCTCCAAGCAGGTACCTACCTACTGTACCTATCTACATATCTACCTACCCACCTTATATTGTAATTGCCATAACTTATTATATCAATATGTATGGTTGTAGGTCAGCTTCGATTGGGACACGGTGCTGTCCAATGAGAAAAGAGACCTCGACGAAGAGTTTCAGCGCATCAAAGGCGGCAGGAAGTGATGATGATGCTTCATACATTGTGTAGCGCCGACCATTCAATTCATTATGACAACTGACAATATACTGTATATACATGCATAACTGCATTCATAATTAACTTAGACCAGTGAGTGACATATACTACTATTGAGTGTATTGACCCAACTGCAACCACAGCTGCTCATCCACCGCCACCGACTCACCGTCTGACCGCAGAGACTGCATGCAAGCATCGCAGATAAGTTGAGTCGCCATCGATAGTGCGGCCCAGACCTTGCCTCGACGGTCCTTCTCGATCACAATCCTCGCGAACTCAGTGAACATGGCAACCTCTTGATCGATCAAAATAGGACTTGCTACAGCTATCTCCTCTTCGCAGGAGTGATATCTCGTCGCGCGATCCGTGAGGCTGCCATCGCCCATGCTCTGCATGCTGAAGGATGCCGAGGAGGGCTTGTTTGGAATGACGAAGTCTCTGCATCGGAATATCTTGTCGCTCACCCCTCGGGTCAAGTCGTCGTCGAAGTAGCTGCGGGCGACACTGGAGATCTCGAAGGTCTGTCGCAGAGGTAGCAGGAAGCTGGAGTCGAACACCAACACCCTCTCCAGTTGCAGGACCTGATCTCCCACCCTCTTGTGGTGGAAGCCGAATGACACTCTACCCTCACAATCCAGGGGTACATGTCCGTCTATCGACCAGTTGAAGCTCTTCACTTGACAGGTGGGCACAGTTCGTGGGAACTGTAAGCCGTAATGCAGACCAGTTGAGTGGGCAGAATTGATGCTCGCTAAGTAAGCTTCCGAAGAGTACTCAGAGAAAGCCAGCAGTCCCAGTCGGATGCAGTACCAGGCAAGGTCGCCGAGTGCTCCGAGAGGGTCGCTGGAGCTGCTGGCTCTGATGTTGCTGGAGTAGAAGCTATCATCGGCCTTAAAGGAGAACGAGGAATGCACTCTGCAGGCACTGATGCCGAGGAAGGGGTCGTGCAGCTCCTTCAGGAGAGACCTCGTGCGGCAGTGGTGGTTGAACATGACTCCGTCCATCAGCACCACGTTGCTTGTATGGCATATCGTTATGATTTCGTGCAAGATTTCAGCTGATATGGCACAAGGCTTCTCCAGCAAGATGTGCTTCCCTTGAAGAGCAGCTGATGTGACCCACTTCAAGTGTTCAGCGGTTGGCAAAGGCATATATACAGCATCGATGTCCGGATTGGATAGCAACTCCTCGTAAGTGCCATAACAGAGCGTGCTCGAAGGCAAATTCATGGACAATACGAACTGCTTTGCTTTCGATAGCTCCCTTGATGCAATGGCTGTCAACAATCAATCATCAGCGAAGTCATTGAGTTACATCATTCAAGGTAACTAACTTTACCGTCCTGAACAAAGGCTGACCTATCAATTCGCAATTCACGGACAGTAATATCGACCGGACATTCTTCCGCGCTATGTTAGCAGCTCCAAGAATTCCGAATCTGATCTTTGTTGATTCCATCACTGCCTGCTGCCTGTCAGTAACTACAAGTTAATGATCAGATGTACAGTAACTTAACTGTTCCGTAAGTTTACGGTACAACTGTACTGTACGTACTCTAGGAAGTGTGGATCATTGACCGTTAACTTTAGTTGTTGTCTCGTCATGCCATCGATCGCAGGAGTCTCTACTGATGATAAGTACGACTATAGCGAGAGTGTGCAGCTCATCCATACTCTGCTCGCTAACTTTGTTATCTTTGGATTCCTTATGCTAATCTTCGAATTCGTTCGAAGGAAAAGATCGATTTACATAAATAGATACGTGGCACGATTTATTAATACAAACAGAGTGCCAGACAAGCCTTCCAAAGTGCCGCTTGCATGGGTGCTACAAATACTGCGTATCTCAGATGAAGCGTCGCTGTCCATGATTGGTCTGGATGCTTACATGTTCCTGCGATTCATCTCTGTGTGCTTCAGAACAGCTGGGTTCTGCAGTGTGTGGGGTCTGATTATCTTAGTCCCTGTCTATAGATACCAAGGATTAGATAAGGTTGGTTGGTTCGGATACACCATCGGGAACATTTCTCTGGACGATCATTCCAACAGGATGTATGCTCCTGTGTTCTCTGCTTATGTTTTCACTGGATTCTTTTGCTATCTGTTGTACACAGAATATAAGGCCTTTATTAGAAAGAGAGTGGATTATCTGGTGAAAGGCGATCAGGATACTCCAGTGCAGACTAACTACACCGTGATGATCGAGAGGGTCCCTGCCGCCCTGCGATCCGGACCCATCTTGGCCGGGTTCTTTCAAAACCTCTTCCCAGGTGATGCATCTCATGCATGTGATACTTCACTCCACTCAACTGGACTTGTCGGTTGATATTCCGAATGCATGTCTGTGCTTACACTATAGGTGAGTTCCATTCCGCGGAGGTTGCATTGGACCTGCATGAACTGGAGCTATTGTGTGCCAAAAGAAGAGAAACACGCAATCGACTCGAGAAGTACATCGCTCAATGCTGGGCTTACGACACTCGTCCGACAGTGTGGATCAATAGGAAGCTCTATCAGGATCAGGAGCTGCGGCCTGAACCTGTGGAGGAGAACGTCCTCGCTAAAGACCTCGGCTACGACGTGGTGGATGCTATAAAGCACTACTCCCGCAAGCTGATCACCTTGAACGAGAGCGTCAAGACGCTGCAGAAGCACTACTTCGAGCAGCGGAAGCGATTGAACCAGCTGGACGAATACCGAGTTCTCAAGATCAAGCAGAGTCTGGAGGCCTCGTCTGCTGAGCTCGTCAGTCAGGTGGGCTCGCGGTTCCAGACCCTGATGAGCTTCGAGATTAGCCCCTTTCACTCGGACAAGCAGAAGCAAGAGGCAACGCTGCACGAGTATGTGAAGAAGATGGAGGAGGATGAGGTAAAGGAAGGCGACGAGGGTGACACTAAGATGACTGAACAGGAGCTGGAGATGGCGTTAGCGAATTCTGTCACTGATGATGACGGAGATGAATCTTTGGCAGCGAAAGCGAGTAAACTATTTGCGACAGAAAGTAAGAAGACAGCTGAATACGCAGCGAAAGGTGCATTACGGGGAGTGTTGGAAGCCACCAGAGCGATCGAACTACTGACCTTCGGTGCCCGGTATCGAGTATCCAGTACAGCATTCGTCACGTTTAAATCTCGAGTAGCCAAATGCAGTGCCCATCAGATGCTACTGTCCCACGAGTACTACTCCATCGATGTGAAGCCCGCCCCCAACCCGAAGGAGATCATCTGGGAGAACGTGTCCATTCCTCAGACCCAGATAGATATTCGGAGGATCATCGCCGATGGAACCTTCGGAGTCGGTGCGTTATTTTGGTCGATTGTCGTCACTGCGATTTCTACGGTCTCCAATTTGGAGATGATCGGGCAAATGTTCCCCGGCATCAGTAACTACAGGGACACTCAACTGTATCAACTGGTCAACAGCTACCTATCCCTCTTATTCCTCTTGATCCTGTTGGCCGTCCTTCCGTTCCTCTTCGATTTCATTGCCAGATATTATGAAGGCGCTAAAACTGAGACCGAAATCCAGAACTCCATCATGACGCGGTACTTCTACTATCAGCTGGCCAATGTGTTCGTGGCGGTGGGCTTGGGTTCCATCGCTAGTAGTCTGCAGAAAATAGCATCCAACCCGAACAACATACTGGCTATACTGGGTACCAGCATCCCTTCATTTTCTATATACTTTGCTAAGCTGGTCATTCTGCGAGCCTTCACAGCTCTACCAGTGGAGATGCTGAGAGTGTTCCCGCTGCTCGACATCTTGTTTGTGTCGGTGCTCAAGAGCAAGAATGCTGTAACTCGCAGGGAGCTGCGGTCAGGGGCTTTCTTCGACCCGCCCATGCTATACGGCTGGTGCTATCCCAACATACTCATGGTGCTGACCATCATGTTCACTTACTGCTGCGTAAGTTGATCATGTTGATGGATAGTTTTGATTTGAGTGTAACCTCACTGATGATTCTGATATATGATATGATTGCAGATCTCTCCTCTGATCATCCCCCTGTGCATGATCTACTTCGGCATGGTGTACCTGATGTACAAGTACCAGCTGCTGTTCGTTTACATCAACTCCTACCAGTCCGGCGGCTACATGTGGTTCGCGGTGTTCAACCGGGCGATGATCTGCTTGATCGCTGGCATCTTCAGTCTGCTCTGCTATCTGCTCATACGGTCCAATTACACCATCGGTCCCTTCTACCTGCTGTTGCCCTTGCCCTTCTTCATCTTCTACTTCTGGTACCACTGCGAGCATCGCATTAGAGGTCCATCACAGGTGCTTCCTCCTCTTCCATCACTAGACCTCTCCATTGTATGACTGTCGTCCATCCACGTACTTTATACTGCTTCCCTGCTGTAGAACTTGTCACTGGAGGCAGCTATTCATCTGGATCAAGCTGTCAAGGATGCCAAGCTGCGAGGGGAGAGGACCCCGCTGGACTCGTTCAACCCTATCTTCTTCCGACAGCCGGTGCTATCGGAAGGCAAGCTCAAGCCGTCGCTCTACCGCCATAACAAAGCTATGTTGCCGGACGCTGCGGTGTCTGACGAGTTCTCAGGTGGGGCTGCGGTGGGGTATCGCACGGGGCTGCGCTATCACGAGGTGGACAAGGAGGAGACCATGTCCCCGCTGCACTCCATGGCACACTCCTTGGGCTCCATCTCGTCGGGCAAGGCGGTGGAGGATAAAATCATCAAAGACAAGCTGTCCAACTCCCCAGGCAAGCCCACCTCTGATCCCCGACCGAGAACAAACACATGCAGCGAAGAAGGCCTCACCCGCAACCGGAGGGGTTCTCTGGAGGGCTTCGAGGTGGATGAGGACTTCGACAAGGAGGAGTACGAGCGTGACCTGGACGAGGCCGTCAACCGCTACCTGGAGTCCGACAAGGGATTCTTCTTTACCCCAAGCAAAAACAAATTCTTCAAGCAGCTCGAGGCAACCTTCAAGTCTCCGAGCAAAGCGGATTATCGGTCGAGTGTCGCAGATTCCGATGGTAACGATATTGAGGACTCCCGCACTGTTCAAGTGGTGTATCCATTCCATGTTGGAAACATGACAACAAACAACAACAAATCACAAGGGCTGAGATCTAAGAGTGCTAATTCTAAGATAAGCGTCGTAGAGGATCTCAGGGTGGTAAGCATTCGATGCTTCTAGTATGTGATACTAGATAGAGCTAACTATTGCCATGTCATAACTTACTGCATAGGGGTCGGGCAATAATTACGGGACCGCAGGAGTTAAATCAAATGATTTGAATATATAGCTCAAAAGACAGCTGCGCTGCGCATTATTGCAGTTAACACCTATCTACCTATCTATATGTACTAATCAATTGTAACCCGCCCCTACATTTTTGAGTTTCAATACGTACTTCAATGTTTCGTCTGGCGGCACGATACACCCCTCGTTTGGAACACAGATGCCTCGGGATCCGTAGGCAAACGCACTCGGAATGGTGCAGGTGACCTCAGCTCCGGGCTGCATGTATGACAGCACGGACTCGATGCCGGGTATGATTTGGTTCTTACCGTACCGAAAACTGAGAGGCTTCCTGCCTTTAGTCTCAGTGGAATCGAACACTGTTCCATTGTTAAGGAAGCCAATGTAATCCAACACAATGAAGTCGCCCGTGGAGGGGAATGGTCCACTCCCCTTCTTTAGCTCTACGTACTTGATGCCCAGCTCGGTCTCCAACACCTTGGGCTTCTTTGCTTTCTTGGGTTTGACGTCATCAGCTTGCGCGCCGAAGGGTTTCCATGCGCCTATGGTTAGCGCAAATAAAGATGCTTGTCCTAAGTGGATGATGGTATCGCGACTCCTCTGGTTGACGTTGCTAGGCATCACTTCCATGTTCGTCTCATCGAATCGAGGAGATGAAGCCATCAAGGATAGAGTAGAGACTTTCGCTCCACCAGGACTGGTAGCTGTCAACATATGGGGAAGGAATCTCCATGCGATCACTGCATGGGCAAGCAGTAGCGTTGCAATCGCAAATACACGCAGGATGGATTCCATTTCACAGCAACTTTAACGTCAACTTGAATTTAACCATAGTCAAGTTACGATCTGTGTAACGGCCAGATGTTTATTTTTTCAAGTTGCATAGCTTTTTGAGCTAACCTGTTTGCCAGTATGTCAAGACCTACTCATCAATGGGACACAAGCAGCGTAAAGCACATGAAGATCGAGGAGGAGAGTGGCCATGCTTCATTATCGAATGCTATTCCAATCTTGGATGCTCTGGAGACAGAACGTTTCGTGGAGTCCCTGTGTAAGTTCGACCTGACGCAGGTGGGGTCGGTGGCGTGGATGGAGCAGCACAGAAAGTTCGAGAAGCTTAACATCCAGGCGCATCAAAATGCGATGAGTAACAGCGATGAATACGTTTTAGAGGCTTTCCTCACGTTCAACAAATTAGAAGTGCTAATTTACGACTTGCTGCTAATTGAAGCATGGAAGGAGAACGTATATCCCCTCTTACTGGACAAGCTAGCCGGCAGAAATAGCATGCGAATCTATTTTATTCTCTATCACGAAGCAACAATAATCAATTTACTGGAGGTGTTCCTGTTTTATCGCCACGTGTGTGAGGCCGGGGGCGAGAAGATGTTGGAAGTGGTGGACTACATCGGAAGGAAGCTGGTGCGACTCAACAACACTAGCTATGACTTTCGACTGCACGATATCAGCAGTGAAAGAGCCAGCAACACCCTAACTGCAGAGTCGGCGAAACAATATGCGGACGATCTGTCGTCGAGATCGCCTGTCGACGAGTTGAAGAGCCACTTCCTCGACATCGAGTTTAGGATATGCATTTCAGCAGTAGCGATTGCTCGGTTTCTCAGTGAGCATGCAGACGCCATGCCGCTCAGTGTGATCAGTCGCATCACGGACATACACGACTACTTGATCTTATGCATACCTCTGATAGAGAACCCGCCGTGGACGAGGAGGTTGGACAGTGGCAAGTGGCAGAAGCTGGTCGATCACAAGTGGCAGGAGGTGAAGCCTATCGATCTGCTGAAGATCACCAAGTGCGAGGGACAGCCGTGGTTGGCGGTGTACTTCCTGCTGGCCAAGGAGGTGTTCCGAGAAAGATACCACCTCAACTCCTTTCGCAAGGGGCAGCTGCTGCGGGTGCGGAAGTACATTAATGAAATGCTACTGGACCAGCTGCCTTTCCTGGCAGACATACAGCGGTATATGGACGAGCTGAGTATAACAGAGGTACCGGAGCCGTCGTCGCTGAGTGGCAACGTGTTCTTGTTCCAGCAGGTAGCCGTCATCCGCGAGAGCATCACGAAGGGGAGGAGCTATCCAGAAGTCGCCGCAAAGCAGCTCGAGACAGTGTTCACCATGACTGACAAGACAGACTTAGATCTGCTCGAGATGGCTAATTTGTACTCTGATGATTTGTCCGAATTGTAAACTAATTAACTGGTATATTGTAATTTATTCTATCATAATAGCGTAATGCAGAGTTGGCTATAGACCACAGGAAGATATAAAGGAGGGATCCGCTATGCCGTCCTCGAGTACCACGGGCTCGTAGAGACCCTTGATGGGTTCTCCTGCGAAGGCTTTCAAGGTGTCGGCACTATAGCTGCCTGTTGCGACCCCGATGCATCCCACCGTAACGCAGGGTCCGAACTTACCCTCCTCGAAGCACCACTTGGCAGCAAGGACGTCATTAGGGGCGTCTCCGATATGCACGACTCGCACTATATCCTGATTCTCATCCAACAAAGACAGAGCTCTTCTGTATGTGATCAGAATCTGCTCTCCTCTATCCTTAAATTGCCTCGATTCATCGACAATATCCCCACTGCAGTAATCGGAACCAAATCCCCCTAGGAAGCTATGCTCGTCCTCACCATCCCACACCTGGTCTGCCGCCTTCCGATGGAATACCCCTGTATCATATATTCCAACAGCTCTCATTTTCTTTCGAGCGATCCCTTCGACGTTACCCGTGACCAGACCGCACATAATCGCTGACTTGCGGTACGAGGACAGACTCTTCAGTGTCTCTATCACTCCAGGAAGCGGCTGGATGTTATTCGCAACGTCTACATCAGATATATCACGGAAGTACTCGTACATATGCCTGTACATGTCGTTAAGCTTCGATAATGCCGCAGATGATTGTATGTTGAATGCGTACTGAATTGTATTGAGCAAGATGAGACCGTCTGTAGACCCGTGATAGCGCTTAGGAGGAATGAAATCCAAAGGAGAGCTGTGCTCATTAGAAAAACTGGCATCTGCCGTAAACGACTTGCCGATAGCATACATGAAAGCCTTCGCGTGAATAGTTTGCTCATGGCCTTGCTTATTCGATTTAACGGATTTGACTAAAGTCCCGTCGACGTCGAAAGTCAGCAAAGTAACAGGTTGCTTGCTGACAGAAGAAGATGATGGTGATAAAGATGAAAGAGTTGCCACTGACATCATTGAGACGAATACTATCACAGCAACCTTTCGTGTACCTTTCACGTAAAGCATACTTTGACAAAGTTGACTTGAAAACAATAAAAATTGAGTTAAGTTACGGTGCAAACTTTCGTACCTTTACCCTTGCTTATTTGTGTGGTTCGAGGGACTTTCCGGTCTATATTGACGTCGTTGTCCTGCTTGTAACAAATTAAACGGTCAAATAAAATGAAACAAGCTACTGTATGTTTAACTTACAGTTGTCCATCAATTTAACATCACATTGAGAAATGGCAGATGTTATTGTGATTGATGGGAAAGGACACCTTCTTGGTAGGCTCGCTTCTATCTGCGCCAAGCAATTGCTGATAGGGAAGAAGATTGTCGTCGTGAGAACTGAACAAATAGTTATCTCCGGCTCAAGTAAGATCTACTTATCAACTTGCATACGATTGATATTATCTTAAGGTATCATGATGCTATTACAACTGTAGTAAAAAGGAATATGGTTAAGTACGCACAGTTCGTGAAGAAGAGAATGAACACTAATCCTCGACGAGGTCCATTCCACTTCAGATCACCCGCTAGAATATTCTGGAGAACTGTAAGACTTTGTGTATAATTTAATTGGATGTAGATTTAACATTGCTTTTTTATTGATTAGTTGCGAGGTATGCTTCCTCACAAGACAGTCAGAGGTCAGCTGGCGCTAGGACGTCTGGCGGTAAGACAAAAATTTGATTTCTGACTTCGGACTGTCATGAAGATAAGTAAAGTAATTCTTAAACGTAGGCATTTGAAGGGATCCCTGAACCATACGATAAGAAGAAGCGCGTCGTTGTTCCTAGGGCTCTCAAGGTCCTTCGCTTAAGAGCTGACCGTAACTTTACCATATTAGGCGACTTATCTAAGGAAGTTGGTTGGGGTTACACCGAACTCGTCGCAAAATTGGAAGCTCAGAGAAAGATTAAGGAGCAAGCGTTCTACGCAGAGAAGAAAGCAAAGGTGGCCATCAAAGCGAAGGCTGCTGCCTCTGCAGACCTCTCTGCTGTTGCTTCTATCCTGTCACCACTGGGATATTAAATACTGCCTAGTGTCACCAAGTGTGTTGCTGGTTTGTCGAGTCGATTACCGCCCTAGGAGCTGCTGACATATTGTAATTATAATTAAGAGGTGTGCAGATCGATGGACTAATTCAACCTATGTTATACACGAAACAGCTTCATTTAAGCTGCTGCAACGTGTGCGTCTGCACCATATGTTGGGCTTATGTAATATCGCGGAGATCGAGGCAAAACGCTGGTCCATCAAGCTAGCGCTGTTGTAGGCAGGCATAACACGACTCTCAGTCGTATAAAAGGGACAATAATTTGAGATTTCCCATATATCACTATGGCTATCAAGTCTCAGACTCAAACATATCTGACAGGCCATCATACTGCAGGGCGTCATGATTTATAATTTTATCAGGTGCGGTGCCATCAGTATCATCTGTCTTCACTTGTTTCTTACCTAACTTGATAAGTCCCACCGAGTTTATCGCCCTCACCCCTAGCAAATGCTTCTCACCATTGCACATTCTCTTTGGTAGCCCCATTTCGGTGGCATACTTCTGCATGCATATCGCCAACTTGGCATCGTACAGCACCTGGCTGTGAAGTATGACCATAGGAATTTCAACGTGGAACAATCGGTCCGCAATAAGAATCAACTCGGCGGACAAGCCACCATCATTCCCAACTATGAAGCACGCCGACTTAGAGTCAGTTCTGAAATCGAAATCATCGACTGATGTTGATATAAACCTTTGACAGTTAGATCTGTGTGGAGTCGGACTATAGTGGTTAAAGCTATCAAGCTGACAGCTGCTTTGGCATATAGGTTGAGGTGAGATTGCGTACATTATACATCCTCTCTGTCTGCAGTAACTAACGCAGTCGTTCCAATAGTAAAAATGGATGATTGAGACATAGTTCTGCGCCCCGTGAGCTCCATGCGTCGAGATCTCGGGGCTGCCGACCACGATGATCGTGGTAGATCCGAAGGCAGATGCACAACGGAGAAAGGAACCGATGGATCTGTGCCGATAGGTCTCCACGGCTAAGATCACTTCATGCATCAATGAAAGATAACTTTCGTAAGTTAACTCAATATTTTAAGGACTTTGCCTTGCCGGGCTTTTGAGCCCAAAATAGTTCCGTTGAAACCTTACAATTCTCAGGTACCGGTACGTAAGTTAACAGTTATTGTAGACTTAATATG
>Ga0164295_10004428_pt1 | contig 11168 bp, 6 predicted proteins | sample GEODES006metaG_FD_111798 | JGI IMG/M metagenome (GOLD analysis project Ga0164295, IMG submission 111798) | Oligotrophic lake water microbial communities from Sparkling Lake, Wisconsin, USA - GEODES006 metaG | ecosystem: Environmental > Aquatic > Freshwater > Lake | place: USA: Sparkling Lake...
ATATTCCACGCGGCCGAGTTGGGTCATGCCCAGGTTGCCACCTTCGCCCACGACGCGCGCGTGCAATTCGTGCCCATCCACACGGACGGCATCGTTGCTACGGTCACCCACCTCAAGATGACTCTCGCTCGCAGCCTTGACGTAGGTGCCGATGCCGCCGTTCCACAACAGGTCTACCGGGAGCCGCAGGATGGCCCGAATGACCTCGTTGGGGGCCGCGCTCGCTGGCAAGCCGAGCAGTGTCTGGGCTTGCAGGGAGAGTGCCAACGCCTTGGCACTGCGCAGATGGATGCCACCGCCGGCGCCGAGTGCTTTGCGGTCATAGTCGTCCCAACTGGAGCGTGGTAATGCGAACAGACGCGTACGTTCACGATAGCCACGCGCGGCATCGGCAAGTGGGTCGAGGAAAATGTGCTGATGGTTGAACGCGGCTACCAAGCGTATTTGTGGCGACTGCAGCATGCCATTGCCGAAAACGTCACCGGCCATGTCGCCGATACCTGCGCAGGTGAACGACCTCGTCTGGGTGTCATGCCCCAGTTCGCGGAAATGGCGCTTGACACTTTCCCAAGCACCGCGCGCGGTAATCGCCATTTTCTTGTGGTCATAGCCGACGCTGCCACCGGAGGCAAAGGCGTCGCCTAGCCAGTGTCCATATTCCAGCGAGATGGCATTGGCGATGTCGGAGAACGTAGCAGTGCCCTTGTCAGCAGCTACCACGAGGTAGGAGTCGTCGCCATCGCGGCGAACGACTTGCGGTGGAGGCACTACCTTGCCTTGCACGCGGTTGTCGGTCAGGTCCAGCAACCCACGGATGAATGTTTGGTAGCAAGCGATGCCTTCGCGCTGCATACCCTCGCGGTCAATGGGTAACTGCTTGCAATAGAAGCCACCCTTGGCACCTACCGGCACGATGACCGTGTTTTTCACATGCTGCGCCTTCATCAGGCCGAGGACTTCCGTGCGGAAATCTTCGCGGCGGTCCGACCAGCGCAGACCACCACGCGCCACCAGACCCTTGCGCAGGTGAACACCTTCCATGCGCGGTGAATAGACGAAGATTTCGAACTGCGGCTTTGGCAATGGCAGGTCTGGCAGATTGGCTGCATCAAGCTTGAACGAGAGCCACGCCTTGGGTTGCATGTCGTCGGTAGTTTGGTGGTAGTTGGTACGCAGCGTGTGGAGCACGGCATCGCGGAAACCGCGCAGAATGCGGTCTTCGTCCAAGCGGGTAATGGCTACTAGATAAGCATCGATGGTTGCCCGTGCCGTGGCTGCGTCGTGGTTGCGGACCGTTGGCGGCAACGCGGGGTCGAACAGCGCTTTGAACAGCGCTATCAATGCATTCACCAGCGGAGCGTGTTCTTCGAGGATCTGCTCCATGTAGGTCTGCGAGAAGGGGAGGCCGGTCTGCAGGAGCCATTTCGCATAGGCACGCAGCACCACGACTTCGCGCCAGTGCAGGCCGGCACGCAATATCAAGCGGTTGAAGCCGTCCGTCTCTGCGCGGCCTTCCGCCATCGCCGTCAACGCGGCGAGCAGACGGGGGGCGTCGGTGTCGAGCGAGAGTGTGCCACGCTGCCGTGGTTGCAGTTCGAAGTCCTGCACAAAGCACGGGATGTCCAGTCGGCGTAGGCCATAAGGGCGTTCGCTAAGCAGTTTTAGTCCGAGGGATTCGAACAGCGGCAGCATGTCCGCCACTGGTACCGGCGTGCCGCTCCGGAACAGCTTTAGACGCAATGAGAACGCTGTATCGGTGGCCAATTGATAGGGCCGCCAATGCCATTGGTTTGGCGCGGCGATGGCAGCTTCGAGAGCGGCGATGTCCTCCACAGCGTTCGTCGCCGTACTGTCTTCCTGATAGGCGAGCGGAAACGCACTGCCATAACGCGCGGCCAAACCCAGCGCCACAGCTTCTGGGTGGTGCTGCAACAGCGCTGCGCGCAACCGGTCTGCCCAAGTCCGCAGGGCTTCGCTGATGCGTTGTTCTACTTCGACGACGGATGGCGCCGAATGGACGACATCCACCGTGCGAATACGCAGATGTAGCCGGGCGAGCGTGCTTTCCCCCAACTGTACCTGGGTTTCGATGTCGGTACCGCCATAGGCCGCCAGCACGATTAGTTCGATGTATTCCCGGGCCTGTGTGTTGTAGCGGTCGCGCGGCACATACAACAGGCATGACCAGAATCGGCCGAAGGGGTCGCGGCGTGGGAACAACCGCACTTGTCGGCGCTCGTAGAGGTTGACGGTACCGCGAACGGTGTCGACCACTTCTGCCACGGAGGACTGGAATAACTCGTCGCGAGGATAGGTTTCCAGCACATGCTGTACGGCTTTAGCGTCGTGGCCGTGTCGATGCACACCAAGTTCAGTCATGACGTGTGCCACTTTGTGTCGCAGCAACGGAATTTCGCGGGTGGGTTCGCGATAGATGCCAGCAGTCCATAAACCGAGGAAACGATGCTCACCTACCACCATGCCGCGGCTATCGAACTCCTTGGCGCCCACGTAGTCGAGATAGGTAGCGCGGTGGACGGTGGCGAGGCGGTTGGCTTTGGTCACAAACAGTGGTTCGGCGGACCGCGCCAGCGTGCGCTGTGCACCGGTGAGGACCAGCCCCTTGTCCTCGCCGCGAGTGCGTTTGCCGGCGCGTTCCCGCAGCACCCCTAACCCGGTCCCCGTGTCTGCTGCCAAGCGGTCTACGGTGCGACCGCGTTGCAGTCGCTGGTAGCGGTAGCCCAAAAAAGTGAAGCGGTCTTCTGCCATCCAGCCCAGTAGTGCGCGGGCTTCGTTAAGTTCCTCGGTCAGGCCTGCAGGGTGCTGTTCCCCCAGCGTGGCGGCGAGGTTGGCTGCTACCGCGCGCATGGGCTGCCAATCTTTCACGGCGGCAGTGACATCCTCCAGCGTTTGCCGTAGCCGGCGCTCCAGTTGGGCCAAACGCAGCGGGTCCAGTTCGCGGTCGACTTCGTAGAGTTGCCAGGATTCCGCCTCGCCGCCTGCGGTGGGTTCGGCGGTGACGCTCAGTAAACGACCGCGGCGGTCGCGACGGACAGTCAGGACGGGATGCACCAGCAGGTGCAGGGTCCCGGCGTCGCGCAGCACGATGGCCAGCGAGTCCACCAGAAACGGCATGTCGTCCATGACCAGCGAAATACGGGTGTGCTTGCTGCCATCGCGCGGGTCGTCGGCAGGCGGGTTCCATACCCGGAGCAGAATCTCGCCGGGTTGGCGTTGCCGGCCCGCTGCCAAGTGTTGCAGGGCAAGGCTGGCGCGAGCGGCGGGTGGTGCGGCGGCGAGGTCGGCTTCGTCGACACCGCGCAGATAATCACGCAGGAAAGCTTTGTCTGCCGATGTGTGCGCGAAACGCGCGATGCGCTGCAGCAGGGCAAGGCGGGAGGCGGGAAGGGTACCCAGCACGGTGTGCTCCTTTTTGGTGCATCCATTCTAGTCCCGGCAGCAGGCCGGCAGGGGCATCGGCGTAAGGATTACGGGAAACCCTTAGCCGTTCAAGACTGGTGCGGACGCGCCAGATAGTCGTGCGATTGCATCTCGATGAGGCGGCTAGCGGTACGCTGGAATTCGAAGGCCAAACGTTCGCCCGTGTAGAGCGCCGCGGGCGGCGCAGCCGCGGACACCACCAGTTTCACGCCGCGGTCGTAGAACTCGTCCACGAGGCTTACCAGGCGCCGCGCAGCGTTGTCTTGCTCGGCGGCAAGCACGGGGACGTCCTGCAGCAACACTGTGCCGTAATTGCAGGCCAGTTCGATGTAGTCGGCTTGGCCGCGTGGCCCTTCGCACAGGGCGGTAAAGGTGAACCAAATGACGTCGCCAGCTTCCCGTACGCAGGGCACGCTGCGCCCCGCGAGTTCCACGTGGCAGTCGGTCGTATAGTCCGACGCACAGCCCACAGGGCGTTCCACGGCGCGACGCACCACGTTGGTGCCATCGCGGCCAACCTCACCGTCACCACTGAGGTTGCCGGTCAGCGAATGAAACCGTGAAGCCAGCGCCGCGGGCGTGGTTGCCGCGGCACTGTCTAGGTAAAGCGGTGCACGTTGCAGTTCGCGTAGACGATAGTCTTGCCCACCCTCCACGGCCAATACTAAGCAATGCCGTTCCAACAAAGCGATAGCGGGCAGGAAGCGGGCACGTTGGAGACCGTCGCGGTAGAGCCCGGTGGGTGGCACATTGGAGGTGAAGACCAGCGTGGTGCCGGCGTTGACCAATGCGTCGAACAAGCCGCCGAGTAGCATGGCATCGGCGATGTCGTTGACATGGAGTTCATCGAAACACAGTACCCGGGCTTCGCGAGCCAGGTCCGCGGCTACTTGCTGCAAAGGGTCGGCTATCTCACCGAGCGCACGCAGTCGTGCATGCACTTCCTGCATGAACCGATTGAAGTGGACACGGCGCGCCTGCACCGGCGGCAAGGCCGCATGGAACAGGTCCATCAGGAATGTTTTACCGCGACCAACTCCCCCGTAGAGGTAGAGGCCGGGGGTGGCTGCAGAACGCGACGCTGCACCAAAGCCAAGACTCGTGAACGGCAACTGCCACCAAGGCGTAGCCGCACTCGCTTTCGCTGCGGCCGCTTGCAGTCTCTCCAGCAGTGCGTCGAGGCGAGCTACTGCGCGCAACTGCGCAGCGTCGGGCTTGTGGCCCGACGCTGCCAGAGCAGCCTGATAGCGCGCGGCGACTAACATCGCCGGCGCTTACATCGCCTGGTAGTTGGGGCCGGAACCGCCTTCCGGCGTCACCCAAGTAATCTGCGCGTACGGGTCCTTGATGTCGCAGGCCTTGCAGTGCACGCAGTTGGCAGCATTAATCTGCAAGCGCTTGCCACCGTTGCCATCGTCCACCATCTCGTACACGCCGGCCGGACAGAAGTTCTGGCAGGGGTTGCCATATTCCTTCGCGCAGGTGGTAGCGCACAGCGTGGTGTCCGTCACGCGCAGATGAACCGGTTGGTCCTCTTCGTGTTGGTTGCCCGCGTTGAATACGGCGGCCAGGCGGTCACGCGGAGCCAGCGTACGGTCGCGCCAGCCGCGGTCGAGTTCTGCTACTTCATCCAGCTTCTTCATGGCCAGATGATTGGTTTTGTTCTTTAGGGTCCACGGGGTGCGGCCGCCCAGCACGGTCTCGATGCCGGCGTTGATAAGACCCCACCACAAGCCCTTCTTGAAGCCGGGCTTGAAGTTGCGGACGGCTTAGTTCCTGGCCGCCCGGAGAAACACGCCAAGCCTCGTCGAAGCCTGCGGTGTTGCCTGTGGTCACCCAGTGTTCCGCGGCGAGCACGCCCGAACGGATGGCCTGATGCACGCCCTTCACGCGCGGCACGTTCAACGTACCTGCGGCGCAACCGATGAGCAGCGCGCCCGGCATGTCCATCTTCGGCTGCGACTGCCAGCCGCCGGCGTTGATGGTGCGGGCCCCGTACTGCACCAGTTCGCCACCTTCAAGCAGGGGCGCCACGCTGGGGTGGGCCTTGAACTGCTGGAAGGCCTCGAAGGGCTTCAGGCGCGGGTCGCTGTAGTCGAGGCCGACCACATAGCCCACATACACGCGGTCATCGTTTAGGTGATAGATGAAGCTGCCGCCGTAGGTGCCGTTGTCCATCGGATAGCCGAAGGCGTGCTGGATGAGGCCCGGCTCGACGCGGCCTGGCGGCAACTGCCACAGCTCCTTGAAGCCGAGGCCGAAGGTGGGCGGGTTGCGGCCCTCGTCCAGCTTGAAGCGTTCAATGAGCGTCTTGGTGACATGGCCACGGCTGCCTTCTGCGAACACTGTGAGGCGCGCGTGAATGTCCGCGCCCGGCGTGAAGTTCGGACCCTGCTCGCCAGCCTTGGTAATGCCCATGTCGCCGATGCGAACGCCCTTCACGGCGCCGGCTTCGTCGTAGATGGCTTCCGCGGCGGCGAAGCCCGGGAACACGTCCACACCCAGCGCTTCGGCCTGCGCGGCAATCCACGGCGTGAGTTGGCCAAGCGAGATGATGAAGTTGCCGTCGTTGTGCAGCAGCGGCGGAATGTACGGCAGGTTCCAGGCCTTGTCGCGGCTGAGCAGCTTGAATTCATCACGCTTGGCGGGGACGCAGGTGTGCGGCATGTTGTCGCGCCAAGCCGGCAGCAGTGTATCCAGAGGGCCCGGGTCCATGACGCAGCCCGATAGGGCATGGGCGCCGACGCTGGACGCCTTCTCCAGCACGCAGACATTCAGGTTGGCATCGAGCTGCTTCAAGCGCACTGCGCAAGCGAGGCCACCCGGGCCACCGCCCACGATGACAACGTCATACTCCATCACGTCACGGTCGCTCATCGCTCAAGTCTCCGGCAGGGTCTGCATTTGCGGCAGCGCCTTCACGCTATCCCGCACCATGTTCAGGTCGCCCACGACGACCAGCGACATTTTCGCTGGGGCGAGGTGGGTCTGCATCACTTCCACCAGCCGCTGCGGCGTTACCGCGCGCACGGCTGATATGTAATTAGACAGCCAGCTATCGGGCAAGGCGAACTGGTCGAGGAAGGCTACCCGCCCCACCAAGCCTTGACGCGTCGACACGCTGAGGGCGAGGCGGCCCACCAACAGGTTCTGGTTGCGCTGCAATTCGTCGAGCGGCGGCGCTTCGGTCTGCAGGCGCTCCACCTCGTGGTAGATCTCCTTCAGCGCGTTGGCCGTCTCTTCACGCGTTACGTCGGCATTCTGCGCCCACACGGCACTGCCTTTACGCGGGGAAATGCCGCTGCCGGGCGAATAGGCATAGCCCTTGGCCTCGCGGATGTTCAGCGTGATGCGTGAGAAGAAGGCGCCGCCCAGCAAGCTGTTGGCTACCTGCAGCGCCATCCAGTCCGGATGGTCTGGCGTGACCACCGGGAGGCCGAGTACGAGCGTACTCTGCGGTGCGTCCTTGCGGTCTACGAGCCGCAAACCCAACTGCGCTTTGGGTAGGGACGGGATGACTGTGGGAGCGGGGCCTGCAGCCCAGTCGCCGAAAGCCGCACGAATGGCGGCTTCCATAGCAGCGCGGTCGAAGCTGCCGGCCACATAGACCTGCGTGCGGGCCGCGCCAAACTGCGTGGACACGAATTGCTGCACATCCGCCAAGGTGTAGCCGGCGATGTCCGCATCCGAGGGCATCCCCTGGCCATATGGATGGCCCGGGAACATGAGGCTCTGGAAAGCCTCGCCAGCCTGCGTTTGCGCCTGCGAACGGGCAATGCTGATATTGCGGGCCATGTCGCCGCGCAAGCGTTCCAATTCGCTCGCTGGCAGCTTGGGACGACGCAGCACATCGGCGATGACACGGAGTGCATCGGGGCCGCGTTCGGCGAGCACATCGAGTGAGACGCTGAACTGAGTTTCGCCACTGCCCACGCCGAGGCTGCCACCCATGCCGGCCGCATAACGGTCGAGCGCTGCGCCATCGCGGTCGCCAGCGCCTTCGGCCATCAGGTCGGCGGTGATGTCTGCCAAGCCCGGGTGGGCACCGTCGTCGATGTTGCCGGTGCGCACGGAAGCGACCAACGTGACCTTGGGCAGGGTACCGAAGGGAATGAAGCTGACCTTCAAGCCGTTCGGGAGGGTGATGGTTTCGCGGGCAGGCAGAACGAAGTCCTTCGGGGTGCCGACCGCCGGTACCTTCGAGAGGTCAACGGCGGCTTGCGCCGGCAGCGTGAAGAACGCGGTAGCGACCAGTAACCAGGCCGCGCAATGGTTAAAGCGGTTCACTTCACACCTCCGGTGGTGCTCGGCTTGGCAGGAGCAGCTGCTGGATTTACCGCGGGCGTTGGTGCCGCTGCAGGCTCCGTTGCCTTCGGCTGCGGCGCGGCACCCGCTTCAACGGTGAGAATGGTGCGGTTTTCCCGGCGCAGATAGCGCTGGGCAGCGGCCTGTACTTCTTCTGGCTTCACGCTACGCAGTTCCGCTTCCAAGCGGTTGATGCGCGCCGGGTCGTCGTCGAACAAGGCGAACGAAGCGAGCAAGTCGACCAGGCCGAAGCGCGTGCTGCTGCCGACCACGTCGTACAGGCCCGAGCGCAGCGTGGTGATGGCGCGGTCCATGTCTTCCTGCGTCGGCGGTTTGGCCTTGAACTCGTCCACCGCAGAGTCGATGGCACCGAGCACGGCATCCGGCGTGTTGCTGGGGTCGTGGATGAGGTAAGCCGTAAACAGCATGGGGCCGTTGTAGTTGTACAAGTTGCCCAGCAGGTTGACGCCGCCATCGATGCTGCTGCTCATGCCACGGTCACGCACCAAGCGCTGACGCAGCAGGCTGGCATCGCCCTGCAAGAGCAGTTCATCGACGACACCCATGGCTAGCCAATCGCGGGTGTTGCGTTCCGGCATGTGCCAGCCCACCGCCAGCGCCGGGCGCGGGGCGATCTTGTCGACATACGAGGCGCGCTTTTCAGCGGTCTGTGCGGGCTCCGAGATGTCCGGGCGCTCCGGCGTGGCTCGTGCCGGCAAGCTACCGAAGTACTGGGTAATCCAGGCTTTCGCCCGTGCGGTTTCAAAATCACCGGCTACTACGAGCACGGCGTTAGAGGGCGTGTAGTAGTTGTTGAAGAAGGTCTTCACGTCCTCGAGGTTGGCTGCGTCCAATTCGGTGAGGTCACCGTAGAAGTTGTGCGCATTGTTCCAGTTGGTGTTGGCGTATTGAGGCAGGCTCAACCAAGGAAAGCCGCCGTAGGGGCGGTTCAGCACGTTCACGCGCACTTCGTTCTTCACCACCCCTTGCTGGTTGGCGAGGCTGGCGGCGTTGATGTCTAGGCCACGCATGCGGTCTGCCTCTACCCAAAGCACCGACTCCAGCACATGCGCCGGCACCACTTCGTAGTAGTTCGTGTAGTCGAAGCGGGTGCTGCCGTTGATGGCGCCCCCGTTACCCGAAACGATTTGGTCGAGGCCACCCTTCGGCAGGTTCGGCGTGCCCTGGAACATCATATGTTCGAACAAGTGCGCGAAGCCGGTACGGCCCTTCGGTTCAATGCGGAAACCGATTTGGTAGTACACGCCTACTGTGGTGGTCGGCAACGTGGTGTCACGCGAGAGCACCACCCGCAGCCCATTGGGCAGACGGTAGTACTCCACTGGAACTTGCAGACCAGTCGCAGCGGCTGGCGCTGCAGCAAGCTTGCCGGCAGCGGCGGCCGGGGTGCTGGTGAACAACAGTGCCGCGGCGAGCGTGGCAGCCAAGGGACGGAACAGGGACCGGTAAGCGGGCATCGACAGACTCCTGGAGGCGGGGCAGGAACCCCACGGCAAGTCCCGCATGATGCGGCCTTGCCGTCCGGCGCTCAAGCGGGGCGTGGCCCCACTGGTCGGTTCACTGGCCAGTTCAGTGGCCAGTTCACTGGCCGGTTCACTGGTCGGTTCAGAAGCGCAGGCCGCCGTCGACGCCGATGCAGCGACCGCTGAAAAAGTCGTTTTCGGCGATGAAGACGGCGGTGCTGGCAATCTCGGCGGGCTGGCCCAGACGCTTCAGGGGCACCGGGGCGGTTACCTTCGCGAGCGTCTCTGGCGACATGCCGGAGAGAATTTCCGTGGCGCAGAAGCCCGGGGCAATGGCGCCCGTGCGGATGCCGTAACGAGCCAGTTCCTTCGCCCAGACCTCGGCCATGGCGACCACACCGGCCTTGGTGGCGCAGTAGTTGGTCTGGCCCACGTTACCGTTCCGGGAGATGGAGGAAATGTTGATGATGACGCCGCCTTGCCCCAGTTTGATCATGCGCTCAGCTGCTTCGCGGCCGCACAGGAACACACCGTTCAAGTTGACGTTGATGACGGCGCTCCACTGGTCATAGCCCATCTTGCCGGTGACGACGCCGTCCTTCACCTTGATGAGCATGCCGTCCTTGACGATGCCGGCATTGTTGACGAGCACATCGAGACGACCCGTTGCCGACACGACCGCATCCATGGCGGCGATGACGCCGGCCTCATCGGTCACGTTCACAGGCTGCGTGACGATCTTCACGCCGGGGATTTCCGCTTCGAGCGAGGCGCGAGCCGCGTCGAGGTCTGCCGGGTTCAGGTCGAACAGGGCGAGCGTGGCGCCCTTGGCACCGAAACTAGACGCCATCGCACGGCCAAGGCCACGCGCACCACCGGTGATGACCACCGTCTTGCCGTTCAGATCCATTGCGGGAAACCCCCAGTTCAGTTGTTCATGGTGTTCACAAGGTGCCCCCGGAAGACTTCAGGGAACACCATGGGGAGCGGAGCCTAGCAGTTTGTGCGGCGCAAAAAAAGCAGGGCCGGCTTTTTCAAGGGAGGGCCATCAGCCCTTGGCCTTGCACTTGGCCGTGCCCTTGGCGCGCGTCTTGCGCTGCGGGCTGGCCGCCGCGGCGAGCCGGTCGGCTGGCAGTGTGCCCTCCGGACAATGCAGCTTTTCCTCGTACAGCGGAGTGGTGTCGCCGGCGCGATACCAACTGACCACCAACGGAATTTTCGCGAGCGCAAACAACCCCAACTGCGGGCAGCGGCGATGCGTCTCGGCGGCTAAGGTGCGCACCTTCTTGACGCTCTCCTTGGTGTCCAAGATTAAGTCGAAGTCCAACTGCTCGTACTGCGGGCGCAAGTGCAGGTCGAAGAAGAACCCGCGGATATCGATGAGCGAACGCAGCTTGGTTTCCAGCCCAGCAAGCTTAAATTTCTGGTCGCGCGCTACTACGCGCACGGTGATGGAAGTGCAGCCCGCTAGAGCGGCTAGTTGCGCGTGCACTGGGGTCCAGCCACGCGAGCGGCCACTGAGGGCGGTTTTGTCGCCGGGGCCGTTGGTGATGTCGAAGCCGGCCGGCTCATCGAACATGAGGCTGGGCTGACCATCGAAATAAGACTCGACCCGCATGTGCTCGAACGAGCGCGTGGTCACTTCGGAAACCCCGATGTGGTCGGGGTACTTAACGCCTTCTTTCATCGTCGCTCTCCCTGGGAACTATTCCCGGGGAAGAGACTAACCGCAAAGGGCGGTCTCAGACCAGTTCGATGGCGATGGCTGTGGCCTCACCGCCGCCGATGCACAGGGCCGCGACACCACGCTTGCCACCGCGAGCCTGCAGCGCTGCAATGAGCGTGGCCAGAATGCGGGCACCGGTGGCACCGACTGGATGGCCTAGCGCGCAAGCACCGCCGTTCACATTCACCTTGGCGTGGTCGAGCTGCAAGTCG
>Ga0164295_10004429_pt1 | contig 11168 bp, 7 predicted proteins | sample GEODES006metaG_FD_111798 | JGI IMG/M metagenome (GOLD analysis project Ga0164295, IMG submission 111798) | Oligotrophic lake water microbial communities from Sparkling Lake, Wisconsin, USA - GEODES006 metaG | ecosystem: Environmental > Aquatic > Freshwater > Lake | place: USA: Sparkling Lake...
ATGTTCACTGACACTACTTTTAAGAAATATAGCTTCATTCCTAAACCAAAACCTCTTCGCTATATTAAACCACCTGTTGTTACACCTGCCGAACCGAATCCGTCAACCAACGCAAATCAAGGTATGCTACGTGAACCTGTCGTCCCATAATTATTGTTTTAGTTTAGTTACAATATATTCTGACATACCCTCTAAAGTAAAATAGGGTCTAACTCTTTTTAGCTCCTCTACCATACTTAAATATCTTTCATGAGAAATTGATTTAAGTATTTGCGCCGTTTTATCAATTTCATTTTCATGAATTGAAACTGAAAACTTACTATAATCAAGTATATCTTTGTATGGAAGCCATTCGGCATCATCCCAGAAATAGACTGGAACAGTATCTAGTAACATTGCCTCAAAAAATCTGAAAGAACTTCTACCAAACCCACGCGGTGCTAGGCAGTATTTGGAATTAAGCGTTGTCTTAATAAATGTATCGGCTGCGGCATTAGGAACACTATTTGTCCATACACCATTTACCTCAAACTTAAAATTAGGATTTCTTTTAATAGATTCAAACATTTTTTGTCTTAAAGTGTGTGTTGTGGTAGTGCCCACAAAAGATCCCCTAAGTTTTCTTTTTTCTAGTCGTGGTGTATTTATTAGCCTATTTGTAACATCTTCATATATCAATGGCAGAGGAATGTCTCCATAACATGCCCCAAATACTAATGTATTTTTTGGCAAAATGAGTTCTACACCTAAATCTGCTTGAACAACTGTGAAATAAGGTGTACTTTCTGGGAATAGACTATAAGCTCTTTTTAAAAGAATATTTAGACTCTCCTTCATATTAGAAAAATTTGGATGATTCTGTATATTTGTCCAAAATGCTGGAATATAGATACGATCAGTTTGTATTTTATTGATATTTTCTGGATTAGTTGAGTAATCATAAAAATATTCCTCCATATATCGTCCATTCTTAAAAGGCGGATATGTTATGGAAGTTTTAGGACGAAATTGCCTTCCTAGATCAAGAATTCTAAGCGGCATTATAATTAATATTATATTTTCTAATTTCTTTAGATACTTGGATTATATTATATAATATCATCATATTACAAATATGTTTTAGAGAATTCTGTTGTAAAGTGAGATACCCTTTTAAGTAAATTGATTTGAGTACCAATTAATATTATATTTGACGCCATGTTACCTTTATATTCATCTATACCATATGGAATGAAACCCTGTGTTAGCAATTTATTATAATCAAAATATTGTGGAAAAAATGACATAAATCCTGGAATGGATTGAATTAATTTTTGAATATAGAATGTTACAATAATTATTACAAGAGATTGTAATAATATTAAAAGAAATAATATAGATAAAGAGTGATAACTTGTAGTAAATGGCGGAAAGATAAAGTTTATGCCAATACCAGCGATAAAAAATGCTAATGTATATGCGATACCGTATTGTACAGAACCAAGTATATTTACAAGTCTTACTTTATCAAAACGTAATAAATCTTTCATTCCTGCCATAAAATGAACTCGTGGATCTACTGATTTATCTCCAGGTTCATACGACATCCTACTATTTAATCAGAGTTTAGATTTTGTACAAATAGTGTAAACTGTTATTAGGGTAATGGAGTCTGAAATTGACCAAACAAGAATTAATTCAGATATTTTAGATAAGGAGAAATTTACAAAACAAATTGATATTATCAAGCAAGCTTCCGAGCTCGCACAATCTAAGATTGACTATACTTCTGCTCATGATGATAATATTATTCATGCTATAGATGTAGTTGAAGAATTTCTTAGAAAGAAACACCGCTTGTGTTATGGAGGGCAAGCTATAAACGCACATTTACCCGCTAAATATAAATTTTATGACCCCGAGTTCTCAATTCCTGACTATGATTTCTTCACACCTAATCATGAATCTGATATAGCCACTTTAGTAAAGGACCTTAAAAAAGCTGGATTTACAGAGATTTCTGTTAGAGAAGGAATGCACGACGGAACTATAAAAGTATACGTTGACTATATTCCCATCGCAGATATGACCCTCATTGATTCTAAACTTTATAATATCCTTTCCAAACGTGAATATAAAACAGATGGTATTTCATACTTAGATGCCAACTCTTTGCGTATGTTAATGTACTTAGAATTAAGTAGACCGCGAGGTGAGGTTGGTCGCTGGCCAAAAATATATGAGCGTTTATTATTATTTAACGAGTTTTCTCCAGTTAAACAATGTAAGATTAGTCGCAATGCCTTTCGCGGTGGATTATCTCATCAACAAGTTAATTATACACTTTCCTTTATCGTTGATAATAAAAGGATATTCGCAGGTGCTGATTTATTACAGTTTTATAATACAGCCCTAAAAACTAAGAAAAAAGGTACACAATGGATTTTTTCCAGTAAAAAACCCATTATATTCTTTTCTCCAGATATACTTTTAGATTCTAAAATATTACGCGAAGAATTTAGTTTTTTAATTAATAATAAAAAATCAGAAATACAAAATAAAAATGATGGCGCGATATCTAAAATACCTATTACTATTAAAACATATACTTCTCGTGGTGTAGATTTAATCCCATCTATGAAAGTTATTACACATGGGAAAAAATCACTTGTTTTCATTATTGATCAAACAGCTTGTCATTCATATTTTAATATACCAATCGCCGATAATAAAATAATGAGAATAGCCTCAATGGATACTCTTATTACTCTTTATTTTGGTCTTGGTTTAATTGACTCTAATTTTTATGATATGGGATCAATGGAATGTCTCGCCAATAATCTTGTTAAAATTAGTATAGATTCGCGAAAAGACGGTGGTGATAATTTTGCGTTTCCATTTGTTTCAATTAAATGCGCAGGGCATCAGACATCTTTGCCATCCCTTATTCGTGCGAAAGTTAAACGAATTACTCAAAAGAAATTGGAGCTAACAAATATTTTAAAAAATAAAACTAAATATAGACGTAAAACTGTTAGAAATAGACGCTAAGCACTATCATCTTATATATTAGAGTTTATTTGATCTAATAATTTCTTAACAGAAAACAGCTGTTTATAATTAGTTTGTAATTCATTATATCTAGCTGGATTATTTTGTTTCATATTATTTAAATTATTCGCTCCTGGCGGTTTTGTATATTTAATATCTATATCATTATCTGGTATATTCATTTGTTTTAATAATTGACCACTCTCTGCCTTAGTTTGAACTTCTTGGGCTTGTTTAAATAATAGGATATTTTTATCATATGCTCGTCGTAGCTCAGGCTCTGTTAAAAATGGATTTATTGCTTTTAGTAATTGCTCTTCATATTGTTCCTGTTCTTTCTTTTGCTGGTCGGCTACATTTACTGCTACACGTTTAGCTAGTTCAGGATTATTTTCAATACAGGCAGCTACATTATCACACATATCCTCAAAAGATTCTAAGGGTGATATTCCTTCTAGTGCGGGCCCTAAATTTGCCTGAGATTGTTCCAATTGACTATTCATCCAATTTATTGCGTTTATAAATGGGCGCGTACTCTTAGGCACTTCTTTAATTATTCGTAGGATTGAATTATTATCCAGCTGGCTGGGTAGTTTTTTACAAATCGGTGGAAGAGATTGTGAAATCTGTTGAGATAACAAAGTAATATAATTATTCATATCGCCTTCTGGTATATCAGGCGTATCACTAGAAGTAACTTGTGATGGATCTGTTAATGGTTTCTGTGGAATCTGTGACGCAACCGAACTATTAATTGATTTTTGCCAATTAGAACAAAAAGTATTATAAAATGATAAAAAATTACTATAGCTTTTGATTGTTGTAGGTTTTAGAGAATCTACTTGAAACCCTTCTTCATTTTTAATTATAAAGAAATAGAGATAGAGTGATAATAAGATTATTATCACTATTAGTATTAATACTAATTTAGTCATTCTAATTATATTGAATATTATTTGAATGCTAAATATATACTCGGATGTATGACGGAGTGTAGACTTTAAGATATAAATTATTAAATAAGAGACTTATAGCAGAAGTAGAATGTTTCGTAGACTAGCAGAGACATTTCAGGATCATCCAGAATATGTTAATAAACAAAATACATATTTTAATGCTCTTCCGAATATGATTTTATCTCAAACTTCCGGTTTGAAAGGATTTGATACAGCTATTCAAAGTTTAGATTCGCGAGGGACTAATTATCAACGACCTCCTGTAAAAAATCCAGATAGCATATTTATTCAAGATACTAGTCCAAATCTGAATAATATATCCAAACAATGCGCTTCTTCATCCCTTGATGAATTAATTTCTATAAAGAATCCAAATGCCGCAATTGGTTGCGGATGGCTTTACACTCCCCCAAATCAAAATAGTCCATATCCAGTTGTTTCACAGGGATTTATTGGTAATCCAAATGGTCCCCTAAAAGGATTTAATCCGCCAACTCATAAACAATACTTTTTTGATCTACAGCTCGCTAAAAAACAAATGCTACTTGATAAGTGTAAAGCATTACAAACATGTTCGGGTGTTGATGATGAGGTTTATAGAGGTACGTGTGGATACTGTACTGATACAAATCAAGGAATTCCTATTGATAATGGCGGTAGAGCATTATATAGTGATAATTCATTGGGTACTTGTAATGTAAATTCAATAGTTAGAACAAGTAGTAAATGTCCTCCGCCTTCTACTATGGCGGCAGTAGGATCTGGTCCAGAACCTATTATTGATAGAACTTGTGAACCTATAAATGGTCGTCTATCTGCGGCATGTCTATATAACCAAGTCATTTCTGCGGGATGTAGCGATAAAGGTGCGCTTGCGACTGCTCTTGCCAATCCCTCAAGTCCATCAAATTATATTAATAGTATTACTAGCGGTGACACTGTTAAAATTTACAATCGTGTTGCCAATCCCCCACTTAATCTTGATATATTTGCTCAAGGTATTACAACAGTTGAATCAGTTCTTAAAGAAACACGTCAAATAGTTGGAAATACAAAAGAGTCTCCTACATCCGCCCTAGGTTCATCTGCTAGAGAATTATGTCTACAAGCTGGATCAATTGCCGCATATGACTTCTGTAATGATTTACAAGATAGTACTCCTGCCCCATTTGATATAAGATGTCTACAGAAATTATTTAAAAAAATGGGTGGACAACCTACTGGCAGTGTATACCCTAGCGCTAGTACTATGGCACTATATAACTCAATGACTAATATTGGAAATGTAAAACAATATATTAATAAACTAATTGAAGATATGAATAGTAGTAATTATGGTACACAAAAAACTGCGGTAGTACAATTTTTGGGTATTTCACTTCAAAATTTAATTACACGAGTTCCTTACAGACAAGGAGTTGAAGTTATATGGTTTAAAGCTATGCCAGGAAGAACTAATGTTGTAGAAGGAATTATTAAAAGAACTATTGAGCGTAATATTGTTAGGTTTTCGTCAGGTGGACCTATTCCACAATTGGCATCAACATATCCTGGTTTTACACAACACAGTGCTATGATTCAAATGTTTGATCTTCGGACCAATGCCGATTTGAACATTAAATATAGAGTTGTTATTGATGATGGATTTTTCATAGCAGTAAATCAACCAGCTGATATTGCTACTAAAGCCTTAAAATCAAATTATACTGATGAAGATGGTCTATTCGCAAGTCTAGTAATTCAAGGGCCTACAATATATATACCACAAAAATGTTCTAATTATTTTGCTAATACACCAAATATAACTAAAATATTCTATTCAGATTCAGGAGGTGGAAATCATACCCTACAAATAGATAATATCGCATGTACAAAAAATGTGCCACAATTTATTCCCGCATATTACTCTTTAACTCTTGAACAAAATGCTCCTTACCTTAATTTTGAAGTTAGTCCAGATGGTAATACATTTGATGATACTCGCAATCCAGGACTTTTTACAAATCTTATAGTACAGAATGGAGCACCTGAATTTCGTAATAGATCTGAAGAACGTAACAGTGTTCCTGGTCGTAAAGGCTTTGTTAGAATTTCAAATAAAACATCATGGATTAGATTACAAAATATTTCGTATTCTGCTTGGGGATCTGTTACATTCGCATTTAGATTACAGTCTATGCCAGTTAAAGACACAATCTTTTCGTTTTGGACTAACAAAATGTGTATTCTATATTTAGTCCCAAGTGGAAGCAGCGCACAAATGAGAGTAAGAACTAACATGACAATGAATAATGATGTATCTGATACTGCTACCAATTTTAATATATCTATTGGAAAATGGTATTATCTACAAGTAACTCAAAACGGAACTGGATTTGATATTAAATGTGATATGATTGAAAATATTATTAAAAATAATAATTATACAACATCCACTACAATAGTAAAAGGTATTAGTCCTAATACAACACTTTCTAATAGTGGGTTAGGAGTTCCTGGTGTAACAAATTGTAGTGTATCCATTGCTGAGTGGCTAACTGGATTGCCAGGATATGCGCAATCATTAATTTTTGATTTAGCATGGGTACATTTTTATGATAATTATGACCCTGATTTTGTTAAAGACTGTAAAGCTGGCTGGCAATTCACTCAATATCCTGATTCCCCTAACACATATAAAACACTTAATTAAAGTGATGTATATATATTTAATTACATAATAAATTTAATATATTATTATTTTTATTATTAGATCTTATACTTTGATCATTAAACCTTAAATATTGGCTTTTAGCCATCATTAGACTTTAAATGTAGGCTTTGATCCCTTAAATGTTCCAGTTCCTGGATTTATTGCCATTTCACCTAATGCCTTTTTAAACATATCATCTGCCATTCCAAATAGTTCAAATACTAATCCACCAGAACCCTTCTTAGGTCTAAGCAAGTATTCTATCCCTTTGTACTTAATTACAGTTATTTGTTCTACATCTGCTTTAATTGGAGCTTTTTCTCCCAGTTGTTTTAGAGCACTAGCTTCAGGAGCTATTAAATCTTCTTTTACTTCTTTTATCTCTTTTATTTCAATAGATGTTAAAATTTTATCAACCTGTAGATTTGGATCAAATAGATATTGATCTGGTTTACCATCAACAACAAAGCATGATACTGCGCCATTATCTCCAGCATTTAGCCCACAATCAACTGAGGTTTCCTTCATTAAATCTAAGAGCTCTTGATTGATTTTATCTTTCTTTAATCCAACATTATATACCTTCTCGTCTGATGTCTCATCTTCATCTGTTTGACGAATTGTTACATCTATTTTATTCATATTCTTTTGATCAGCCGAGAAGATAGTGTAGTATGTATAAATTTCTACATCACGTTGATTAAATGGCAAATCTTGATGAGAACAAATACGAATAGCACGACCTTTAACTTGATCTAAACGCACTTTATTCCAGTATGGTTCCATAATATGTACTGAGCGGCAGCACTTTAAAGAGATACCTTCTGCACCTGCTCCAGTAATTCCAAATACCCAGCATATTTCTCCACGCGTATTCTTTCTCTCTCCATATCCAGATTCCTCTAATACACGTCTCATATCCTCTGGAATCTTGTCAAAATTACCATTAAAGATATTTAGGACTAAATTTCTCTTCTCTCTTATACCTTCTCCTGTTAAGAATACAAATCGCTTCTCTTGGGCTTCTGGACCCTTTCTTAAAGAATCCTCTGTTGCTTGTGTAAATCTTATTTTATTATCTGCGGCGCCTCTTGCTCCCTTTGATTGTAAATTACCTCCTTCAACTTCAATCTCTACAAATCCATTTGCCTTTAGAGCCAATCTTAAAACACCGAGACCTTCTACTGTTTTAAATTGTGAATATACGAGATTACTGCCTCTTGATACCATAATTCTGCGAATCATTTGGTCTAATTTTGTAGAATACTGTGCTAGACGACCTTCTGCGACATTTGAATCTAACTTCAAATAATTTTCCCTATTTGTGTCTAGTTTATCCATGGCGCGTTTAATGCGCTCTTGGTATGTTAGAACTCTACTAATTGCTCCTTCTTGTAACTCTTCTTTTTCTTCTGCTATTACTGGTACTGACGCAGGCGTAGGCGCAGCCACTGCTACTTGTGGTCTTCTGTGAACAACTCTTGGCCCTGGCTTTGCTACTTCTGGCTTTAGTAGCTCTGCTACTACTGGCTCTGCTGCTGCTATTATTGGATCTTCTGTTACTAGCTCTGCCGCTGCTATTACTGGTTCTGCTGCAATAGATCCTATTGCGTCAGCAATAGATTTGGGTGCCTCAGCAATTGCGTCTAGTACTGTGTCTACTGCACTAGGCTGAGGAGCAGGCGCAGGAGCAGGAGCAACAGGAGGAGCCTGCGACACAGATACTGCAACTTTTGGTCGTGTTCTTTTGACCGGTTCTGGACCAGCTCCTCCCTTCATTACTGCAACGCCTTCCTCTGCCGCCTTTGTTTCAACGGCACCTTCTAATACAGCTTCCTCTACACGCTCTAAATCTTCTGATTCCTCTTTTTCTCCCTCTCCTTCTTCCTCTTCTTCTTCCCCTTCTTCTTCTGGATCTATTATAGACTTCTCTTCTTCTGCCACTAATTCTTGTGCCGCTAAATCTTCTTCAACTTCTGTCGCAGCCTCGCCCATATCAATATCTTCAGGCTGTACAACCTCCTCTTCCTCTTCTTCAAGAGTGCCAGGAAAGGGTCGCTCAATACCATCTGGGAAGGCAAAATTACATAGAGCGCGGCTTCTAAAGCGATAACTTGACGGATTTTTCATTTTTGCGAACTGTTCAACCGCCGCATAATCATCGCCCTTTTCTCCTACTTTGCCCTTTTCACCTTTAATTTCACGATTGCGTTCCAATGTATACATTGATAGTACATAGTCACTCATTTCACATCGCACCACTTCATCCTTTAGTACGCGCGGCATATATTCTTCTTTAGAACCCTTATAGTAAGAGATTAGACCAGTTAGACGTTTTTGTAGTACAACTTTATTCTTTACCGATAGATTTACTGGGTCAATAAATTCTTCTTTAAAATCCTTATCATCTACAGGTAGACGTGGGTATGATACAAATTGTTCTAGACCAATAGGTATCTTTTCCAATAATAGTTTAGCCTTTATTCTTTCATATACTGTTCTAATTCCTTCCTGTGCGTCAGGATTGTACTTAATACCAACAAATTCAGTATTATCTTCGCCTTGTTCCATACCCTCCTCCCTACCTTCACTACTACTCTTTTCATAGCCCTCATTAAACACAGATATAAGTACTTCTACTTTTTCGGCTCTCGCTGTAAATCGTACAATATCCACACGTGATTCTGCTTCCGCTATTTTTCTGAATTTATCTATAATACTCTTATCTGCTGAATTTAAGATTACCTCTGCGCATTCAATATATCCAGAAAGCACGTTTGCTAAAACACCTAACTCATCAGGAAAGTTAATCAGCGGTGTACCAGATAGACCAATAATTTTGCTATTTCGCGCATCAGTTAATAATTTGTAAAATAGGTAGGAACGTTTATATATTAAATCAGATGTACATAGACCTGGTACCCACTTACCAGGTACTATTGGTTCAACTGGGATTTTACGAGGACGACCTTTTCTTTTAGTAATATATGGCGTAATTTCGCCCTGCATTAGGCGCGTAAGATTGTGAATTTCATCAATAACAATTACCGCATTATCAAAAAATCGCTCACCCGTTACTGGATCCGTATTACAAGCATATCTCTTTAACTCTTTCGCAGTTACACCATTATAACTAATAAACTTTACACGATTCTCAATCATATTTGTAATTTGTGCGCGAATATCATCACGATCCTGTTGAGATAATGTATCATAGTTTGGATCCTTTGTAAAATCTGGAATCCAAAGTATCTTTCTCTCCTCTTCTGGCCGTTCCAGAACTTTTCTAAGATAAGATTCACTAAGTGATAGTACAGAGCGTGCGTACATATATGCGATACCCCCTTCAGACACTAGGGATTCACTTACCCAGTGATTTTGAGTATTAAAATGACGAAATCCGCAAAATGAAATTTCTGACATAAAATTACCCCTTAGAGAGAAGGGTGTCATTACAATAATCTTTTTATTAGAAGTACCATATAGGGCCTCAGCGGCGGCGATGGCAGAACATGTTTTACCTGAACCGAGACCGTGATATACTAGGATACCTCTGTAGGGTGAGGCATTGCGAATGTATTCACGAATAAATTTCTGGTATAAGAATGCCTCTACTGTTACACCCGCAGCGGCGCCTAACTTGGCACATGCCTCTTCATCTATTCTTCCCTTCACTTGTAGAGGCAATTTAAAGGATTCAGTATAAGTGTCGGAAATAAAACGATAAAAGCTCTTTCTTGATTGTGGTGTGTATAGAACGGTATCAGTTAAGTAGGGATTATTAGACTCAATCGCACTTTGCGTATCTTGATATTCTTTAAAAATTGGTGCGAGTTCTGTATCAATCTTTTCCTGTATTTCTGGATCTAGCTTTTGCTCTCTTTTAACATAATCAGGCGTTTTTTTGGAATGTTTTAATGGTTTCTTTATAGCAATAGGGGCGGCGGGCAATGAAGGACCTGAATCTGCCTGTATAGGTCTCAGCGGTGAAATCAGAGGTTTTATAAGTGGATTCGCTCTTGATTCTATGAAGGCTTTTTCCTGTTTCTTATCTATCGGAGGGGATGGTATTCCTGCGAATGACTGGTCTGCCGCATCTAATTGTCCAGATGGTAGTGGTTTTTTTACAGCTGCTACAACATCGGGACTTGCGAGTTTTACAACTTGACTTCTTTTAGGCTGAATACCTCTTGGAGGCTTTTTTACCTCTGGTTTTAATACCTCTGGCTTAGAAGACATCTATACACTATTGAGAAACTATATAATGATATTAACGCATATTGTTATATAGGTTTATATGTTTATAGGGCATTAGTTTATGACTGAAGAACACATCCATCACATGTTGGAGGAATTTGTCTGTTTGTTGTTCCTTGAACAAAATAGGGATTTGTTTCAAATGCCCGTGTAGTTGGATTTAAATATAGCGTATTATCACAAGGATTGGCTAAAACATTTTCGCCATTATTGGCATTTGGAAAACGGGTATG
>Ga0164295_10004432_pt1 | contig 11163 bp, 10 predicted proteins | sample GEODES006metaG_FD_111798 | JGI IMG/M metagenome (GOLD analysis project Ga0164295, IMG submission 111798) | Oligotrophic lake water microbial communities from Sparkling Lake, Wisconsin, USA - GEODES006 metaG | ecosystem: Environmental > Aquatic > Freshwater > Lake | place: USA: Sparkling Lake...
ACCGGTTTGCCCAGCAACATGACCCACAAAGGAATGGTGCCGATGATCAGCGTGGGCACCTCCGTGCCCGCGTCCTGGATGGCCAGCACCAGCAGCAAAAAATAAGCCGAAAACCCCAAAATACTCAGGACCAGCGCGGCGCCCGCCTGGCGCAGTGATGGACGGGGGCGGCGACGCCAGCCCAGGGCCATGACGCAAGCTGCCAGCACACCGTACGCAACAAAGCGGCCCGCTGTCATGTCTACGCCTGAATAGTCGCCGAGCATGCGCGGCATGACAAAAATCAGACCCCACAAAGCGCCGGCGCCCAAGCCGGCCATCACACCCGTCAGCATGCAGGGGCCGGGGTACAGCCCGACAAATCCAGGCCACGGCCCATGAACGACTCCTTGTAGATGACAAAAACAAGCCCGGCAATGAGTGAAATTGGGGCACGCTGGGGGAATAAAATAAAACGGCTTAATCAGCTCAGTCAATCTCAATTATCACGGAAGCTTTCCCAATGAACATGCAAGACATCCTGGCCCAGTACGGTCCCCGCGAGGCCATGGACTACGACGTGGTGGTGGTGGGCGGCGGCCCCGGTGGCCTGGCCACAGCGATTCGGCTCAAGCAACTGGCTGCTGAAAAAGGCAGCGACATCTCGGTGGTGGTGCTGGAAAAAGGCTCGGAGCCGGGCGCACATATTTTGTCGGGCGCGGTGATGGACCCGCGCGCCATGAACGAGTTGATACCGAACTGGAAAGAACTCGGCGCGCCTTTGAGCCAGCCCGTCAGCGGCGACGACCTGCTGGTGCTCAGCGAAACCGGCAGCACGCGCACGCCCGACTGGCTGATGCCGCGCAATTTTCATAACGACGGCGGCTATGTTGTGTCTTTGAGCAATGTGACCAAGTGGATGGCGGCGCATGCTGAAAGCCTGGGCGTTGAAATCTTTCCTGGCTTTGCAGCTGCGGAGGTGCTTTACAACGATGACGGCTCCGCGAACGGGGGTTTACCTTCGGTAAAGGGCGTGGCCACCGGTAATTTAGGCATTGGCAAGGACGGCGAGCCGACCGACAACTTTCAGCTGGGCATGGAACTGCATGCCAAGTACACCGTGTTTGCCGAAGGCGCACGCGGCCACCTGGGCAAGCAGCTGATCGCCAAGTACCAGCTCAACGCAGGCAAAGACCCGCAGACCTACGCCATTGGCGTCAAAGAGTTGTGGGAAGTGGACCCGGCCAAGGCCCAACCCGGCCTGGTGGTGCACACCAGCGGCTGGCCGATTGCCGATGGCAGCTTTGGCGGCGGCTTTTTGTACCACCTCGAAGGCAACAAGGTGACCCTGGGCTTTGTGCTTGGGCTGGACTACAAAAACCCGTGGATGAGCCCTTTCGAGGAAATGCAGCGTTGGAAAACCCACCCGGCCATCCGCGCCCACCTCGAAGGCGGCAAGCGCATCGGCTACGGCGCGCGCGCCATCAACAACGGCACACCGCAGGCTCTGCCCAAGACCGTGTTTCCGGGCGGCGCACTCATTGGCTGCGACGCCGGTTACCTGAACGCGGCGCGCATCAAGGGCAGCCACGCCGCCATCAAGAGCGGTATGTTGGCGGCAGACGCTGCCTTTGAAGCACTGCAAGCCGGCCGCGCGCATGACGAGCTGGCCGCCTACCCGGCCGCCTTTGAAGCCAGCTGGCTCTACAAAGAGCTCGACCAGACCCGCAACTTCAAGCTCTGGTTCAAAAAAGGCCAGTTGATGGGCACGCTGATGACTGGCATAGAGCAATGGTTTTTGCCTAAGGTCGGTGTGAGCACGCCGCCCTGGACCCTGCACGGTACCAAGGCTGACCACCAGAGTTTGTTGCCCGCCGACCAGTGCCCGCAGATCCACTACCCCAAGCCCGACGGCAAGCTGAGTTTTGACCGGCTGTCCAGCGTGTTCATCAGCAATACCAACCACGAAGAAAACCAGCCCGCGCACCTCACGCTCAAGGACGCCAGCGTGCCGGTCAGTGTCAACCTGGCTACTTACGGCGGACCCGAGAGCCGCTACTGCCCGGCCGGTGTTTACGAGTACGTCAAGAGCCCGGAGGGCAGCGATCGGCTGCAGATCAATGCACAGAACTGCGTACACTGCAAAACCTGTGACATCAAGGACCCGACGCAAAACATCGTCTGGATCACGCCCGAAGGCGGCGGCGGACCCAATTACAGCGGCATGTGAACAACGGGACTGCAGCCACCCCACACAAGGACACTGAATGAACATCGTCATCACCGGCGGCGCCGGATTTTTGGGGGCACGCCTTGCGCGTGCTTTGTTGGCCCGTGGCCAGTTGGCGCTGGCCGGTGCGCCAGCCCAGCCCATCGCATGCATCACCCTGGTCGACCAGATTGCGCCGCCCGCCGACCTGGCCGCTGACCCCCGCGTGCGGGCGCTGGTGGGCGACCTGAATGCCTTGCTGGCCACCGGTGCCACCCAGCCCGTGGTACGGGCTCAAGACCATGTGGTGTTTCACTTGGCTGCGGCCGTCAGCGGTGAGTGCGAGGCCGACTTTGACTTGGGCATGCGCAGCAACTTGGACACCATTCGCGGCTTACTGCAGGCCTGCCGCAACTTAAAAACTGCGCCCACCGTGGTGTTCGCCTCCTCGCTGGCGGTGTTTGGCAATTCCCCCGAGCAACCCATGCCAGAGGTCATCACCGACACCACGCTGCCCACGCCGCAAAACAGCTACGGTATTCAAAAATTCATTGGCGAGCAGCTGATGGCAGACTATGGCCGCAAGGGCTTTGTGCGGGCCCGCAATGTGCGCCTGATGACAGTGAGCGTGCGCCCCGGCAAGCCCAATGGCGCCGCCTCCAGTTTTTTCAGCGGCATGATCCGTGAGCCGCTGGCCGGTGTGCGGGCGGTCTGCCCTGTGCCGCCTGACACCGCTGTGGCCCTGCTCTCGCCGAGCCGCACCGTCACCGGCCTGATCCGCAGCGCCGAAGCCAGCGACGCCGAGTGGGGCGCGCGCACCGCCATCAACTTCCCGGCGCTGACCACCACAGTCGCTGAAATGGCCAAGGCGCTGGAAAAAGCCGCCGGAGCGCAAGTCGCCAGCCTGATCGACTGGACGCCAGACCCGGTGATTTCCAAAATTGTGTTGAGCTGGCCGGTGCGCGTGAGCGCCGACCGGGCCAAAGGCCTGGGTCTGCTGCCGGATGCAGATTTCGCCAGCATCATTGACGAATACCTTAGCGAAAACCCGCGCAAAACCTGAGCTTTTTGACACACATAATGGTGCTACCCCTCCAAGGTCAATTAACCTTGGTGTTTTTAACTATGACCGGAGACCTCATGAAACTCAGCAAACTCATCATCGGCATGTCACTGGCTATGGGCCTGGTCGGTACAGCCGCCGCCCAGACCACCATGAAGATCAGCATCTCGGTGGCGCAGAATTCGCACCAGGGTGTGGGCATCGACACCTTCGCCAGAGAAGTTGAAAAGCGCACCGCCGGCCGCTACAAGGTACAGACTTTTTACAGCGGCTCATTGGGCGGCGAGCGCGAGTCCATTGAGGCGGTGCAACTGGGCACCCAGGAACTCACCATGTCGTCCACCGGCCCGGTGCCCAACTTTGTGCCCGAGACCAAGATCCTCGACGTGCCTTTCCTGTTCCGTGACAAAGCACACGCACGCGCCGTGCTCGACGGCCCTATCGGCCAGGAAATGCTGGCCAAGTTTGAACCCAAGGGTTTTAAAGCGCTGGCCTGGGCTGAAAACGGCATTCGCCACATGACCAACTCCAAGCGCGATGTCAATGCACCAGAAGACCTCAAAGGCCTGAAGATGCGCACCATGGAAAACCCGGTGCACATTGCCGCCTACAAAGGCCTGGGCATTGTGGCCACCCCCATGGCTTTCCCTGAAGTGTTTACTGCGCTGCAACAGGGCACCGTGGACGGCCAGGAAAATCCGCTCTCCGTCATCATGGCGGCCAAGTTTGACCAGGTGCAAAAACACCTGAGCCTGACCGGCCATGTTTACTCGCCTGCCATCTTCCTGATGAACAAAGCCGCTTTTGACAAACTCAGCGCGGCTGACAAAACCGCCTTCCTGGAGTCTGCCCGCGAAGCCGCCAAGGCCAACCGCGCACGCGTTGACGCGGACGATGCCAATGGCGTGGCCGAACTGCGCGCCAAGGGTATGAAGGTCATTGACAACGTGGACAAAGCCAAGTTTGTGGCGGCGCTGGCCCCGGTCAACGCCGGCTTCGAGAAAGACTTCGGCAAAGCCAATCTGGACCGTATCCGCAACGTCAAGTAAAGCCTTTGGCAGGGCGCATCATGGCTCTGCCTGGCTGGACAGCCTGAGCCAGCTTTAGCCTGACCCCTGGCAAACTGCCCGCCCGTCACCCGACAGCGGGCGGTTTCATTTTGAATGACAGATGCAAGATCGGTGCAATGATGAAAAAAACTTTTTTGGCGCTTGAACGCCGGACCACCGGCTTTTCGATGGTGGTGGCCTGCCTGATGTTGGCCATTGCCTCGGGGCTGGGCATGTTTCAGATCGTCACGCGCTTCGTGCTGGAACAACCGGCTGAGTGGACCGAAATCCTGATTCGCCTGAGCCTGATCTGGATGGTGTTCATGGGTATTCCCACGGCTTTCCGGCAGGGCGCCATGGTCAGCGTGGATGTGCTGTACCGCTGGAGCCGGCCCGGCATGCGCCGCATGCTGGACTGGTTGACCTGCCTGGCCGCATTGACGCTGATTTTTGTGATCATCTGGTGGGGTTGGGACTACGCACAGCGCGGCCGCGTGCAAAGCATGGCCGGACTGGAGTCGCTGTCCATGTTCTGGGGTTATGTCGCCATGCCCATAGGCGGTGTTTTCTGCGTGATGGGCATCGTTGCCAACCTGTTGGACCCGCAACGCGAAGAACTGGAAACCGCCACATGAGCGCCGTCATGCTCATCACCATGGTCCTGTGCTTTGCACTGACCATCTCGGTGGCCGTCTCCATCGGTCTGGCTTCGGTGGTCGGCATCCAGATCAACAACGCCAACATGCTGATCTCCGTCAAGGAGATGTTCAACGCCATCAACAAGTTCCCGTTGGCTGCGATTCCATTTTTCATCCTGGCCGGCAACCTGATGGAAACCGGTGGTATCTCGCGCAGGCTGGTTGAGTTTGCCAAGAGCATCGTCGGCGGCGTGCAGGGTGGTCTGCCCATGACCTGTGTGCTGACCTGCATGATCTTTGCGGCAGTCTCCGGCTCGTCGGTCGCCACCACCTTTGCGGTGGGTGCTATTTTGATTCCGGCGCTGATCAAGCACGGTTACCCGACCAGCTACGCGGCGGCCCTGCAAGCGACCAGCGCCGAACTCGGCGTGATCATTCCACCCTCGATTCCGATGATTTTGTATGGCGTGAGCGCCGAGGTCTCGATTGGCGAGTTGTTCATCGCCGGCTTTGGCCCGGGGATCTTCATCGGTCTGTCGCTGATGGCTTTTGTCTGGGCTTATTGCAAGCTCAAGGGCTGGGGCAAAAACGACGGCGACGGCCGCTTGAGCTTTGGCCGCGCCACCTGGCAGGCCGCCTTGGCGCTGCTGATGCCCGTCATCATTCTGGGCGGTATTTACGGCGGCATCTTCACGCCCACCGAAGCCGCTGCCGTGGCGGTGTTTTACGCGCTGGTGGTCGGCATGCTGATCTACCGCGAAATCAACATCGCCAGCTTGATGGTGGTGCTGCGCAAATCGGTGATCTCCAGCGCGGTGATCATGTTCATCATTGCCAACGCGGGTCTGTTTGCCTTTTTGATCACACGCGCCGGCGTGCCGGACGCCATCGGTCGCTGGCTTGAGGCGGTGCTGCAATCGCCCATGCTGTTTCTGCTGGGTGTCAATGCCGCGCTGTTCGTCATCGGCATGTTCATCGAAACCAGCGCAGCCATCATTGTGCTGGCACCGATTCTGGCGCCCGTGGCCATGCACTTCGGCATTGACCCGGTGCACTTCGGCATGATCATGGTGGTCAACCTGGCTTTGGGCATGATCACGCCGCCCTTTGGTGTGAACCTGTTCGCAGCATGCACGGTGGCCAAGATCTCACTGGACCGCATCATTCCGCACCTGCTGCCCTTTGTGCTGGTGATCCTGGCCTGTCTGATGGTAGTCACTTACGTGCCGGCACTGTCACTGACGCTGCGCGACCTGGTCTACGCCAAATAAAAAGGCCAGTGCCGGCTGGCTACAATTTCGGGGGCTGGCAACAAAATGCCAGCCCCCGCTTGCATATCGCGCAACTGAACGCCCTGCTTTTTTGACGGAAAGAAACCCATGACCAAGTACACCGAAGACCATGTCTGGGTCGAGGTTGACGGTGAGCATGCCCGCATCGGCATCACCCTCCACGCGCAAGAAGCGCTGGGCGATATCGTCTTTGTGGATCTGCCGGCCATCGGCCATGCGATCGCCCAAAAAGAAACTGCCGGCGTGGTTGAGTCCGTCAAAGCCGCCGCCGACGTTTACATGCCGGTCAGCGGTGAAGTCACTGAAGTCAATGAAGCCCTGCGCGAAGACCCTTCACTCGCCAACACCGACCCGCAAGGCGCGGGCTGGTTCTTCAAGGTCAGGCTGAGCGACGCTGCGCAGCTTGACAGCTTGATGGACGAGAGCGCTTACGCCGCATTCTCCAGCTGAGACTTACGCCAAATCCATTCACAACCCAAGCCACCATGAAAAACACCCTCACCTTTTGTGCCCTGAGCCTGCTGAGCACCGCCTTGCTGGCGGCTGCCCCCGCTGAAACCCTGCCGTCCGGCGTCAAGGTGACGCACACCCTTGTCGGCTCGGGCGCCAACCCCAAGGCCTCGGATGCCGTGAAAGTGCATTACCGCGGCACGCTGGCCAACGGCACAGAGTTCGACAGCTCTTACAAGCGCGGCCAGCCCGCCACCTTCCCGCTCAGCCGCGTAGTACCTTGCTGGACTGAAGGCATGCAAAAAATCAAGGTCGGCGGCAAAGCCACCCTCACCTGCCCGCCGGCCACGGCTTATGGTGATCGCGGCGCCGGCGGCGTGGTGCCACCCAACGCCACGCTGACCTTCGAGGTCGAGTTGCTGGCGATTGAAAAGTAAACCAGCCGTGGGCGATAGTCCTTGAGCGCAGCAGCGCTGGCTCAGTAGCGCTGGCCCAGCGCCATCAACTCGGGTGTGCCGATCACCGCGTTGAGCTCGTCAAAATTCAGCATCTCGCCCTGCATGGGCGCGGTGGTCTGGTGCGCATGCAGGCTGGCATAGTATTTTTGCAGGGTGAAAGCCACGGCCCTGGCCGTGCCACCCGGAAAAATCACGATCCGGAAACCCTTGTCGCCCAGCACGCTGGCGCTTTGCACCGGCGTCTTGCCGCCTTCGACCATGTTGGCCAGCAAGGGAATGCGCCCCGCAAAGCGCTCGCAGGCCAAGGCCATCTGCTCGGGGGTGCGCAAGGCTTCAATGAAAAGCGCGTCCACGCCGCAGGCCAGATAAGCTTCGGCGCGTTCCATGGCGGCTTCAAAACCCTCCACAGCCAGTGCGTCGGTGCGCGCCAGAATCAAAGTCTCTGAAGATTTTCGTGCGTCGAGTGCAGCGCGCAGTTTGCCGCACATCTCTGTTGTGGGCACCACGGTTTTGCCGTCCAGGTGGCCGCAGCGTTTGGGAAAGGTCTGGTCTTCGATTTGCAGCATGCCAGCGCCGGCCTGCTCAAAAGCGCGCACCGTGCGCATGGTGTTGAGCGCGTTACCGAAGCCGGTATCGGCATCCACGATGACAGGAATGCTCACGCGCTCGGTGATGCGGGCCAGGCAGTCAGCCACTTCGGTGGCGGTGGTCAGGCCAATGTCAGAGCGGCCCAGCCGCGTGTAGGCAATCGACGCGCCCGAGAGGTAAAGCGCTTCAAAACCGGACTGTTCGGCGATCAAGGCGGTCAGAGGGTCGTAGATACCGGGGGCCAGCAAGACCTGTGGCTGCTGCAGACGTTGTTGGAGTGTGATGGCCATGGTGTCCCGATTGAAATGAAGCGTTAAAAATTTAAAGCAAGCGCTCAGGCTGGCGTCAGTTGCGCAGCCGCCGTGCCTGCCGCCACCCAGCCGCCGCCCACCGCGCTGAGCAAGCCGTTGCCGGACAGATAACCCCAGACCGCATTACCCGACACGCCACGGGCCGCGCCACCGGCGGCCAGCAGGTTGGGCAAGGGCGTACCGTCGGCGCGCAACACGCGGCAGTGGGCGTCAATGTCCAGCCCGCCTTGGGTGTGAAACAAAGTGCCGGTGACCTTGACGGCGTAGTAAGGCGCGCTCAAGGCCCGCTTGAAGCTGCGGCCCAAGGCATCCGGTGCGCCGGGGGCCACGGCCGCCAGGGTCTTGGCCAAGGTGTCAGCGTCGCAACCAATCAGGGCGGCCAGCGCCGGTATGTTATCGGCCACCTTCAGGGCGCCTGCAGCTTCGGCCTCGACAAAATCAGGGAAGGTGCGGGCCAGAGCCAGCAAGGGCACGTCAAAGACATTGAAGGCGATGCCGCCGGGTTGGTTCAGCACATGGACAGCGGCTTCCGAGTAGCCCTGAGTCTCGTTGTGAAAGCGCAGGCCGAGCCTGTTGACCTGCACCGCGCCCTCCATCATCGGGGCCCAGCTCATGAGCGCGCCCTGCGGCGTGACCCAGGATCCGTGGCCCTGATAACCACCCAAATCTGCCAGCCGCGCACCCATCGCCTTGCCCCAGGCGATGGCACTGCCGTCGTTGCCGACATGGCCGACAAACAAAGCCTGCGCCATGGCCGGCAGCAGTTCGCTGACCATCTGTGTGTTGCCACCAAAACCGTTGCAAGACAAGATGAGCAGCTCGCAGCCCAGATATTCCATGCTGCCGTCAGGGCGCTGGTAGCCCACGCCCAGCACCAGGTCGTCGGTGTTCAGCCACAGCTCGCGCACCACGGCTTCGGTCAGCACGTCGGCACCGGCGTTCGTGGCTGCGCGCTCGAGCTGCATCATCAGGGCGGCACCTGTGCGCTCGGGCAAAGCGTGCATGCGGCGCACGCTGTGGCCCGGGTATAAAAAGCCGTCCAGCACTTCAAAGCCAATGCCATGCTGCTCCAGAGAGTCGATGGCTTGCGCCACCGCTTGCGAGTAAGCCGCCACCAGGTGCGGCGCGGCATCGCCGTGGGCTTTGGCCTGAATATCTTTGGCAAATTTTTCAGCGGAGTCTTCAATACCCAGCGACTTTTGCAAGCGCGTGCCCGCCGCCGGAATAAAGCCCGAGGACAGGGCCGTCGAGCCGGTGGCCATCGTGTCGCGCTCGAGCAGCACGCAGTCAATGCCGGCATCGCGCAGGCGAACGGCGGCCGTCAAGCCGCAGGCACCGGCACCCACCATGACCACCGGCACCTGCGGTGTGTCGGCGGGCATGCTGTCTGCGCGCACGATGCGCGTAGCAGTGTTGTGAAATGAAGCTGCACTCATGCAGTCCGTCCCTGGCGCAGTCTGAGTTGGTTCATCAGGCCGCCGGCAGCCACCATGTCCAGTAAGAATCCGGGAATGGGCTGGCAGACCAGCTGCTGGCCCGTGGGGCGCCGCAGTGTCAGGGTCTGCAGGTCAAGCTCGACCTGTTCGGCTTCAGCCAGTAGCTCTGCATCCGGCGTGGTGAGCAGCAGCAAACCAAGGTTGAAAGCATTTCGAAAAAACAAGCCGCTGAACGACGGCGCAATGACGGCCTTCACACCCAGATGCACCAGCGCCGCCACGGCCTGCTCACGCGAAGAGCCAATGCCAAAATTCGGCCCGGCCGCGATCACCGCGCCGGGCTGGACCTCACCGGCGAACTCAGGGCGCACAGCTTCGAGGCAATGCGGGGCAATGCCCTCGATGCCCAGCTTCATGTAGGCACCCGGTGCCAGCGCATCGGTGTCGATGTCGGGGCCGAATTTCCAGACGCGATGAACACTCATGCCATCACCTCGCGCGGATCGGAGATCAGGCCGCGCAAGGCAGAGGCGGCCACGGTGTAGGGCGAGGCCAGATAGACCTGGGCCGTCGCCGAGCCCATGCGGCCCTTGAAATTACGGGCCGTGGTGGCAATCACATTGGCACCATCAGGAATGCTGCCGCCGTAACCCGAGCAAGCGCCGCAACTGGTGGGCAGCACATCGGCACCGGCCTGGCGCAGCACCGCCATCACGCCCTCTGCCTCAGCCTGCGCCTGGTCTTGCAGGCTGGCGGGCGCCACCATCAGGCGGACCCCGGCGGCGACCTTCGCGCCCTTGAACACCTGAGCAGCCGCGCGCAAGTCGTCGAGCTTGGCACCGGTGCAGGCGCCGATGTAAGCCACATCCACACGGACCTGGCCGAACTCACCCACCGCCCGGGTGTTGGCCGGGCTGTGCGGCGCAGCCACTTGCGGGGCCAGCGTGGCAGCATCAAACACATGGGTGGTGGCGGCTGCGCCTTCGTCACCGGCACAGCCGGACAGGTCCAGCGCCTGCGCTGCAGGCTCACCGGTGGCGGCCAGCCACTGGCGCGTGGTGTCGTCGGGTGCGATCAGGCCGACCTGCGCGCCCATCTCGGCGCTCATATTGGACAAGGTCATGCGCTCTTGCATAGAGAGCGCTTGCACCGCCTCACCGCAGAACTCAATCGCCTGGTACTGCCCGCCATTCATGCCGAAGCGACCGACCAGATGCAGCGCCATGTCTTTGGCCGTGACGCCCGGGCTCAGGCGATGGTTCCATTGCATGCGGATGGTTTCGGGCACGCGCACCCACAACTCGCCGGTGACCATCACGCCCAGCATCTCGGTGCTGCCAATGCCAAACATGTAGGCGCCAAAGGCACCGCCCGTGGGCGAATGCGAGTCACCACCCACGCAGAACATGCCGGGGCGGATATGGCCTTTTTGCGGCACCACCACATGGCAGATGCCAATGCTGTCGTAGACGTGCGGCAGGTGCTGCTCTTGGGCCCAGTCACGGGCAATGCGCACGATGCGGCGCGAATCATCATCCTGCTCGGGCACGTAGTGGTCCATCACCAACACCACCTTGGACTTGTCCCAGATCTGCGCGCCCAGCTCTTCGAGCATGGGTTTGAGCCGGCGCGGGCCGGACGAGTCATGGAACATGGCCAGATCGACCCGGCAATTGAGAATCTCGCCGAC
>Ga0164295_10004433_pt1 | contig 11163 bp, 8 predicted proteins | sample GEODES006metaG_FD_111798 | JGI IMG/M metagenome (GOLD analysis project Ga0164295, IMG submission 111798) | Oligotrophic lake water microbial communities from Sparkling Lake, Wisconsin, USA - GEODES006 metaG | ecosystem: Environmental > Aquatic > Freshwater > Lake | place: USA: Sparkling Lake...
ACGCTGAATGTGGTGCTGATGGCCAAGGCCTTCGGGGCGAAGGAAAGCGTGGGCGTGGTGCTGCCACTGCTGATCGTGGCAGATTTCATGGGGTTCATGATCAATCGCAAAGGCGGCTCCTGGCGGCCCGTGTGGCTGATGGCGGTGCCAGCGATGATCGGAGTGGCCGCAGGCGCATGGTTGTTTGACGTCATCGACAAGGACGCGGCGCGCACGGTCATCGGCTGGCTCATCATCGGGCTGCTGGCTTTCAAGCTGATGCTGGACACGTGGCGCAGCACCTTCGTCAAACTGACCGAGCATCGCGTCTTTGCCTGGACCATGGGTTGCATGGCCGGTGTGGTAACGATGCTGGCGAACGCCGCTGGCCCAGTAATGACCGTCTACCTGCTCTCGCAGCGCCTGGAGAAGAAGGAATGGCTGGGCGTGTTCAGCCGCTTCTTCCTGTTCATCAATTTGTTCAAGGTGCCTTTCAGCAGCAACCTGGGCATCATCAACACGCCCTCGCTGATGACCAATCTGATCCTTCTGCCTGCCGTCATCGCGGGCATCCTCATTGGCTGGCAGGTGCTGAAGCGTCTACCGCAAAAGCCGTTCGAGTGGCTTCTCTTCAGCCTCACCCTCGTGGCCGCGATCTGGCTGCTTGTGGGTTAAGCTTGAGGAAGCAACCGGCCATCGATTGCCAAAGAGGTCGGACCTTGTTTAAAACTTCAGACTCGCCTCACTTCACGGCTTCTTTCTTCTGGAACCCAAGTCCAACGAGCCAGCCAATCAAGACCACTGGCAACGAGAGAATAGGGATGGCGATCAGCCCTAGCGCCGCCGTCGAACCAGATTCCAAGTCCAAGGTCCCATGGCCAATCGCCGCAAACCCAAAGCCAAGCGCGCCAGGGAACCATATGGAAGAGGGCTTCCGATAACTGAGCGAGGCCAGCAGGACAGCGCCCCAGCAAAGCGCCTGCAAGCCGAAGATAAACGCAAGGCCCCCAAGTCCGCTGTCAAAGTAGGCGTTGAACCAGCTTTTGCCGTGGATCAAAGCCCCTGGAATACGGGCGAGGAAGGGCAGCAAGATACCAATGACGACGACGAGCAGGCGAGCGGATTTCATGCGGGGAGAGGCCCGGCCATTCCGCCGGGCGAGGCTGAAGGAAGCCGTTTAGGCCTTCAGAACAACAGGTTTGCGAAGAACGCCCGGGCCATCTCTGCCCCGCTCTGGCATTGCCAAACTCGGCCCGAGCCACTAGTATCGCGGCCCTTTTGGTTAATTCCCCGCTCTCCATGCCGCTCCCACGCCTTGTGCTCCTCCTGCTGCTCACCCTGTCCTTCGGTGCTGCCAGCCTTTCCGCCCAGTCCGCCGACCCGGCCGATGAATACTTCCGCGCCTACCTGATGAACAACGAGGCCGAGCGGCTGATGCAGGCCGGCGAGGTGCAGCGCGCCGCCGACAAGTATCAGCAGGCCCTGGCGATCTTCGACACCATTGCCAAGACGCATCCCACCTGGCAGTCGCAGATGCTCACCTTCCGCCGCACCAAGATCGCCGACGCCATCGCCAATGCTCAGGCCGAGCTGCAGAAGCCCAAAGCCGCGCCCGCGCCTGTGGCCCCTCCGCCCGCCGTTGCCCCCGTGCAGCCCGGGGCTACTGCGGTCATGCCTGTGGCTCCCATCCCGCTGGCTCCAGTGAGCAGCGCGCCGGGCTTGTCGTCGCTGCCGCCCCCGCCAGCTCCTTCCACGGGCGATCCCGTGCAGGACGCCATCGACAACCTGCGCCGCGCGACTGAAGCCAAGACCTCGATCGTGCAGCAGCAGCTCACCGACGCCCTGGCCAACGTGGGCCGCTATCAGCTTGGCTATGAAGCAGCGGTGGGCCAGCGCGATGAAGCCGTGCGCCAGCGCGATCAGTATTACACCCAGGCCAGCCAGTTGCAGCAGACCGCCGTGGCCCAGCAGGCCCGGATGGCCGAGCTGGAAAAGCAGGCCGCCACCAGCGCCACCGCCGCCGCTGAGCTGGCCAAGATGCGTCAGGATTTCGCCGACACCAATGAACTGCTGACCGAGGCCCGGCAGCGCCTGAGCAAGGCCGAGTCCTCGGTCATGACCCAGAGCAAGCAACTCACCGAGGCAGCCATGAAGCTCTCCGCCGTGCAGAAGGAGCGGGATGACTTGGTCAAGCAGCGCGATGAACTGCAAAAATCCAAAGATGCCGCCGTGGCCGACCGCGACAAGCTGGCGAAGGAACGCGATGCCGCCCAGACCAAAGTCCTCGGCCTGCAAGCCGAGAACGACATGCTCAAAAAGAACGCCCCGGTCGCGGACAACATGAAGGCGCTGGTGGCCCAGAATGACAAGCTGCGCAAAGAGCTGGAAGAGGCCCGCAAGCAAGTCACCACGCTGCAAGCCGACGTGAACCGCAAGGACCAGGAAATCACCACGCTCAAAGGCCAGCTGACCAGCATTCAGGGAGAGCTGGCCATGCTGCGCAAGGAGAACGCCGCCTTCGAAACCCAGGTCGCGGAACTCACGGTCGAGCTGAAGAAAATCAAAGACTTGGCCGCCGATCCGAAGAAGGCGCAGGACGCGCAGAATCCGCAGCTGATGGCGGAGAACCAGCTGCTGCGTGGCATCATCTCCCGCCAGCTCCGCCAGCAGGCCCGCCAGCAGGAGCAAAAGCGCCTGGTCATCGCCGAGATGCAGAAGACCGAGAACGCCTCCAAGGACCTGATCGACCAGGTGCAGCAGCTCGGCGGCGACCGTTTCGCGCTGACCACGGAGGAGCAAAAGCTTTTCACCACGCCCCAGCTGCAGGAGATCATGGGGGCCGAGGGTATCAAAGCCACGCTGATGGCCAAGAGCGACAAGCCGGATCCGAGCAAGGCCAAGGACGAAGCCGAAGCCAAGGCAAAAGCCCAGATCAACGCCCTCATCGACAGCGGCAACAACCTCCTGCAAGAAGGCAAGCTGGCCGAGGCTGCCGAGGCTTACGAAGATGTGCTGCGTGCCGACCCCAAAAACGCGACTGGCCTAGCCGGCCTCGCCTGGGCGCGAGTGCAGCAAGACAAGCTGGATGACGCCGAAGCCACGCTGAAGAAAGCCATCACCTACAACCCCAACGACTCCGCCGCGCATTACATGCTGGCCGTCACCTTCTTCCGCCGAGACCGCCTGAACGAGTCGATGGCCTCCTTTGAGAAGAGCCTGGAACTCAATGGCAAGAACGCCCGCGCCCGCCACTACCTCGGTGTCATTACCAGCAAGATGGGCCTGACCGCGCGCGCCGAGAAGGAGTTCAAAAGCGCCATCGCCATCGACCCTGGTTATGGCGATGCCGACTTCAACCTCGCCGTGCTCTACGCCACCTCCGATCCACCCAAGTGGGACGAAGCACGCAAGCACTACAACGACGCCGTCAAAAAAGGCGTGAAGGCCGATCCAAATCTGGAGAAGCTGCTGAATGGAGCGGGTGCCGTGTCAAAGCCATAAGCGTTCACTTTCCCAGCTGCTTTACCAGGAACGCATCATTCTTCTCGCGTGCCACGGGCGGATACGCATGGCCGAGGCGATGATTAAAAAACTGTAGCTGACCGGGCACGCCCGCTCTTGAAAACACCGGCTGTGCTGCGTCCAAGTAGTCGAGCCCCGCGTCGGTGTCCGCGCTGTCACCACCAATCCAGAGGTAGGCACGTGGAGCGATCAGCGCGAGCAGCTCGTGGTGATCATGATTGAAGCCAGGAGCCTTGATCTGCGGACCAAGATACCAGTCCGCCTCCCAGTTGCTCATGCTCAAGCCAACGCCGCCCTCGCTCGACACAGCCACCTTCACCCGCTCGTCGAAGGCCGCGAGGTAGAGCGCTTCCTTCGCTCCCAGCGAGTGACCGATGCAGCCCAGTCGGTTCGCCTCCACCTGGGGCAGCGAGGCCAGCACATCCAGCGCACGGATGCCATCCCACAGCATCCGCACCATGCCCGTGGGCCAGTCCTTGAGCACCTTCACCGTGTTGCCTTTGAGATCAGCACCTTCATTGAAGAGGAAGTTGCGCGGGCACAGCGCCACGTAGCCCAGCTTCGCCATGTGCACGCCCTGCATCTTTTCTGGCACGCTTTGATCCACGCCAGCGACCAGTTGCGCCTGCTGCTTCACCGTCGAGTGAAAGACGACCACGCCCGCTGTCTTCTGGCCTTCAGGGAGCGGTGGTATCAGCAAGTAGCCATCGGTCCACACACCGTCTGTGATCTGGTAACGCACGTATTGGCGCGTGAACTCGGGCAGCTTCTCCTCGCTCACCACTTCGAGCTTCAGCGGTGCCTTCGTCTTCGGCATCGGCCCGAGGATACGCTGCCAATCAACCAGCATCGCTTCGCGATCACGCAAGGGCTCAAGAGCGAAGGCGGCGCAGGAAACCAGGAGGAAGGCGAGGAAGCGGAGCATGAAGACAAGACGCATTGACGCGCCCGATGCTTTCTGCTGCGATCCCGCCATGACCTCTGCCTCATCTCCCAAGCCCGAGCGCCTCTCCTCACTGGATGCCTATCGCGGCTTTGTGATGTTTCTCATGGCCGCTGAGATGTTGCGCGTGGGCCAGGTCGCTGAGCACTTTCCTGACAGCATCGTTTGGCAAGGGCTCGCCTTTCACACGGACCATGTGGCGTGGACAGGATGCTCGCTTCATGACCTGATTCAGCCCTCCTTCAGCTTCATGGTGGGCGTGGCCTTGCCGTTCTCGTTGATGAGTCGTTCAGCGTTGGGACAAAGTCGTGCACAGCAGTGGGCTCATGCGTTGTGGCGTTCGTTGCTTCTCGTTCTGCTTGGCGTGGCTCTGCGTTCGGTGGGTGAGCCGATCACGAACTGGACCTTTGAGGACACGCTGTCGCAGATCGGCCTGGGCTATCCGTTTCTTTTCGCCCTGGGCTTGGCCACCACGCGTGTGCGTTGGGCTTCGCTGACCGTCATTCTGGTGGGCTACTGGCTATTCTTCGCGCTCTACACGCCACCGCTCGAGTGGAAAGCCGCGAGCGCAGGCGTGCCGCCAGGCTGGTCGTATGACTTCACCGGCTTCGCAGCGCACTGGAACCTCAATCACAACGCCGCCTGGGCCTTCGATCTGTGGTTCATGAATCTGTTCCCCCGCGTGCAGGCGTTCATCGGCAACGATGGCGGCTACTCGACGCTGAGCTTCATCCCCACGCTCGGCACCATGCTGCTCGGCTTGATCGCTGGGCAGTGGTTGAAGGATCGCGATCAAGCCAAGCCCTTGCCACGATTGCTGATCGCAGGCTTTTCCTGTTTAGCGTTCGGATGGTTGCTGCATGTCACGAGCGTGTGTCCTTCGGTGAAGAAGATATGGACGCCCGCTTGGACCCTGTTCAGCGGTGGCTGGTGTTTCTTCATGATGGCCGCGTTCTATGCCGTGATCGACCTGAAAGGCTGGAAACAATGGGCCTTCCCGTTGGTGGTCATCGGCATGAATTCCATCGCCATGTATGTGATGGCCCATCTGTTTCACGGGTTCTTCGCGGAGGCTCTGGACACACACCTGAGCAAGGACTGGTCACTGATCGTCGGCAAAGCCTTCGCGCACATGCTGCATGGCGCAGCGGTGCTGTTCATTCTTTGGCTGATCCTGCTGTGGATGTATCGGCGGAAGATCTTCCTGCGGATTTAGTCGAGACGATGGCCTGTAATATGGGCCTATTTGCTCCAAACATGGATGTCTCCTTGGAACGAAAAGTCACCTCGAAGTGCTTTTCTATCCAAACATGATCTGCCGTCTGGTTGTATTCTCCTTTCTCATTCACCATCCAGATCACATCCAGGCCATCCCGTCGGGAATAGTAACCCACACGCCAAGCTTGCCCGATCTCATAACCTCGCTTACGCGCATGAGGCCATAGCTTGACCAGCGTGACAATACTATGAGGTGGCAGTGGTCGCTTCATTCAGAACACTGTCACCGCTTCCGAAACCACGCCAGGAACTCGCGATTGCCATCCGTTCCCTGGATGGAGGACTCTACCAAGCCGCACCATTCGAGGTCTGCATGAGACTTGATAAACTGCTCGATCTTGTCGCAGGCCCGTTGATGCAGCGCCGGATCACGCACGATGCCGCCCTTGCCGATGTCCTCCCGTTGCAACTCGAACTGCGGCTTCACTAAGACGACGCCATGCGCTCCAGGCTTGAGCAAGGGGAAGACCGGTGGCAGCACGAGCGTGAGGGAAATGAAAGACACATCCGCGACTACGATGTCAATGGGCTCGCTCAGGTCCGCAGGTTGCATGTGGCGCACATTGAACTTCTCGCGACTGGCGACGCGCGGATCACTACGTAGCTTCCAGACGAGCTGGTTGGTGCCCACGTCGAAGGCATAAACTTTCACCGCGCCACGTTGCAGCAGGCAGTCGGTGAAGCCTCCCGTGCTAGCTCCGACATCGAGCGCGATGAAGCCCGTGACATCAACACCGTAGTGCAGCAGCGCGCCTTCGAGCTTCAAGCCACCGCGACTGACGAAGCGCGGCGGGTCCTTGATGACAATCTCGGAGTCATCGGCAATCGAGGTGCCGTGCTTTGTCATCGGCTCGCCATTGACCAGCACTTCACCCGCCAGGATAAGCCGCTTCGCCTGCTCACGTGAGGGACACAGGCCGCGCTGAACCAGCAAGACATCCAAACGTTCGCGCGGCATGGGAGCTAAGGACGGCGGGCTTACAGCAAAGAAGAGTCGGGCCGCGAGACCCCATGCCCTTTGCTTTTCGCCCTATGCTTTCACTGGGCCAGAACCACCGCGATGATCTCGTCACCCGTCTTCACGGTCACGCCCGCAGGCACGCTTTTGGGATCAAGGTCGGCCACGGCCTCGCTGTCCTCGGCGATCGAGATCGTCACCCGACCGACCACTGAGGCATCACGGCGCAGGTCAAACTTCATGCCCTCTTTGATGCCATTCTTCTTGCCGGCGGCCAGCGTGACGAAGCCTTGCTCGGCCACATACTCTTTCACGGTGCCGATGGACGGGGCATCCTTGACACGGCGCTGCAGGGGAGTCAGCGGTGCCTCGACCGGTGCTGCTGGGACTGACGGCGCGCTGCCTGCGGGAGCGGTGGTCATGGCAGGCGCTGGTGTCGGAGCCGGAACCGTGACGCTGGCAGCGGGCGAAGCGGAAGGCAGCGGAGGCAGGCTTGTGGAAGCGCCCGAGGGCGCGGAAAGCGGCGTCACCAGCCCGGGCACCAAATTGGGCGACGCCTGCTGAGCGGCTGCCTGGGCAACAATCTCACGGAACTGACGGGTTTGCAGATCGACCTTGGTGCCGGCCTTGATCGACTCATCGCGGGCCTGCCATGCCAGATAACTGGTGATGATGAGCAGGGCGAGGGTCAATACCTGGGCGATGTGGCTGAGCTTCATGGTGGAACGCGATTCTAACGGGAAATGCACGCCGCGCCATGGGAGTTTGCATCCTTGGCCAGCCCCGTGCTAAAGGTGGGTCATGCCTACCAACGTCCTCGGTTCCGATCTGCAATGCTGCTGCCGCAAGCCGATGACCGGCTTTTACCGCGATGGCTACTGCCGCACTGGCCGGGGTGATGTGGGCCTGCACACGGTCTGCGCCGAGATGACGCATGAGTTCCTGGTCTTCTCCGCCGCGCGTGGCAATGACCTGATCTCACCAGTGCCGGAGTATGACTTCCCTGGCTTAAGACCCGGCGACCGCTGGTGCCTCTGCGTGCAGCGCTGGGCCGAGGCTCTGGAGGCGGGCGTGGCCCCGCCCGTGGTGCTGGAAGCTTGCCAGGCGACTTCGCTGGAGTTTGTTTCGCTGGAGGATTTGCAGGCTCATGCCGTCGAGGCATAGCGTTAGCTGATCAACTCCGCCCGCAGTCCTGTGTGCCGTTTGCGAGTCTCTTGCTTCTTCACCGCAAGCGTCAACGCCTTCGGATCACCGACGAGAACGACGAGCTTTCGAGCACGCGTTACCGCCGTGTAGATCAGGCTTCGCTCCAGCAGGACATAGTGCTGGGTGCTGACCGGAATGATGACGCAGGGGAACTCGCTGCCCTGGCTCTTGTGAATGGTCAGCGCGTAGGCCAGCCGCAGTTCATCCAACTCGCCAGGCTCATAGTCCACCAGGCGGTTGCCCTCGAATCGCACCTGCACTTTCAGCGGATCGGTTTCGATGGCGATGATGAAGCCGATGTCACCGTTGAAGACTTCCTTCTCGTAGTTGTTATGCGTTTGAATGACCTTGTCGCCGACGCGGAAAGTCGTCTCGAAACGATCAATCTCGAACTTCGTTTCGTTCGGTGGGTTCAGCGCGGATTGCAGCGCATGATTGAGCGCCTGCGTGCCCAGCGTGTTGCGATTCATCGGCGTGAGGACCTGAATATCCGTGAAGGGATCGAAGCGATACTTCGATGGCAATCGCTCGCACACCAGTTGCACAATGGTCTGGCGAATGAAGTCCGGCTCGGTTTCTTCGATGAAGAAGAAGTCGGCATCGCGATGCGGTTTCAAATCGGGCACGATGCCGCGATTGATGTCATGCGCGCTGAGAATGATGCGGCTGTCCGCCGCCTGCCGAAAGATCTCTGTGAGCCGCACGCAGGGCACCACCTCGCTGCCAATGAGATCGCCCAGCACCATGCCTGGCCCCACGGAGGGAAGTTGATCCGCATCGCCCACCAGCAGCAGATGGGCATTCGATGGCAGGGCCGCGAGGAACTGCGCCATCAGCGGCGCGTCAATCATGGAGCACTCATCAATCACAAACAGATCGCCAACCAAGGGCTTGTCGCGATTGCGTCCCCACTTGCCATCGCCTTGGAACTCCAGCAAGCGATGCAGGGTCTTCGCCTCCAACCCCGTGCTCTCGCTCATGCGCTTCGCCGCACGTCCAGTCGGCGCGGCTAAAACAACGCTCACTGCCTTAGCCTGCAAGATGGTGAGCACGGTGTTCAAGATGGTCGTCTTGCCCACCCCGGGTCCGCCCGTGATGATCAGCACGCGACTCTTCAAGGCCTGCAAGACGCACTCGCGCTGACTATCGGCCAACCGCTTGCCCGTGCGTTGCTCCGCCCAAGGGATGGCTTTGACGGCATCAATAAGCGGATAGCTCGCGGGCGTGTGCGCCAGGCGCTTCATCGTGCGGGCGATGCTCTTTTCGGCTGATCGCAAGTAGGGCAGATAGACCACCGCATCACCCTCCAATGACGAATGACCAATGACCAATGACAATTCTTCTGCCGTAATGAGCGCATTGAGCTGCTCCTCAATCATCTCCACAGGGGCTGCCAAAATCTTCTCCGCGTGCTTTACCAAATCAGCACGCGGCAGGCAGCAATGCCCATTGCCCGCACCTTCCTCCAGCGTGTGCAGAATGCCGGCACGAATGCGCTCCGGCGCTTGCGCTTCGATGCCCATCTTCATCGCGATGTCATCCGCGGTCTTGAAGCCGATGCCGCGAATATCGGCAGCGAGACGATACGGATTCTTGCGCACGATCTCCAGCGCGTCCTCGCCGTAGGTCTTGAAGATGCGCTGCGCCCGCGCAGTGCCGATGCCGTTCTTGTGCAGGAAGAGCATGATCGCATGCACGCTCTTCTGCTTCATCCAGCTCGCGCGAATTTCCTTCCGCCGCTTGGTGCCGATGCCTTCCACGTCCTCCAGCTTCGACGATTCGTTCTCGATGATGTCGAAGACCTTCGGTCCGAACTTCTCGATCATGCGCTCCGCATACTTGGGCCCGATGCCTTCGATCAAGCCCGAGCCGAGATACTTGACCATGCCCTCCGCCGAGTTCGGTGGCGACAAACGAAGCGTGTCCGCGCGGAACTGTGGGCCGAAGTCATGGTTCTGCTCCCAGCGCCCTTCGGCCTCGAAGCGTTCGCCAGCGACCACACGCGGGGCCTTACCGATGAGCGCGACCACCTCGCGCTTCTTGTCCGGTAGCACCTTCAGCACGCAGTAGCCCGTTTCCTCGGTGTGAAACGTCACCCGCTCGACCGTGCCGCGCAGCACAGCGGGTTTGGAATCGGTTCGCGGCAGAGGCATGGCTGTCACTACACTGACTGGCAACAATCAGACGATCAACCCCCAAGTCCTCAGCAGCGAAAGACGCTTACGATGTGGTAGCCGCATGGGGACCAACACGCTAGCGCGCCACAGCTATCAGCGGGGGAGGAGTGACGGGCACTGCCTTTGGCGGCTCGGGATACTCGAACGCCTCGCCTTCGTAGTTGCGAATGAGCGTGCGTCGTTCGTCGCGTTGCAGGATGTAATCAGGATTCACCGGCACCTTGCCGCCGCCGCCCGGGGCGTCGATAACGAACTGCGGCACACCGTAGCCGGTGGTATGGCCGCGCAACGACTCAATGATCTCGATGCCCTTGGACACGCTAGTGCGCAGGTGGGACGAGCCCTTGATCAAGTCGCACTGATACAGGTAATACGGGCGGACGCGGCACATCAGCAGCTTCTGCACGAGACTGCGCATGACATCAGGCTCGTCATTCACGCCACGCAGCAGCACGCTCTGGTTGCCGAGCGGAATACCGTTATCGGACAGGCGGTCCAGCCCGTCGCGCACCTCGGTGGTAAGCTCACGCGGATGGTTGGTGTGGATGCTGAGCCAGACACGATACTTGCGCAACATGGCGCACAACTCAGGCGTGATGCGCTGCGGCAGGAAGATCGGAATGCGGCTGCCGATGCGCAAAAACTCAATGTGCTCGATGGAGCGCAGGCGCTTCAAGATCGACTCCAGCTTGGCATCGCTCAGCAGCAAAGGATCACCACCGGACAGCAAGACATCGCGAACTTCATTGTGCTGCTCCAGATACTTGAAGGCGGCCTCGTGCTCCATGTGCAGCGTCTGCTCCCCCACCCCGCTGACGACACGACTGCGCGTGCAGTAGCGGCAGTAGCTGGCACAGCGGTCCGTGACCAAGAACAGCACGCGATCCGGGTAGCGATGCACCAGACCCGGCACGGGCATGTGGCTGTCCTCGCCACAAGGGTCCGCCATTTCCGCCGCGTCATCCAGAGATTCTTCGATGCGGGGGATGACCTGCCGACGGATCGGGCAGTTCGGATCGGTCGGGTGGATCAGATTGAAATAGTGCGGCGTGATGGCCATCGCCAGCTTGTTGCCGGAAAGCAACACACCAGCGCGTTCT
>Ga0164295_10004434_pt1 | contig 11162 bp, 6 predicted proteins | sample GEODES006metaG_FD_111798 | JGI IMG/M metagenome (GOLD analysis project Ga0164295, IMG submission 111798) | Oligotrophic lake water microbial communities from Sparkling Lake, Wisconsin, USA - GEODES006 metaG | ecosystem: Environmental > Aquatic > Freshwater > Lake | place: USA: Sparkling Lake...
CGCGTCTAGTTCTACGGCAAGTGCTGTGGATCCTCCAGTAAATGTTCCTGTTCTTCCCGCGAATGTTAAAAAAATTGAACTTATTGAAGTTGGCCGTGCGAATCCGTTATCAGTCGTCTCTCAAAACGTTCCTCAAACAAACACCAGCAGCATAAGCGCTACGTCATCATCACCTAATTCTAATCCTCATCAACCCTCATCACTTGTAAAGCCGACTGACGCTGTAACCGTTGTCGCAGAGCCTGTAACAGCAACGACGCCACCGATTTCTGATTCTGTGTCTCCACCACCGCCGACGGCTACAACAACACCTAGCCCTGTAACCGCTGGTATTGAAACACCCTCGTCATCAGCCAGTATCACTTCTGTTACTACAGAGGCGTCTCCTAGAAAGGAGGCGGTGATCGTCAATGATGTCTCAGCCACTATTGAATCATCACCAAGAGTTGCTTCTGATGTTTTTGATGAAAAAGAACGAGTCATGATCGAGACTCCTGCAGTTTCTTCAATCGTTGAGAAAAGTGACGAGGTTGTTTTTTCTGAAGTTCAAGCTGAGCTTGAGGAAATGCGCGAGTTGAGGGAGGACGTCGCAGAAGTCCTGAGGGAGATGGAGCTAGCTGATATCCACGACCGCTTCGAGTACGTGAACGAGAAAGAGACTAACGTTGTTAAGAGTGACGAAGGGGGTAATAAGAAGGAGGGCGAGAAAAATCCCAGTGAGATCATGGCCATGTCAGCAGCCCTGGTTGAGCTAATGGAACTCGAGGAAGCTGCTGGAGAAGACGTAATTGCGGACGAAGAAGCAGAGGAGCGAGACGAGCTTGAGCCGAAACATGCCTTTTCGACCACTACATCTACGACTATCATCAATGAGATGGCTCCTGTTTCTGAAACAACAATAACATCGTCATCTGCTACTACAACTGCAGAAGCGTCTGTTGTTCAAACTGCCTCCCCTCCTCTTCCTCCTCCTACTGCTTCCATGTCAACAAACGTTCACTCTCAAGAGATTCATACGAGCACGGGTGCATCTAAATCAGACCCATCTGTAACGTCTGCTCCTCCTCTTGTAACTCCTACCAAGATGTCTACAAAAGACGTTCTTGTAAACAACGACGTGAATCAACATGAACTTGCCAGTCCTCCACGTCCTTCTGTCACCTCTTCTCAACAACAATTATTGGATGCAATCCCATCCACACCCCCTTCCACTACCTCTTCTTCTTCTTCTTCTTCATTATTATCCTCATCACCGTCAACAACAACAACATCTTCTTCATCATCTATCCCGATACCGTTGACCTCGAGAGCTCTTGGTTCACCTGGATCACGAGCTGAAGCAGTGATGAAGGCGCTTAATAGTCGACAGCCCGTGCCATCAGAAGTGAAGACTGCGATTGATCGCTCTCATGCTCTATCTACAGTTCACTTTATGCGTTTTGGGAGGGGAGACAAGGCGTTTCTTGAGGGACAGCTTCAAATTGTAACCGACTTCTTGTCGACATCTTCTTCTTCTCTTGAAACCATTACTTCATCGGTGTATCACCTGAATGGTTTGCCTGAGATTTTTGTCGGGCTAGTAGTTGCTCAAGCCTTCAAGCACTTGGCCATTGAGATTGCTGCACTCGTAGCATCAGGGCGAGCTACCTTTGAGAATTCGCTGCCCTATGCCTTCATTGACCTTCAGCAGCGCATTTCTGACCCAAAGAGCGCATCTCAGGCTTGCCAATCAGCGGAAAGAGGAGCCGTTAATTGCATGATATCTGTATTTCCCTACTCGGTGGGGAGCGCTTCTGACAGAGCTTCTGAGCTTGCTAAGCCACGAACACTCCAAACGCAGCTCATTGCAGACATGTCAAGGAGGCTGCAGGATGTAAAGACCGAGGCGAATTCGTCCGACTTTGTTAAATATCGCGACGTCTTGATGACCATGGTGAACAACTGCTCGAGCTCATATGAGTCTAGGGTTGTTAAGACGTCTCCGGAGCCCCAGAGCGTAGCCATGAGATCAAAACTAGTCGAGCAGATTATCTCACTCTCGTCAGTCCCTCCTGAAACAGACATTCCGTCTTCACCTTCGCCTAGACTTCCAGTCGTTTACCTCCCAATGCTGAAAACGTCAACCAGTGCAGCCCTATCGTCAGTTCTCTACTGTTTTGCTTCTGATCACACAGAGTCCAGGCGCTCAATTATCCACAAGACAATGGCATCTCTATTTAACAAGGGCACGGGTCTTTGCATCAACATTGTGGGCGAGCGCGTAGTCACTGTGTGGAAGAAGCAGGTGGAGGCGAAAATTGCCATGGGAGTGTCGTCTCTCACAAAGCAGACAGCGACAAAGATCCCTATCGACAACGTGGAAATTGAGCGAATCGTAAAGACAATTCGAGTGGACTTGGAATCCTTCGAGGCTCAACAGATCGAAACGCTCAATCCGATCAAGCTTTCGCCTCATGCCGACGACGAAATGATGCTGGCATTCCCCGACGGGCAAAAACTGCTAGTTCAACTAAAAGCCATCATTGCAGAGGCGATTCGCACCAAACTTGAACGAGTTGCGTCTAGTGCTAAAGCTGCGTTTCAGCTGCATGCTGAAAACAGCCCAGCGAAAGGGAGGAAGTGAGTTTGAGTTTGGAGTATCTGATTATTTTTCAGAATTCCTTTTTCTACGAACTTGAAGCACTGAAGATTTTGGTTGCACCTGAAAATATATATTAATACAACTCTAAAAAATGGTGAGTTTTTTGTTTTCTGTATCCGCCATTGAAACCGAAAAAAATTTGAATTTTCCACTTTCCTCCCCACCGTTACTCTTATTCATCTATTCATCTGCCGATGACGACACTCCGATAGCTAATCTGTACTTGGTTAACCCCAAGACTTGAAGCATTATCCATGTTACACACTCTAAGGCTTATCTTTACAACTCGACAAATCTTTCACCATTTCCCCTTTGCTCATCTTTTCCGCTTTACTCCTTCTAAACAAAGAGGATGCGAGACATAACGGGGAGGGGGTTATCACCACCACCCTCACTTTAATCATCCTTTACCTTCTCCACCACCACCCTCACTTTAATTACCCTTTACCTTCTTCACCATCACCACCTTCTTCACCATCACCACCTTCTCCACCATCACTCTAACCACCTTCCTACTTCTTCCTTTCATACCACTTCTTGAACAACTTCATCAGGGACACAAGAAAGCAGTGCCTGCCGCACCGAAACCAGGTGATCGGTCAACTTTAACCCCTGCGCAAAAGAAGGAGGCAGATGCAAAGGCCATGGCTGAGAAGATGGCTAAGAAAGCAGCAGAGGGTTCTGCAGGGGCACCACCCAAGAAGTAGTCTGCCTGACATAGACGTGAAAGAAGAAAAGGTGCTTTACTAGAGAAATAATGACCAAAAATAGAACACGAAAAATTGTTGACAAGACGACATCATATAAACACACACACCTCCCCCTTACCTATGTTGAACAACACTTTCACCCCCATTATGACCTGATCCACTCTGAAATCGACGCCATGTGTTGCGCTCGTTCATCTGCATACTTTCCATCTAGATCAACAGCCTTTATGGCCTTGTCTTTTGCTCCCTCTGCGCTAGGGTAGCAGTCAATACGCCTCGACGTATTCTTTCCTGTCATCCATGAGAAGCTATTTGACCACGTCAACTTGACCACGTGATTAGTAGTAGAAGCACCCTCATTAGGAGCCTTCCAGCTATCAAAGCTCTTTGACACGCGTGCAGGCGCTACAGCCTTAATAAGCACCTCTTCTGCTGTTGGGAACAAAGTAGTAACCGTTGATGCAGGTGCATACCGCTCGACTCCAAAGATGCCCGTACTAGAAATAGCTGCCACGTCAACCACAGCGTCCTTGTTCACTCCACTATCAGAGGAGGAAAAGGCGCTAGATTCTGCGACAGCTGTGACGCTAAATTCAATGTCATTGTTCTCAACTGCCCAGCGCCAATCAAGGACCCAGCCAGACGGCACCTTGACGTACAAATGGCTAGCCGATCCTGCAGAGACTAGGTGAATATCGCCAGCTCCGTTTCCATCGCCTGCTACGCCACATAGGAAATTAAATGGGATAAGCCCGCCTGCACTAACCATAGACTTGCACTCTGAATCGCCGTTTTTATCTTTTAAATCTCCGCCGAGAAATCCAGGAAGGTAAGCCTTGTCAACGAACTTAGCAACCGCAGAAAGATACTCGCTAGAGAGTAGCTGGACCTTGCTCCTTGTTCCTTCATCCATGAAATAGGCCACAACAGACCAAACAGTCGCAAAAAGAGAGGGCGAGTTAATCAAGAACAACCTCTTCAAGAGCTCTGGGTAGTTATCTTCCTCAAGGCGAGTGCGCTTGTGCAACACACCAAGCGTGGCTGGGCTAGCAAGCCGCATGCTGTATCCATCTAAATCAACAATAACCGTCAATTGATGTCTATCAGCGCCTACGGCCTTGCTCGCTTCTCTCATCATCTTTTCTTGAAGCTCGTGGTAGTAAATAACCCACTTAAGGAACGCCTCTTCGCCTGCAGCTTCATAGACGCCTAGAAGATCGTTCTTACCGATGCGCTCAATAAGGACGGGATATCCGTCTCGGTCCTGCCCCACAAAGCCCCAGCAAAAGTAGCGGCGAAGGACTTCTGGCTCCTTATAAAAGGTTGGATCCAAAAACCGCCAGCACTGATTTTCGTTGCGAAAAGCGACGATCCCCTCGTACATCTTGACAGAGTTATCGACGTTGAACCTGCGCGCTCTCAAGACGCGAAGACAAGCGTGGTCGCTCTTCCAGTACGAGTCCTCTGCGTTCACTGCGGCAAAGAGAGACACGCATCGCTTCTTGAACTCAGAGAAGCTCTTCTCCTTCTCTGGTGTTAGCTTGCCATCGTCTGACCAGCCGACTGGAGTGTCGCCCACACCAATAAAATAGCCGCCAGCAGATGCAGCAGCAGAAATCTCTGGGGTTACAGCGGTCGGTAACGCTACAGTAGTCATTTCAGATGCGGATCTAGACGGACCGAAGATGCGGTTGACAAATTGAGGTTTGAAAAGGCGATAATAGATAGATGCGGATCGAGACGGACCGAAGATGCGGTTAACAAATTGCGGTTTGAAAAGGCGATGTAGATATAACAACAACAACGAAGCCTTACAGTTATTTATTGATGTGTAAAGTATCTTCTCTTCAGAATTTCCGTCCTCTTTGAAGTTTGTGTTGATTCGGCCGAGTCTGCGCTCGCTGCTCAAGCTGCTGGTGCTGATCGCATTGAATTATGTGAAGCTCTTGTTATTGGTGGGGTAACACCTTCCATCGGTAAAATCCGCTGTGTATTAAGGACGCTTGCTGAAGACGCAAGCCTTCATCTTCATCATCTCGATCCTCGACGTCGTCAACCATTAACGGTGAATGTACTCGTTCGCCCTCGAGGTGGGGACTTTTGCTACAGTAATGCTGAGATCGAAATAATGTTAATGGATATTGCATCTATCAAATCGATTGGAAGATATGAAGATAGAACAAACTCTCTTTCAGTGAGTGGAGTCGTGATTGGCGCGTTGACTGCTACTGGCGACGTCGACGAAGATGTAACTGCTAGGCTAATCAGTGCCGCTCGGCCTGAAATGACAGTTACATTTCATCGAGCAATTGATGCTGCGCGCGATACGATGGAGGCATTTAAAGTCTGCCAGAGGTTACGTGTCGATCGAGTGTTGACATCAGGACGAGCATCAACCGCTTTGCTTGGCGTCGAGTTACTTCGTCAAATGGTAGAAGAGTCGAAGAAGGGAGATAAAGAAGATCAATGGAATATTATTGTACTAGCTGGAGGTGGGGTCAATAAAGACAATGCTGCAGATATCATTGCAGCGTCAGGTGTTACAGAATTACATGGTTGTGAGTATTGTTAAAACATTTATTGTTCAGTAGAGTTGTTTGTCTCTGCATACATCACTCTCTCATACACATACTTTAATTAAAGCTAACACTTCCTTCAATCTCTTTTCCATTGTATCACGTAACAGCTGCTCGGGTTTATATGAATGGTCGAATGTTGTATCGGCCACCCGATGAGCAGATCATTTACATGGGTGGAGAGCAAAGGCTCATACCAAGCACAGAGTTTGGGCTAAAGCAAGCAACGGTTGAGAGTGTGACTGAGATATTAAAGAATATACGTTGAAGGATAGTTGGTCCTGCTCTTTCTTGAACACTGATAGGAGTCTTTTGTACACCTTCGTTTTCGAAAAAAAAATCAATTAATCGCGATTTCTTATATTTTAACGCGATAAAAACAAAATGGCAACTCAAGGAAAGACTACTGCAGGCAAGCCGGCTTCTATTTTTGAGAACCTTATCCCTTATTCTCTTTGGGCAGAACCTTCTACTCCGTTCCTGTCCCTACCACTACTTTCGGCCTTCCTCCGTGCTCAGGTTATCCATCTCATGAGACCGTTGGAGGCGTTTGTCCGAAAGGACGTCGCCACGGAGACCCTCTTGTGCCCGTTTCCATTCTCCGGATTCGGCTGTCGTCGGCGATGACGTCGGAGACGAAAAATTGCAGAGGGCAACACTTGTTCAACGAGAGCTGAGCTCGCCTCCTTCAGCAAACGCCAAGCTTGGCGATCCACTCTCAAGTCGTGAAATCTTCACACCCACGATTGAACCACGAGTCACTAACGCTCACCGACCGTGAAACAGACATTCCGTCGTCGCCTTCGCCTAGACTTCCAGTCGTTTACCTCCCAATGCTGAAAAGGTTTTTTTGATGATGATGATGATGATGATGATAAAGATGATGATGATGAAGAAGAAGAAGAGAGAACGTACTCAAGAAAACCCGCCTTTTGAATTGAACACTCCATCTTTGCTCAATTCTTTTTCAAGTTCGCCTGTAGCGTAAACGATGCAGCAATCGCATATATCAATAGAACAACAATTGTAACGCCTAGGTCGCGAGCGCGGATTCCACTGAACAAGATTCTCTGGGATGCTGCCACAAACTTATCCCATGTGTTACCATCAGCATCATCCTTTGCTGACATTAGCTTTGATGCTGGAGGAGCAGACGAAGCTTTTGTAGAAGAAGGACTTGTGAACGACCTCACCAAGGGAGGTTTTGCAGAGTTGCTATTGCTAGTTTCGCTACTGTTCTTGTTTAACGCGGATGAGCCTTTACCTCCGATAGAGGAAGGACCTAGAGGGTTGGTCACTTCAAAGGCCCCAGCACCAACAATGGTGGCTGCAGTGGTGGACGTTCGAGAAATCCCAGCATTGCCCCGACCTGACTTTCCCAACGGAAGGTTGAGTCGTCGCAATATAGACGGAGCCGATGACCTTGCTGGAGCAATCTCTACAACGTTGACATCAGAAGGCGATTTTAAATCTGAATCCCCACTTGCGCTTATACCACTAACAGATGTAGAAGATTTAGAAGTAGAATTTTCTTTCACTGAGGCTGTGGCTAGTGCCATAGTTGCTGTTCCTGCTGTAGCTGGCATTCTGGATGCGGCCGCTGCCGCTGCGGCTGCTATTGCTGCGGGGCTCAACGGTGGGCTAGAAAAGGCCATGCTTTTTCTTACTCCTTGCGATGCCATCGACACTGCACTCTGAAGCGTAGTTTGTAGAGCCGTTTTTCGTCGTTCCTTTACTTTTAGCTCCCTCTCCTTTATTAGGAACGTAGTCGAGTGATAAACGAAGAGAACAAAGCAGGTGCCAAATGACCAGTTGATGAATTGATCCATACGAGTTGTTTGTTGTGACCTCGGGCTGTCATTAGTCAGTACAAACACCCACGATACGATGCCTAGGAAAATCGTCAACTGGATCATTGCTCGGTTCGCTTCAGCGGGTCGTAGCAACGCAGCCAAAAGACTCATAACAACGAGTAGAATGATGTTGCTGATGCTCTTACTGAGGTAGAAGCTAGAATTTCGTGTGACGTGAATATTAACCCTCAAGTGTGAGTAGTAGGAAGCCCAAGCTGAATAGTACCTCGATCTCTCTTCAACAGTGGCTTTTTCTACCGTAAAGCCAGGGATGGAGAGAATACCATCAGCAGCAACAGAGCTGACAGAAAGAGGAGCTTTATCTGAAACGACCGTATCTACGTTAGGAACAGTTACTTGCGATTGCAGCGCCACTGCATACGAAGAAGGAGCCGATAGAAGTAGAAGTTCCTTGCTGTTCCAATCCCTTGCTTCTAACTCAAATGGAACGACCTGGGAGTCAAACGGAAAGTCGACAAGAGAGAAGGTGGAAAAGAAAGTGCCAGCAACTCGTGCATATATATTAATCCATTGTGATTGATTAATGCCCCCAAAGCGACTACGAATAGTAGGTTCTGCTGCCCACAGAGGAGGCCCCCGATAGATAACCCAGTCGGTCGGATTATTCAAGTCCTGAAACTGGAGGTTAGTGAACTCGATAAACGGCACAAAGATTTTCGCATTAGCCTTTGAGTCTGTTATTCCTGCATCTATGTCATCATCTGTGACTCGAGCATCCACCCAAGAAATTGATATGAAAGCATCACCAACATACGTGCCAGTGACGGTGTCGACCGATCCAACACGGTTAAATGTTACAGAAACGAATGAAAGAGTCGGGAAAGAAGGAGGTGTCGATCGGTCTTCCGCAGCAATAACGCTTTGTAACCCGAACAACAGCCACAATGAACGCCAACAAACCGAAACTGGAGACATCAACATGAAGATATAAACAACTTTAAACCGTCGATCAAGATACGCACATTATATAATATTTTCGAATAGACAACAGCATGTTAAATAAATCTATAGCGTCGCTATCTACCTTATCTCAAGCGAGAGAGACTTTGGAGAATTTCAAAAGAGCGCCTAGCTCTCAAATTACGGAGGCTCAATTGCATCGAGCAACAAGAGCGCTTCATATCTTAGAAACTGAAGAAAATGACGTGCTCTCGTCTGAGTGGAAAATGGGGCCCAAGTGGCACTTGGATGGAGTCGGTGCAGAGTCGGTGCGTTCGACCGTTAATGATGAATTGTTATCTGGCGTGGCACCGACTGCTCTTCCGAGTTCGATTTTGCACAACCGCTTCTTTCGAGCAGCGGCAAACAAGAATCCAGAACTACTGAGTGGATTAAGAGTATATGAAGTGGAAGCTCTAAAGTCTATCGTTCCTGAGAGTGAGATAACGCAGCAACTTAGTGGATACCGAACGAATCGATCTGCAGAAGAAGAATTGATCACCACAAAGTCGTCATCGACAACAACACCTGCTACGTCCTCCTCATCGTTAGACGTTTCTGCGAGAAGAAAGGTTGATCTGTTGTACTCTACTTCAGGCGCATCTACTCGAAAAGGTCTTGACAGCTTTAGCCCAGCAGTGCACATTAAAACGCAAACAACGACACTTCGGCCCATTCCTCCTTTATCTTCTTCTTCTTCTCCTTCTCCTTCTTCTAAAACTAGTGCTTCCAGTCGAATTTCAGCTTCAGCGTCGTCGTCTAGATCTGATCCAATTGTTCCGAGCCTTTCGCTTAAACAACAACATCAGCAACAACAACAGCAGCAGCAGCAGCAGAATGTAAATCCGAAAGCCAATGTTGAAGACATTTCTGATTTTGATGTGATGCAGAGAAACAAACGATTAATTTCATTATCTACGGCCGCTCATGGATTCGAAGGACCTGGGATGACGCCGTTTAAGGCTGCAGCTGAAATTGCCGCGATTGCTACCCCTCGGCGCATACAAGTAGATGTCCCTGCTCCTTCTCACGTGTCAACGTTATCATCATCATCAATAGCAACAAATGCTGTCCCTTTGAATACTCTCTCTCGATCAGAGCTCTTCACGGCTCCTCCTTTTATACATAATACTGAGCCGTTTGTATTTACGCCACCTCAAGAGTCTAAGCAACGTCAAAGAGATGAACGGTTGGTGGATGCTGATGAAATTCTACATGCGGCTCCTACTCTACCCCCTCCTCCTCCTCCTCCACCACCACCACCACCACCTCCTCCTCCTCAACGTATTGTGACTCAACTTGCAAGCGCGTCGAGTGCGATTAAGAATGCAGAAAGAGCCATGCGAAAGGGCGTCAATACATCTAAACCAAATAAAGACGTAGAGTCTGCAATTCAAGCAGCAGAGAGGGTCTTGCGGCCTCCCATTAAAGCTACTAAAAGCGCGCTTCCTCCTCAACCGAGTGTTATTGCTGCTGCGCCGATCAAGTCAGTTACGCCTCCTAAATCAACATCATCATCTCTCAATTCAATACGTGATACTCCCTCAATGGATGCACAATTATCGCAAAAACAACAGGAGCAATACTTGACAAATTATAAAGAGCTTGCAGCACAGGTCCAGTTGCAGCAATCTGAGCTGGTCAAATTGCAAATGGCACACCTAGAAGCACTTCGTTCTGCAACTGTTGAGGCGGCAGCAGCAGCAGCAGAGTCTGCAGCTGCAGCAACTGTAGCATCCTCTACAAATCGAAGGAGAAGCTCAGTGTCAGCAAGTGACGCTGCAGCATTTGCTACATCGATTGTGTCAAAGCTGCACGAGAAAGACAAGATAGGAGGAAGATCGATAGTGCCACAACCTTCTACAAACAGTAGGAGAAATAGCACAACCGGGAAAGGAGGTCAAGGTCCAGCCACAAAAGATGAATCCTTCTCTTCTTCTTCTTTATCATCATCTTCATCTTATAAACCTCCTAAAAGCGCTGAAGAAGCTATACATGAAAAGATGAGTATTCATGCAAAATTGGCATCATTTAACGCTTCGCGAAAGCTCGCAATGGCTGCATCGAAGCCAGTTGTTAATATAGCTCCTGCTGCTGATAATGCTCCTGCTGAACCAGAGTACTATATACCTCCTCCTCCGCTACCTCCTCCTCAGCCATCACTTCCGGTGCCTATTCGTGGCAGCTGGCCTCTTGTGGTTCTTGTTCCCCCAATGTACTCGGCATTGAATCAACCACCAGGAGGAATGCATCAGCAGCAGCTTCATCAGACACAACAGCGTACTTCACCTCAGCAAAAGCGCTCTTCTCTTTCACCCTCTCCTTCTCCTCCTTTTAATCAGCGATTGTCGCCTTCCCCTTCTTCTTCTCCTCCTCCTCCTCCTCCTTCTTCTTCTTCTTCTTCTTCCCATCATCAACAACA
>Ga0164295_10004438_pt1 | contig 11154 bp, 9 predicted proteins | sample GEODES006metaG_FD_111798 | JGI IMG/M metagenome (GOLD analysis project Ga0164295, IMG submission 111798) | Oligotrophic lake water microbial communities from Sparkling Lake, Wisconsin, USA - GEODES006 metaG | ecosystem: Environmental > Aquatic > Freshwater > Lake | place: USA: Sparkling Lake...
AACATGAGCGAGACAGCGACGACGAGGCCGCCGACGACCTTCAGGGGACGTGCAGACATTGAAAACTCCTTGAGGGGGGAACTGGACCACTCACTGTGATCCAGAGCAACTCCGAAGCTGATCGACCATCCGGATGACAATTGGGGGAGACTGTGAAAAAGGTCGCATATGCGCTCTTCGACGCGAGGAACTCCGTGACGCAATCAACAACTTGCAACTGCTCCGCCCACCCGATCACCCGGGCCCATCTCGGGGCAACGATCACTGCTTCAGCAGCCCGGTCGACCAGCACCATCGAACCGGCGCATCACGGGCGGGACCGGCGACAGATCGCACCGACGCATGCCGAACTACTCGTCGTTGGGCAGATCTCCACCAACGATCCATGGAACCCGACCGCGGAGGCCATGGCGATATCAGGTGGGTCGATCATCGGCATCGGATCGATAGCTGAACTCGACGGGCTGACCAACGCATCGACCACCACGGTCAAACCCGATGGCGTCATCATCCCGGGTCTCATCGAACCCCATATGCACATCTGGACCTCGCTGCTGAATCTCACGTGGCCCGATCTTTCACACGAGGCATGCCCTACCTTCGATGCCGCCGTGCAGGTCGTGAAGGACACTGCGGCGAAAACTCCGAATGGTCAGTTCGTGCTCGGCAAGTTGTTCGATCCCAGCCTGTACCCCGGCGAACCGGTACTCACCCGGGCGATCCTCGATCAGGTGTCACCAGATAACCCCGTTCTCGTGATGAACGCGTCGATGCATTACCTCTACGCGAACTCCGCGGCGCTCGCCGCCGCCGGTGTTGATGATGCGACGCTCGATCCTCCGGGAGGCACGTTCGGTCGGGTTGACGGAAAGTTGAACGGCGTCATCGGTGAGGCCCCGGCGATGCTCATGGTTTTCGGTGCGCTGCCCAAACCCACGCAACAGGACATCGCCACTGGCATCACACAGATCCTGAACGCCGCTGCCCGCCGGGGTGTCACCTCGTTACGGGAAGCAGCCACGGGAACGCTCGCTGGCGTGGGCGAGGTGGCACTGCTGCACCAACTCAACGGCGCCGCTCGACTGCCCGTGCGGGTGTCGACCGCCCAGTTCTCCCTCGTGCCGGGCAAGACTCCGGGCCAGGTTGCCGCTGCATGGGCCGAGGCCGGTGTCACGCCCTTCAGTGGCGACGAAATGGTGCGGGCCGATGCCTGGAAGGTCGTCACCGACGGTTCGAACCAGGGACGCAGTGGGTACTTCATGCAGCCGTACCTCGGCGAAGTCAGCGGCGGGAAGGCGAACCTCACCCCCGAGCAACTGCGCGAGGTGTTCAGTGTCGGGCTCGATGCGGGCTGGCAGTTGATGGTGCACACCAACGGCGACGCCGCTGTGGAGTTCGCGCTCACGGCGATGGAGGAACTGCTGCCGTCATACGGCGGAGCGGATCTGCGCCATCGATTCGAGCACGCGTCGTTCACCACCGATGATCAACTCACCCGCATGGCCGCCGCTGGCATCTCCCCCAGTTTCCTCATGAACCACGTGTACTACTGGGGTGCCGCGTTCCGCGATTCGATCCTCGGCCCGTCCCGCGCTGATCGACTCGACCGGGTTGCGTCGGCCTACGCGGCCGGCATGTTGCCGTCGCTGCATTCGGATTACAACGTGAGCGAGATCAATCCGTTGCTGAGTGCGCGCACTGCGGTGTTGCGCAATCTCGAAGCTGATGGATCGGTGCTCAACGCTGCGGAATGCGCCACCCCGGCGCAGGCACTGGCGGCCATCACCACGAACGCGGCCTGGCAGATCCATGCCGATGACCGTGGTTCGCTCGAGGTGGGCAAGCGGGCCGACTGGGCTGTGGTGTCGGCCGACCCATGGTCGACCGATGCCACGAGTTGGGCCGATATCACCGTGAGCGAGACCTACATCGACGGCACGCCGGCCTGGCAGTCCTGAGCGAACGACGCCGCCTACTGGGTGCGAGATCCACGTGGGAGATGTTCTGACCCGACTCAGGGGCCCAACCCGACAACCCTCGGTCGGTTTCGAGATGCTCTCATGGTGAGCCCGAGTTGGGCTTGATGCGACAGCGTTCGGGGAGTACCCGGGTCAGCCGGTGTATGCAGGAACCACAGCGTTGGTCCCGATCTTCTGGATACGCGAAGCACCGTTATCGGCGAACCACACGTTGCCGTCAGGGCCACTGGTAATGCCCCATGGCCTCGAGCCTTCGGTCGGAACCTTGTACTCAGAGACGGTTCCGTCGGTCGTGATTCGCCCGATGGTTCCTCCTGCGAATTCGGCGAACCACAGGGCACCATCGGCGCCTGCAGTGATGCCGCGGGGTTCCGAACCGGCAGTCGGGATCGGGTATTCGGTCACTGAACCAGCCATCGTGATGCGGCCAATCTTGTTGCCGCCGCTCTCCGTGAACCACATCGCCCCATCAGGACCAGCAGTCATTCCGTTCGGAAGTGCACCCGCTGTGGGTACCGGGAACTCGGTGATTGCCCCACCCATGGTGATACGGCCGATCTTGTTGCCAGCGCGCTCGGCGAACCACATCGCGCCGTCAGATCCGGCAGCTATCCCCACCGGAAGTGCGTTCGCAGTCGGGATGGCGAACTCTGTGATTGCTCCGTCCATGGTGATCCGACCGATGCGACCAAGCGATCGCTCAGCGAACCACATCGCACCATCAGGGCCTTCAGCAATACCCGCCAAATACGCTCCGGGGTCCGAGAGCGGGAATTCCGTGACGACGCCTGCCATAGTGATCCGGCCGATCTTGTTGCCCTGGTTCTCGGTGAACCACATCGCACCATCGGGACCAGCAGCGATCGCGACCGGGTAAGCGTAAGGCGTGGGAATCGGGAATGAGGTCATCGTTCCGTCGGCAGTGATGCGGCCGATCGAGTTCCCGATCCATTCGGTAAACCAGATCGCACCATCAGGACCTGAACTCACACCGATCGGTGCCGCCGGAGCCTGAGGGAGCGGAAATTCCGTGATCGACCCGTCACTGGTGATCCGCCCGACAGCATTGCCAACACGTTCGGTGAACCACATCGCATCATCAGGACCGGCAGCGATCCCGAACGGTCCTGCGTTCTCGGTCGTGGTCTTGAATTCGCTGAACACACCGGCCGTGGTGATCCTGCCGATCTGACTCGCGCCCAGTTCGGTGAACCACAAAGCTCCGTCAATGCCCTCCACAATGCCCAGCACCCCGGCTGCGGCAGTCGGCACGGCGAAATCGGTGATGACGCCGGCTGTCGTGATGCGGCCAATCTTGTTGGCGGTTCGCTCGGTGAACCACAAGGCGCCGTCGGGACCTTCAACGATGCCAGAGGCGCCGGCTGAAGCGTCGGGAATGTTGAACTCGGTGATCACTCCACTCGTCGTGATGCGGCCGATCTTGTCGCCATTGAACTCGGTGAACCACAAGGCACCGTCGGGGCCGGCGGTGATAGCCGCCGGTTGGGAGGCGGCCGTGGGCACTGGGAATTCAGTGATCGTTCCATCGGTCGTGATGCGGCCGATCTTGTTCCCCTCATACTCGGTGAACCACAACGCACCATCCGGGCCCGGCACCAGAACAGAAGGAGCTGCGTACGCCGTCGGCACTGGGTATTCGGTGAACTCGCCCGAGGTCGTGATGCGGCCGATCTTGTTCCCCTCATACTCGGTGAACCACAACGCACCATCCGGGCCGGCGGTGATACCGAATGGGACGGCGTTGACAGTGGGCACGACGAACGAGGTCACCGCTCCCGTCTGCGTGACCCGCACGATCGAGTTATTGGCCTCGTCAGTTACCCACCAGTTGTCGTCCTGACCAAGGGCAAGCAACTGGGGCCTCGAAGTTCCCTCGATCGGGGCAAAAGCCGTGAAATCGCCGCGCTCGTCGGCAGATGCGGAGACAGCACTGAAGACCGCTGCGCACATGATGAGCGCAAGCAGCGCCCCGAGGAATTTCCGCATACTTCCACCTTTGACATGCGGCACCTGAGACGCACCCATCGGTAGAGCTTATTCCTAGTGAAAATTACGATCAACTTGGAGCACGCGAACCGCCCACGGTCTTCTTGATGAACGAAGGTCGAGAACCAATGCCCGGTCACCGTTCGTTGAAATCTGACTGGACATCGGAATTAGGTTCCATCTCGAAAACCGGCTCGACCAGTGAATGGAAACGAAATGAAGATTCGAATGCGCGTTTCCCTGAGCGTGTGCCTCGTGTTCGTGATGGCGGGTTGCGGCGGTTCCCAGTCATCGAACGCGACCACAACCACTGTCAGCACGACCACCGAGACCAGCCAGCACACCTTCGAGGTCGACCATTTCGCCGATGGAGCGGTCGTCGGGGAGGTAGCAACCGCCGATTGCACGTTGAGCGGCGGAACGACCGCCACCTGCGCCACCTTCGCCATCTCAGGTGCGCCCGCTACCTACAGCCCCGGGCCCTTCTGCCCCGACACCATCACCACAACTGCTGATAAGGCCGGTATCTGGTTCGACGGCAACGGCACCTATGACCTCACCGGTGAGTTCATCAAGAACCTGTCGACGTTCTACAACGACGATCAGTGGCATATGTACGACGACCTCGGGAAGGTGAAGGTCACCGACACACAAACGGCGTTCCAGGGCGCAGCCCGACCGGACGTTGATCCCCAGTACCAGAACCACTGTGTTGAGGGCCGCGTGGAATGGCTCACCAACGGCGAGCCGATCACGAAGACCGTCGTCATCCCCACCACTCCGGTCGTGGCTGCGGGTTCAAGCACGGCCCAGAGTTCGGCCCAGAGTTCGGCCCAGAGTTCGAATTGGGGGATCACGCTCGACGGCATCGTGATCGCCAAGTCGGCGCCCGTCAGTGCCATTCTCGGTGCGCACACGATCGCCGCCTTCGATGATTGCGGCGGACACTTCAACAACGCCGAGGGTTACCACCTTCATGGAGCCACCGGCTGCGGCACCCTCGACGATGATCATCTCGCGGGCGAGACCGCAATGTTCGGGTACGCGATGGACGGCTTCCCGATTCACCTTCCGCTCAGCGGCGCTGACCTCGAGGCCGCGGATCTCGATGAGTGTGGCGGGCACTCCGTCGCGGGAATCGGCTACCACTATCACGCCAATGATCCGTCGAAGAACTCCGTGCTCACCTGCCTGAAGGGCGAGTTCGTGGCGACCGCCAACGCGCAGGGTGGACCACCCAACGGACCACCCAACGGACCGCCGCAGGGACCGCCACCGGGCGGTGCGCCCGGACCGGCCCGCTGAAAAGGGGCCAGCCCACCATGAAGACCACCATGAAGAAACGATTCGTCATCGCATCGGCCCTTTGCCTGCTCGCCTTGCTCGGCAACGCATGCGGAGGATCGGGAAGTTCCGGCGATTCGGCGGGATCCGATAGCAGCACGACCTCAACTGCCCCGGGCGCGAGTACCTCCATCGTGAACGTGTGGGTCGGGCCACCGGCGGACACCACGAAGCTGCCGATCGGCACCTCGAAAGTGACGCTCACCGGCCCGACGGTGGACGGGCTTTACGCCTGCGATGGTGGGTTGACGAACGGTGGCGGCGCACATGCTGCCGGGCCGTGGCTCGATGAAGCCGCCGGCACCTGGGACCTCTCGAAGAAGATCTCCGTCGAGGGCGATGTCGCATGGCCGATGGCTTCCTATTCCGAAGTGATCGACGGCGACACCCGGCTCGTCACCAGCAACGGACTGCCGGTCGATGAACACACCGGAACCTTCCCGATCGCGTCGAATGACCCGGCCTATGCCTACGACCGCAATCCCAACCGGATCGCCAGCAACGATGTGAAAGTCTCGTTGTCGATGACCCCGACCACTGCGGCAGCACCGAAATGTCTCGGCAAGGGAAGGATCGGCATCATGAAGAACGGCGTGTCGATGTTTGCGCCCCTCGACGAACGCAATCGTGACGCCGTGGCCTACGAGACCCAGGACTCCTGCGACGGTCATCCGCAGCAATCGAGCGTGTACCACTACCACGACGTGCCGTCCTGTCTTCGCAATGCCGCGATGGGTCCTTCGACGGTCGTGGGATTCGCCTATGACGGGTTCCCGATCGTGGTGGAGCGCAACGCCGCGGGCGAACTTCCGACGAACGCCGACCTCGACGCATGCCACGGACGCAGCTCCCCCATCGAGCTCGACGGGAAGGTCGTCGACTCGTATCACTACTCCGCGACCTACGAGTTCCCGTACTTCGTCGGCTGCTTCACCGGCACACCCATCTCGTAGACGGAGCGCGGGCCGATCTCGGCCCGGTCAGCATTCGGCGGACGGGCGTGTCACCGCTCGTCGCGCTCGAGCAAGCCGCGTACTGATGCCGGGAGCGGCATGTCGTGGTCGAGATTCGCCGCGGGAATCGGCGACCCGAACTGCGCCGTCACCGGAATCTCACCGGCCCACACATCGGCTCCGACATCGGAATCGAGATCCGCGGGGTCGTCGTTCGGATCGCCCGTGCGCACCTTCGCCGACGCCTCATCAATGGTGAGAGCCAGCACCTTGGTTGCTCTGGTCTCCGTCGAGGTCGGACGCCGAACCTCAGCTGACCGACCCGGCGCGATGTGTTCGACAATTGCGTCGAGCGCCAGTTCGATCTCTTCAGGATCGGTGACGAGGCGAGCGCGGCCGAAGATCATCACTGATCGATAGTTCATGGTGCTCCAGAACGCAGAGCGGGCGAGCACGATGCCATCGAGATGCGTGATCGTGCAGCACACCTCGATCCCTTCAGCCAGACGACGCAACGTGCGACTCGCCGCCGAGCCGTGCACGTAGAGCACCTCACCAACTCGGGCGTGAATGGTGGGGATCACCAGTGGACGTCCGTTGTGATCAGTGAGCCCGAGGTGACACATGGGAGCGGCATCGATGATGGAACGGATCAGTCCCGGATCATGACTGCCGAGATGTGCTTCACGGTGCAGTCGGGTGCGCTCTGAGGCTGGTTCGAAGTCCATGGGACTCATGATTCTGACGGGTCACCGGCGTCAATGCACAATATGTACACTCTGTGCAGTTCATGGTGAAGCGTATATACCTCCGCACTGACGATCGACGTCAACAGCTGCTGGAGGCCACCTCGCGCCTGCTCACCCGAGACGGATTGCTCGGCATCACCATGGTCGCGGTGGCCGCCGAGGCGGGGGTCAGTCGCCGACTCGTCTACGACCACTTCACCGATCTCACCTCACTCTTCGAGGCCTTCTTCGAGGATCGGGCGAACCGCTCCCTCGTCGCCATCGACCGGGCGATCCTGGCTGGTGAGGGCCCTGCGTCCGGCGTCGCCGGTTCCTATGCCGAACTGCTGGCCATGCCGATCGAGGACCAGCAGGCGATCCGCCTCCTCGTGGCCGGACCGGGCCTGCCCGCACTCGAATCAGTCCGCGCCCGATTCCGTGAACACATCGAGCAGCGTTGGCTGCCACGCCTTCCGGTGGCCGACACCGAGATGGCCCGGGCCCTGTTGTGGACCCTGGTCTCCGGAGTACTCGGCCTTGCTGAGCTCGTCGAGCGCGGCGATCTCTCCGAAACCGCGGCCCTCGAGTTGGCGAAGAGCCTTGCGATGTCGATGCCCGCTGCATTGGCTGCCGCTTCGGCGGAACTCGCAACTGCCTCATCAGCGCCGTCACCGGCCGCGTCATCCGCCGCCCACCGTCCCGACACATCCACCCAGCAAAGGGAACACCAATGTCAACCTGGCCCACCCACGAACAAATCGTTGATTTCGTCAGCGGACCGATGGATCAACCGGTCGTGATGCTCAACATGCTCACCTTCAAGAAGGATGCCGACGAAACGCATGCCGGCCAGTCCGGCAAGGAAGCCGTGATGCAGTACTCACGAGCGATGAAGGAGTTCGTCGAGTCACATGGCGGCACGTTCATCATCGCTGCCGACATCGATTCGCAGATGATCGGCGAAGGCGGCGAGCACTTCCAGTTCGTCGCCATCATGCGCTACCCATCGCGTCAGGCCTACATCGATCTTGCCGGCGATCCCGAGATCGCGAACACCATCGGCAAGCATCGCGAGGCCGGCCTCGAGAGCCAGTGGCTATTTGCGATGACGGAGGTGACCGAATGAGTTCAGTGCGCGATATCCCGACGGCGCACACGCCACCGGGCGGTTACGGGACCGAGATGCCGCCGCCCGTGCTCGCCGAGTGCTCCGACCCACTGGCACCTGGCGCTCCCGATCTGCGCGGCATATGGCGGGTCATCGAAGCCGAGTCCGACGGCGCCGCTCTCCCCGATCATCATCCGGTCTGGTCGCATTTCGAACGCATCGAGCAGGCCGGCGATCGCGTCGTGGTCACCGGTGGAGGCGTTGTCCACGACATGGTTGCCGACGGCACCATCGAGAACGGACTCGACGATGTCATGGTCCACGACTTCACCACGCCGCTCGTCGTCGTAGCGAGCTACGAGGACGAGGTGCTGGTGATGCGCCCGCGAGATCTGCCCGGTGTCGAAGTGAGGCGATGGCTCGACGGTGACCACCTCATGTGGTCGTACCACACGCTGTTCACGACACGGATGGAACGAATCGACGTTGTCGATGACTCGAGCGGCGTCAACGGATCGAGCGATTGAACCGGGCCTAGAGTTCCGATCTCACGTCGGTTGACCATCCCGAGGAGATCCCCATGTCGCCACTCATCGAACCGAACCTTGTCGAACCCGTTCTGGGCGGGCTCGTCGGTGCGGCGGACCTCGGCGACGGACCAACCGAGGAACAGCTCGCCGTGCTCGGCGCGGTCGCCATTCATGTTTGCGATCGCGCCGATCTCGACCCTGCGACGATGCCCCGCCTCAGCCCCGATGAACTCGCCGCGAAGGTGACCGACCCGGCCACCAGACGGCGATTCCACGAGTTGCTGTTCACGGTCGAGCAGTGCCGACATCCGCTCACCGCCGATCAGGTCGAACAGTCAGAGCAGTACGCCGCGTCGCTGGGTTTCGACGGCCCTGATCTCGCCATGTTCCGCAGTCTCGTCGAGCGCGGAACGGCAGCAGCGGCTGCCGACTTCCAACGCTTCCTCGCGGAGATGATCCCGAGCCGGGCCGAACACGAACTGCGCGCCATGACCCTGCACGCAGCAGAGGTGGACACCACGCTCGCCGATCGCATCGACGCATGGCATGACCTGCCGGAGTCCACGCTCGGCTGGTGTTACGTCGAGTTCCTGCGCAGCAACGGACTACTCACCCCCGGCCGCGAGGCGACCGATCTCAACCCGCTCTATGTCGCCCATGACATGTTCCATGTCATCAGTGGGATCGCGCCGACCGGTGAGGGTGAGATCGCCCTCGGCGGATTCCAGGTGGCCATGAACGACAACTCGACGAACTCGTTCGCGTTCCTTGCCCCGCTCATCGTGCACGAGGCTGGGTTCTCCGGAATCGACCGTGTCGACTCCACGGCCGGCACACTCGGGCGCCCCTACGCGGCCGAACTGCTCGGTCGGGAGATGGCACGCGGTGCGTCGACGACCATGGACTTCTTCGCGATCGATCATCTTGCGCTCGTTACCGAACCGCTCGATGCACTTCGAGATCGCTTCGGTGTGCTGGCCCCCACCGATCCGAACGATGGGCATCACATCTTCTGGAACTGACACGGCGAGCCCACAACCGACCCAACCGTCCTACGAGAGATCGATCCAGACCGTCTTCTTCTCGACGTATTGGTCATACGCGTAGATCGACTTGTCACGTCCACCGAAACCGCTCTGTTTGAAACCGCCGAAGGGCGTGGTGTTGTCGCCTTCGCTGTAGCAATTGACGGACACGGTGCCGGCTTCGAGCCGGCGGGCGATCGTGTGGGCCCGGGTGATGTCACGGGTGAAGACACTGGCCTGCAATCCGTAGTCGGTGTCGTTGGCAACATTGATCGCCTGCTCATCGTCGTCAACGGCGATCACCGCCATGACCGGCCCGAAGATCTCCTCGCGGGCAATCGTCATCTCAGATGCGACGCCATCGAAGATCTTCGGCGTCACGAAGAAGCCGCCATCATTCGCGCCGAGATCGCCGTCGTAGACCAATTCGGCACCTTCGGAAGCACCGATGGCGATGTAACTGTTCACTTTGTCGAACTGTTCGTCGGAGATGAGGGAGCCGAGCAGATTGTCAGGATGAAACGGGTCGCCCATCGTCCAGTTCTTCGACTCGGCAATGACGTGGTGAAGAAGTTCTTCCTTCATTGCCCGAGAGACAATGAGTCGCGAATTCGCTGTGCAGTTCTGGCCCATATTCCAGAACGCGGCGTTCACGGCATGCTTGGCCACCGCCTCGAGATCCCCGGCGTCAGAAAGGACGACGCAGGGATTCTTTCCCCCGCATTCGAGCACCGTGCGCTTGAGATTCGAGTCTGCCGAGTAGTGAAGGAAGAGTCGTCCAACCTCAGTCGAACCGGTGAAGGAAATCGCACCGATACCGGGGTGGAGGCCGATGGCGCGGCCTGCGGTTTCGCCCAGCCCCGTGACGACATTGAGTACCCCATCGGGAACTCCCGCTTCGGATGCAAGAGCAGCAATCTTCAGTGCCGTCATGCTCGTCTGTTCGGCGGGCTTCACAATGATGCTTGAGCCAACCGCAAGCGCAGGACCGATCTTCCAGCTGAGCATCATCAGCGGGAAGTTCCATGGAAGAACGCAGGCAACAACAGGAATGGGCTCACGGACGATGAGGCCGAGTGCCTCCGAACCCGACGGCGAGGATTGACCGAGAATCTTGTCGATACCTTCAGCGAACCATTCGATGCATCGAGCTGTTTCGGGGACATCAATCTCGAGGGTGTCTCGAATCGGTTTGCCACTCTCCAGGGTCTCAAGCACAGCAAGTTCAACGCGGTCGCGATCGATGAGTTCGGCGAGACGCTTGAGCGTTGCCTTCCGCTCGCTGGGGTGAGCTTGCGACCAGACACCCGAATCGAATGTCGATCGAGCAGCAGCGACTGCCCGATCGACGTCCGAAGCGTCGCAGCTCGCAATGGCCGTGAGCGACGAACGATTGGCGGGATTCACCGTCTCGAACGTGGCGCCGGACTGGCTCTTGGTGAACGAGCCGTTGATGAATGCGTCAGTCGGAAGTGAAAGT